>Ga0247760_1000043_pt1 | contig 109221 bp, 114 predicted proteins | sample UWRJL171409R4_FD_179936 | JGI IMG/M metagenome (GOLD analysis project Ga0247760, IMG submission 179936) | Plant litter microbial communities from Arlington Agricultural Research Station in Wisconsin, United States - UWRJ-L171-409R-4 | ecosystem: Environmental > Terrestrial > Plant litter >...
ATGTCGAGGAGGTGGAAGCATTTTCTGGGATGACTCTCGATCAACAGACACTGCTTGCCACCAACTTGCCCAACGGAAATCTGCTCCAGGTCACAACTGCTGCTGTAACGCTCCTTGATTCCGAAAGCGGTATCACGATAGCATCGTGGGCACCTGATCGGGGCAAATCCATTACTAACGCGTCTGCCAATAAGGAATGGCTGCTTTTGTCTGTGGGAGGGACGAGGCTTGTCTCGATCAGCTTGCAGGGCGACTTGGGGGTCGTGGGAGAGCAAGATATCAGCGACAAAGACCAGATCGCTTGCATCCATGTCGCTCCGCAACTGTCCGGTGTTGCAGTGGTTGGATTCTGGACTTCTGGGACGGTATCCATCATTGATTTGATCCATTTGGAGTCTCTTCACGGGGAAATGCTGCGCAAAACGCCGGATGATGCGTCGATTCCTCGAGACCTTGCCTTGGTTCAGGTTCTTCCACCCGAAGTCGCTGGGCCAACGCTGTTTATTGCCATGGAGGACGGAAACGTGGTGACGTTCAACATTTCCAGCGACTATAAGCTCTCTGGCAGAAAAAGCGTTATCCTGGGCACACGGCAGGCTCGGTTCCATCTTCTTCCGCAGCAGTACGACATCTACAGCATATTTGCGACAACCGAGATCCCGAGTCTCATATATGGCTCTGAAAGGAGGATTATTTATTCGGCGGTGACGGCTGAGGACGCCACCTGTGTTTGCCCCTTTGACACGGAGGCGTTCCCGGATGCGATTGTCCTCGCCACCAGCTCACAGATTAAGATATCCCAGATTGACACAGGAAGGCAGACGCACGTGCGACACCTGCCGATGGGCGAGACTATAAGACGAATCTCTTATTCGTCGAGTGAAAAGGTATTTGGTCTTGGGTGCATCGGAAGGGAGCTCATCAACGGCGAGGAGATCATTCGGAGTTCGTTTCGGCTCGTCAATGAGATCATCTTCGATAAGGTCGGGAAGCCGTTTCAACTGGGGCTCCCTGGAGTGACTGAGTTGGTAGAGGCCGTGATCCGAGCGGAACTCCTGGATTCTTATGGTAACCCAGCGGAGAGATTTATTGTCGGCACAAGCTTCCTTCCCGACCCTGATATCGCGGCCAACAGCAACACACACGGCCGGATTCTTGTGCTTGGTATCGATAGCGACAGGAATCCGTACTTGGTTGTGAAACACGACCTGAAGGGGGGGTGCCGATGTCTCGCTGTTATGGATGGTAAAATTGTAGCAGCGCTGACCAAGACAGTTGTTGTTATTCAGTACGAGGAAACATCGACAGTTTCAGGCCAACTTACGATGATCGCGTCGTATCGCCCGTCTACGTACCCGGTAGATTTGGCAATCCACAGCAATATGATTGCTGTGGCCGACCTGACGAAGTCCGTCTCACTGGTACAATACGTGCCCGCTGAAGAAGGCCTGCCGCCGAGACTAGTGGAGTGCGCGCGGCATTACCAGTCGGGATGGGCAACAGCGGTCTCTTATGTGCAGGACGAATCATGGCTTGCGGCAGATGCGGATGGTAACTTGGTGGTTTTGCGGCGGAATCCAGAGGGTGTGACGGCCGAGGACAAGAAGCGGTTGGAGATCACGAGCGAGATTAACTTGGGGGAAATGGTGAACAAAATCCGGGAGATCTCGGTCGAGTCAAGCCCGAGCGCTATGATCATCCCCAAGGCATTCTTGGGAACGGTAAACTACCTACATGATGCTGTGTATGGTTATGAAGTTGGCTAATTGGTGCCGATTTTGTAGGTCGAGGGGGGTATCTACATGTTTGGTCTGATTGCACCACATGCTCAGGACCTCCTCCTGCGCTTCCAGGCGAAGCTATCCACGGTGATTGAGACGGCAGGGGACATCGAATTTGGGAGCTACAGGGCTTTCCGGAATGCAGAACGGGAAGGCGATGGACCTTTCCGGTTCTTAGATGGTGAGCTTCTGGAGAGATTCTTGGACATGGACGAGGAGACGCAGAAGCAAATCTGCCAAGGCCTCGGGCCAAGTGTCGAGGACATGCGGAACACGGTGGAAGAGCTCAGGCGAATGCACTAAAAGATGTGAAGTGGCATCAATGTAAAGCAACGTAGATATGGACCTCGTCGGTCGCATAGAAGCCGTCTCATGTTTTCAAAGATAACCAGGATTCCCCCAACTCATCAATTGGATGAGATCACCGTCTGGTCTGAGCTGTGCATGCAGTTGATGTTGGTCTAACCGCGGAAGAAGTCGGGGCCGGGGTTAGCCAATCACAGCGTCGCGAATTGATCACTTAGCTGCCTGAGGCCACATTCTTTTTGATCGTGGTTGGGGAAAGTGGAAACAAGCTCGGCCCAGAAAAACCTCAGCTCATGATTTGGATTCGAGAGCTTCCAATTCACCTCGCCTCCAATTGAACCCGCAACCCGCCCGGCCGCCCGAATTCAGCGTACCAGCCCGCTTCCTCCCCGCGAAATGGCGCCCCTCACGAACGCTTCGCGCGCCGTCGCGCGGGCCTCGGCCTTCCGCCTGGCAACGACCTCGACGTCCAACTCCGCCGTGGCTGCCCGTGCCACCATCAGCACATCATCGGCTCTCCGGGACGCGTCGTCCTCCTACGAGAGCCCTTTCAAGGGCGAGAGCAAGTCGAGCAAGATTCCCGACTTCTCAAAGTACATGTCCAAGGGCTCCGGTGGCACGAACCAGATCTTCGGCTACTTTATGGTCGGCACGCTCGGCGCGATCTCGGCTGCTGGCGCGAAGTCCACGATTCAGGGTGAGTGAAATCGGACGAGAGGCACGAGGGGAGGGCAATTGGCCTGTCAATGGGTGGCCGCGATGATGAGATGGGTTGGTGGAATATATGGGACAGCGGTTGCGGCAGAGTTGGACGGTGCCGGGTCAGGCACACGTGGGATATGGAACTTGTGGGGAAGATGCTGACGACGAATTGGTGACGTGCAGAGTTCCTGAAGAACATGTCGGCTTCGGCTGACGTCCTGGCCATGGCCAAGGTTGAGGTCGACCTCAGTGCCATTCCCGAGGGCAAGAACGTAAGCTGCTACCAAGCTCGGCCACCACGCCGGAGAGCAATTGGCTGATTACAAGGCACAGGTCATTGTCAAGTGGAGAGGAAAGCCCATCTTCATCCGTCACCGTACCTCCGACGAGATTGATGAGGCCAACAAGGTCAACGTTGCGTCATTAAGAGATCCCGAGGCCGACGCTGATCGTGTCAAGAAGCCTGAGTGGCTTGTCATGGTTGGTAAGTGTTTGACAGTTCTCAGTGTTCAAAGCAAGCGGGCTCCCGAGTGGTCTTTGCAACACGGACCGCTCCGAGTTGAAACGAAAATGGGGGCAAACAGGGACAGGCGGCTGACTTGAAATTCCTAGGTGTCTGCACACATTTGGGATGCGTGCCCATCGGCGAGGCTGGTGACTATGGTGGTTGGTTCTGCCCTTGCCACGGTTCTCACTACGACATCTCTGGCCGCATAAGAAAGGGACCCGCCCCTCTCAACCTCGAGGTCCCCGTGTACGACTTCCCCGAGGACGACAAGTTGGTTGTCGGTTAGATGGGGTTAAAGGGGTGTATTAATACGGGTGGAAGGGCGATATCGCACAGACGGGCGCGTGGCGGCCTAGGCTCACTCAGTATAGACGCCGGCAAAACGGAGCGCCTGCTGCTGCTTGGTTTTTGGCATTTGTTTCCTCCTAGACTTCTCCATCGCTCTTGGCCTGTGCCGCTGTACAAAAACAAAGACCATCGGAGCATCAAAACATACCACAATCCCAAGCTTCCCTTTTTGTTTTCTGAGTGTTGGTTCTGCTCATCTTTGCTGGATGCTCGCCGATCTTGTTTCTTTTTGCGCGTCACACGACCCAGGCTTTGGTGTCTACTGGGCAGAGGTCGAGCCAGGTAAATGTCGATTCAGGAAAATGATTACCATGCCGAGCTTTGGGGTGGAGATTTCAAACTATTGGAGGGTCGGCCACGTCTCATGCACAAGCAGGAGCAATGATAGACGGATAATCCATTCTCAAACTTGGATGGCGGCTCAAGGCCTTAGTAAGTAAGGATTTCCTCACAGACAGCTCGGTTGATAGGTGCCGAGAGAAGCTGATCGTCTGGATCCGACTTTGATGATGGGCAAGACATCAGTGCTTAAAGCCCTACAACCCGAAAGAAGTGTCCATAGTCGACCAACCCCTTGAAGGTGATCACACGGTTGTAATTTGTTCAGCACCCGGCGGAAGTCAACCCCTCAGGCCGTTCATGCGGGCCGCTTGACGTCTGCGAGGATGCCTAACGGCCGCGACGACTTGCCTGCAAGTGTCAAGGCATAAACACGGGTTTCCAATGCCCTGATCAGCATCTCTTAATCTTCTTTGAGGGGCACTCGACTGAGAATGATGGGGAATTGGCCCAGATGGCGATGATTTCCATGTTTTTCTCAGATAACCATGATCACAGATATCGTCACACTCACATGGTCAGATCCCCAGCTGTCGTCGAAACATGCCCATTGCTACCGTGACGCTCGCTGCTCGGATTACCGCTTCGGGCCGAGGCGTCCCTGCTCTGAGGAACCGTGCTGTACTTATCGATACGTCACTTTGTTACTCTGTTCTCTCCTGCGAGGTCACACCGCAATGCCGTATGATAAGACCAATGCCATTCATTTGGAGGCATAGGAGCAGCTGTGAACTGGAAGTTGGAAGAAGCATAAAAACTGTTGTAGTACAAGGAGCTGCTGTCGGCGCTAAACCCCATTTACCAGGCCATGGCGGCTCCTCCTCTCTCATCTCGTCTCGTCTGATGTCCAGCCGGCGTTTCCCCTCACAAGATTCTAGCTCTCGAGCCCGTCAGAAACGCGGGTGACGTCGGTGGGGAAGGCTCCACCATCCAGCTACTGTTTAAGGGGACAGGAAAGAAGGTTCCGTTCCCCCAGGCATGCGGAAGATGTTTCGAGCGGCCCTGTGAAATTCGGGCAGGGGCAGTAACAATGTGGTTGCTGTGCTCGCTCTGCTGTGTCAACTGTTTGCGTTCTGTCTGAGGAATTCTCCGAACGAGGTCGCCCCAAGCGAGCTCGCTAACAAGTGGCAGCCAAAACTTTGCTGGAGCGGCGATAGCGCTCCGATCCAGGGGTACGCTGCGGCGAGCCCCTGCAACCCCAGGTGCTTGGCGGCCCGGCAAGCGTCAGCCTCTTCACACCAACACCTTGATTGCTTGCATGCGGCTCCGCTACTAACCGTCCACAGCGACTTGAGACGAACAACGTCCCACGTTCCGTCTGATCTGATCTTAACCGCAAGAGCAAGATCGTCTCAAACGCCTGCACGTTGCCTCAGCTAGAGGTCCGGACCACCATAACTGAGAGGCCCGGTTGTTTGTCAATCGATCTCGCTCATTCTTTTGCCCGCCGTGCCTGCATCGCGCGTCGCTGCCGAAAGTCTTTGGGATTTCCCACCGGGCGATCGAAGGATCTGGCACTGACATCAGGCCCAGACCACAAACCGGAATCGTTCCGATGCTGACCACCTCTTCGCCCGCCACCGATCCAGCCGATGCATGTTCGATTTCTACTCGCGTGGCTCGATCATATTTGCTCCTAGGGTTGCGGGGAAGTTCCCGATCCCGATGGCCATGTCTCGGAATGCTCATGAGGGGCTGCCGTTTTTCCAAGGCTTGTAAACATCACCAAATGCTTCTCGAATACAAGCTCATCGCCGTCTTGTTTTCTTTCTCGGCTCGGTAGCCGAATGACCCCCTCCCCAGCCAAGTGGCTGTAGTTGTTTCCCACCGATCTTATCAACAGGTCGAAGATCACCGTCCTTGGGGTCTCACGGGCCATGATTTCCAAGACTCCTTGATTGAGATGCCCACAAGGGGGTCAAAGCTGGCGAGCTTCCAAACGGGAGGTGCGACTTTCGCTTGGCTGTCCCGCTGCCAACTTGCCAATGTGCCGCATAGGAACAGGGGACCTCCCCGCACCAGACACACCCCTGCCAGCGCCTGCCCACGCTCGTTACCACACCGGGGCAGTCCTTGAGGAGGCATTTCGTTCCGGAGTCCAACATAGCCGGCCAGCATCCCGCCCAGGACGCGGCCCAGGCAGACGGGGCTGGTGACAGGGCGGCGGGCGCCTCGATCGCCAGGATTGAGTCCGCTAGCCGAGTGTTGAGGATCCCAGGGCTAAGCTCGCCTTGAGACGATGTGCCTGCCCGATCACCATGCCACTGGGCCACCTGCTCAAGCCATATATAAGTGATGGCGGCTGTTGTGCAATGACCTCTCTTGTCTCTTTTCTTCACACGCTCTTTCGCCTGACCTTTTTCGGTTCCTTCGTTTCTTCTCTTCAGTTCTGTGAACTTTCCATTCTTTAACTTTCTCAGGCCGGCCCTCCGTTTTATCAATTCTCTATCCGTTTTCGCGTCGACCGCTTTACGAACCTTTACGACAAGATGAAGTACGAAGTTGCTCTACTCGGGTTGGCGAGCGTCGCCTCTGCCCGCGATATCTCAAAGTACTGGAATAAGCTCGGGAGGCGCGAGGTGCCGCAGGAGCACTCGCACGAGGCCATCCTCCGCGCTACCAACCTGGCACTGCAGTTGGACAACCCCCTCGAGATTCAAGACGCCGTCTTCTCTCTGTTGGGCAATGCCGCTGCCGCCCTTGGTGCACCCAATGTTGCCAACCTGGACTGCCTGCAGCAAATTGTTGCCGACCAGGCCTTTACCAACGCCAAGGCTGCTGGTGATCTCGACGGCCAGATCAATGCCATCCTGTTCCGCGCTCTCGAGAAGAACACCTTGACGGTTGGCCAGGCTAGCCCTCTGTGCAATGAGGCGGCTGTCAACCCCGAGATCGCTGCCATCCAGCAGCACCAGGACCCCGCCTCTGCCGAGGCCTCTGGAAACGCCGATATTGAGCTCGCTGTTGCCATCCAGCTTGCTTCCATTGGTGCCGACCCCGAACTTGCCCTCACATCTGGTACCTTCGCCCCCGGCGAGGTGAGTAATCGCACTGTTTCTGAATCACGAATTCCACCGATACTAACAGAGACTCTAGATCGGCGACCCTACTGCTGCGGGCAACACCTGCAATGACGCCGAGGATGCTATTGGCTGCATCATCTCGCAGAACCTCCTTGTCCCCGCTGTCAGCGCCGAGGAGATTGCGACCGCAGTCGCTGGTGCTGGTGGTGCTGCTAACGCCGGTGCTGGTGCCGCCGCTGATGCCTGCCCCCCGGCTGCTGCCGCTCCGGCCGCCGGTAAGGGCAAGGCTGAAGGCAAGGGAAAAGCCGAGGGCAAGGGCAAGGCGGAGGGCAAGGGCAAAGCTGAGGGCAAGGGCAATGCCGGTGCCGACGCCGGAGCTGGTGCTAACGCAGGTGCTGCTACTGGCACCGTCAACGTCCAGGCTTTCTCCGGCGCCCTCGGCGGACCCCCGCCGCCTGTTGCCAGCACCGCTGGAGCTGACCGCCCCTTCGAGGTGAACGGCGCCACCTTCCTGAACATTGGCGCCGCCGTTCAGCGCTCGTGTGCCGTCCAGAAGAATGCCTGCGCCAACGCTGCCAACTCTGGTGCCCTTGACGGTGGCGCTGCCCAGTGCGACGCACAGGAGGCCGACTGCCTCTCAGCCAACGCCCTCAAGCGCAGACGTATCGCTATGCGCGACGCCAGACAGCGCCGCCAGGCCATCTCCTTCGGCAGCTGCGGCAGCCCCGCCATTCAGTTCGCCGAGGGTCTCGACGGCCGCAAGGAGGCTAGCTTCCAGAGCATCAACAACGAGGACTTCAACCACGGCTCCGCCCTCAACATCAAGATCATCGCCGAGTTTACCTGCAACCGTCTTGAGAGCTCATGCAAGGCTGGCGAGGCCGCTGTCGAGGCCTGCCAGGCTGGTACCGCTGCCGCGGCCGGGGCTAGCGGCCAGGCTGCGGCCGACGCATTCAACGCGGCGTTGGGTGTTTAGGGTTCAACTAGTTAGCCATGGTGGTGTAGGAACTCGGGATGGGATGTAGGAAAAAGGGTAAATGTGTAAGAAGCAGACGGATTATGGAAATGGAAACGCCAATTCTTATTCATTCCAACTTTTTTGTATTTATGGAGACTGTTGACATACACACATCATCGGCATGGCGTAAGTCCTTTTATGGTGTTGGTTTAGCGTCTAGTTTGATCGATTATGAGATTTGTTCAAAAAAAGAAGCAAACTCGGACGCTGCACTGCACTGTTTTGGGACGAGCAAAAAGCTGGCCGGGCGTGGTGTGTGGTGGGTTCCCTCCATGAGCCATTCTTCTTGTCATTCTCGTCATTCTTGTTTTCTTTTCTTTTCTCATTGCTGGATGTAGCTATATCGCGGTAAGGTGCGAATCAAGGAAATTTGAAAAAAGGTGAAAGAAAGAAATTTAATAATAATTTTCAGCTACTCTGTGCAATACGCGATGGGATAGGTACGAAGACTCTGGCCAAATGAATTGGTCTCTCTTCTCTGCGAAAATGTGATGTCGGTATCCTCACGCAGTTCTGTGCCGGAACAAAAAGGCCTGGGCTTACCACACTACAGGCCTTAACCGCACCGTGAAAGACCTTTTTAGCATACAGGAAGGTTTTTGTAAAATACAGACAGGCCCTTTCGGAATGGGAGATGGCCTGCCGTAACCAAAACGATGAGTGATCTTAACAGTGAGAAGGCATCTGGCTAAGGGACTCTTTCCTCTGGCCTAATCGCTGAAATACCTGGGAAGGGAGCTTCTGTAAGCGATCTAGGGGCTGCTGGCATGTGCTTGTCTGATAGACGTCTGGCCTGAGCTGGCTAAATACAATGACAGGTGTAAAGAAATTTAGGGGCAAGGTGGACAATGCACATGATTGATGATCGGAGCTCCTGCAGAGCGTGGGGGGCAGTAATATTTGGGGTAGATGGGCCCGTTGAGGATATGCATTGTTACGGAGCAAGGAAGGACCTGAGCTTGTTTTTGGTACGCTGGAATGAATGCTCTCAATTTTGACATGCTCGCAATGGTCGAAATCTGATCTGTCTAGGATGCTGAACATGAAAGAATCTTTACACTGTACCTGTTGCTATCATCGTCCCAAACCCCAACTCTCAGTATGTATTGACAAGAGCTGCCTGGTCTCCTATATCCACATTGCGACATTCTGAACATGTTACCTCTCAAAACATCTCCCAAAGTGGCGGCGGAAGCGTGTGAGCCGGCGCATGACGCTGACCCGTGATCTGCTTAACGCCGATGTAGACGACCCGTCGGGACGGGTTGCCCATGTTGACGGACTTTGAGCTGAGGCCGTAATACTCCGAGATGGAGTGGGTGAGGAAACGCCTAAAGCTCAAATGAGCATCGCACACGCGGCACCAAACATGGCTAAGAAATATCAAGACGACTAGGAAAGGGAATACGTACTTGAAAGCCCCACTCTCATCGTCACCAGTCGTGTCAAGAACCATGCCGGACTCAGCTGACTTATCCTGCTCCTTTGACATACGCTCGGCCCGCTTGAACGCCTTCCCGCCCATCATGCTCCCGTTACGGCCGACAAACACAATCTCCTCGTCTTCTGAGCTGGTGTCCTCAATGGCTTCTTCATCCGCAGCCTTGGCCACTAGGCCCCTATCGACGAGAAACTGCCGCACAGGCTCCTCCAGCACGCGCAGCCATGATTTGACGGCAGGGGTCTTCTTCGCCTTGGCCCGCAGGTCCTTTGGCACGGTGCCGACGTTGGTATTGACGGGGGCAGCGCCGGCCGGCATAAAGGCAGGCTTCTTGCGGTGTGCCGCGAAGGCGGCCTTGCGCTCCTCTACCCGCTCGCGGAGGCCCTTGTCCCAGTACTGGGCGAGGGCATACGGCACAGTCGGGAGGACAGGGTGCGTCGGATGGACCTGCCAGTCACTCGGGAGCGGAGGCTGGGCGTTGGGGACGTGCAGCAGGTGGTCTAAGCCGCAGGAGAAGCATCGATCAGCATGATGATTCTATTCGGGCAACAAGCCCCTCCAACAGGGAAGAGGGATGGAGACAGTGGTTTACCATTCTCCCAACGAAGACGCCGACGAGTGCCCTCTTTTCCCCTGAGAAGCTCGTCGCGCTTCTTCATGCTATCACGACGCACGGGCGGGGGGCGGCGTGGCGTGATACCGGCGCCGCCTTCGGGGTTGAAGGCGACGTTGCGGAGCTTCATCCGCGCCGCGGAGGGAGCGGAGGCCTGGGCATGGTCGTCCAGCGAAATGGAGAGGGCGGCGCCGGTTCCTCGGGCAGCGGGCGAGATGGCTAAGGAGGCGAGGGCCTCGGTAGTCCAAGCCTCGACGTCCACAGTTGCGGTCGAGGCGTTGGAAATGGAGTGCTGGTGCAGTACGTGGGGGTGCGCGGGAGCTGCAGCAATTGGCAGGTCGGACGACTGCGATTCGGCATCATGCTCAGCGGCAATTGGGAGGTTGTCGATAGCCATTGTGTCGATCTCTTTGTACTTCGGGTGCTGGAGGGCGAAGAGTTGGTGTTCGCTGGCCTGAGATAAGGGGTAAGAGGTGGCGACTGGTGCTGCTGGTGCCCGGAACCCTTATCTAGACTGCTTGGCGTGATTACGGGAGCTGAATGGGGCGGGTTCCTGGATGCAAGATGCAATTAACAGAGGAAGAACGGGAAATAAACCAAGCAAAAATCCACGACACCGATCTCAGAGGTCCGTTAGTGTCGGCCACAGGATAGAGAATATGTGAGTGGGAAATTGGGAAAGGATTCAGGGCAATAAAGGCTTCGATGGTCGCCGGCATGACACATCGACGTCCCTATCAACCTCACCAGGGTGGAAGCTCCGGCCAATCAACGGCCTGTCGCAAGCACGCTCTCTGGTCTCCCCAGCTCAATCGCTGTAGCGTCCCAAGTATGCGGGGGCTAGGCGTGTTGGTGGGGTGGGGCACGCAGCTAAGGAACCCGCACACCAACAGAACCCGACCAACGATAAAGGTTAGTCATGGGGTTCTAGGCAACTATGTGAACGAGGGAAGGCCGAAGAAAATGAAGAGAAAGGTATATTGATATTGGTATTATAAAAATGAATCATGGGTGGTTGTTGTACAAGACTCTAGTCTCGGGGTCAAGTGTAAAATAAAATGGAAATACAGGTGCTGCAGGGACTCTTGGAGCACGCCCAAGCCTGCTCCGGCCTGTGTTCTTTTCTTGAACTCCCAGACTCCTCAAAAACTTAACGCTTGAAATGCCTCCTTCGCCCAGCCCATCTGACCATCCTGGATATCCGTCAGTTCTACCCCACTCAATAATCCCTTCTTGTCGTCAAGACTGGCTCCATTACCCAGTCTCTCCCTGCTTGCCATGAGTGTCCAGACTATGACCATCGATTCTGCCCCAGCCCGTTCAAGCTGTTCCGCAATTCTGCCTTCCGTTCCTCCCGCTTCTCGCCCTCTTCAACGTCGTCCAGCCTCTCACCACCAAGTGCTAAACCGGGCCGCACCAGCCCCGTCACGCTCGTCCGCATACTGCTCCTAGACGCAGGCTGCTTGCCGGTGATCTCAGAGAAGTTACCCATCCCACTCCGCGTGCGACTGCTTCCGCCACCAGCGCCGCTGCCGTTACGGGACCCGCGATTTGCCGATGGGAGCCACGACATGAACATGCTGGAGATAGCCATAGGCCGTGAGATATTGTTCTTCTTTTGCTGTAAGCTTTCCGTGCTGCTATTGGAGGAGCTGGTGCCAACGCGGTTGCCGAGCCGTCGTCTCTTAAGCATAATGAAAGAGAGAACGATCAGCGCGATGGCCGCTATGCTTCCCACAACGGGAGCGGCGATCCAGGCGTTCGACGAACCCATATTTTCCCGAGCTGTAGATGAATCGGGAGAAGAGGTGGTGCCGAGATTGTTGCTGTTGGTAGGGAAGAAGAAGCCCGGTGCGGTCTGAGATGGCAGAGGCAGTAGATCTGTTACCAAGCTTGCCGTGGTGGTGGCCGCGGGGATTGCACCGAGGGTGGCCGTGTTGAGTGTGGGAGGGGTGAAGAAAGCTACCCCAGTCGTTACCTGCGTCGGTAGCGGAATGGTCGCAACTCCCGGGCCGCTTCCTTGGTTTGTTCCGCCCGAAGATGCTGGGATGGCGTTACCAACGCCCTGGAGGAGTGCGGTATCAACACGCACATCAGGAACGACAGAGCTAGTGTCCGATATTGTGTTCTTCAGATAGCAGTTCTTGAAGCCCTGGTCCTGGCTCGCGTCGAAGGATACGCCAGCGCAGCCACTCGTCGATGAGCATTGTCCCATGCAATCCTGGAACGTTGGCGCAAAGTTTTGTACCAGATCGGAGCCGGCGATGACGGTTCCGCAGCTGATCGAGAAGGTCTTCCCAAGTACTGACTGGGTGTTTCCCACACTCGCGCAGTTCGACGACGCCCCAGGGAAGCTTGCCACGGCCGAGTCGATTCTCCTCGAGCTACGCACCCCCCCTGGGCTCAACCTGGCCTTGAGCTGGCATGTTGATCCATCAAAGGAGACACCGTCGCATCTTGGGTGAAATGACGAGCAGATATCCGCGCACACCACTATGTCAAATGCGTCCATGCTGTTTATGACGTTGCCGCCAATATCGGTGCCGCATGAGAGCGTAAATGTCTGGCCGTTCCCGATTTGCGTCCCATTGCGATTAGGACACGGAGACGCCTGCTGCCTCCGGTCCACCGCACTTCTCTCAAATCCCAACCCCCATCTCTTTGGATGCATCATGTGCTGTGGTTCGGAAAGGCTTATGTTTCGGTTGATGTACAGAAGAGTTTCGATCAGCGAGTGGGAGTCGGCCGGCAGACTGTCATGTGCAAGTCGAGTAGTAAACAAACATTATGAGACGAAAAGAAGGTCGACGTTGGTCACACAGTGAAGCCAAAGTTTTGCGGAAAGAACAAGCAGAAGGAAGAAGACCGGAATGTTGGTGCAGAATGCGCCCTAGCCATTTAAAAGAGAAGTCTGGACTTCTTCGGTATCTGGATGTCTCCTAGCCGTCTGAAAGCTGTGGCGTCGCATACGGCCAGCAACGCATCACGATGCAAGGTACACCTGATCGACCAAGCACTGGCGAAATGCCGAACACCCTGGTTTGGTATGCAAACCCCAGAAAGAGACAGAGGCTATTCTGCCTGACACTTCATGGGCGTCCGGTAGAGGGCGAAGTGTAGCGGTTAAACCGACACATGAGACGACAACAGTGACGAGAGCTCGATTGGGGTGTTCCAGGACGTCGATCACCCCAACGAACTGATCGATCCGTGACTGAAAGAAACCCCTCGCTTTTGAAAAGAAGAATGCACGCCACACTGGAATATTGCGAAAGACGTAGGCTAGGGACCCAACCCGACGTACTGCTAGGTGTAATATTCGGTATCGGCGTGTTCGGGGAATTTGTGGGCACAAGGTTGACGGGAGGTTGAGCGGCTCGGGTGATTTGGCAGGAGAATAAGGTGTACCACTGAACGGAGCGGAAAGGGCAGAAATAGAAACTCCGGGTCCAGCATTCGGCCCCTGCAGCGGTCTAGTTCTAGGCACGAGAGCCTCGATGCAGGAGGTATTCCAGGATTCGGTAGAGTCCAGCCTCACTTGAGGGCATCTCTGGGAAGATGATGCTGGATTTCGGGAAATCAGGTCAGACGCCAAGTGTCAAATGCAGTACAAGAAGAGAGACGCCGGAACAGAGTCCCCAACGTTACTGCGTAGAAGAACACTCTAGAGCATTTGGGAGGTGGTCAGACTTCCCACAGCCCGCCTGTTCGAGTATCATTGTCAGTGCAATGGGGTCCGGTTGGTATTCCCAGGTACCAGCTCAAGGTGGTCCAGTGAGGGGGTGTCGCGAGACAAGACGAAGTGTTTCCCCCTCTCTGTGCTCTGCGCGGGTGTCTGTGTACGTATGCGCCTGGGTTTTGTGGGGTGTCCTCGCTTGCGTACCTGCATCGCATCCGATCGTATCCGATCGGGTTTGCATAGACACACCGGGAGGGTCAGATCTGGAGTTGACAATGCGAAGAAACGCTTGGACACAACCCCCAGGAGGGGTGTCCATCAGACGGGCCATCGAGAACAACGGAAGCCACCGTAGAGTGGCAGCGGAAGCTAGCTCCATGGGAAGAAGCGAGAGACCCGGGTAGAGAGGTTGCCAGCGACCCAATGCAACCTCTTTTGCCTCCGCTCAGGTGCCGGCGAAGCGGGTCAGCCCTGTGTGGTGTTGGCTAGCTCGCTGAGCTTTCCAAATGGTGACGGCATTTTGTGATCTCTGAAAGCCCTCAACGTCACACAAGGTGATTTTCGCTGATGCGATGTCCTGGCTCTGGGTCGGCGAGCAGGGACAAGGTGAGTTTGTTGAAGGGGAAGCGAGTTCCATGGAAGGTTTGGTTCGATGTGAGATCGATTTGCGGGGTGTTGAGACGCATTATTGTGGGCGGTCTGGCCTATTGACTAGTATAACCCTAACCCTAATCTTTCACCGTCAGGGGCTTTAGGGCTTCCTTCCTCGGGCCCTTCCGTCTCGACTTGCCTGCCTGATCGCCAAGACTACCATGCTAAACGACCATATACGACCATACCTACCTCGGGATCCCGTCCGCTCTCCCCTCGATAAACCAGTAAGGGCCAGACTAGTAGTTGGGTCGGTGACGACCAGCGAATCCTTGGTGTTGTATGTTTTTTTTGTCGTCGTCTAGATCCTGGGGACTAGGTAGGCACCAAATAAACGTGTGAAAGCAAATGTACATGGTGAATCACTTCAGATATAAGGCCCACCGGCGCTCTTTCGGCTATCATGGCCTCCGGCTTTCCGAATACGGCTTAGGGAGTTTGCAACGAAGCGCTCCGGAACGGCCCCGGTTAAGAATAAACATCAAACCAAACACCCGGTAACACCGATTCCACCTCCCAGTTAACTCCTCGCCCCAGAAATGCAATGCTCTCGCAGATTGGTTGGGCAGCCCTATATCCTGTATCTGCCACACGTCCAGAGAAATGAACAGAAGAAACGGGGAGCCCCAAACCGAATGGTTAGTATTGGTTTTGTGGTCCCTAGGTGTTGTAGTTTCGGTTGGGGTTTCCGTTGCTAGGCTTCAGTAGAGGGGCGGTTTCTGCGGCGGCGTCGCTTTCTTGTTGATCCCGGATCTGGTCGGGCGTGTCGACAGGGACATCATCATCGAAACCATTGGGATGTAAGTGTGAACGAGGCTGACCCCGGTGCAGCGATTTGCTTGTGTGCTTGCGTGCCTCCATCTCATAGTAGATCGCCATGTAGAGGAGGATACCTTGCATGGAAGCAGTCAAAACAAAAATACCCCAGGAGCTCCATCCAGCCCAGCCCAGGCGAGCAAAGAGGCTACCAGCGAAGATAAACCCACCAGGCGTTTGCATGCACATCATGGGGATGCTCAAGCTACCCACATGCTTGATGTGGTAGGTCATCCAGATTTGCGGTAGGTACTGCACCGCCGCAAGGAGCGCCGCCATTATACCGAGAGTGTTGGCCCACAATCCGAGCTTCTCGGGTGCCACTGTGGTAAGAATTCCCGTAATGACGATGACCGCAAGTCCATGAAGGAGGGTCAGAACCGCAACAAACAGTGCCGTCTGCCACCTTGGGCTTTCCCCCCCTTCCCCGAGCTCCTCGTTGTCGGGGTCGTTTGTGGGGTTATATCGGAAGAACACCAGAAAAAGCACAAAGCTGTAAACAGTCAGTAACAGAATGCGAGCCAGCTCCGAATATGCAAGGCTCTCACATAAATGTAAAGCAGATCCACTGAATTCCCAGCTGTGTAATACCAAGAAGACCGGCTACGCAATGAAATGTCTCGAGCTCTTTGCAGCATGCGACATCCCGACGCGATTGTGGGAGGAGGAGGATGTTGCCGAATGCGGATGTGGCGGATGTGGTGCCAAGCAAGATGAAGTAGGGCGAGATGCCTTCGGATGTTCCTCGTTTGATGATTCGAACATGTTGTGGGAGGTAACTGATGAGCATTCCTATTACGATAGAGCTGCAATTATGTTAGCAAGTGATAGTGGATGGGAGTCCGTCATCTAGGCTCGTACATAGAAACAATGAGGTTAACAACATTGACGTCCCTCAGGTCATCGCAGAGGTCGCCCTGCATAAGCGCCTCCATCGTCGAAGCAGCGCCGTGGCCAGGAAAACACCCGGTATTGAGAGCTGACGGGACAAACTGTCAATCGTGGACAGTGCAGAAGTCGCGATGGCAGCGCAGCAATCTGTATCCTCGTTTGTATCAACCTGCCCACTGTCGCTTGAAATATCGAGATACTGGAGCGCGCTCTGACGCTCCGAGCTCAAAAGAAAAGCCGTGAGTTCGTCTCGATGTCGTCCAGAGTAGTTAGGCAGACAATGAGCTCAAGAACGCGACGTCAGAACAGCTCATCAAGGTGTCGTTGGTGGGGCAGCTGACACCTTCCCCACGTTAGCGCCAGGCACAGACCACACTCTAATCTGTTACGTGGCGCGCTAACTCCGGTAGCGCAACGCCTGTCCGCCTGCAGAAATACCTGCTCTGATGAAAGCACTAACAGCTGAGAGGCAAGTGGAGCCGAGGATTTTAGGCCCGACCACTACCCCTGTTGATCCTCCACAGCTGGGAAGACTGGTGTTGAGAAGTTGACTCTGACGGACCGTTGAACCGCTATAGCAAAAACGGTTATGGCAATGGAAGGCCCTTCATTCAACCTTCTCGCATTTTCCAAGGACCCAGGCGGAGGTATTCCCGTGAGAGGCAATTCCCCTGTCAGTCGTGAACCCACTGAAATTCCTCCCTTTTTCAAGAGTCTGCAATGGTAGGTCAAGATAACTCCCAACCTTACATTAAGACGTCATTGACATCGCTGACAACCTATAATTGCGCACATTAGGTCGGCAGATGGGACAACGCTGTTTGCCTCGTCCTCTGAGAAGCACATCTGCTCATACGTGCTCCCAGAAACGCTTCTTGAGCCACGAGATGAGCCCCGCCACTTGAAAGCCCACGCCACTCTCGTCCTTGGGGAACAAACTAGCGCAATTGCGCCATGCCCCTATTTCGCCTTGGAAAATCCATACACCCAGTCCATCTTAACTGCCAGCTCTGATCATCCCATCCACCTGCACTACGCATTCCCGCAGCAACCGCCTGATGACAGCGAACATGTCACAACCACTCACCAAGCCCCACCACTGGCCTCCTTTCGACTCATCAAGAAGGAGACCGAAGCCTACCTCCCAATCGCTTCCCTGATATGGCCGGCACCTGGGACTCATTTCATTGCGGGAACAACAAACCGCGTCGCCATCTTCGACGTCTCAAATCCAAGTTCACTCAAAGCGGAACCCCTCTTCTCTATTGCTACGATCCCTTCGGCCCGCCACATCCGCAAAGGCAACGGCATAGGTATGCGTGGGGCTGTGTCAGCTCTAGCAGCCCAGGTGCGGGAGACCGGGGATGCTGGGCTCATTGCCGCCGGCACACGCAGCAGGTTCATGGGTTTGTACGACTTGCAACGCGGCGGCGAATGCGTTGCAACCTGGGGTATTACCGACGCAGCCGCCGAGGCAGGAACAGGCGGCGGGGGTGTTACACAAACTGTTTGGTCTCCTTGCGGGAGGTACTTGCTTGTCAACGAACGAGGTTCAAGCGGGCTCCTGGTGTACGATTTGCGAGGGACAAACCAGCTACTTGCGCATCTAGACGGACGGAACGGCGACACGAACCAGCGGCTGAGTTGCGATGTGTTTCCAGGCACAAACTCCATTGGGGGGTTTGAGGTCTGGGCTGGGACAAAAGACGGCGGTGTCGTGATGTGGGAAGGTGTTGGGAATCAAGAGGGCGCAGTCATTCCATCTGGGGGCTGGGATGCCCACGAATCTGCGGTCGGCAGCACCGCGATGCACATGAGCGGATCGGTTATGGCAACTTGCTCAGGGTCCTGGGAAATAATGGGTGCTGAATACTTCGACAGTGAGGACAGCGATGACAGCGATGACAGCGATGACAGCGACAGCGACCGCGGAAGCGGGTCGGTATCCGAACCAAGTTCGCGGCAATCGAGAAAATCACCGTTTGTCATGAAAGAAACAAGTCTTAAAGTATGGAGTATCGGGACGAGCAACCCGCCATCAAAGGATAGATCCGATTTGGAGGACGAAGTCGGCGGACCGTGAAAAATAATACCTGTCGTCGAAGGAGAGAGCAAAGCACATCTCATCACCAAAACTAAGTCACTCATTGTAGCTACATTCATAAGCTGCGAAGTATTGTAACTTCGGTTGCGCCCAAGGCTACATGTTGGTTTCGGATTCACGCGCCCCAATGGGATTGTGCGAGTTGCAGCCCCAAACAATCGCCGCCGTTTCTTTGCGGCGTTCTCCCGATGCAGATTGTTTCCGAGTTATCCGGGGTTATCCGAAGGGAAAACACCGGCGATCACACTGGCTCGTCAAAGTCATTCTGCGATACCCCCGCGACCAACAGCCTCGCGGACTTGGCTCACTGCGAGCTGCCCCCACGGCTCATCAAGTGCTTCACTTACTCGACCCAACACTCTCCGCCCACCTAATACATCTTCGAGCGCTGCCACTCGCTCATGTGGCTCCATCGTGACGAAGAGAGGTAGACCATAGAGTCGGCCGCCTCCCACCGCTAGCTCTCCGTTCGGAACCTTCAGGGTTCCCAAAGTGATCTGAGCGGCATACACGTTCATGCCCGCACGGCGCAGGAATAGCTCCCAACCCGTTTCCACTGGCAAGAGAAGGTCTTGTACCGGAACGGCCTCAGGGGCGTGTTTGCAAATCGCTGCCGCGAGCCATTTAGCCAGCGTCTCGTTGCCTCCCCCGACATAGTGAAGCCTAACATCAGTTTGCAGGCCCGCAGCATACCCCTGGAATTCAGCGAGGGCTTTTGCATCCGATTGAGAGAGAGGGATCATGATCTCGCTATTTTTGTTTCCTTCAGATACGAGGATAAGGAGATGCTCATACCGCAGGGCAACATTCTCCACTACGTGGCGAAAAACCACTTGACCAGTCACCCCAGGCAAAGGCTTCTGTCGAAGCTTGACCATTGTTGTCACCAGGACGCCTGTTGCGGGGGATATTGTCATGTCTGCTTCATCGGAGTTAGGTGAGCGAATACCAGGAAACCACCCAGTGGGTCTGCGTTTGTTGTAGTCGTGTTCAAGAATGCCGATTCCAGGAATATGGGACTTGACGAGATTCGTGATAACCCTTGAGATCGTGGACGAGACAATCACTCTGGGGGGTATGTTCGGAGGTACGATGTTTGGGGCGACCGCTAGGATCGGTTCCAGCGGAGGAGGCATCAGCACTCCCCCATTGACGGCAGGTTGCGGCTCCTGGATAGGAGACGTGAGCACCAAGTCGGGCATACTGAAGTAGCGGCTTGGAGCAACTTTGGGCTTTTTGTGGGTGTTCATTTCCTCGAAGTTCTCCAACAGCGGCATGATATTCGTGTATTCGCTCATGAACCCTTGTAACACATTTGTTGACCCGAGTATGGATGCATCGATGGGCCTTGTGACCTGGAAGTCGGATCCTCTGCTACCAAGCTGAGAGGATGGCCGTTGCTGCTGCAGCATCTCGTCCCGTATGCGCTTTCGGCCCTTTGGCAAAGCTCCCGGGTCAACAGAGGTCTTCCGGATTTGTTTACCGAGAGGATTCCCTGGTCGAACGTCTGGTAGTCTCTTGCAGTCCGCTGGGGGTGGCCAGTAATCTAAGCCCGAGGCGGCGACAGGGCTCAGCTGACTGTCTTCAGATTCAATCTCGCTGTCATCGCTTTCCCGTACCTTTGTTAACAACAACTCTGATCGTTTTACAAGGGAATCCACACTCGTCACCACCTCGCTGTCCTTTGGCCCTGCTAAAAGGGACTCCAGTACGACTTTATCGATCTCGATCGCTTCTGACAACACAAGCGGCTTGTCCATGTGTGCGAGCGGTTGCCACATCATCATTTGCTCGGTAGTCTTGTTCCATGGCCACTTCTGCAAACTCCAGCCCACACCGGCTTGATCTTGAATCCATTTGAACATCTCCGTCGGTTTTAATGGAACATCTCCCCACTCGGTTGCCGGCATGGAGAAATCCACGACCGGGACTGATATCCTTGCCAGGGCGTCGAGTGGTTGGAGCTTCTCCTGCTCAGCAGACCTCGTGAGATACTCCGCTTTGGCGCTTATGAAGTCGGAAAACTGATGGTCCAGTCCATCGGCTGTCCCAGAAAGTGGGTCGCTGCTGCTGTCCACGAATGCTCTCGCCTTGGCAAGATCTTCTGGGTCAAGAACCCGGGCTCTCGCGTGCTGCCATTCTGCATCATCCTCGGGTATGAACAACGGTACATCGACCTTAAGGCCTCGCGGTAGTGGTCTTGGCGAAGCGAAGGGACTGTGTGTGGAAAGCTCTCCCGCCCTGATCATCTCGGGGATATCGAGGTCATCATATCGTTCGGGGGAAGAAGGTCGCTCTGTGGCAACTGAGTTCCAAAAATTAAAGTCTTCTTCAAGAATTCGGCTTTCGGCAGCTTCTATGTCCGCTGATAACATAGAACCGGCTTCGGACGGTTCCGGGATCTGGCAGTCATCGTCGTCGGGGATAAAGTAGCCTGCGAGGGGTTGGACCAGCGGGCTTAACGGAGGCGTTAAGTGTTCTCGTGCTCCTATCTTCTTTCTTTGTCAGTATTCACCAGTCAGTGTCAAGGCAAAGGGGAGTTTACCCCTTTGTAGATGGAGATATGCTCGAACATCTCCTCCTGGTCCGAGCCGGTCCAGTCCGCCTTGAGACTTCGCATTAGGAACACCAACGACTCCCTCTTCATATCCAGAGATTCCCCCTGGAACTGCTTCATCATTGCTTCGTCCCCTTCCTTCGCGCTCTTGGGGAAATCCAATCCCCCGTCTTCCCTGTTGTTTTCGGAAAATAGTGGGATGTCATGCTCTGGAAGCCGATCGTTCTGGAACTCCTTCACGGTTCTCGCCAAGTGTCGACAGTCGGCATCATGATCGCTGCGGAGAGCCGGGATCTCAAATTTGAGTCTCTTCTGCGCAGAAATCTCAGAGAAGCACAGCTCAGTCATGAGGGCTGCGATTTCCTGCTCATTGGGTAATTTGCAGGCTTTCTGGAGAAGATGCAGCGATGGGGCAGGCAGCTGCCACTGCTCCGGGGTAGGTATGATGGTCCGAAAGAGACACTCTTCGAGCCACGCAACCTCGAAGAGGCAGCCGGGCTCGACATCGTCGGCGGTTGCCGAAATAGCTCCGTCATGGTTTACCAGCCGCGGTAACGGATCGAACAGGCTGTCGATGGTCAGGCCGTTCCACCTGGCGTATTCGTCGGCTTCCATGGTACGGCTGGCGCAATCGGACGCCTCGCTGCGCACATCTTCGAGTGCCTCCTTCAGAGCGATCAGATCGTTTCCCGTCTCGAAGTCCATGCTGAAACTTCAACGCCCTTTCGGCACAACAGCGTGGATGATGACGCACCCAGCAGAAACAACAGCATGCAGCTCAAGCGTCCGCGAACTGCTCGCATGCTAGGTATTTTATGCATTGCCGCAATTGAAGAGAGGTATTGTGGCGGGTTTAAACTGGCGGTCTAAAATCCATCAAAAGCTTCCAGCGACACAAAGCAGGAAAGGAAAGCGCGATCCACCTCCCTGAAGAGCTCTATCCAACCCTCGGCTCAACCCTGAAAATTCCAATCTTTCCACGTCGGGAACAAACACCGATACCAGAAATAAACTTGCCACCACGGGTACATACTGGCGTTCCACTTCTCTCCCGTCTCCTTATTCTCGTCCAAATACCAGCTGTGGCATCCCCCGGTCCCCCAGATCCTCTTCTTCAGATCTGCTTGCAGCTGCTTGACGTATGCCGATTCAGCGTCCCTCTTGAGCTCGACTGAGGCTGCCTTGCCTTTTAGCACAGGCTTGATCACGCGCAACGCAAGGTTGATTGTGTTTTCGATGGAAATGACGAGCGAGGTATGCCCCGTTCCAGAGTTGGGGCCTGGCGCCAGATATTCGTCAGCACCCATCTCTCACGATACTGCAGGTCGGGTAGACTTACCGCCAATGGTAAAAAAGTTTGGAAAGCCGCTGACAGCGGCACAGTCGTAAGCTGCTGGACCGCCGTTCTTGGACCAGTGCCCTTGGATCGACTCGCCGTTTCGGCCAGTCATCTCGATCCCCACAAGAAACCGGTTAGTCTTGAAGCCTGTAGCCATGACGACAACGTCAGCCTCGGTGACTCCATCCTTGGTACGAATGCCCTCTGGAACAATCTCAAGCACTGGCTCGTCTGTAAGCGTTATCTTGTCGGAGTTCAGGCTTTTTAGATACCCGGGGTCGAATATGCGTCGCTTGCAGCCCATATCAAAATCGGGAATGAGAAGATCATGATAGTTCTCTGGCGCTTTAGCTCTGATGTTGTCCACAGCAGCCTTGGCTGCTCGACGTCGAAGCCAGCCGGCGAATCCATTCATCAGATAGGCAGGATATTCCGCCTCGGTTACCAGACACAGCAAAGCGCGTTGAATTCCTTTGGTCCAAGGGGCGTACTTGGTGAGAGTCGCAAACGGGCCAAAGTTAACGGCATCCTTGAGATTGGGGATGATCCAGTGTTTGGATCGGATAACTTGTGTGATGTGCTCAGTCTCGTCAACGATTGCTGGGATAATCTGACAGGCTGAACAGCCATTCCCGAAGACGATCACTTTTTTGTTCTTGAGATCCAATCCCTGATCCCACCGAGCGGAATGAACTACCGGGCCCTTGAAACTGTCGAGGCCAGGAATGTCGATTTTTCGCGGCTCACTGAAGAGGCCAACTCCACTGAACAGAAATTGTGCCTCATGCATGAACGACTCGCCAGTCGCATTGTCACGAGCCGTCATTCTCCAACGCCCCTTTTCCTCGACCCATTCGCACTTCTCGACGTTGGTGTTGAAGGAGATTTTGTCGAGAAGGTCGTATTTTGTTGCGACTTTCCGCAAGTAGGCTTGGATATCGGCACGAGGAGGGAGAATGGAGTCCCATGACGGATTGGGCTCAAAGGAAAAGCTATACAAAATGCTAGGGATGTCACATGCGCATCCTAGAGATGAGGGGTCAGTCGACTTCTCTTCCGCGGGTAGTGGAGCAGCGTCCGGGAAGAGTTGCTCACCTGGATATTGGTTGATTGTCCAAGTACCTCCCAACTCGCTCTCTCTGTCGAAGATTCGAACATCGTTGATGCCATACCACCGCTTCAGCGTCGCCCCGAGACCGATTCCAGAGAAGCCTGCACCGATGCAAGCAAATTGACTGTAGCTCGCCGGTTCTTCAGCAGCTTCTCTGCGCTCGACGTCATCTTTGGACATGATTGGTTGGCGTTCTCGATCTCCCAGGTGTGAGTGCACTTTGCAGGAAGTTCGGCAAAAATCAAACTCGTATCAACAAAAGGAACAGATAAATATATCCAAACACGGATTGCCTGGGCTGAGTTATTTGAGTCTGAAAGCCGCCAGAGTGAGACGAGTAACTGCCGTCAATGAGGTGGGTCTACGGAGTACCCACGAGGGTGACCTACCCTGTCAACCCAATACGGAAGCAAAACCCGTGGCGGCGATGACAGAGGCTTGTACAGCTACAAAGGTGTATTCCGGTGTCCGTGGTATGTCGCGTTGGCTCTCGGAAAGAACACTGGCGCTTGTACATTGGCTCGCCAGTTGTTTTCAAGTATATCTCCTTCTCGATCTCCGCCATGCTAAAAGATCGTCGTTTGCGGCTATCACTACAGCATCTCGGCATCCACAAGAATAATCAGTTGAGAGCATCGTCCAACCTCTGCTGCTAAGAAACGCGGAGAAGGTCTGAATGTCTGTGCCTCGGCTGTTTGGCGACGTTGTGCTGCTGCGACTGTCTGTGGTATAACCGGCCCAGGTCTTACTAACAAAAGTTGCCACACCCTGTGACACCAAGTACTGACATAAATTCCCCCTCGCCCACCCCGTATTCGACTTTAAAAGCCGAAGGGGTTCGACACGCAAGTACTAACAATCTTACTCAGCAGTCTTTTTTTTGTTTCTGGCGCTGTTGGTGGGCGTTAATCGGCCCGGGGGTGGTACTAATTGGAAGGCTTGGCGGAATACGATACCGGATTGAGGTTCAGTTGGTTTGTTGGCTGGTGCCACCGAGCCTGGTTCGGGCCCCAGAGATGCAGAGCGAGAATGCCCGCGCAACGTCACGCAACAGGCATGTCCGACCCGAGGCAGCAGACCAAGGTGACCTCGGAAGAAGTTGCCAGTATGTGCCCCACAAATAGATCCGGTCCCCAGTCCGGAGGATCAGTGATCTCCATGCCAAGGGTGATTGAGATGGATGCAAAGCGTCCCTCGATATATGAACCGATCCCCACATTAGGGCCTTCGGGTTTTGAATCTTCTTCTGGAACATAACCGCTGGCTGGCGACGTCGCCGATGTTGAGACATTGAACCAAGCCACAACCACCTGATCCAGGTCGAACTTCCCCTCCCTCAACGGAGTGGGCCTCCGAGCAATGGTACTGCTCCTGTCCCTGAATATCTTAGTAGACCCTACTGACGCCCTGCCAAGGCATACCCGGACAAACCCCAACTCTCCGCCCTGGAGAAAGCCGAGCTTGTCCTTCGCCTCTTCTTCCTCGGTGAGCTTTCATCGTCCCACCTCTGAAAGACACACCCACTCACAAGCAACCCCTACCCACAGCCCCCTTCGCGGTACCCTTCAACATCACCCGCGTCTGCCTCCTCGCTGCAATCAAGGGCCTCTTCCCCCTCCCACACTTCCCCACCGTCGGCCTCTACCGCACGGTCCTAACCCTCTTTCCCTACCGACAAACCCAAGTCCTCCTTCCAACCAGTATCAGCGCCTACAAAGCTTGGATGACCAAGAAACAGAAACAACACCCGCCCACCATCGCCTCCAAGATCTTTACCATCGACATTGAATCCATCCCCGGCGCATCGGGCCCCTCCCTCCTATGGATTGGTGACCGGCGCACAGCCAAGAAGTTCGTCCTGCTCATCCACGGCGGGGGTTTCTACATCAGCCTCAACACTGGCCATCTGGAATGGGGATTGCAGTCGTATATCCGGGCCTGCTCCGGGGGAGCGACCAGCAGCTTCGAGGATTCGGACGTAGCAGTCGCAATGCTCGACTACTCACTCTCGCCGGAGGCGGTGTACCCGACGCAGTTGATTGAGGTGTCTCTGGCATTGAAGCACTTGCTTCAGCAGCCCAGGGTTACGCCTGGTAACTTGCTTATTGGAGGGGATTCTGCTGGCGGGACGCTCACAGCGCAGTTGCTTTCGCATCTTGTATGGCCACATCCGCAGGCGGTTCGGGTTGAGTTGTCGGAGCCGCTGGCTGGTGCGTTCCTTGTCAGTCCGTGGGTGGGCGGGTGTGATGGCGAGGAGCGGCAGGCATCATGGCGGGAGAATGCGCACACCGACATGATTACCCTTGAATTCATTCGCGACCTGGAGACAATGAACTTCGGTGGAACATCTTGGGAACAGGAACGAGCTGAGGGGAAGGGCTGGGCCTTGCCACTGGATGTGGATCCGTCATGGTTTGGTGGATTAGACGCAGTGGCGAGGCACGTGTATGTTACAGCCGGGCAGCTTGAGCCTTTGCGGGACCAGGGGATCGAGTATGCCACGCGACTATCGGAGAAGACGAAAGGGTCGAAGTTGGAAGTGCGACTTGATGTGCTGGAAGGACAGGCACATGAGTTCATCGTTCTGAAGGCAGGGGCCGGGAAGGGTGGCCCAGCTTTGGCGAAGATGAATAACTGGGCGAGGTCGGCCTTTGGGATCCAGAGCGTCGTGTGACTTGAATTATATGATAAGTACTCTGTATGATGATCAGACGAAAACTGTGGCATGTAGAAGTTTATTATAGATCAGTTTGTTTAGTAATATAACCAGAATATGACAGGTGTATTCGTTATACGTGAAACACAAATACAACACATGTAGCTATCAATGTTAGAGGTGATGGGTCCCTATCCATATATGCAATATCAGCGACCGGGCTATCTTGTCAGTTCCAGCAGCAAAGGAAAAGACACAAAGCCCATCGTATAATATCAACGAACTACTGAGAGATGAACACGAAACGCCCGCTGCGAATGTTCTGATGAGATAATCAATCTGAGATGTCACTCGGACTTTTCGTTGTACTCTTGATTTGGACTTTGCTCACAAGAATCAAGCAACAGATACTTCTGCAATGGATTTGGACTGCTCAGATTGCATGTTGAGCAGGAGATCGGTCAATCGGTCGATCTTGGCGGACAGGTCTGCAATTCGAATCTCAACATCATTGGCAGGATCACCGTAGGCTTGCTCCTCAGCAGCTTCCTCGGCGGCCGTCGCCTGTCGACGCGTAAGGTGCGGTATGCTGACTTGGTGGGCAAGTTCAGGACGTAATGAGGACGAAGAGGCATGCGTGCGAACTTTCCCAGGAGAGTGACCCCATTTCCGCTGGGGAGGTGCAGGACTGGGGATGACCGTCGATTGTCGCGGTCCCCTGAAGCCATTATACTGCGTGCTCTTCTGCGCTGTCCCTCGGATCCACTCGTACAGCTCGATGGCTGCGACAATCGGGAGGTGCGTTACCTTCAAGAGAATAATGCGAGCGCTGCGGAACTTTGTGTCCGAAGGGAGGAAGAGCCGCAGAGGACGGAAGATGACGAGGGCCAACAGGTTGAACGGCGGGTAGAAGTGGGTGAGTCGATTGCTAGTCGATGCCTCCAAGACGTAGACGCTGTACACGTAGAGGTACTCCTCTCGCGCATGCGTAATGACCCGAGAGAAGCTGTTGGACAGCATACCCGTTAGTGAGCCCATGAGGAGGATAGAGCTCAACATGATGAAAAGAACCATGAGCGGGGGGCCGAAGATTGGATCAACGTCCACCATAATGTCGAATCCAACATAGCTGGACCCAAAGAAGATTTTGGTCAAGAACCAGACCATCTGTGGCAAATATCAGCCCATATTCTCCATTTTGGGAAATTTCTTTGTGTCTCGGGAGCAGAAACTCTCTTTTGACTCCTGAGACGACAGAAAATGGACTGAAAGGGGAGAAAACCACTCCGATTTGCACATACGTCTTTGAAGGGATAAGTTTTTCGCCCGATTAGCGAGAAGGTGGTGAGGAATCCCATGTAGATGACGACAACAAGGACCATGAACTTGATAAAGTCTTTCCCCATCTCCTTGAGGCACGGGATAAGGGTCTGTTCAGTTGTCAGCAACATAATATCCAAAGAAGCCGCGGCGTACGTACACCCCAGTAGGGACTCAAGCTAAGGATAGAGCAGACTCGAGGAACCATGAAAAGAGCTTCGAGGGCCAAGACATCAAATGCAAGGTCAGTGAACCACTCGCTCATCTCCGGATCAGCCGTTCTCAACCCAATAACCCCTATTTTCGGGATAAGTTAGTTCAACACATCAAAGCCGCGAGTCATGGACATACGTAGTATGAAAAACACAAGGCCGATCAGAAGCATGACCATGTCAAAGATGTTCTATGGAGTTAGAGTCAGCAATCAGTCAAGGATGAAGATACGCAGCAACACATACCCAAACATCAGTGGTATAGAAGATAGACCCAGCATCAATCCACTCACTCAGCTCGTCGTATGAAAAGGCAGCAAACCAAATATACAAGAAGAGTTCCAGAATCGATATCCTAGTATAGTCCCTTTCCACGAGGACGGCGTAGTACAAGAACAGGAAGCTTGCGAAAAACAGCACCTCAAAGGCCTTGAGATACTTGGGCACCCGGAGGCGGGAAAACGGATCAGCTGCGGACGGGTTGTAGAAGCGCGGCTTCTTCTCGGCGTGAACCGACAGATTGTCCCAGAAGATGATATCGCCGTTCCATATCCCGGTAACAATCTTCTGGACCACATTTTGACTGAGGAATCGCTTAGCATCGGCAACGGCGGCGATCTCAAGGGCATTGAGGTGGATGAAGGGGGCAGTGGGGTCCTCCTCCTCTTCGCCGTCGTCCTCGTCGGCGGTCATGCTCATAGTGAGGCGGGAGATTGACGAAAGGAGAAGATTCCTCCTAGTGCTTCCTGTCCGGGTCAGGGCTCTCCGGGTTGCCCCAGCAGTCCCGCTCCATACTTGGGCAAGAAGCGCGCTGCTTTCGTCAACTTCCCCCTCCTCTTCGTCGGCAGTTCTGTGCCCTTCGGACGGGCAAGATTCGGGAATCTCATAAAGGCAGTAGTCAACAGCTTCTCGCTCAGACAGATGAGTGAGGAAGCGCCAAGCAACGATCTCGCAAGCATTTGCCCTGGCATCGCTGAGACCTTTGTCCTCGGTGTCGGTGCCATAATGCCACTTTAGCGCTAGTAACGCATTCACAATGGCTGGATGGGTGCAGGAGCGGACGAGATGCTCAACCAGAGCTCTCAGACCATCACCAGCGCCAGTCGTCCTAAGCTGCTCAAATGTGCAGGGCAGGTCAACGATCTCGGCAATGTAGCTTGGCATTGGTCAGCGCCCTGGTCCTCAGTTCGTGCAACGGGCGCAGGTATCCACCCACATGGAAAGCTTCTTTACCACTTCGCGGAACGAGTCATCGAAGGTGATATCGGGAAGTTCAGGCCCGAAATGTACCTGTCGACCGACAGGTGATGGGGTCCGCAGGCCAGCTTCGGGGCCTCCCAGTGGACGCGATTTGACGCGTACAGGCATCTTGCGCGCTCAATCTCGGCGTATCCAAGAATACACAACAAAAAATGCTCCAATTGACTGCCGGACTGGTAAAGTTTACCTGTTGGAGAACAAAGCTCCGTGTAAAGAGGGGAAACGAAGCTCCAAAGTTGAGATGCTCGGGACGAGAGTTGAGACGAAGGCGGAGGTTGGAAGTCGCCGCTGCCTGCCGAAGCAGGGTCATGAACCGCCGCTAACCTAACCTGTTCAGGCCCATCACCACCCGTCAACACGGGCCACAATTGGCGGGGGTCGCGGGGCAAACCCGCTGAAGGGATAGCGTACGCGGCAAAAATGACGTCCTTGCCATTGTGACCAATCTGCACCTATCACCATTTGATGGCTGCCTTCTTCGTCGCGTAATAGCTCCAGCTCGGTGCCTGTGAAGGCGGCATGTCTTCTTCAGCACCAGAACCCCAGGATGACGACACCACATGCATCGTTACGTTTTACGGTGGTGTTTTGGCGAGGGAGAACATCGCAATGCCGCACTCTATCATTTGGGTACCTTCCTCAGCTCTTGTTGGCTGATTTGAGGGGGCAGTCCCTCCCTCCCTCCCTCCTAGACCCCTCTTTCCATAAGGTATCTTGTCACTCCTTTTCCAGCCGAGGAAGCCCTCAAGGCCCCGTTTGTTTACTGTTTCCCGGGTTCGGCCGCGGACAACCCACCTCCGCCGTCACGGACCCGGTTAATCTAATATGGCGCCTGTCCCCGTCTTGGGGCTCAATCACGGGTGCCACGGTGGCACTCATACCGCCCTATCTTGTCAAGATTGAAATTTCAGCCATGCGATTAAGATGAGGATCAGACTACTTATTACTTCGAGCGAGTACTCGGGGCGTTGAGGGTTGTCCATTCTCCACGACTTTCCCACAGCCATCCGGAGCTCACCGGCTAGAACCCCCCTGCTGCAACGATGAAGTCGATGCTCACATTCGGCCTAAGCCTGCTTTCTGTGGCAGGTGTCCTACCTATCGCAGCTGCGAAGTCCACGGCCAATGGGACAAGGTTCTCGATCGACGGGGTGACCAAGTACTTTGCTGGCACCAACTCGTACTGGATCAGCTTCTTGACAAACGATGCCGACGTCGACCTTGCCATGGGAAACATTGCGAAGTCCGGCCTCAAGATTCTTCGAGTTTGGGGCTTCAACGACGTGAACCAGAAGGGGTCAGGCGTCTACTTCCAGCAGCTGTCTTCCTCAGGGTCACAAATCAACACTGGGGCCAACGGCCTGCAGAGGCTTGATGCCGTGGTCAAGTCTGCCGAAAAAAATGGCGTAAAGCTCATCATCAACTTTGTGAACTACTGGGACGATTATGGCAAGCTACCACTTCCGAGCTACTCGCTGATATGACTAAACTGACACTCTGCAGGCGGCATGAAGGCGTATGTGACAGCCTTTGGCGGCTCCAAGGAGACCTGGTACACAAATCAGCGCGCCCAGGAGCAGTACCAAAAGTACATTGCCGCAGTGATTGGTCGGTACAAGAACTCTAACGCTATCTTTGCCTGGGAGCTTGCCAATGAACCCAGATGCAAGGGCTGCAATACCGACGTGATCTTCAAGTGGGCATCCGAGACTTCGGCATACGTCCGCAGCCTAGACCCTGAACATATGATTACTCTTGGCGACGAGGGTTTCGGAATTCCCGGGGCATCCAGCTATCCTTATGGCTACAGTGAGGGGACAGATTTTGTGAAGAATTTGGGAGTCAAAGACCTTGACTTTGGGACTTTTCACATGTAATCCCCGGCTACAAGCCATCATCCGCTAGAGATCTTTTGGGGATTTGCTAATGGAGGAGATAGGGGGTGTTCAAAACAGCTTCGGCCCCGGCTGGATCAAGGATCATGCTACTGCTTGTAAAAAGGCTGGCAAACCGTGCCTCCTGGAGGAGTGTAAGTTGGCCTGGGCTTGTCCGCGACCCTTTGACATATTAGCTAACTAGCACAACAGACGGGACAACTTCCGACCATTGCACCCAAGAGAAGCCGTGGCAGCAGGCATCTCGAGCACTGTTTGCTGACGGCATGGGAGGAGATGCTTTCTGGCAGTGGGGCGATCGTCTGAGTTCGGGACAAACTCACAATGACGGGAACACCATCTATTATGGGTCTATTGATGCCACATGCCTCATCTCAGACCACATCAAAGCTATCAACGCACTGAAGTGATCTTGATGGGCTTTTGGATATTTTCCAGATAGGGTTACGAAGTACGAAGACTATTGTAAAAGTAAGGGTCTGCCTTCAAGGGAGGTCCTGTGATTTGATTTTGAAGACCGTATCACATTCTCAAGGGGCCTCCCTGTGTTATACAACGGCCTGTTTCAATATGTTCGGCGTTATTGTCCTAGAAAAATACAGTGTGCAGGGTTCCCCAACATATTCCTACACGGACCAGAGACTCTGCTTTTACCAGTTACGTGCGAGCCTACAGGGCAACGATGAATTTTACTATTTCGCAGTGCAACAAGGCCCGCCATGACAGCCCAGCCACAGCCCTGAAATAGCCGCACACCCTATTCAACCGTGACCTCGGGGTTTCCCCGCCCGCCCTTTACCTGAACAGCAGGAGGACCAATTATGACGCTTCCCTAGTTCATGGGAATTGCCCAGTTGTTTGCTTTCCCGGAAACTCGGCTGCAGCAGCTCCAGGTGGATTGTGGGGAGGGGAGCTCCGACGTCCTAGTGCCGGTAGTTGACCCTTGCCGTTCTATTATTGCATGAGCTTGACTATTTATCATCCCTACAGACCCGTGGTGTTGCTGTATTTATGCCCATGCCCTCCAGCAGCAGCCAATATCATCTCCAAGCAGACACTGGGAGAAGTTGAATCTCGTTTGAAACGTCATACCGATCACCATGGGAGTAATCCGAACGATCATCTGCCTTCTTGGCGTGGTTTTTGCCCTTTTATCCACTGGGTCAGCCCAAGCAGCTAGCCAAGTCCGCATAATGGCCTTGGGCGATTCCATCACAGGATCACCAGTAAGTCTTCCGCCTTCTACAGCCAACCGATAACTTACCTACCTTACCAACCCACAAGGGATGTTGGCGGGCACTCCTCTGGCGAAAACTCCAAACGGCGGGAATAACCAACACCAAGTTCGTCGGCACCCTGCCCGGTCAAGGCTGTGGGTTTACCTACGATGGCGCCAACGAGGGGCACGGTGGGATTCTTGCCACGGGAATCGTCTCCCGTAAGGAACTGCCCGGCTGGTTGGCGCAGGGTAAGCCGGATGTGGTCATGATGCATCTGGGGACGAATGACGTGTGGAGTAACAAGAGTCCCGATGAGATTTTGGCGGCGTTTGGGACAATGGTGGATTGGATGAGGGAGAGTAAGAGGGGGGTTAAGATACTGGTGAGTTTCTGGGTGGAGGCGCTGTGGTTATTGAGATTTTGAGCAACTGAATGTGGATTGACTGTGAAAATCAGGTTGCCCAGATCATACCCATGAAGCCATCCAACTGTCCGCAGTGCGGAGACCGTGTGGTTGCTTTCAACAAGGCGATTCCGGACTGGGCGGCATCGAAGAGCACCACTGAGAGCCCGGTAGTTGTGGTTGACTGCTGGACGGGCTTCGATCCATCAAAGGACGCAGGCGATGGGGTGCATCCCAACAACGCGGGAAACCAGAAGCTGGCTGATGCTTGGTATGCACCGCTTGTGAAAGCTATTCGGGGTTGACCGGTTGTGGTCTGTGGCTGTGAACATCGTGCATTTTGTGGTCAGGGCTGAAACAAGTTCTCGAAGGAATGTGCTGCACAGACTCACGCATCGCGCTTTGTGTTCACACCCATTCATGTAACAAATGCATGCGATTTCAAGCCTATTATTCTGTCTGTCCTGCATGTGATCGGCGCTCAAGAAGCAAAGGGGAATTCGCAAAGCAAAGTGAAGGGAACCCGTGCCGCTGAAACTTGTTGCTGTTGAGGTTCAAGGTCAAAAAGGCTGGGGCTCTGCAGTGAGAGACTCGACGCCAAAATTCTGGCAGTCGCAAGAGAAATGGTACAAGGTACCTCTCAATGCTATCCAATGGCAAGATGTGTATGGCCGAGTTCCGAAGGCGCTAGCTGTATTCACATTAAAGCAGCATGAGCTTGAATCCCACTTCTGTCATGGCTTTTTGCCTGATCACCAAATATATACTGTAGTGTAAAACGATTACCAGTTACCAAGTGGAGGGCAGCGTTTTGTTTTGACAGGCTTCGATGTGGTTCCTGGGAGAGGATCTGTGGATCACGGGGCTCTCCGTGGGGAAGGTTCGGGGGCTCGGGGCGTTCCATGTTTCGGATCGATTGTGGGATTATGGTTCAACCAGAACAAACAACGGCACACAACCACGCCATGGGACGCTGGAGGGGCTCTACCGGCCGCTCAATGGGATCCACCCCGCATCTTCATCACATCTCTTATACGCACATCTTGACAGTTGCAATGATGCGGCTGCGGTGTTGTTGAGTTTGAGATCGAACCCATGTTGAATGGGTCAGGGCTGCCCACGTCGAGCCCCTTAGCGCAGGGGCTATCAAAAAGGACGTTTGTGGGTGTTCCCCGCTAGGGTGGCTTCCCAATCGGGTCCGCTGGGACGCAGAAACGCGGAAACGGAAGGAGGGGAAGGATCGGTCCCTGTGAGGTTAAGGGGGGCTAGCGCTCTGGGCGCGGCCAGCTGAGCCAATCGCACGCCCATCGTTGACGCGTTGGTCAATTGGGACGGACGCCACGGAGCTGCAGGTGCTGGATTGGGATGATCGAAATTAAACCACGTCGCCTGGAAGCGAAGCCGAAGCGCTCAGGAGGAACCAGGAACGCGCGACGCTCCAGAGGCGACCAGATTTTCGGAGCAGAAAATCCATTCCCGGTCTCCCAAGCTACTCCCAACAGATCGAGGGCCGTCGTTCTGTGGACCGTTGACCGTAGGGCTCGCTGCTGCTTCATGGGTTTCTTCTTTCTTGTCATGCAAGCGCCCTTGATCCGCACCCTGACAGCAACCTTTTTCCCCCCGCGCGCCATCTCAATTTGAGAGCGTCTCCATCCCGCCCCAGCCATCCCGATCCCATCCACATTGACGGCTTTGTTTCCGACTCTGATTCTCAACCAATTCGCCGCCGCCAGCCAGCGCTTGTCCAGCGGTTGCAAACCGCGACCTGTCTCTGTCTCCACGCAGGGCCAGGCCGCTGCCGCAAGACCCGCAACCTCTGCAAGCTTTCCCCCCAGCTTCCACCGACCCTCCCTCGGCTTTGGCTTTGCCTCGGTGCTATCTGTCCCATTTGCGTGCGTGTGTGACACCGGAGCGATGGAGTCGCCCAGCCGGGGCAGCAGGTATCCTGCGTCCTCGCGCGTCGCACACAAGCTGGGCAGCGATATCGCGCTCGTCGCCATCCCCCATCGGCCCCGTCCTCGCGCCGGCACGGGCGGACGGGACCGCGCCGCAACGACGACGAAGCTCCTCCTCGAAAGCCCGTCGCTGGCGGGCACCACCGCGCCTAACAGCCCGACCCTGGCCGAGTTCCCCGGCTCCGGCTCCGCTGACGATGCAATCGACGGTCCCCCCAGGCCGACGACGCCCCAGATGAAGCTAAGAGTCCACGATGGCGATGGGTCCCCACCGGTTGACGCCTCGATGAGAGATCTCTCGTATCGGAAGCACCATCGCGGAATTGGCTCGATCGACTCGATGCTTTCCTCCACTACATGTGTCAACACCCAATCGGAATGCAGTCGCCCAGCATCGCGTGTGTCCCCGAACCGCTACGACACTGGCGGAATTCCCGACGTTCTGATGCTGGAAGAGGCTGCCAAGTATGCCTATGCCCAGGACTCAGATGATTTGCCCGGCTTGGTAGTCCTTGAATCCCTCACGCCCACCCACAGAATGCACTTTGTCTCGGCGAACAGCCCCTCCTTCAGCCCGAGCCCAATCGCCGTCCACGGAGACTACGAAGGCGAGGACGGGTCCGTCGAGGAGACGAAGGTCGTCAACGAGATATCCAGCTGGGTGTTACGATTACTGTGGGGGAAGGAGGTCGACGAATGTATTGCTCCGTTACTGGTCGCCGACTGTACGAATCGCTACCTCCAGGAACTTTGGACCGCCGCTGAAAACGGAACCCTCAAGAGCGCTGCCGCATCCCCCGATCAAGCGTCGTCATCGCCTAATGACGGTTTTAAGCAGGAGACCGGTAACAATGGCTACGGACAGCCGCTTCAGAGTGGTAACGGCAAGGGAAAGAGGAAGGCAGACGGGGGTAGCGAGGACGGCGACGAGTTCGGCGATTCGGATGGCGGGAAGAGAGATGAGGAGGGCAACAACACCATCGGTGCTCAACGGCAACCCGGAAGACTCGGCGCCAACTCTAACTTTAGCTGCCCGTATCGCAAGCGCAACCCACTTCGTTTCAACGTTCGGGAATACTACGTGTGCGCTACGCACTCGTTTGCTGACATGTCCCAACTCAAGTAAGTTCACTCTTCTGCCGAACCCACAATAAGATGCTGACCACGGTGAATCAGGAAGCATATTCGTGCACATCACCCTCCGGTCCAACGAAATGCGGGGCCTTTCTCCTGCCCGCGATGCTTCCAGGGGTTTCCCACCAAAAATGATCTGGACGACCATCTGAGACAGCCAGATGTATGCCACATCACCTTTGACCAGGGCGGCGCGAACCCTGAGGACGGTATCACACAAAAGATCATTGTCTCGCTCGAAGCAAGGACACTGAAGCTCAAGATTGACAACTGGGTATCGCTGTGGAAACTCCTCTTTCCGCGTGACGCAGTTGTTCCTGATCCTAGTGAGCATCAACCCCCTTAATCCAGCTCAAAAGTAGTGCCGCTCTAACATCGAAGCAGCATTCGTACCCGTAATGGAAGTGTTTGACTTTGTCGCCGAGTCAAAGAAATTCCTCACCAAGCTCAGGGAGCTCCTTGAGCTGCAGTATCGCTATGTCCTTGAAGGCGCTGGCCAACCAGCGGATATGGAGCGTAAAATTCACCAGGGACTCGACCGAAGCACACAATCGATATATAACTGGGTTGAAACGGTCATCCAGGATTGGGAACAGCGATTCACTGGAACGACCTCACTTTTCTCACAGGCCGAGCTACCTAACGCCCAGCCGTCAGCGGAGGATGCATGGACCGGCGCATCACAGCTTCTTCCGCCCTCCCCTGCCCTCACGCCTACGGTTGCACCTGGAATCGAAAATTCGACGAATGCAGGGTCTCGGGATGAGAGCCCAGACTCAACTAACCAGTCCTCCACTGCCGCTACCTCTGGGTTGCGCCGCACCAACCCCCCCAAGCGAATCAGGAGGTCAGACGTCACGGCCAAGACCCAAATCCCGGTGCCGATTCAGAAAGCGAGAACACCCCAACCACAAAGCCGAACCCCCAGTTCTTCGATCAGGCGGCCCTCGGGCGTACCCGTCCTCGCCACGCAAGCAACAGGAGCCCTGCAATCTAACCCACCGATCCAGAATCCCCGCCCAACCTTTCCCCAGCACTGGGACTATCCGCCCGTCTCTTCACCGTACGCTCCTCAGTATACAGTCATGGCAAGCAGTCCTGGCCTTCCTCCGCAACACCACGCCACCGCGCCACAATATCCAACTGGCATGCCTCAGTCTCCGTTTCTACCCTCTGAGCCTACCACCCCAGCAGATCACACACAGCATCAGCTCCAACAACAACAGCAGCAGCAACCGCATATTGATGGACTTCAACACGACCCCTCTGTCACCGATCCGCACCACTCTGCCACGATTCGTGCTTCGCGCTTCATGGGCTCCACGCCAAGGACCTCGCTTACGTCAGTCTGGGTACGCGATAGCAACGCCAACCGCGACTCAGCCCAAACTCTCGTCGAAGCACACCCGCCAGGGCCATGCCAAAATCTTTACTGCCCGAGCTGCAGCAAAGCTCTCCCAGACGGCGTCGCGCATCCGGGTATGGCACATTCCGGAGGAGGCGTACATCATGACGCGGGCCCGGGAGGTATGTACGATGGGCATGGCGTGATGGTCGGCCCAGGGGACTACGCAATGCACGTTGTGGGAGAGGAGCACGGGCAGTATGTTGGCCAAGGAGAATGGGGCCAGTACTCCGTCAATGTTAGCGCTGACGGCGGAATGGGCATGCATGGCGGTGGTGCGGTTGGTGGAGGCATGTTTGGCCATGGGGGGATGCAAGAGGGGTTTTGAACACATGCACATCAAATTTCCTTTGTCACTATGAGCGAGGCGCAACGGCGTCAGGGAGGTTGAGGATGGATTGAACACAAAAGACGACACACGAGGACGACTTCAGCGATGAGAACGAGATACACTTGACGATGTGGCGATGAGTAATGTATTACTAGTGTTAGACTTCTTGGGACCAGGGTCCAGGTGGGTTCTGGGCAATGTTTAATTTTGCTATATACCATTAGGCGTGTGGGTTGATGGGCTACCCGTCTTTGGATTGGATTGGATTAAATACGGTAGAGGATTTAAGCTTCATGCTGGAGGTCTTGTGTCAAATATTTGGTAGTTTTGGGTGGAATCAGGGGTATCTATGTTGTGTATTCTTGCCCGTCAATACTATTCTTCCGTGGATCTTGACCTATTTCTTCCGTGTTCAGATATGAGGCTGATAGACTTCAAGCCTTGAACTTCACGATAGCAACATTGCCGCTGGTGTCGTTGCACAAAGATCTTATCATCGGATCTACGGAGGAATCATGTCGATCTCCATGCCGTGTAATGCTACGCACTTTCCGCGGCACCCAGCATCCGGCAGCTTTAATCACCAATATACCATGTCAATGCGGGGATTCAGCACCGCTCAGGTTTCACATGTCGGTGATAATTTTGCTGGTACGTACGTGTACTTGGTAGTGTTGTCAGCACGATCAACGTTACCTGGGTTTCTACACCGCTTGACGTCGGCTCCTTTGAGGCACTCCTCGTTGATTTACTTACCATTGGGGGTGTATTCTCCGGTCATCTTTCCAACAAGGGGATTCGTGTTGCGCCAGCCCTCCTGCGATCGATCATAGCAGGGTTGGAAGGATGGGGCTGGGGCCGAGGGATCTGGGAGGGTCGTATCGCGCTCCCACTGGCTGGACATAATCGCGTATAGTGGGCATAAAGCCTGAGGCTAAGCTCAAAGGTACCGCTGCCGTATGGAGAAGGATTTGATTGACTGCAACCCGTAAGCTCCGCCAGCTTCCCGCTCAGTGGGACTGATGTCGAATGCAACCTGGTAAAATGAATGCGGTGTGTTGCGGGCGGCGGAATTTATATAGGAGGAGGGAGTGCCGGCTCGATTCGCTCTTGTGATGCTCCTCCACGTCCGTCATCTCCTGTCGCGGCCTCAGACAAGAACATATTTCCGCGATGGTCGTCATATTATCCTCTGTGTTGGCGCCTCTTGCGGCGTTCGTGGTGGGGGCACTCGCCGCGCCGCTGCGCGATGGCACATCCGAAGTTGTTGCGCCAAGCCTCCTATTCAATCGCGCTGATAGCTTCGCCTGCCCGGTATTCGAGAGCTGGTCCGGCGCCAAAGAGACGTGCTCCGGCGACGACATCATCTGGAACAACAAGACAGCAGGCGGGAAGTACGTCACATATTACATCCTCCCAAACGATGCCACGATTGTCGGATCCGGCGCGGCAAGGAGGAAAGTCGCGGTCGACATGATCGAGGGCGCTTTAAATACGGGAATTTCGTACTTTTCTCAATGGGGGGTAGGCGTCAATGTGTTCATTGGGGTTGTCGGCCAGCACACGGCTTGGGGGTCGGCCAGCCCGGTCACCGGGGCGGACGGCGCGCTCGAGAGCTGCAATCTCATCGTGCGGTACCCCGGCGCCACCGAGGATGCGGTCGTGACACTGCGGACAAAGAAGTCGGTCGTCCACGAGTTCTACCACTGCGTGCAGTACGCGCAGAACCTGAAGGGGCGCAACTCGGGGTCTTCGGACCAGCGCGACTGGTGGATGGAGGGGTCGGCCCGCTTCTTCGACGGCATCATGTACCCCATCACCAAGAACGATAACATCCTCGGCCGCGGACAGTTCCCCGAGGAGTACGACCCCAAGGGCTCGCTCGTCGACCAGAGTTACGAGGCCGCGCTGTTCTACCACTACCTGCACAACGTCGGGATCACAACCAGCCAGATAAACGACTGGGTCGCGTCCAAGATGGGCCGCAGCACCGTTGCAGAGGATCTGGTCGACATTGCCGCAACGCCGCTGTTTGCCGACAACTGGCACGGCTTCGCCCAGGCTTACGTCGGTAACACGGTCAACTATACAACTACTATTCCCATTCAGATTGTCAACCCCCTGGCCTACGTTGAAACCGTCGGCCTCTCCCAAGAAGTTGGCGAGAAACTCACGACAACAGCGAGGGCCATAGGAGGGTTCAAGTTTAGCGTGGGGCGGTACAACTTTCCGGCCAAGACGCAGTACCGTGTTACGGCGGTCCAGGACGCGACGTGCTCGAGGCGCGCTGTTGGCGGTGCGTGGGAGCCTGTGTCGGGCGAATTTGACGTCACGGCTGAGGCGGCTGTTGAGGCGGAGTTTCTTTGCTCGTGCAACAAGTCGGCGTCGTGTGCAAGCCAGTTTGTCATGGAGCGGAGGAGTTAGTGGTGCGGTGGGGCTTTTTGGGATTGGATCGACGATTGACATGAACGGAAGGGGAGTTTTAGCATGGCTGTCTGGGTTGAGGACTGGGTTTGCTGCATTGCATTCTGATCGCATCGATTCTGTATATATTTCCAGATAGAGAGATGTATATACTCCAAATGCATGTGGTCTGGGTACCGGGTATAAACGACTTTGACAGATGGGGGTTGTTTTAGTCCGATGAAATGAGAAGAGCTCTGGCCCAACTTCAAAGTTCAAGTTGTGGAGATTTTGGATGAGCTCCGCTGAGGGAATCCTACCTCTGTTTGCAGCAGTTTCAATGATTATCATCCCATCTTTCCCACTCCCTCGCCTCCCGTCACATTCAGCTCTTGTTCTTTCCGTCTTATAATAGCTTTGGTTTGGCCAGCTGACCTTCGGCATTGAAGCCACACTCTTCCGCCTCCGGCCGTTTTATCTAATTTCTTCCCTCCTCTCCGGCTTTCACTAATAATTCTTACCCTCAACCGCAAAATCTCTCCACCCCACCCTCAGCTACCAGTCCTTTATATCCTCTTCTTGTCGCCGTTGGGTCCTGCACACATATCTATTCGATTTAGACCATTCAGCTCGAAGGTCAGCTGTCTAGGTAAGGTGCTTACCTACCTATCAAAGAGCCAGGAAATTAGAATCCCTAACATTCAGCAAGCACCTTCCTCAAGGCATCAAACTGAACCTCAGCAACTTCTTGAATCGCAGTAGGATTCTTGAATTTTCGGGCAAGAAACCGAAAATCATTACAGATTACCGCTACTTCTTCCTTACCTTAATCAATCTCCAAAGTTTCTTTCACTTCTCAGGCAGCAAAACTTGCCGACACTTCATCTACCACTTTTTACTTCTTTAAGTTCTTTCTCCCAGCCCTCAAAGTAATTCTCTCCTCGAACCACAACTTCGGCATTCTCTCTTCGGATATTTTCCTCTCAGTCGCTGCACTATGGTCCCTCGGATTTCCTTTCTACACTCGTGAGGAAAAGCGTATCTCACTTGAGACAAGTCACGCGATTTCCCAGTCCCTGCTACCATTTTGTCTCCCTGCCTCAACCTAGGTATCATTTTGCACCATCCAATTGAAAATCACCCTAACTTCCACGGCACAGGTGCACAAGTCCAGCACTATGAGCAGCAAACATGATTCCCTGGAGGATAGAGGCGCTTTCATCGTAGCCGAGGTGCTTCAGCAACTGCATATATACCTAGAAACCGGTGATCTTGGCGCCCTCGAACGGGCCAAATCTGTCTTAGAGGCTCAGGATATTGAGGCAAAAGGTCCCGTTGAAAGTGACGGGGAGATGGCGTTACGGGAGCTCGATAGCCTCTTGATGGGCCGCGACACGTATGACAGCGATGAGGCTGCCATGGCTGCGGAAGCTTGCAAGGTATGTCGTCACTCATCAGGCAGCGATCACTAACTAAACTTTATCAGGCACTCTAAGATTTATCAGTCAGTGCCAGACGCCTGAAAGAGCTTGGCAGGGCTGCCAGAGACCTGGCTGCGGATGGGGACGGCGTCAGCGTCAGCAGGCGCCTGTACCATCCTCTGATCACAGCTTTCATCCGAATCTACGATCAGGTGCATGGCGTGGGCAATGCTGAGTCACGCCGAAACTCCACAGTGAGGGAACTGGGTATCGACTGGACCTGTTTTACACCAGCCGAGAACCTTTCTTCGCCAGTCGAGAACCTTGAGGCGGCAATGAAGACCCTGTCACTATCCTACGACGCCGAGGAGAAGCAAGAGGCGGCACGCCGGATTGTTCACCACACTTCGTGCGTAGCCCTCTTGTCCATGGATGGCATTATCAGACTTATCAGAGAAAACGTGAAGCGACTTGATAACAATTTGAAGTCTCTCACTGCACCTGATGACGTGCAGTCAGACAGAGGAGCAATGGCGGATGATGGAATAGACGACTCTGAGGGGGGCCCGGGCTTTGATGTTGGAGCGCTCTCTTCGGAGGATGACGACTACTTTGACGCCCAGGAGTGCGCCAGTTCCGATGAAGAGGGGGAGAACTACGGTGACGGAGACCAAAGAATGGATATGGATTGATCACGACTACTTCTGCAGGAGTCTAAGATGCGTGGTACATCTACCTCAAGAGGACTAGATAGAATGGGAGGGGAGAATTACCATATGCAAGGAATTTTCACTCCTAGAGCTTGGGGTTTGCCAGCACATATTTCATCAATCTAAAGTCAATTGGACCCCAGAAAGAAAATCATTTTCAGAGTACCCGACCAACAGGCATTGTACATGTCAAGCTCCAAAATAATAACTACGGTACCTAGTTTCGGAGGTACATATGGCATCGTCTCCCTGCTCCTGTAGCCCCTCAGTGTACATGCCAATAACCACACAAATGAACACTTTGGCCAAAAGAAGGGGTCCTATAGGCTGGTGCAAAGATGCCTTGGTACCACCAAGGCCTTGGGCTTCAATGTCTTAGACTGTGTCGTACTCTCCAACGAGCTTCCTGCTTCTCATAACGGTGTAAGCGCTTTTTCTACCAAAGCGAAGGAATCGATCAAAGGCGAACATTGGGCTCAAACGTAAAACATTACCTAGATATCCGTAGGGGTGTTGAGGGCAACACATTGAATTCTTGCCCTTTCGAAATACAGCAGATTCCTATGCTTCTTGTGTCCACTGGCAGTCTTCCGCAGCTCTTCACACTATCCTCCACACCATCTCCCGTGTCTACCCCGCGCGCCCCTTGCTCGGCGGTTCCGCGTAACCAATCTTTTGGAGCGAAACTACTACAGAAGCAAGCCAAAAGAATGTTTGGTCACGTCATGAAGCCAATCGCTCTAGCTGCAGACGAGCCGGTCTGATAACAAATCTTACTGGTATACTTTGAAGGAATGTCGAGGCTACGGCTTGCGCGCAAGATGCAAACACTTGGCGCCAGACACCGGGGATTCACTCGTTTGATTCTTTCAAGCCGTGTTTCACTCCTTTTCGTTCGTCTCGTGCCCCCCCGCTCAAGTGCGTTGTCTGTGTGACAAGCCAAGGTGCCAGCCGCAGAAGTCGCCAGCAATCGGGTGGTTCTTGGTGTTGCACCTGGATGCTGTGGGAGGTGGTGGACAAATGCAGCGTTCTGCCAACAGCCAGGACCATAAGAAGGCACCCTCCCGTTCTGAGATATTCTAGCGCCTCCTTTCTCCTCAAGTATCATCCTCCGTGATCTCTCTGATGCCTCAAATAAACCCCAGCACCGTGTTCCAAGCGGCTAGGGACCGCCTTCAGCTCCCTTGGGCCATGACTGATGGCCTCATTCTGTTGACAATCATTACCACACTGGCATGTGTGACCCGAGAGATATACATCTGGGGCTTTCGCTTACGCGGTGTCCCTTGTCCGTTTTGGAATACTCTCTCGTGTAACTGGACGCTCTTCAGCAAGGGTTACAATGGGACACTCTACGAGTGGGAGAAGCAGCTCAATTTCAGGCATGGTATGGCCCTAATCTTAGGTAATTCTCAGGGGGTATGACGTTGCTGACGATTCCGGGAACGCAGGTCGTCTGGTTCGAATCGGTCCCAACCACGTCCTGACTGACGACCCGGAGGTGCTCCGAAGGATAAGTAGCCCGCGTTCTGCGTACACAAAGTCGGATTGGTTTGCCATCAGCACGCGATTCCTTGCGGGCGTCGACAGTACACTCAGTATGGGACGGCTTGGACAGAAGAATGCCCATACTGCCCGAAGGTCCCTGTTGGCGACGACGGTACGTCAAGCGACTGAAATGCGATTAGTACCACTATCTGACAGTGTTTCAAGTACTACGGGAAGGAGAACAGCTCACCATCAACCGAAGAAGCGCTGGACACGCAGATTGCAGAGCTTGTCAGCCTCCTTAATAGGAAGTACGCATACACGGCCCCTGGATCCTTCACCCCGTGTCCCTTCGGGATAATTGGACAATACTTCACGCTCGATTTCACCGCAGCAATCATCTGGTCAGAGCCGTTTGGGTTCCTGAAGCATGAAAGCGATATCGGGAATTTCTTCCAGACTCTTGAGGGCTTCCTTCCCGCCAGGGCGGCGTTGGGGTCCTTGTCATTTTTGCCATCGATAAACCCAATCCTTGAGAGGTTCCTAGCACCCACCCCAAAAGATAAGCTCGGGCTCGGCCGCCTGGAGGGTATTGCGCAGGAGAAGGCCGAGGTCCGCCTTAGACAAATACAGTCTGGCGAGAAGGACATCAAGAAGGACATACTGACGGCGTTCATATCCAAGGGGCTGAAAGGACAGGACCTCTACGGCGAACTGTTCATGGCCGTGTAAGCCCCTTATCCTCTTCCCCCAACCCCTCTCTCCCATCACCTCACAACACTCTAACTTCAACTCCCATCAGAGTCGCTGGCTCCGAGTCCCCAGGCGCAATGCTCCGCATCGCTATGTCTCTCCTTGTCGTTACCCCCACGAGCTACCAGCGCCTAAACGACGAGATATCCACCGGCATCGCCACCGGAACCATCAGCTCACCCATCAAAGACAGCGAAGCTCGGTCCCTGCCCTACCTCCAAGCCGTCATCAAGGAGACAATCCGCCTGTACCCTGTTCCGGCCGAGATGTACAAGGAAGTCCCACCAGAAGGCGATGTCGTAGCCGGGCATCACCTCCCTGGTGGTACTTGGATTGGGCATAACTTCCGTGCTATGATGCGCCGGAGGGATCTGTGGGGCGAGGACGCGGACTTGTTTAGGCCTGAGAGGTGGATTGAGTCTGCTGCGGAGGCGGGAGGCGAGAGGTCGAAATTCCTTTCTGGCGTGGCAGATCATGGGTTTGGATCGGGGAGGTTCTCGTGTATAGGGAAGGCGCTAGGGTTGATGGTCTTGGAGAAGACGATTGTCGAGGTATGTTCACTCCTGATTCCCAGTGATGACCGAGAGCTTGATGTTGATGGAGATGATGCTGACATCGATGGTGTAGTTACTGCGGCATTTTGACTTTGCTGCTGTTGATCCAGAGCGTCCTATCACGATTGATGTTTACAATCTTTATCTGGTCAAGGATCAGTTCTTTTTGGTTACGAGGAAGGAGAATGGGCCAGGGTCGGAGTAGATAAGATTTTTATCTTTACCCCACATGTCTTTGGTAGAATTTTTGCTTGGCCTGGCTTGGAGTCTGTAAGAAGGAAGGAGTGGCTGAGGAGCTACGGCAGCGGCCGAGAAAGATTGTTGACCCGCGTTTTTATCGGGATACGAGGCTCTGGCCAGGAAAGATAATGTTTATGTGCACAAAGGGTAGAAATACTTTGTGAAAATGTGTTAGGAGAACCCTTGAGCGCCTCGGGGGTTTGGCGACTTCGGGTTCAATGAACTGATTTCTGAAGGTTGAGGGGTGTGATGTGAGGGATGTCGTCTTCGACTGTGACTCTGAAATCTGCCACTCTTTGAGGCTTCAAGATAGGTTCAATCGGAAACCCAAAGCCTTGAGAAACTCGCAAGAGGTGTTCCCGCATTCCACAATGGTTTGTCGTGCATAATGCATCAAGGCCTCTCGAGGTTTGAAAACTCTTTATGCCCTCGCAATACAAGTAAGTGATTCTCGTGAAACAAGCAGACCTCTCGGAATTTTGGTAAGATCTCAGATGGTTAGGGTAAGCTATAAGTCTTGATGTTTTAAGCTGTACATCGAGAGCGTGAGAGTCGGAGACGTTTCTGCATTGCGCTCAACGATAGGGCTGAGGTGGCTGTTGTCAGGGGGTGGCGTGCTCAACAGGGGTAAACTGTGCAGGGGCGCAGTGGGTCCCCATGCCCCACTATTCTGCGCCAACCTGGACCAGGAAATTCATGTTCCCGGAGAGCTGGGATGCAGCTTGACAATCATCAATTGTGGCCTCAACTTTTGCTGCTCCAGCAAGCAACACCGCTCGCATCTCCGCATTGCCGTGCCATGGCCTTTGATAGTGCCTTCACATGAAGACGCAGCCGCTGGGATGAAGGCGTCCCTTCTCCGCGCACGCCCGCGACTCCTCCGCCAGCTGCTGTCGCGCTCGGCTCTCCGCAAGCTGCTCGTCCTCCTACTCGTCTGGTCCGTCGTCGAAGCCCAGCTCGTCTACTACCGCATCGCCCGCGCCCAGCGCGAATTCGAGACCCAAGACACCGTTCTGCAGAAGCCAAAGCCGCGCATTTTTATCGCTAGTCTACATTGGAACAATGCTGGAATCCTGCGCTCGGATTGGAACGGCGGCGTTCTCGACATCGTCGACGCTTTCGGCCCCGAAAACGTCTTCGTGAGCGTGTACGAGAGTGGAAGCTGGGACGACTCGAAGGGCGCGTTGCGGGAGCTCGACATTGAGCTGGAAAAGACAGGCGTCGGGAAGCGCATCACACTCGACGACGCAACACACGAGGACTTGATCAAGTCTATACATAACGACGAGGGATGGATCACTGTGCGCAGTGGAGAGTTGGCTGGGCAGAGAGCGCCTAGGAGGATACCGTACCTCTCGCGACTGCGGAACTTGACGCTGCAGCCGTTGTTGGATATGGCGAAGAACGGGACCACGTTCGACTACGTGCTCTTCCTCGGCGACGTGGTCTTTAGTGTAAGCTTCTCGTGGTTTTTGTTTTCTTGCGGATGCAGCCCGCTGATGACGGCCAGGTATCCGACGTCATTGGACTCCTGAACACCAACGACGGGCATTACGCAGCGGCGTGCTCGCTGGACTTTAGCAAGCCGCCCCTTTACTACGATACATTCGCCCTGCGCGACTCCAATGGGCACGAGCATGCTACCCAAACATGGCCTTACTTCCGGTCGTCAAAATCCAGAAATGCGATGCTCAATGGCTTTCCAGTCCCCGTGTCCAGCTGCTGGAACGGCATCGGTTCGTGCCCACCACCCCACATTGCATACGTAATCCTAACTCCAGAGCAGTTGCCATGCCCACATCCGCCTTCACCGGCACCAATGGGCTAAGCTTTCGCGGCGTCCCTGATACCCTTGCCGAATCACACCTCGAGGGCTCAGAATGTTGCCTCATCCATGCAGATAATCCATCTTCGAGAAAGAAAGGCGTTTTTCTGAACCCCAATGTTCGTGTCGGCTATAACAGAGTAGCCTACGAAAAGGTGCATACCCCGGGCAGTTGGCTTTCACTGCCGCAGATCTACTTCGGACTATGGAAAAATAGAATTTCTAGACGGGTCACCACACCTTGGCTGAAGGAGTCTGGTGTTATCAGGCGAATTCGGAAATGGGAGCGGAAGGGAGATGGCCGGGAAGAGCCCGGTTGGTTCTGTCTCATCAACGAGATGCAAATTATTGTTTACAATGGGTGGAAGCATCTCTAAACTTTTAGACGTCATCATACAGAACATGAGGGCAATCGCTTGCTGGCTATCTTTCTATAATATCACGGCATTGCTATTACGATCTTGCTACCCAGTCTCCTGTCCGATCGGTTTCCTCTTCTCGTACCTACCCTAACAGGATGTCGCCCACCCGCATCCTGCTTCGGCTGTTTCAGGACGATGCTAGCGATCGTTGGTTTGAAATCTTCACAAGGTGCTGTGGCTTGAATATCAAGTGGTGGTAGACATTTCCGAGCAAAGAGGCCACATTGTCACCGAAGGATATCTCTGTAGGAATCCTATCCGCAATGCATTATCCGCTGTTCAGGTTGTTGACGGTGTCGAAAAAAATGATGTAGCTTCGAGCGCTGCTAATAAATGAGGCCAAATGCAACTCAGCTCGTAGCTGGTTAAGGTAGCTAATTTCTCCAAGACATTCAAGTTGTCTGAGGTTCAAAACCTTTTCCAAAAGCCGACCATAGGTACCTACATTCCTACCTTCCTTTCCGCACGCGGGATTGAGGTTCGGCCGCCTTACTCATCAACCCCGGCCGTCTACCTTACCTCATACCCCACGCGGCACTCCTGACATAAGCGCCTCGCATTGCCGTCTATCTCTGGCCAATGCTGTTGAGTGATAGTGTCTTGGCAACAGCGTACCTATCGACAGGTTCGGGTTATGGGAGACGCGACTTTGAGTAACATTGGGCAACGTTTCCGCCCCTTGCAGACAAATTTGCAGCACATCATTTGAAACGGCTGTGATTCTCAGAGGTCGCACCCCACTCAACGGCCTGAGAAACTTGCTCTTCTTCGAGCAAGTGCAGTGGCCGCTGTTTGCTCAAGTGCGAAATGCGGGCGTGCGAAGTAAATGCCAAAAGGATTTCTCGAGGCATATCTCTCGGCTCGCCGTTCGGCATGCTTGGCATCGCGGCCGTGGTCCGGGCGCTCGGTTTCTGCCCGCTGTTCGGTGTGCCCGCTGAACCGGATTGGCCCGATTGCCGTCCCACAACGGCACCCGTTTGGTGGTGCGAGGTTCCTCGGCATCAAACTTGGGGGACTGTCGGACGTTTGGCGACGGGACCAGTAATACATGGCTCATCCATTTACCCGAATGCGCCTGGATTTCAAAGCACCAGTATCAATGACTATGACTCGAGACGTTTCGGATATTTTCCAGAGATATCGGTGTCCATCCAGCCAAACCCACTAGTGGAGCGCATGTCTGCTCAAACCGATCGTGGTGACGTGATTGAAAACATTGGCATCGCAAATTTGTCAGCAACCAAGACCCGACACACCATCACATACAAAACCGCCGAACTCCCGCTGGCCTTTTCACTCCCAGTCCACGAGTATAATTCAAAATATCCCCCACCTCTATTCTTGCAGGACTTAAACGGAAACAACTGAAACCATCACCACACCCATAAACTTCAGTCAACCATCAAACCCATAATCTCACTTCATACCCCCACACCCACAACTCACCCCTACCCCCACCTTCAAGATGGCCAACTCGCGCCTATTCCAGCCCCTCAAAGTGGGCAACGTAACCCTCAAACAGCGCATCGCCATGGCACCACTCACCCGCTACCGCGCCACAGATGAGCACGTCCCCACAGACCTCCAAGCCGAGTACTACGCCCAGCGCGCCTCCGTCCCCGGGACGCTCCTCGTCACAGAAGCTACATTCATCACCCACCGCGCGGGCGGCTACGCCAACGTCCCAGGGATCTGGAACGACGCGCAAATCGCAGGGTGGCGCAAGGTCACCGACGCCGTGCACGCCAAGGGCAGCTTCATCTTCCTGCAGCTTTGGAACCTAGGGCGCGCTGCGCGCCCCGACCAAGCCGCCAAAGAGGGCATCACGATCAAGAGCGCGAGTGACGTCCCCGTTGACGACAAGTCGCCTGTGCCGGAGCCGCTTACGATTGAGGAGATCCACCAGACCGTGCAGGACTACGCAACGGCGGCGAAGAACGCGATAGCTGCGGGTTTTGATGGCGTGGAGGTCCATGGTGCGAACGGGTACCTGGTTGATCAGTTCATCCAGGATGTCGCCAACAAGCGAACTGATGCGTACGGCGGGAGTATTGAGAACCGCTCGCGGTTCGCGGTGGAAGTTGTGCAGGCTGTTGTTGATGCCGTTGGGGCGGAGAGGACGGCGATCCGGTTGAGTCCGTGGAGCACGTTCTTAAATATGGGCATGAAGGACACGGTTCCGCAGTTCTCTGATGTGCTGATGAAGATCAGCGTGCACAACCTGGCGTACATTCACTTCGTGCGGTCTGGGATCAAAGGCAACGTGGATGCGGGAGCTCCGCCGGAGGAAACTCTGGACTTTGCGCTGAATATTTGGAAGGGCCCCACGCTGATTGCTGGTGGGATGACTTCTGAGGAGGCTTTTAAGCTGGTTGACGAGGAGTATCCGGACAGAGACAACATCGTGGCCACGTTCGGGAGGTACTTCATCTCGACGCCCGATTTGCCTTTTAGGATACAGAAGGGCATCGAGCTGACCGATTTCGACCCGAGCACGTTTTATCTGCGGAGGAATCCTAAGGGATATACTGATTGGCTTTTTAGCAAGGAGTTCGTGGCGCAGTACGGAGTTAAACAGGTGCAAGCGAGTCTATAGAATAGACATAGAGCAGAGTATTGGAGTGTAGAGCAGCCTGGAGGTGTAGAGAATAGACTTTAAAGCGGCTTCAAAAATTCAATACCCACTATTCGTATTGATGAGCAAACCCCATCCCTGGTAGCACAACAGAGTGCCGATGCAACTCCGACGGTTTCTAAGACCGGACATTGAGATGCAGGGTTGAGACATTGTGCTACGTTGGCACTGACGATGTCAGACAATTTTCTTTCGTTGTACCATAGGTTGGTACGATCAGGGCTGGCAAATAGTTCGCCTTTTATAAAACAGAGGCGTCAGAGGCAAAAAGAATAGGAGAGAAGACATAATCTTCTGAATGTTACTCGGGAACGGGGAATCGAACCCCGGGCTGCTGAGTACTCAAGATGAGAGTCAGCGATGTTAGCCACTACACCATACCCGATTGTTGAAAATTCATCCAGTTCTCTACGCTTTGAGGCCGCCGGACCGGAGACCGCGAGTTAGGGACCCGAAGGTGAGATGAACGTCAATTGGTAAGCAGATTCATCAATGGTTCATCTTGTAAGTCCAGGACTTCCGACACCAGTCCTCTCGGCAGCGAACTACTAGTCTTGGACTACCAGTTCATGAGCTAACCCGTCCCGCTTTATGTTAAATCTCGGACTTTTTCTCAGCCCTAGAGAGCACCACCTCATCCCGTCCCACCCACACCCCTTTTCAGTCACTCCCCCAAGGTATCTACCTAGGTACTTAACACACGAAATATCCTCAGCCGTGAACATCACGCCTCACCCACTTTCACGTTTCACTACCGTTAATAGTCTTCATCTCGCCTCTACTAGCACTCAGCCAGCCAGCCCACTCACACTTTCCATGCGCAAATCATGGATAATGCCTCATTCTCTTTAGCCTCCTCTAGCCATTTCAGGTGCCCTGTCTTCCTTTCCATCCTGGGCACGGCCTAGACGTCCATTCCCCCACAAATCCTCATCCTCAGCACACATCAACCCCAGATGAAAATCTAGATACCGTAGCATCCATGTCACCAAATTTCCCTGTGCAACGCTAGATACCTAGGTACTCTCGCTAGGCTACCTACGGTACTGGGCTGTTCTTTCCCTCAAACCAAGATCACCGCTAGCCACAATCCCACTACTCGCCTCAGCCTACTTTAGAGGTAAACATCCGCAATGTCACTTGTCTCCATTTCCTCCATGTTCGCCTCCGCCTCCACACCGGAATGTGGACCATCACATGCCACTAGCATACCAGAGATGACAAGATGAACAGGGGTTCCCCGTGCGACAGCTCGAGTCCGAAGGGCTCTCCCCCTGGGTAGTGTCTTAGCAGGGATCCAAGGCTGCACCCGAAATATTTATGGGGACCGTCGCGGAGGAAGCCCCCAATCAATCCTAGCCTGGGAACCAAGCAGGATTTTGAGTTGATACGGTGATTGGTCAGGGTGGAATTTGGCTTGTGATTAAGCGGCCTCGGCCCCTGAGCCTGGGCAAGGGCTGGATCCCGGCTGTGTGGTTGGGGATGGCAACTTGCGAGTTGTGTCAGTGCTGTCAACCTCTTGGTGCCGATATGGGTAATCGATATCCCAGAGGAATCAGGTCGAGTCGGCTACGGGTATAAGTCTGCATGGTTGCAGTGCGCATTGTGAGAAGCGCGCCAGCGCAAAAGCTATTAGATTACTTGTACATAGTCTGGAACCTCTATCCAGACAATCTCGGATTCGGTGCAGATACACCGAAGCTACCGAGTACCTATTTTAGTACCTCATCCATGATATATCAGCTATCTGTACATTACAAAGCCACGGTCCCCCACTGTCAAAAAGATCCGGATAACGCCGTTGCTCCCATACCGTACCTCGAAGTTTAAGCTAATCGCAGCATGGCCACCGGTTCTTCAGGTTTTGGCTCGGGCCCTCCCCCGAGTGTACGCTTGTAAAGCCAGGCTGCGAATTTCACGGCCGGCCCGTCCATAGTGCGTGTGACGATGTCGGCTACCCATAATGTGAACGGCAGCAGAAACAGGTGCGGCAGGAGGAACGCAATTTCGAGCCCCAGAGGCCCAACCTTGGGTAACGGCAAGATGTTGGACCACGCTTTTATCTCCTCTTGATGGTCCCCAACCGTCCGAATGTAGCCAACCATATGGTAGACGCGGTCGCCGATGCTCGCGAGAATTGGCCCGTGGACCAGGTAAAGAGAGAACGAGATGCGGCCAAGAAACTGGCAAAATCGGGACTCGAAGAACCGTTTCAGCCAACCCAAGCGTGGAATGCAGGCCACAATCATGTTGGCCGCGAAGAAGAGGAAGAACCATTTTGGATCGAACACAGCCTGGGGCTTCAGAAACGACAGCCAGTACCACCCCGGATTTGCGCGTAGGTCCTCTACCCTGGCGGTTTGCGATGGCACGCCGGCCAGCCACATGCCGATAGCGAACACGTGGTAGTAGATGAAGGTTTTGTACGGCTCGAGCCGGCGGAGGAAATTCGGATAGTAGAGGTCGTTCCGTCTCGCGAGCAAGTCGAGGTCGCACTGAAGCATGCCTGTGATGAAAAGAGCGCAGTAAAACCCGTCGACAATGTACAGAAAGTAGAACGCCATAAAGAGAAGAGATAGCAGGCGTGCCTTCGTTGTCGCTCGGGATAGGGCGATACAGGCCATGAAGATGACCATGGAACCGCGCATCTCAAGTGGGATAGACCACAGGTGCGTGTTGAATGTGACCCAGAGAGCCCCCTCCTTGAACAAGAAGCTGAAGTTCTTGAACTCGGCATACCAATTCCACCACTCTTCGCCAATTGTGGCCTTGGCTTCGCAGAGCGGATTCCAGTAACCGATAACGTGAAAAGATGTGACGTAGATAAACGTCGTCCCGATGAGAGGGATATACAACCTGAACCATCGGCGGAAAAAGGCCGAAGCCAGGTTATCGCCGAGCTTCCCAAGTTCCCCGGAATGGATCAGAGACAGCGGCTTCGCCGCCAGCACGTAGCCCGATATGACGTAGAAACAAGCCACAGCGATGTGGCCGCCGGTGAAGAAGTTGCGGACCCCCACAAACGTAGCAAAGTAGAACTCGCCCCTCCAACCGAACGCATTCTCGAAGGCGAACGCGTGGTTGAGGTCATGGAGGCCATGAGCCCACAGCTGATGGTGGTGGATGTAGACTAAGAATGCGGCAAAGCCTCTGAGGCCGTCGAGATAGGCCGTCGATCGGAGTGGTTTAGGCGGATCAGAGGAGCTTGCCGGCCAGAGCAGGTGTCTCAACAACCGTAGCGGCGACCATTTTGCTGGGAGTGACGACCCGACGCCGTCGACCAGCCAGTTGACAGACCCATGGTTCCCGGTGTTCCCATTGCCTTCGAGAATGCCTTCCCTCCGTGAGTGCATGGTGACATGAAGTCTCGCGTAGCGCGAGTTCGTCCTCTCCCGGCGGGGTGTCGGGGGCGGTGGAGGGGCGTTGAGTGCGCCGTTTCTGGGCGAGTATTGGGGTAGCAGCGGGCACGGGACGCGAACTTCAAAACGCGAAAATTGGCAAATGAGCCTGTCGGCGTCGTGAAAGGGGCCCGTGTATTTAATGTATGCTCCTACGCTGGTTCTCAGAAGAGCGGAGGGTTAGAAGGTGACCAGGAAACCACAGTATCGTTGGTGGGTTTTACCTGACGCTTGGCGCTGTGAGAGCGGGGAAGGCAGGCGATCATCCTGGGGCGATCAGCATCGACGTGGATTAGATCGCCGAGGCGGAAGACCCAGATGAAAAAGAAAAAGGCGGGCGATGGATGCACGAGCACGCCAGGCACGCCAGGCCCTCGTTGAGAGCGGGCACACCAGGTTTCTGCCCCCAGCGCTGGATCACTGGCGGCCTTCGCATTGCTCCTTTTGTCATGGCGCGCCTGGGTGCGCTTGGTGGACACACATGCAAGCCAGCGACCGAGCTTGCCCAATCTCCGCAAAGACTGGGAGGTTTTGCCAGGTCAAGCAAAGATCTGAGGGAGGGGTCGCGCCAATGGACGTGCAACACACAGGTCCAGCAGGCACGACCCTCAGCTTTCGGAGGTGAAGTCGTTTCCTGTTCGACCACTTGCCTACCCACCTGCACCCCCCTGTCAGCCACTCGAGCGCACCACCCACGATTTGCAAGGATTACCGGGGCAGCAGGGGGGCCTGCCCGAATCTCGCTTGGCGTGGCCCGGACGCTCACTGGATGGGCATCGGGCTTGTCGCGAGCTTCGGCCCGCGCGATTGGCCAACACCACCACACACGACGGCAGTGTTCCTGGATAGTCGCACACTGAACCAAGAATCCGCCGATTGTCCTTGATTTTGACGAAAGCACCAGCATTCCCCTTAATGAAGCGGGTCACTACAACGGCTCTGGGAGCCGCTGTGATTGGGGCTCAGGCCTACGACCCCGGTTCTCTACGCGGCACGATGACCAAATGGCCCGTCGCCATGATGGAAGTGATGGGGAATGGCAGCCTGATGGCTAGCAGATGCGGGCGAGCACCCGGCATGAGACATGATAAGGGCCACTGATTAAGAGGGCCTGGCCACGACCCCAGCTAGGGGGGGCGTTCGGTTGACGATGATGTGGTCGGCTTTTTTCCTCACCCCCCTCCTCGTGCTGTTGCTATTGCTGCCCCGGCACCGGCATAATTTTTTTCTTTTCCAATGCCCACACGCTCGCTCTCATCTCTTCCTTCTCCTCCCGCCGCCGCCCGCCGCCGACGCTGACGAGAGAAAGAGGCTTTCTGCAATCAGTTAATTGATTGTCACTCGCTCTTCGGGAGCCGCACCACGCGTCCTGCCGCTATCCCGTGCATTGGTTTCTCTCTTTCCTTCGTTTTTCCGGCCCAACATGATCGCCAAGCTCAGCTCGCCGCTGGGCTCCCCCACCCTCGCGGCAACGACGGCGCAGTTTCGGAACCGGTTGCCGGCGCAGTTTCGTCGATGCGCTCCCCTCTATATCGGCGCGGTCGCCCTGGTCCTCTTTATCTTTAATCTGCATCATTTCCACTCCAGCAACCGCGTGCGCCCGCACCCGCAGTACGTCACCAAGATCCATCCTCCGAAAGTCGTGCGGGCTGGCTTCCCAAACAAGATCTGGCAGACCTGGAAGGTCAGCCCCCTCGCTTTTGAACAGCGCGACCTCGATGTGGCGCGGTCGTGGACAAGAAAGAACCCCGACTGGAGATACGAGGTTTTGACCGACGGCAATGACATGCGCTATGTCGAGTGGCACTTTGGCCCCGAGGGCTTCGACCGCCCAGATATCGTGAATTTTTACCGCGAAGTAAAGGCAGCCATCGTCAAGGCCGACCTCCTGCGGTATCTCATCATGTATGCCGAGGGTGGCGTGTACGCCGACATTGACGTCGAGGCGATTCGGCCACTCCAGAAGTTCATTCCGGATCGTTACGATGTCAAAGACATTGACATGATCGTCGGCGTCGAGATTGACGAACCAGACTGGAAAGATCACCCTATACTCGGCCCCAAGTCTCGCTCCTTCTGCCAGTGGACCTTCATGTGTAAACCTCATCTACCGGTGATGATGAGGCTCGTCGAGCAGATCATGTCGTGGCTCAACGGCGTCGCCAAGGAGCAGGGCGTACCCCTGGCCGAAGTCAAGCTCGACTTCGACCAAATCATCAGCGGCACTGGCCCGTCCGCATTCACAAACGCGATTCTGATGGAAATGGACCTCGCCAAGGACGACCAAAACCAAAAGGTTGATTGGGATCTGTTTCACGACATGAGCGAATCCAGGATCGTCAGCAGGGTTCTCGTCCTGACCGTCGAGGCGTTTGCTGCCGGTCAAGGTCACTCAGACTCGGGCAACCACGACGCCAGAGCCGCTCTCGTACGGCACCATTACCATGCCTCCAATTGGCCCAGCAGACACCCTCGGTACAGCCACCCGGCGTATGGCGAGGTTGAACACTGCAACTGGAACGACGAGTGCGTGCACAAGTGGGACAGGGATGTCGCTGCCTTCGAGAAGATGTCTGAGGAAGACCAGAAGAGAACAATCGAGGAGAAGGAACGGGAAAAGAAAGAAGAGGAGGACAAGAAGAAGCGCGAGAAGGAGGCAGCTGAGAAGAAGAAGAAGGACGAGGCGGAGGCGGCACGAAAGAAGAAGGAGGAGGAGGAAAAGGCGGCCCAAGAAGCAAAAATCATACTGGGGCCGGTGACGATCGACGGCATCAAGCCCGGCGTAGAACCACCCAAAGCCCCGACGGAGAAGAAGACATGATGACTGCGCCTACCCACGACTTATCTCTCTATCATTCGCATTAACGGAGCCGGAGGCTGTGGTGGTTGTGGTTTTGAGCGGCGCCTACCATTAATAATGAGCCATGTCCTGTCAAGGCCAGTTTGGACGATCATCGACTCTCGGCTGAGACAAACGAAGCACGAACGGGATTGGATGTTGATGGATACTCACCTGTCTGTATATATGCGACCAGGCCAAGTCCGGGCACTTGGCTTGATCATCTGGCGCTGGGCTTGCCGGGACCGCGGGTTGAACCCGTCCCCCGTGCGATCCAGCCCGAGGGTGCTAGATAACGAATACTAATAACATCTTGAACAACTTTCGCGGCGAACATCTGACTGTGGCGGGGGAAGAAGAGCAGAGAGAAGTTGGGACGTTTGGAGTGCAAATAGAGTTGTGGAGACAGCAATCGGTGGAAATGAAAGCTCGGGCTCTTGCAGGAGGCTGAGTCTCAACAGCATTCCTCGCACGCTGCGAAGAACTTGTGCCATAGTGGGACAGGGTCAGCAGACTGTTTCCTGATAGGCCACCCGAACATCTAAATCCCAAATGAAGTTGCCGCGGGAAGGAAGCGAGTCCCTAGGCTTTTTCGATTCCACCGGCACGAATCCTTCAGCAGTCGTTTTCCCCTCTGGATACGAGAACTCTACAAACAGGGATGCCTGTGTGCTCGCCTCACGTGTAACATAATAGCTGCCAGATGGGAGCGAAAGGGGGAAACGGGCCAATTGGGGGCATGACGACAATGCGAGCGCCTGGCCCCTTCGCAATGTCCCTTCAGTCGGAATCAAGACTTCCAAACTCGGGCAGGCGATCTGGATTAGCAGAGATGGGCCTGGATAAAATACAATCGGGCACGTCATCGAGCCCCTAAAGGCGAAAGGGTTTCGCACGATTATCGCCTACTCGTCGGGTGTCGGATCTCGGCTTAGCAGCTTATCTACGACCGATCAATGGCTCACGGAATCAAGAGCGCGGGATAAACAATGCGCTTTGCAGCGCCCAGGCCTCAGGGGGCGTTTCGTCTGCTTGAATGAGCTCTGGCAAGTTTTTGCCGTCAGGAGGTGTCCCGCTGTCGCTGGGTCGCGCATCGTGCCGCGCCATTCTCTTGCCGTGGGTAACGGTATGATCACCATGGGAGGAAAAAGTGCACGCATTCTGCCGGTTTCTCTTGTCCACTGACACATCGCCGCCAGCGACCGCACTGAGCTCGGTATCCCGCGGAGCGAGTCCCCTGTGTGCGCATCGTCGCATGTTGATGGCGATGGGCCAAGCAAGCCCAAGGGCAGATCGGCAGGTAGGCAGCATATAAAGCAATAAAAACATCAAGGGCGCATACCTCTCTCCCTTTCGTGATCTTCCTTTCCAACCGACGTCTTTCACATTCTCTCACCACCTTTCGTTTCTTGTTCGACAGGTTCGACTTTCTTTTTCAACACTCTTTAATAGTAATTCAAACTCAACCGCTTGGACGGCTTCAATTCTTTACCTTCTTTCAACATGCAGACCAAGACATTCATTCTCGCCGCTCTCGCGGCTGTGAGCCAGGCCCGTTTCGGCCAGGAGGGCCTTATCCAGGGCCTCGTCCAAGCTCTCTCCGACTTTGGTACTCCCGGTGCCGCCGGCACTCTGGCCGGTCAGACCCCCGGTGTTCTCCTCGCTGGTGCCAGCGCTTGCGCCAAGGTAAGCCCTCCTACGAAATACCTCTCCCTCCAGTAGGATGCTAACTAACCGAAACAGCTTGAGCTCGCCGACGATATCGTCGCCCAGCTCGGCGAAGACCCCCAGGTCATCGCCGCGGCCGCTGCCCTCGTCGCCGCCGAGAAGAACTTCAACCCCTCCGCCCAGGCCATCCCCACCATCTGCGACAACGCCGCCCTTCCGGCCACCGAGGCCCTCCGCGGCATCATCCCCCTTGTCGACCCCGCTGTGGCCGGCGCCGATGTCCAGAACGCCAACTCGGCTCAGTCGCTGCAGAACGCATTCCAGGCCAACGGTCTTAGCGTGGGAGAGATCAGCATTGCTCAGGGCTTCGCCAACTTCACTGCCCAGGCTAATTAGATGGTATGGAAGAATGGAGAGGTTGTAATTCGTTTTTGGGTGAGGTGTTGGAGGAGATATTCGCGGGGCCCAAATAAACATGTATCATAGGGCCAGAGTTCGATGTAGACCGCTCGTTAGTTGATGGCAATCTTTAATCTCAATCGTTTTACTCAAAGTATTTTGCCTCTTGGTTGGGGCCCAACTTTCAACTTTGTTATTCAGTGCCCGTGGGATCTCGGAGAATGTCCCTGCCTCTCAAACCAGTTTATATCTTGCTGCTCTACTTACGTCGGCGAACGATGAACGGTCCGCGTATACGAAGGGCCGGGCTAACAGAAAGGACCCCCTCAGCGAGTGCGAAAGATGCCTTCTAACTGTTAAGACAGCCCATGGTTTAGCTATGAAAGGCTATCTCCCATTCTAAAAGGGCCTCGGGCCGTAATGTGGTAAGTCCAGGCCTTACTGTTCCAGTAGAGAGCTGTGTGAGGATTTCGACAATGTGTTTTCGCACGGAGGAGAGAGGCCCTTTCTTTTGGCCCAAGCCTTCGCACCGCATATGAACACACTTTGCCCCCCTAGTTGCAAGTTTCTTGGTCTAGCCCCTCGCATTACGTGTTGCATATCGGAATTCTGGGATTCTACGTAGTCTTAGTGGCGTATCCGAACTCCTTACGTCAGTTCCCCAATCCCCCCGTTCTCCCCGCTTCGGCGTCTCACTTTTCCATCTCCTGTGCCCTGGATACACCAGCCGCCAAAGAATAGTTTTGTCCGCCAATAGTAGATCCGCATTCTGGGCATCTTGAGAGCTCCATCGCCATCCCGCATTCTCCAATTGCAAACTGTATCAAGGGTTAGCCGGAGTCAATCCACGGTATTGAAGAAGATAGCATACAGAATGTCCATTTTGGCAATTGTACCAATGGCCCGAGTGCGTAGCGATGCCCATAGGACCACTGAGCATAGCAGACTTGATGGCCCTGATTTCTTCTTCGGTCACGTCTTCGTACCATTCACGTCTCAGCAGCCGCTGAAGATCCTCGAGCTCTCCTCGCAAATCCTTAGCGCTGTCCGTCAAGCCATTGCATAGCGTCAATCCGCGCTCAAGAATTGTCCTGGTTGCACTGACGAGGTGTTCAGTTTTTTTTGGAATTCTGACCATAGCAGACTGAGCGAGACGACTGAGTTATTGTCACGACCCGTGCGTATCCGATGATGCTTTACACAATGACTCGCATAAGCTTGTTTTCTGTGGCCCGCTGGGTGAGGCTGGCATAGCATTTGAGGAGCGTGCTAACTCGCTCGGGGATGTTGAAGGCTGCCTTTACCGCGGCATCACCCGGGAGTCTCTCCACGACGGCCACTTGGTCCTGGAGAATAGACATTCGGACACTCAGCAGTAGCTGCTGAGCGTGGAGGATGATCTGATTATCAGGGGCTGGAACCGTGATGTGAGTGTTGTCATTGACCGTTAGTCGAGCAAGGCGACTCTCAAGCGGCTGCTTCTCCTTTGCTTTGATGATCGCATCGTGTAGCTTTTTCGACGGTTGCTGTTCAGTGCCCATCCTCGAACAGAACTTGGTGATATTGTCCTCGAGAATGCGCCACACGGCATAACGCCTGGAGACACTGGTGGAATACTTTGCCCCTCCTTCGGCGACAGCCGCTGTCTTGACTTCGAGATCGCGTTGAGTCAACAGAAATGTGGCTTGAGAATCTCGCAGGGACTGCTCGACTTCAGCAGCCCGCTTCCTGAAGCCCTCCAGCTCGGCCTCCCCTTGGATTCGAAACTTCTTGGCCGTCTCGTCCATAACAGCCATGTTGACAATGCGATTGAAGCGACGGGTCGCAAACTGTCGGATCGGTCTCTTGCAGTCGGGGCAGCAGGGAACGGCCAGCATCACAGACGGTTTCGACAGCCCCGTGTACCGCCCTTCTCCATCCAGCCTGATAAACCTGGCCCATTGACACCAGCCCATCAACTGGCTCGGCTGTGAAGAAATGCCCACAGTCAATGACGAAAATAGGGGTCTCGTCACGATCAATCTCCTTGTACGTCTTGAACTCCAGGAGGTCGACACGGTTATCCTCCCTGTGGCCGCACTCTTGGCAGTATCCCTTCGGGCAAGTCTCGCCGCAAAGGCTGGGGCACCGATGCCCACAGTCTAAGGTCATGCTGCACCTCTCGTTGCAAGGTAGTCGGCTACACGGGGCTGCGCAAGGCATGGTGCATGAACCCTGGTGTTCACATGCCCAAGCACACGGCTCTATGCACCGGGCACATGGCTCTTGACAGGCCTGAGAGCATCTTGAATGAGGACATCGGACCTTTCGATCTTGTCAACGAAAAGAAAACAACCACTTGAAATACGTCCAATAGGAGCCAGACTTGACACTCACCTCGCAGCGCTTCTCGCATGGCAGACAGGCCTCTCCAACATGGCATCCCCTCTCACAGCCATGTCCACATGTTTCCCTAGGCCTGGTGCATCTCTTCCTGCATTTCTGATGCTCCGCAGTCTTCCTCGGAGTTCCGTCTTCTTTCGCGGGTGTGCAACTCCCGCATGTGCCAGGGCATTGGTGCCCACACGCCAGGAACTCTGTACACGGTGCAATGCAAGAATGTCCCTTTGCATTGACATCCCTGTAGCACTGCGTCTCGACTACATGGCCACATGCTGACACCTTCTTTTTGTACCAGCTCGAGGCATGTGATCTTCTCCTTTTCTTGGGCACGATGGCAAGCTAGCTTGTCCATGACATGTCCGCAGGGGAGTAGCACATTGTCAACGGGTATCTGACACAGACCGCATAACTCGCCGCATAGTTTCGGACAAGCGTGGTCGCACGTCACTCTGACGCGGGACAGGGCTGCGGACAGACAAACGCAGCGTGCATGGCATCGGAGTGGCATTTTGTCTGGCATCTATGCCCACAGGCAGACAGCCGTCGATCGCAGGGGATGTGGCACCCACCCTCAGTGCTGTTTCGAAGAAAATCCTCCGGCGTGCCACACTGAATCGGCGAATCGGGATGTCGGGGGCAACACAAGCTGAACGCCGTGCCAACAGCACCAACAGCGTCAAGCTGCTTGCGAATATCAGCCCACATGGGGACGTTGGTGTATGTGTCTTTGTTACCAATAAGATATAAGCCGTGCTGGGCGCGGGACAGCAGGACGTTGACGCCGTTGTTGGTGCGGAGGAAGCCGACTTTGCGGGACTCGTTGCTGCGAACGAGGGAGACAATGACAACCCGGGGCTTCGCGCATATTGCGGCGGAAGGAGGATGCGATCATCTGGGGTCACTCGTCGTTGCGTGACAATCCATTCCTGGAACGGCAGGTCCCCGACACCCATCATACGCTGAAGGTTCCCCAGAATCGGCACAAAGGTTGCCGGAATGAGTCCTGGGAGGTCAACCAAGATGCCATGGATCTTGCCCTGGTAGATCTTGATCAGCCATTGCAGGTCTGTCTGAGAGTTGCTCGCCAGCTTGGCACCAATTGTTGGTTTGTGATGAGACTTGGAGGTCAGGCATGGCCCTCGGTCCTTGGAAGAGTCTGTGGACTTGTCGGTGACGATGAGTAAAAATGGAACAGGCCTATCACCATCGAGACACACAAGTGATACCAAACCTCCTGGCTCCAGTCTTTTGCAGTTTTCCCACCATTGCTTCTGCTCGGTCTTTGATTTTGTGTTGAGCTGCGTAGGAGAGGTGAAGGAGACATGAGCCTCAAAACCCCGCCTGCCGTCGACGGCAATATGAGCCATGGACGCTTCCTTGTAGATGTGCGCATTGAGGCTCTTGCTTTGGGACTTCAGTAGAGGGATTTGCTGTTGAAGGGATAACATCAGAGTTCCCAATGTGTCTTTGAGGGGGCCTAGGATGTCGTGCCGAAGGAGTCGGAAATGAATGTCGAGGTACCGTTGAACGGGGTCATCAAGGAAGTGTGGTTGACGGCAATCGGTGGAGAGGAGGTATTCGAGTTCGCCGTGGGAAATCTCGCCCGGTGTGGGCAAGATGCTAATCTGAGAGATGTCTCGATGGTCGTTATCGTGACGGCCGGCGGGAAATGGGATGTCGTGTGGGAAAACATGACCGCCGAGATAGACGTTTGCCCCTTGCTCATACTGGTTGGTTTCTTTGACGAGACGGTCGCTTGAGAGGTCAGCAATTCTTTGAAGACGAGCAAGGCGATCAGTGTGTCTCTGAAGGTCCTGTGAGGCCGGGGTGCCAAGCAACGCAAGCACTTCGCCAAACCGGTCGAGAAGAGCGGAAAGGTCGGGGTGGAGCGACGCTCGTTTCTCTCGGCATAGGAGCTCGTACATGGTATCGAGCATTCCTCCGAAGCACAGAGACGTCATCTCAAGGCCTTGGGTGCATGTGTCGTGTTTGGCAAGCAAGAACCCATCACAGACCCGAGTGAAGAAAGAGATAGCGCGGACCCCGTTGGCGCCGCTGACGATGTTGTACACGGTTCCCAAATACGTCTCAACCGACAAGCAGTCTAGGATGGATGGGTCGGTGATGACACTAAGGAAGTCTTGGATGCCCTGAAAGCTTCCCAGCCTTTGGAGATTTGGTTTGATGCGCATTGTTGCGTGGAGCAGCCGACTTCCGTAGGCGTTCATGCTGTCGGACTCGACCCGATCGACGAGGTCTTGCACAAGGCGTTGATGCCACTCGCGACCGTTCCCGTTGAGTACACACACTGCTTGGGCCCATGGTTGCAAGACAAGATCCGGGCTAGTGGTGGCATGAAACGAGGATCCAGCGTCTCTCAAAGAGGATTTCAATCGATAATACTGGTCTCCCTCCTCGTCTTGATCAGGGGTACTGACGATTTCCGTTTGGCGCTGCCGGGTTCGCTCCGGTCGGCCGGTTCGCCCAGGCCGATCGGTTGAGTCGTGGGAGAACTTGCATCCCGAACTGAATCGACAAGTACCATGTTCGAAGAAGAATCGGCATGGGCCGGTCGATGATCTAGGTTGGAAGCCCCCGCGACCACCTCGTCCACGAGGCGCTCCACGGTATGTCGAGCCTGATTCCCGCCAGTACCCGGTGTGTCCAGAAGATATGACTTGGGATTGTCAGATCTGCGCAACGAGGGAAGTTTGAGTAAGTCGAAAACGAGAAGTTGGGGTCGATGGAAAGAAGATATGAAGAAGGACAAACAGTAAACCCCAGAGCGTCGAGGTTACTCTTCAGCTCCCGTGCCAGCCCCCATTGTCGTCCGTTTGCCTACCTACCAAATTGGTTGGGTGACGGCTACATGTGGTGAGCCGCGTTGAGGCCACAGCTCGTCCGCTCATCGAATAAACATCACCACATCCGAAGCAAGCAAACAACACTTCGCCTATCATAGAATTTACCCTAGAAGAGCTGCGACCCCGCTCCGTGTTTGTGGCCTGAGATAACAAACGGACGACACGGATCGCAGCCACCTCGATCGCCACTCGCGCCCTATTTGACACCCCTCCAGTCCCGGTTGGGCCATGACACATAGCAGACTGGATTCGATGGAATTGGTGGGGCTCCGACTGTGTGGTTGTACTGCTTTTCTTTTGCTAGAGCGACAGCATTGTGGCCGTGTATGGTGGTAACGTTCCTGCGGACTATCATTTGGTCTAGAAACATGGTTCCGAGCGTACTCGGGGGAAGGAGCTACAGATCAGTTCCCCCTCGATTTGATGGAAGACAACTGGACGTACACTCTTTACGTCAGCCACAGACGGGCCTTTTAGCACCCAATGTCCACTCAGGGTCCCAAGGTAAAAGGTACCTACCTACCTAGGTACCTAATGAAGCTGCAGCCACGCCAATAGTGGCGAGCCTCAAAACAATCTCACGCTCAAGCCCAACCCCTTGCCCCACCTCCGCTTCAACCCGGCCAATTAGAATAAGCACTCCTCATCTTCTACTGCACCTCCCTTAAAGAGCCTGAGCACCTCTTGGGTATCTATCCTGTGACTCTGAGTGGAGGGAAGAGAGGATATCGAGTAGTGTGTCCCAAATGTTCCCTTCCTGATTGAAAAGTTGACATTTGAATCTGCACCACCTTCAGGCACTTCGAATCAACGACCTATCCATTTGTATCGTCGGCCACTGGCGTATCACCACCTAGTCTCGCGCCGAGCCGAGGAAATGCGCTTCACACACACAACCTGGATACGGTATTTGCTCGTGCCGCCGTCGATACGAAGGCTTGGGCCAAAAGAAAGGGTCTCTTATCTCCGTGTGAAAATGCGTTCTTGGGATCCTCACACAGTCTTGTTCTGGGACGGTAAGGCCTTCGCTTATCACATCACAGGTCTTTCCAACATGCAGGAAGGCCTTTCAGCATCAATGTATGTGTTTTCAGAATGGAGACGGCCTGCACTAACGAAAGCTATGGGCGGTCTTTGCAGGAAGAAGACATTTTCGCACTAGCTAAGGGGACCCTTTCTTTTGGCCCGAGCCTTCGTAGTACCGACATCCTCAACAGATTAATTGCGAGCTGACACATGAAAGAATAAAGATATACACAGCTGATATCTATGGAGAAGATGACTCATATTTCATTTGTCAAAGGTGGTAAAGACATTCTGAGCCGAATCCGGCTTCATCCTTTGCTGTTGTCATTCCGCCAGCCAAACCGACAGAAAATAACCGGACGCCGTCAAGCTCTAGCCAAAGCTTAGGAGTGAGAGACTGACACTTCTTGATGCTCAATTAAAGTTCCATTTCTGTATGTTTAGGCCCCATCCTTGGAAGCGTTGAAGGATTCGGCGCATATGTAGGTACATGCATGGAAACGGGCCGTCTGTGAAAGGCCCTCATTTAGGAGATCAATTCTCAAGTTAGGTACCAACACGAAGGTGCCTGGCCCCTGTATTCGCATAAATGTCCTTATGTGTAACCTTATGTTCTGCCAACAACACCCGTCAATCTTCACTCCTTCAACCTCTGAGTTAATATCTGAGTTTGTAGTACGCTGCGTTAGAGACGATGTTAAGGTAGTAGCGTTGATGCGTCCACAGTCTCAGGGCTGAAGTGCAGTCTTGATGCTACCAACTGCGCAAAAGACGGAAGCGGAGCAAGACGCAGCCACGAAATAAAGCTGTCGTGAAAGCTGCTGGCTGGATGAGAGCCCTTTCCAGTTCCCTACATGGCCAATTGGGCATCCAAGTTAAGGGGCTAGATACCTAGTTGTTTATGCGCGACCTTTTGGTCCTTTTCAACCTTCGTAGGATCCGAGACCCGAGCGGCTCGATACCGCAGACGCATATCGTGTGTAATCTCATGTTGTATCAATAATCATAGGGGATTGACTATTTAATCCCACCAAGGCCTATTTAGAGTCGATTGTCTGGTTCGCGAGGTGTTCACCATGCTCAATAGCGTCGCGGCAATCGGCACCGGAAATGCGCTTCTATCCGGGCACCTCGGGCACTAGAAGATGTATACAGTAGAACACGCGAGACTGGGAAGGACACGGCAAATGACTGACAGATGAGGCCCTCCAGCCGAGTTCGTTCATGACTGAAAGTGTCTGCCAAGATGTGTTGGTAGCGAAAGTCCTGTATCTTTGCTCTGCATTGTCACCGCCGTAGCGTAGTAGTCACTTCTATAATATAGTGGGAAGGAGTGATGGAAACCGAACGCCATCGTCGCCCGAGGAAACCGCGCCAAGGAAATTACCGACGAGCGACGATCGCCGCAGATACTGCCACCTCTCGTCACTGGCATCGCAGTGGCTCTGGCCCGACTCAAGTCTCGTCCCAAAACTGCATACCCCGCCTGTTAGGTATTGGCTCCATGGTATTGGTTCTAAAACTATGAAAATATGTCATACCGCCACGAGTCTAAGTGCCCTTGCAAGCGCCCCGTCTAATATAATAACGCCAAAGTTCATATGTCGGTGCGTATAGAATACGCGATATCGCTCCTCCCCGAACATGAAAGGCTAACCCTGGCCGCTATACCATCTAAATATGTACCAACACCATGCAGCCAGCACAACTCCCTATGTAATTTAAGAAACGCGCCATACACCGAAACCTCAATCCCTCGACTCATATCAAACAACACGCTTCGAACTTGCCGCACCTGACTTCCCGCCCGACCACCCACGAAGCCGCCCCGTAAGTTTTCTTAACCCAGATTTGGACCCCAACTCTGCCACACCTCTGTGACCGTGATAAGGAGGCCCGTGTAGGAATTTCGGATCCTTGGGTGGCACTGGCGGTGGCCTCTCATCGCTATCCGTCATGCTGCTGGATTTTGTTCTTTGGGGACTTGAAGATTTTGTTTGCGAGTTTTCGGAGGCCGCGGTGCTCGTGGTGGCTGTTGGGGTTGCTAGCGACTCGATGAAGATGGACTCGCCTCGGCGTCGGGTGGTGCGTAATGGCGTTGGGGATTGAGTCCATACTGGTTGGGAGGGGATGTCTAAGCGTAGTTTTGCCTGGCTGTTTTGGGATTTTATTGTCGGACGCATTTTAACGAGATTTGTGGACTGCCTGTCGGAATATAATAATACTAGTATTCCACGACGATTGTGTTCGACTTTTGGTGGTGATGTTGAGCGGCCGAAAATGAATGATACGGGCGGGGGGGGCGCGATCAAGGGGGCGAGAGCTGCATTTAGTAATTATTTCAACAGGAGCCGCGTGTGACGACATGTTGGACGTTGTCAAACTCGCAGGACTCACTGCAGTAGTAATTGCCAGGATTTCTTTCGTATTCCTGGCTGTCAGGGGCACCTGGGCAGGCACAGAGCTGACACAGCCCCATCCAGGAACACGGGTGGATGAGGCAGGTGCCGGCTTTTTCATGCCCAGCTGGCCGGCTGATTACGTGCCCAAGCCATTGCATTTAAGGCGCAGAGTATTAGGCGGGAATCACTGGGCGTAATCCAACGGCATGACCTTTTTTCTCAGAGGCTGGGTGTGGCGCAGACGGCATTTTTGACGTTCGCCTCTTTTGGAGAGCGGGTTCCAATACTATCAGCCTGTTGGTGCCGGTGGGCGGCTGTCAACATGGTCTGCAACTTTGCAAACGTCAATCTCAACGTGTTGCGGCATCCCCTAGTGATTTTCAACACATGCAGTCACAATGATGACTGCGTACCCTACAACACTACGAAGACTCAAGTTCACTGTTGGGGCTTCTTCGTCCCTTCCAGCCCACGCCATACTAGTACTCGTTGTACTAGGTACTTCAAAGTAAGAGAGCGACTCCTTGCACTACAGCAGCGGTCGTTGCACCCCGTGGCGCTGTGACAGCGCTGTCTGAAGTAGGCACCCAGGGTTTGATGCTCGTCGCTCAACCTGGCAATGCCAGATGGCTGAAAGACGCCGGAAATCGGAAGTATAAATCCCCCCTCGGATTCCTTTCCCACTGAATCGCCGTCTCTTCTCAAAGCATGAATTCAAAACATGAGTCCGCCTTGCCAGGAGATTGGGGATATCATCATCCGCCGTGTGTGCAGCGACAGCAAGAGCTATTTCGTGCTTTTGTTCCTCTGCGGAGACGACAATGCGATCTCGAATGTTCTCACGCGGAATGGCCGCGAGGTCGACGCCGACGATGAGGATGGCGCCATTGTCAATCTCGAGGAGCCGGGCTGTGTTGTTGTCAACACGCACCCCCCGACAAGTTTCGACAAGACAGACTTTGACTTACTAGTGCCAATGGGAAGCTATCATGTTGCAGAATCCATTGCCACAGTGCCTTCCAAGTTCCAATTTTAATGTCGGGAATGTCGCCTTTGCCGGCCGCCCCGCCACCCCAGCTGCCATTGTCTCACTCGCGAGAGCACCACCGGCATCCAATTCCTCAAGTGTCTCAACTGACATCACCATTGCTGATGGAATGCCAACATTGGGCCAGGACACGACCCGTCATGCCCGATGTCAGCGCCTATAAGACACCGCATCCCTGACGGCCCCCGATCTCGACAACTCTCGTCTTCTTGCAAAACCACCCCAGCCCGCCAACTTCTCTCTGTCCCCCTGGAGGCCAGCAGAAAAGTCTACTACCATTGCCACCGTCATGAAACTTCTTCCTTCTTGGGCCCTCCTGGGCGCCCTCCTCCTCCTCACCACCGCCTCGGCCCTCCCGCAAGGCGACCTCCCGGCCTACATTACGGCAAACAACTCCCCCTCGCCCACCGACGCAGCCTTTATCTCCACCGCCCTCTCCAAAGTTAACGCCATCCGCGCCATCTACTCGGCTGCCCCCTTAGAATGGTCCGCGCCCATCGCCGCCGTAGCCTTCAACAAATCCAACGGCTGCATCCTCAACCACGAGGGGATCTACGGCGAGAATGCCTACGCCTTCTGGGCCAACCCGCCCGACAGGAAGCCCGACTTCCTCGACCAGATGCGGAAGGCTTTTGATGCGTGGGCTGCTGACCACGAGAGGCTTGCCTATCTTGATGGAAGGCTGCTGGACGGGGGCCATTTCACGCAGACGGTTTGGAAGGCGTCGAGGTTTATAGGGTGTGCGTTTAGTACGGTGCGATGCGCGAATAATGTGAATCAGGAGTGGTGGTTTTATTGCGATTTTGACCCAGCGGGGAATGTTATCGGGGATTATGAAAGGAATGTTTCGACTTAGAGGTGGAATCTTGGAAAAGAGGTCAGCTGGTTTTGATGGAAGACTCCTGGAGTGTTGTTTGGGTGGCGTCAAGCTGGCTGTTTGCATTTAGAATAGTGTGTGGCTGTTTAAGGACTTTATAGGCATGGTCCGTAGTCGTCTTGACTCTCACGCTCTTTCTCGAGGACTGCTGAGATGCCTCGTGACGACGGCCCAGACCGGTGTAACTGTCGCCGAATCTCATCCTAGATGAAGCTCGTGATCGAGTGGGAAGTGAAACACGCGGAGCGGGTAGAATTTAGCATTTGATTTCATCGTCTTCCGTCGATATATAGGTAAAAGGGACGCTTTGAGATCCGTCAGTGCTTACCCGGGCAGGATAGCAGGGCGCCTTGCTTGGATATGCTGACAAGAATGAGGTATTCCGGTGACAGACTGAAAGTAATGGCTGAAGACAGGAGTGGATAGCGCAAAGCACCTTCGAGCGTGGCGTACTATTTCATAGAAGACGCACAGGGAGTTTAGATGACAAAATGCGGATGGGGTCCTACCAAACTCTTCAGCCATCAATTAATTTATCCAGTATAGGGTGTTCAGCTCTCCTCCCTGATAAATGTCACGCACTGTCTTGGTGACAGTGTGAAGTGCTAGAAAATTGTTACCGGACGAGAGATTAACTCAAGTGCCTAGGATGTGTGTTGAAGAACTTCTGATTCTCCAAACCAATCAAGACATCAGCACTTCGGCGTCAGCCGGTGTGTACGAAGGCTCGGGCCAAAAGAAAGGGGTCCCCTTAGCCAGTGCGAAAGGTGGTTTATCACTGTAAACATCGCCTATAGCTGTCGTTATTACAGGCCATCTCCCATTCCAAAAACACCTACATCAATACTGAAAAGGCCTTCCTGCATTTTAGAAAGGCCTGTGATGTGACAAGCCAAGGCCTTACCGTCCCAGAACAAGACTGTATGAGGATTCCAAGAACGCATTTTCGCACGGAGATAAGAGACCCTTTTATTTGGCCAGAGCCTTCGTAGGGCTGAAAATGGTAAATGGGGATATCTTGGGCCAGGCTCTTGGGAGGTGAGAATAAGGGGTCGCAGCGAGCATAGAGGAGCTCTCGTGTCTAGGCGGTATATTTTCTGCTCTCCTTTGGGGAACTACTGACTATTTGTCTCGGTTTTAGCTGTATGAATCTGCTTGGAAGTCGGAACTTCTTAGAGATCATGCAGATGAATTTTGGAGCTCGCCGATGTCTGATGCTAGGGTTGTAGTATACCTAGCGAGGTCAGCTTCGTTGTCTGCTGGCAGGCCAGAAGCGCCCCGTCTCAGCTGGTGCGAGATCGGAGCAGGTTGAGCACAAGGGAAGCATTTCAAGGTGTAAAAGGCCATCTGGCCGTCTAAGAGAAAGGTGGCAGATTTGCACCCAGATCAACGAATAATACTTGGTGTTGACTGAAGTGCGCAGTTGCGCCTTGTGAGTTCCAAGAGTGAAGAGTGAGCGAGGAGATTTGGCGAAATCATGTCTTGTTGCGCCTGCTTCATGTGGCTTGTTTCGTGCCTGTGTCAGTGACATCATCCAGAACGGGCGCTTCGGACTGTCGTGCATTACTGCAAGCTCATTGGCAGTAGTGTGCTGGAGTCATCACAGCGGGGGCAGGCCGCTAGACCGCCAATTCATGGTGGGGTTGACAGTGGCAGAATTTCGCGGTGAAGCCAGGAACACCCTCCCGGGTTCTGTCGTCCTTCTTTGTCGTCGGTCTGGGTTCTCGACGCATCTTTTCTTTGCTCCAGGATTCCGTTCCTGTTCTCATTGTCTGTATATTTGTTTAAATCAGCATCCTCAGCTCTTCAGCTTAACTCGGTCCTTCATCTTCAACAGCGTCAGCAACACAGCACCCCACACTGACAGATCGGCACCTCTGCTATCCCACGGGGTTTTAGCCAGAGCACCGCGAATACCCATCGGGACGTGCCAGCAGAGAGAAACCGCGAAGATGACGCTGGGTGCCCCTGAAACCGAGATCGCTGCGAATGGCGCCCACGAGAATGATACCATTGGTAGGTTTGGGCTCATGGTCGCAGCCGTGCGTTGTGCTAACGGGGTACCCAGAAGTTGGAGTCGTAGAGACACCCAAGGTCTCTGGCTCGTGGACTGTTGACAAGGCATTGGACACCATAACCATTGGTAAGCCTGTCGAGGGCTCGGCATCGCCCATCCCTTATTTTCACCTGCTCGAGCGGCTCAAGACGACGAAGCGTGAGGGCTGGAAACGCTTCGGCATCAACCAGTAAGTCGCCTTGGTCACTGGTCCCAGTTCCCCGCCCTTTGTTTGAAGACTGTTACTGACGGAAAACAACAGAGGAGAGTCGATCTCAGACCACATGTACCGGATGGCCCTCATGACGATGTTCTGCCCCCCCGAGTTGGACATGCCGAGATGCATGAAGATGGCCCTCATCCACGACATGGCCGAATCTCTCGTTGGCGACATAACTCCTGTTGATGGCGTGGCCAAGCCCGAGAAGAGCCGTCGCGAGGCAGAGACGATGGACTACATCACCCAGAGATTGCTTGGCAATGTTGATGCAGGCGATGTCGGAAGAGAGATCCGTGACATCTGGCAAGAATACGAGGATAGCAAGACGGCCGAGAGCCACTTCGTCCATGACGTCGACAAGATGGAGCTTCTTCTGCAGATGGTCGCCTACGAGAAGCGCGGACAGGGGAAGCTGGATTTGGGCGAGTTCGCCTACGTCAAGACCAAGATCGTGATGCAGCGCGTCAAAGACTGGGCCGAGGAGCTCATCCAAGAGCGGGAGGCTTTCTGGAAGGGACATTCACACGTTAGGGGCGATGTGGGAGTCGAGGGCGGCGTGCCTCTGGAGAAGCGAGAGATGCAGGACGGCTACTACAAAGTCGAGGGCGAGGATGTGAAGAACTGAGCGAAGTCGGAAGAAAGACGAGGCGATGACATGGGGTCCTGAAATTGTTTAGCAACGAAGACGAGGCTACCGCAAGGTAACGAGCACTCTAGATGGCGCCTTGAGATGGAGTTTGCGTGGGATAATGCTCGGTATTAGCTTGGGACGGAGTCATATGGCAGGACGCGCATCGGCAGTTGCACGAGATAAGACACCTTCTTACATTCTGAAAAGGCTTGCCTGCATTGAACGACGGCCTTTCCACAGAAGACAGCACCTATGTTTTGATTGTTCGCGACACGGCTTGCTCCGCCCCTGTTTTGATCATGACCATCATGCCCCGCCAAAATTTGCCGGACCTTGGCAATTTGCAGCTCCACTGCCCCAGCAACGCCACTACTAAGTTTTGGGATGTTGAATGAACCGGTGGCTCTTGCATCGGGGTTCTGGGGTCGCGACTAGGGTCTCGAAGCGTCCATCAAAGAAACGATCGCAAAGCGGCGCCATTCGCGATCCCTTCTCTGTACATTCTTTTGCCGGACGACCTAGCGAGCTCAAGCAGCTCTTTGTGCATAAACAGCCTACGTCACGATTCGCCCGTCGCACCTCAGTCGATTGGCCGATCCCTTTGGCTAGATAGGTGCTAGGCGATTAACCACCGAACAGCGCGCAACGAGGACGCCTATGCAGAGCACGAGACATTGCAATACGGATCTGTTGTCCGCGCCAATAGCGAAGGATTACGACGAGGGCGAGGCTACACAGTCGACACCGAAAGATCTAGGCATCGGGCGTGGGAGCGTGTGACCACTCTGCCGTTGGCCCCTCACCAGCACAGCTCTGAGTTGGCTTTTGCTGCCTGCGCTGGCCCGCGTGCCGCCAAGCGGTCAACATCACCTCGACACCTCAGGCTCACCACGATCACGCGCAGCGCCAACACATCCCGCACTTGCAGGACCTCTGGCGGAGGGAGCTGACAGGAAAACTCGACGTCTGCGAGATCAGGAACAGGGCGATGCGCAGCCGGTTCCGGATACAGTGAAAACGTTCGTACACGACTAGCCGACTGGCGGCGGCCAACGTTAGCGGACAGCTCTGACCCCCGCGAACAGCCACGCATATCGGCGCGCCAGCTGCTTGACTCACCGCGTCGAGCTTCTTAGCTCAGCACTTGACACGTCGAAGTGCCCAACGGCATCTGCGAAGAGCGAGCGAGAAGCCCAAAACGCCACAACTGCCAGACCCTTTTAATCCTGCCCAACATGTCTTTCGCGCCCGAATTCCATGTGCCCGGCGCATACCGTTTCGACACTACAACACGAACGAGACCAGCCCTTAATGCGGGTATATTTCGACCACCCTCCCCGTCGCAATCGAGCCACAATCTAGCAAAGTCAACTGGCAGTCTCTATTCCGATATTTCCATGTCCAACAACATAGCGATCAACGGCACCGCAAAACGGAAGCGCCAGAGTACCAGGGAGTCCACCCCTATCGAGTGGAACATGAACATGGACGGCGCGAATGATGGAAGGCAGGAGGAGAGAAAACTTGGAGGTGATCGACAGGTTCGATATGCACTTGCCGGCCAACTCAACGCGACGCCTTTGGGAGCCCCGAACGGTGTGGAGACCGGTATCCTCGAGGACAGTGTCTATTCCGACATTGACTACCGGAGAGCTTTGGGTCCCAAACAGATTCGCGATGAGGTCGAGTCGCCGTCGGTACAGTTTGAGACGGATAGCCCTGCTTCCGACGACAGGAGAGTTCCGGTATCGACCGGGTGGAGCTCCTTGGCTCTCCAAGTTGTTGGGAAGGTGTGGGAATTTTGCAAGACGGGGTCTTTCCGTGGATTTCACGCCGGAGGGGGCACGGGATACGATCTGGCAACTTCGACGCTAGATCAAGCTGGCAAGCCATGGTGCAATGAGCATGATATACCCTCGCTCCCCAGCAGCAATCTATTGCCCAACCAAGTCCTTGCCCAATTTCCTCGGCAGGACTTTTCAACCTTCTCTCCTGAGTACCACGAGGCCAGCACACCGGAGACAACACCTAGGCCAGCGGCAAAACGCAGACAGGTCAGCGGGCACCACGAAGAACTTAAGAAGAACTGGGTCCTGGTAGATGAGCCCAGTGAAAAACCTAGGAGTTTTGGTGCTGCGCTATCCAGGGCCGCCAGCAGGCCGAACGCCCCGCGCCGCTCCGGGTACTACGCGCAGACAGCTGCTAGCTCGGGCCGGCGCATCAACGTTCCCGTCTCACGTCTGGGGGGCGGCACGCCTAGCTCTATTCCCCGCGGCCGCGCATCACTCCGGATATCGCACGCCGGTTCGCCAAACCTCGCGCCCCGTGAGCCAGCGAGCTTCGCGGCGCCTCGATCGCCGGTGACGCGCACGACTCCCAGCCGCATTCCCGTCCCTTCCACCTCTCAGCCCATCAACCCATTCGTATTTGGTGCGTCGAGCGTCACAGCTATGGCACCTCGTCCTTCAAGTCGACAAAGTCGTATGCATTCCCCTATTCCTCCATCACCGTCGCCGACAAAAGGCCACCGCCGCAACCAAAGCGCCGCATCAGCCGCGCCTACTGCAATGCGCCGTTCAAGGACGGGAGTCGACAAGATCGATGTGGACGACATCCAAGCAAGCCCTAGGTTAGATGCCGAGGCTAAACACCTGGCGCAAAAGAAGATCGCCGCTGAGCGAGACACCGACTTACGCGTTGACGCTTTCAACGCACAGTTGCTCAGTATGATCCGACAGGCGAAGGAGGCCCTAGGAACAAAAGTCGAGGTGACGGATGACGGGGGTGGGGGCGGAGGTGGGGGTGGAGGGGGGTGGGAGGACGATTATGAAGACTGACACGTGAATCATGGGAGGGAGAGGCATGTTTTACCATCTTGTGCGAAGGTGATGATTGGTTTGCGGGCGTTTGGGTATGAGCTGGCGAGAAGCCTTGCTCTCATTGTTTATACGGGGTTTGCTCGCTAAAGCGGACTCGACTATGTCTTCGTCGTTGCCGGATAACTTCGACTTTTTTGTCTGGATAGGCGCGATGTTGCGACCTCGGATTTGGACTGTATGTAACAACCATGTGTGATATCGATGGTAAAGTTTGGAGCGGGCGTGTTCAGTGGGGGACGAGCTACACGGGCAAGGATAGGCTCTTATTATTTTGCTTGTAATGAGTCACTTCGTAATGATAGAAGTACGAGGAGAGGAGAAACAATTATCTTATCAGATTGAGAGTTGTTTGCCGCCTTTCACAAATCGTGAAATTTTTTCTAAGGGGTATCATATAGTTTTGAGCTTTCCTCTGCGGTCCAGATGCTCTCCGGGTATTTGTCGCTCACTTCTCACGGTCGTCCTTCAAGACCCGCGGTCCCCCGAATAACGTTTGGGGGGTGGGATTGTCTGTCTGTGGTGAAAACAATGTGGAGATCGACCCTGTTCTCAGTCTCGGGGGGGTTGTCGCCTCGTCACCGCCAACGCCCCTTTCCACAGCTCCGCTGACGCCAACCTCGTCCCCTTTCCTCTCCATTCCCATATCTACTACACCCGTCGCACGTTTATGCCTTCTCCGTCGGCCTCTCGGCTCTTCCGCTGCTAGCGCAGCTGAAGCTGGCACAGGCGAACACTTTGCACAGAGCCACGAGACGAAAGGCTTTTCCGTACTACCACAGTCCCGACAGTGAATCCCGCACCAGAAACGGGAGCAGCCGTCCACACGACATGTCGGATTCCACCCACAGTCCTGCCCCAAGTGGCTCTCGCCACACCGGCACCGTCGCGATCGGCACTCCTTACCGCTATGGCCGCGAATACCACACATACAGCATCGTGAGCGACATAGCATAGCATTGCGATGGCGGAAACTGCCGGGGGCCCCTTCACCGCCACAGTCTCGGTGGCAAGTGATGCCGCACCGCGCCGCCACGTGAAAGGTCGGAAATGGGAGGCACTTACACCGGTTGTGGCGGGCTACGGGGCATTCCGGTGCGAGATGTGGCCTTTGGTGACGACCGGGCCGAGCCTCATAGTCTAACGGCTGGTCGTCTTCTTCGTCTGAGGCATAGATGTTTGGGTCCAGCTTGAAGATCTGGTTACTCGAAGAGGATGGCAAGGGGGTTGGGTTGGGTGCACCGCAGTGGCCACATGGGGCAGCACAGTCGGAAGTGAAGTGATCCAGACCGGCGCAGTTTTCGCAATTAGGTCGAAACTTGATACGTTCCTTCGGCGAAGTCACGCCCGTTCCCATGAGATCAATATCCCAGTCAAACATTTCTGCGATGCGCGTGCGACTTACGCTGCGCCTTCTTGAACGTCGGTCCATTTGGGCAAGTGTCATGCGAGGGAATATGAGCTGTACCTTGGATGTGGGTGGTTGCTTGTCTTGCGCGCCGATATAGGCGGCGGTAAAGGATCCTGGAGGCGGTAGGCTAGTGCACCTCCGACGTACACGGGCATATCTTCCCTCATAATCCCCGTTCTCCCCCCAGGTCGGGTGTTGGCCAGTGGACCAAATCCCATCGCGATTCCGTCCACGGCCAGGGTTGAGATCGAGGTCGAGAGCCCAAAACTGTTGCATCAGCAGGATGTCCAGGCCTGATCGTCGATCTTCCCAAACTGGCTGCAGAATGAACCGCATCGTACGGCATTCTTCTGGGAAGGATGCAGTAGAGCCGATTGCAGCGTGGTTCAAGTTAGCCACCCACTTGTTATCACCTGGGCCGCGTCTCGTGCCGCCGCCAGCTCTGTGGTCGAATATCCAGCGGAGGGGCGGCATGAAGATGCCGCCATCGTAGAGTGGGAGTTTAGTCTGAACAGCAACTTTGTCCCGTAGACTCTGTAGATGAGAAGTATCCTTCGCAGTCCAATGCCCGTAGCCACGCGGGTGAAACCGACCAGTATTGGCCCGGAACAGAAGCTCTGGGTAGAGACAGGGTCTTGGTAGGGCAATGCTGTAGCCCCACGAGCGTGGCCCAGTGTGAGTTCTGGGACCAGACGACGGGGTTGGAACAGGCCCCAGGTGCGAGATCCATGCCCGAAACATAGTATTATCCACTTCGAAGTAGTGACGTCTGACAAGGTCGAGCACCTGTTCGTTGAGAAGGGGTGGCTTGTTCCGAGGCCCTTCGACATTGATCCTAGTTTCCCTTATCCCACAGCATTGGGCATGCGCAGAGGGCACCATCGCGGTCAACGGAGAATTCCGCGGCGGAGGCGTGTCTGCAAAAGAGGTGAAGAGCATCTTTTGGAGACAGCGCAGGTCTGCACCTAACTCCGTATCCTGAGACGAGATTGGGTTGAAAGCGGCGGGGTGGACGACGTGCGCATCGTATGTCTTGGGGGCGACTCGGGAGGGGTTCATGAGGTCGGACATGATCCGGTGGACCATGATGTCTCGTGCGGTAAGGCGATGCTCGTAGCGATGAAACGGTGTATGGGGGAGGTCGAGCGGGTAGTGACGCGGGGCGGGAGTGCCGACAGACGTTGTGCGTTTTCGCAGAGCATGCCCTATGGGCAGCGCGTCTACGCCGGCGCTATCGCCTCCGCCGGTATCCTCCATGTTGAATTCTGTTCATCGAGGATTCAATTATCGGACGTGAAGATGGGGACGACTGTCGATGGAAACGCAGTGTCGAGAGTTTTATGTGGTCGAGCGAGCCGCTGGAGCGCTGCCCTCTTGGTTGTTGGACGTTCAAAAGAATCTTTCGCCGACAGGCCTTTGATCCCTGAATGTTCACCTGTTTTGTTTAGTTCCGAGACCGAAACCCTTTGAAGGAGAGATGGGAGGTTGATGAAGGCAGCAGTTGTCTGCTGGGCTGACGATGCGAGTTGACTTGCAACAGGGGTCCTTGCCTGCCGAGCACCAACCAAACGGCGGGGAACCTGGCACTACCTAGTCACCCTGGCGGGTACAACACTCAGGTGTCAGATGCGGGGCTGCTGATGGAAAGCAACTTCCATCCCCAAAACAAACACCGTCTTTAGTCAAACATCATCAAGATATCACACCGGTGGTCTGTCGCATCGATAGCGATTGTGGGGTATCATTGTATCTACATCTTCAGGTCTACACGCAATAATGACAACGCTTCGGACTTCAAGTTGGGTCATGTACCCGGTCCACACCTATCCTCCGCCCTCCCGACACGCCCGTCATGCTGCCAAACCGGAATTTTGCGCCCATCTCGCACACCTTGAGGTCTCTCTGGTCCTTGGGCAATACGCTAAGCCCCTCAAAGCTTGATAGCATCTTCGAATCGCACACGTAATACATAGCGCCCGCTATGGTGCTCGGGTCAACGGGCATATGGGGCCAGCTAACGAAGAAGCTGCCCGCCACGACCACCCACATCAGGCACAAGAGACCCACCGTCAGCCACGTGCACACCATGTGTGTTGTGTACGTCTGCGTCAGACGGAACGGCACGTTATTTAGTAGGATGGGCATGAACTCGGCCGCGATGGACGTAAAAGCCACCACGACGAAGAACGGGTTTCCGCGCCGCATCGCGCTGGAAATCCCTGTGATAGCATGGAGCGGCGCCGAGAGCAGCAAGGAGCGCCCCGCTGATTGTGCGTCCTGTGAGAGGATATGGTACGGGCTGAGGATAGCCAAGCCTAGGAATGGTTCGGCAGGTAAGTTTCACTGGCCCGTTTCTCTGCGCTGTAACAGGGTACTCACTGGTGAAAAAAGAACTCCAGTAAAATGTGATGCCCACGCCAACCAGCGTAAAGAGGGCACGCACACCGAGGTTCTGCGTCGCCATAAATCTCTCAAACGGAGTGTCACCGCTCGTGTTGTTGTAATATAGGATGAACACCAGGATCCCAGTCAGGAACAACAAGAACACAATCCTCCACGTGAACGACAGCATTAGGAAAGGGAGATGATGCTCTTCTCCGTTCTCGTCGGTGTCATCGCCCTGTTTCACCGACTCTCGCGACTTTTTCATGTACAGGCTCAGCTTCGATCCCACCCTTGGTAACCCGGGAGCAATTTCGCGGTGGATGACAATGCCATACTCAGGGACGCCCGGGTAGTCGGAAAAATATCCCAGTTTGAACGTCTTGCCACTGAGCGCACGAAGAAGCTTCTTATGCTCAATCCTGCCCTTGGTTCCTTTTGGAAGCAGAGAGAACAAGGTCCGTATCTCCCTGCTCATCGAGAGGGATGCGATACCCGCGATGGTCCAGGGATTTGCCGTCACGCCGGACTTCCAGCGCCTGAGAGCACTCAGTATCATCAAGATGAGGACAGCCATGCACGCTAGAAGTGCCAGCGCCGCTTTTGCTGGCCCGAGAAACACTCCTAGACTCATGGCGCAGCCTCTGAAGTCGGTCTCGGTGCAACTCCCGTGTAGCTTGAGGGCTATCGCCTCAGAAGACAACGGCACCAGAGCGATAGAGCAGAGAGTTAGCAGTGTCGTTAAAAATATCAGCGCTTGCCCTCCCGCTAGGGACCGGATGCTCGACACCATCCCACGCATTCCGCCCGTTCTTAGACCCAGAGATTGGTCTACCGATGACCCCTTGACGCGTGTCAGCTCATGCCATGGCTGGAATTGCTTCGCGCTCAGGTCGATCATGCGGATCGGTATTGTGAGCAAACCGCTGATGATCGGGGGTAGAAAAAAGCCGACAAAGTAAGCGCCCTTGGACACCTCGTACACCTTGACGACATTCCCCACTGGAACAGGCGGTTCGTCAGTAGGGTTTACGGGATATTCGGTTGCCGTTTCCGTTGGGACGCCATTGCTGTTAGTGTACGTGACGACCCGGGGCGTCGCTGAGATGCTTGTCACATATGTGAGCGTTGGGATTCCCCTCGCGTCCGTCTCTATGATGGTTCGTGGGGTCGAGATGGGGCGGGGCGTGCTTGTGATGGTCGCCGTCGGCACGCCTGCGGAGTCCATCAGGGTCATTACCGAAGCCCTAGCATATGCCGGCAGAGTCTCTCTGACCAACATTGTCACCGTAGTCTCCGGTAGCCCCTTCGGATCGGCCAGAGTCACCACCGACGCCTTCATGTTGGGCGGTAAGCCATTTACAAAGATGGACGTGGTGGTGGTCAACGACCCGGCCGCGTTTGTTTCTGTCAGCACCGAGGTCCTCACTCCAGTAGCCCCGTCCATCAGGATCGTTATCGAGGTGCGGCCCATGTACCTCGTTGGTTTCCAGCCCGGAAGACCGGGGAGATACTCATCGGTAGCCGGTTTTGCGGTTGACACTGTGGCCGGGTCAACCAAAGTAAGGGTGTTCACGAGGCTCGCATATGCGTTCGGCGCTAATGCTGGCGTGATCGACAATTCGGTGGCCGGAACCTTGGTGGTGACAGGGACGGGTACTTTGGTAGTTCTAGGAGCAGACTTCAGCGCGGAAGCTGCCACCCAATCATCTTGAACGGTACTTGTCACTGTCAAAGTATCGAGGCTCGCATAGTTATCGCTGGTTTGGCGGAAAACAGAATGATAGCTGGCTACTGTGGTGATAGTGGTCGAGGACCCCCTAATCTCCACGGTGTAAAAGCCTGAAGCTGTTGGAACGGGACCTCCAACCCATTGAGTCGCTTCTTCGCCCCCTGGAAAGAATATCCTGCCGTCGTCACCTGTCGTCACGGCAGTGTTTGGGACTCTCCCGCCCGCTGCCGTAAGGGCGCTGGAAGGCCACGAAACAGGTGGTGATGTGGGCACTGGGGTCGGAATAGGATAAGACACAGTCGGGGAAGGCGTGGCGCTCGCAGTCGACATTGTAGGGCCGACAGCCAAATCCGTGGCATTCCTTCGCTCGATCCCGATCTGGTGTGCTCTTGGGGAAACTGGAGACGACTTGGCGGCGGCCACCCCTCGGGCGGCAAGTGATTGCGCTGGTGTGGCGGCACCTGGGATGAAGCTGCGATCAACCTCGACAGGCAGCACGACACATGCGGCTGCCATGGCACCGATGATTGCAGCGATGCTAACGACGGTGACAGTCAAGAACTGCCATCTCAGAGGAAACGGCTTGTAGTCCGGGACTGCTCTCCGTCGCGGCACCGACACCCTCCTCGGATAGGGCGCCTCGACATACTGCACCTCGACGGCCGATTTATAGTCCCTGCCGTAGTCGTCAGGCCCGAACCGATGGCTAGGGTGGACAGCCTTCGTGATGTAGTCTCCGCCGGGGTTCGCCCTCCTGTCGCTCGGCGCATGCTCATGCTGGTGGGCGCGGTACGACATGGCATGCTGAGCATTCCTAGCGTCTCCAGAGCGCAATGCCGGGCGTTCACGAAGCTCCGTGCATGGCAGGCAGGTTGCAGGTGCACGTTTCTCACGAGGATCGTCGCAAGCACGACAGCAAGATCTCACAAGAGGAGCGCGGTGGAGTTATACACCAACGTCGCATTCCCTCCGCAAACCCGCCCCAGCAATCCGTCGTGGCGGGACGGGGGCGCCAACCGCCAGTCTCGGAGGAACGCCTTGAGGAAGCAATATGGTAACTGCGCAGATTCAACCGGTCTGGGAGCAGGTGAGGTGGTCGGGTAGGAGGGCAGTTCCACCCCATTGGCCCAACCGGCCGGCTTTTTGAGTGCGCAATATAGAGCTGCCCGCTGTGTCTGGGGGCACCGCCACCGAACCACTCAGGTGCGAGGGGTTGCCCTTGATTGTCATGCCAGCATTGTTCCCCAGGCCAGCAAAACTCGGATTTGGGCGCGCTTCCAATGCACATGCACAGGCCTTTACCCAGTTCTGGGTAATCCGCTGGGAGAGGCTCCAACATGCAAACGACACATGCGCGGGCGGATCCGCCTCCGGGCAACTGCTCGGGCTTTTGACGGGCCCTTGCCCCGAGATTTGTGCTCTGTGTCTTCCATGCGATCAAAAATATGCCCGCGCGGATGTCTGGTTCACCACAACTGGTGAAGAAGCAAATCTTGAAGCTGCCGCCAAGAATAATTCCTCACGTTGGTTACATGTATGTCACGTTGCCCCGCATGGTCCTTCCTCCGAGAGCTTCTATCTACCTTCTATCGGGCTTCTAATAAACGGTGTTCCAGCCGCATCGCCTACGGGACGGCACTTTCCCGGCCGCGTGCTCCGCCCCAACACGGGACTCACGGCGATCGCAAACCGTCGTTAGGTAAGTCAGTCGGGGGGGTCAGGAGTTCGGCCAACATTTGATGGCAGGGATGGCTGGTCTGATCGCAATACGGGTGGTGACCCGTTGTTGTAACGTCGCCTTGTGATTTCCTGTGCCGTCGGTACCAGTGACGCTGGGCTCGAAGGTAGATGAGAGAGGGCTTCGTGGGCCGAATCCTTCGAGCCCCTCTCCGCCGACCACAACAGATATTCTTTTCTTCGGAGATTGTCGTCCTTATTTCCAACTTTCTTTCTCTCATTTGTTTCAATTGACGAATGGTCTCTCGGTCTGGGATCGGGAAAATGAGAAGTTAAAAGGGTCCGAAATGATGGAACTGCAAAGCTTATTTCTGAATTACAGACTGGCCCGTGCGTGGGCAAAGGGGCGTGCTGGCAGGGGCTGAGAACCTGGCAGACTCATCAAGCATTCAGCAATGCAGCATACCTCGACATCGGAGCTTGCGAGTGTTGTTTGAACCAACCCTGTAAGTTCTCAGAACGTAAGCTCCCATCTCGGGCAGAAAGGCCGAATAGCCTCAATTGCCCGCCAAACGCGCATGTGTATTCTGTGAGAGCTTAGTTTTCCTTATCTTATCTCTCAGTGGAACGCCAGAAGTGGACCTGAACCTTGTAGGATTGCGGAATCACGGTGAACTCTCGCGTTACCAAAGCCGTACAACGGCCGGTCTCGAACCCAAAATCACCAATGAACAACGCATCGACAACACCAGTATTAGCGACGGGTAAGGCACCCGTGGTACGATGACCTCTCATGGCGGCGATGCCAAGACACCTGTCATATCCACCGATTGTCATGTCGTCGCGCCGAGCACACCCTCTCCAACAAATGGCGGTGACAACGTTCCGGACGGCGATACCGACATTGAGACCCTGAACGGCGCTTTTTCCTCCCACGGATTGTTCCCCTCGCCACACTGGGACGATCACGACGGAGATCTCGTCACGGCGGTTGAGGCCGAGAACCTCAAGCAGGGCCTCGAGCAGAGGCATTTGTCCATGCTGGGCATTGCCGGCTCCATCGGCACCGGCCTATTCCTGGGCCTCGGCATTGCCGTCCAGAAAGGTGGTCCGCTCGGCTCATTGCTCGGCTACGCCGTCATCGGCCTCATCGTTTGCGCCGTTCAGTTCGCGCTCGGCGAGGTCGCCGCCGTCCTCCCCGTCACCGGCTCGTTCGTACGGCACGCCGAGTTTCTTGTCGACCCGGCATGGGGCTTCGCCATCGGGTGGAACTTGGTATATGGAAATCTTCTATCCATCCCGTCTGAGATCACGGCGATATGTGTGCTCTTCCAGTTCTGGACCGACATTAACCCGACCGTCTTCATTGTCCCATTTATCGTTGTTACAGTCGCTGTTGGGTTCGCCTTCGTTCGTGTCTTTGGCGAAGTAGAGTTCGTCTTCGCCCTCCTCAAGATCTTCCTGGTTATCTTTTTGATTATTCTGGGCTTGATTATCAACCTTGGAGGAATTCCCGGCACAGAGCAGATCGGCTTCAAGTATTGGCGAAACCCTGGACCGTTCGTCGAGTATATCGCGACTGGAGATTGGGGACGCTTTCTCGGCTTCTGGGCCGTTATGACCGGTGCCGTGTTCTCCTTCGCTGGCGTTGAGTCTCTTGCAATGGCTGCTGCTGAAACGAAAGACCCCCGGCGCGCGATCCCTCGGGCCTGCAAAAGGGTATTCGCACGCATCATAATCTTCTACATGCTCGCTGTCTTTGTCGTCGGCCTACTTGTTGCGAGCAACGATCCTCGACTGGATGGCTCCGGAAGCAGTGTGGCCCAGAGCCCATTTGTCATCGCCGCCTCCGCGGCGGGTATCCCGGCCGTTTCCTCACTTGTGAATGCCATCGTCATCACATCGGCATGGTCGGCTTCGAATCAGAGCTTACTGGCGGGTACGCGTGTCCTGTATGGCCTCGCGCTGAAAGGACAGGCGCCGAAGATCTTTCTACGCACTACGTCATGGGGAACACCCTATGTGTGTGTTCTTTTCTTCGCGTGCTTCATGCTACTCAGCTTCATGAGCTTATCCAAGGATGCGATGACGGTGTTCTGGTGGCTCGTATCCCTAACAGCGGCTGGGGTGCTGGTGTCATGGACATCCATCCTCTTCAACCACATCCGTCTCCTACAAGCGATGAAGAGGCAGAACATTCCAGTGGATCAACTCCCATGGCATAACTGGTGGACGTGTGAGTCTCTTCGATTCTTTCTTTCTTTCAGTTAAAGTTACTCATCCACTTTGCCGGTAAAATGATATTGACGTGGCTGTGCCCTGCAACAGTATACAGCTCCCCCCTAGCAATGGTCATGTGTGTCGTGATTCTCTTCACTTCCGGATTCAGCGTATTCACTAAGGGGAAATGGGACGCTCCCACATTTGTCTCCTCATATCTGTAAGTGCATACGTCACCAGAACCGACCGGATGATTCAAATATGCTGACCCGAACGAAGGGATATCCCTATCGTGCTTGCTGCATACGTGGGATACAAGTACTGCAGGGGCACCACGGTTGTGTCTCTAGCCAACATTCCGCTTTCTGATGCCTTTGCGCAAGTGCGACAAAGTGCAGACGAGCCCGAAGCAGAGCAAAAAGGCCCACTACGATTTGTTAGCTGGATATGGGACTAGCATCACCAGCATCAACATCCCCTGTGGCCATGACAGGGGATCACAGCATGTTGCAACACACCGTTTCACTTCGCGAATACCTCCTCATTTGCAACTGTGCGCCTCAATATATAGACGGATGAGAACAATATCAGGTCGATTTCGTGTTCGTCAGTGTGGTCGCCTGCGCCGGGTGATAGCAGTCAGTCACAAACTGCGCAGGCTCCTGCGGCAGAATCTTACCCAAGACGCCGCAGACAGCCCGAAGCTAGGGAAGCGGGCACAACGCAGTCCTGTCTTGAGCCGGGTGAGACCCCTTCCCTGTCATATCATTGACTCTGACTATTGATGCTGGCGGAAGGTCGTGCTACAGAGCCTGGTGCTTTGTGATCCCAGATGCGCTCTGGTCGTACAAAGTCTCCTGCTGAATTGTAACACTGCGTCTCGCATCAACTTGTGCAGGCGACAATGTTAAGAGTGGCAACTTCCCTCAATCCCAAAAAGCGCATTTTTATTAGCGAGCAAAATGGTTCCCGGTTTTTTTCACCGTCGTGCAGTATTAATAGAAACAGTATCATCGCTCCAAGCACGCCGTCCGGTTGCTTTACCTCGACCCGTGGGTTCCGGGGCTTCCAAGACATGGATTTCCCGCTTCTCCATCGGGTCACACATTCCTCAGGAACACAAAGATTTGAGGATGCAGTGTGGGCTGTATCGGCGAGACGGTTGGGTGGGGACTTAATATGCGATGGTCGAGGTCGAGTGGACGGGATGAAACGGTTAAATTAACGAGCACTCTCCGGCCGAGCCAACCATCAATCACAGCGAGCGGGCAGACCCAGCAACGCGAAGCAGTCCAAGCTCCAACACGACGCCCCATTTGACGGATCGCGCAAGCCGAGGGTGGGCAATTTCATGCTTTCATCTGCGAGTGGCGACGTAGTCTTGGCCCCTTTACCAAGGCACCTGGTCGTCACGGAGCGCTCGTCAGTGTTCTGGCGTGGAGGGTTGGCCCGAGACACACCGTTTCATTGGCCGAGCCGGCTGAAAGCCCAAGCTTACAAACAGCCATATAGCCCCCAGCTTCGACATATTACCACCGACGTGCATGGCTGGATCGCCTACGAGCCGAATCGAGAACGGAAGAAGAGGATGACGGCTTCCCCGCCGCAACTGGCCGTCTCCCATGCTGGGATGCCCAGTCGGTGCTCCGTAATCAGAGAGAGAATAGCAAGCCGACCCATTGATCGCCTGAGTCTGGGTGGGCTGGGCCAAGCATGGTAATTGCCACTTAATCACTACCAGCGTCGCCTTTGGCATTGCTATCGGTCACGTTGGCCATCGCCCCACCACGCTTGTGGGCTGAAAGGACTGAAAGAAGACCGGCACCCCTTTTGCACTCCGGGCCTGGCCAGTATTCGGAGACACTGCGCAGCACATTGCAACCACACCCAGGAACACCATGAGGCGTTCCGCACTCTGCATTCTCCGCTTGGACGCCTGCTAGCTCGCTAGCTCCTCCGCCGCTGTGCTCCCACCCCCCATCCCCCGAGCATTCCCGGGGTCCAGGTTACCCACCACCGCGATCCCTCCCCCGCCCAAATCGTACTTCTACGTCGCATTCCCTTACAGCGAGCCCAGACGACGGATTCCGGGAGTTGGGATCTTCGCTTCTCTTGAGACCTGTCACTCAGTCCCATTAAACCTGCAGGGTGTGCACGCCCTCCTCCTCCTTCTTCTTTGGAACAGCTTGCCCGGAAGTCGGTTTGATTGCTGTCCTCTCCCTGGTCAAACTGTGTTACCGTCCCCATCTCCCCTGGCCACGTCCTTTGTTCTCGCTACTACACGCCACGCTCGAGATGCCCAGAATATGACACCGAGGGTTGCAGAGCCCACGCTAGACCATTGATCCTTGCACACCTTTTTTTTGCCTGGCGACTAGCGAGTTCCAGACGCGGCAACTTATAAGAGCAAGGCGATCATCGCACCCGCAGACCTTATATTCACCGAAGATCAACGACACCTCCGCCGATCGTCTTCCAGGAGCGTCCCCACCACGTCGACACCCAACGCCGACCTTGCTCTCTTAGATCAGGGGCCCTATCACCTCCCATTTAGACGTCTATTACGCTGCCTGTCTCAACTCGCCATTGTGTGGTGGTGCTCAACATTCTCAGACCATGAAGGTATGTCGTAGCTCACAATCAGTCATCCTTCCCATCATCGTCACCTCATCTCCACTCCGCCCTCTTGCCCGTTCTTGTGGGCACCTGCTGTCGAGCCTCCACGCTCCACGGGATGTTCTCCTTGCTTGGCTCTATACCCCTCAACCACCGCTGTGTGCATACCGCTTTCATAACAAGCAGACAGGCTGACAATTACCCTCTCTAGTTCATCCTGCGCTCAGCCGCCGTCGGCGCCCTGCTCCTACTCTCTCAGATCTCTCTCGCCGCCCCGGTACCAGAGGGTGACAATATCGATGCCGACCTCGCCTCTATAGGGAACGATGACTTCACACCGGCCACCACTGCCGCCAGCGGCTTCGCGCTTGAATGCGCGACACCATACCTCACCAGCATGTGCAAGAATGTATGCGCATGCGTGAATGGCGTTCCATATCGCTGCTCAAATAATGAACAATGCACCGGCGATGCAAACTGCACATGCAAAGCGAAATGAGCATGAATGCGGAACCTAATCGCACGGATGAGGAATTTAACGGACGGTGGGATTTTGCAGATATTTGTCGGAAGGAATCACTTCGAAAATGAAAGCGACACCAAAAAATGGAAGGAGGGTGGGATATGAAACAAAATGCGAGAGACCAAAAAAGGAGGTCTGCGCATACTATTACCCCAGCCTGGGGAAACCCCCAGGTTGCATTTATTATTATGAAGGAACGCCAAACACCTACCAACCTGGCTTCGTTATCCAGCATGGGCTGCAGAGGGGGGGGGATTGGCCGTCACGTACATTCGCCTTACTCATTGTTGGCAAGATGGGCATGCAGAGGGAGTGGTTGGGTGTTGTGGTTTGTGGGCAAGTGGCTTACCTCTACTATGTTAAGTGGGACCATGCGTGTTGTTTCATGGCATCATCATCTCTGGGGAGTTTTTTACACATTGATCGTTTGATGGTCTGGCCAGGTAGGCTGCGGGCAAAGCAGTCACCTGAGCAGTTGTGAGTCATGATGTATCAGTGTATTATAGGTAATTTAGGTACTGGGGGTCGGTGGCTGTTGAACAATGATACAAGTTATCATATCTGGTTGTGCCCGGGAAGTTACCTGTGTGATGAGCCCAGGTTGTGCTGCGCGATTAATGTGTGAGTTGTGGGTTGTCATATTACTGGCAATTCCCCATTGCCGGTTTGGACCGGTTGAGTTCCGTCTGGTGAGGTAGGGTGTGATTTTCCACATATGTCTATCTAGTGAATGAAAGGAAGCGCAGGTCTTGGTTCTCTTCATTGAGAACTGAGCCCCTTGGCCACAAACCTCCGAGTTTTCGAACAATGGAAGATGGGTAGGTACTTCAGCCTCCAATTGTCCCAAAAAGAACTGGAAAAGGGTCAAAAAAAGCCTGAGGCGCTGGCGCTCAGTGAGTTATTTTCCCTTGTTTGTGTACGCAATTGATTGGTCTCACATATTACGAACTGAGCTTTGGAAGTTTGATGGCATGTGAAACATCAGTGAGATGATTGCCCGGAAAGCCACCTGTCTTGTTTCACAAGTTATTAAATTCCCAGTTGATTTTTCGAGAAATCACAGGTAGTTTCCAACAAACACAAACACCTTCTTTATCCCTGTCATCACTTACATACAAGTACCTTTTCATTGCTCAATAGCACCCTTAGCTCGAAACGTCATCATATCTCAAAGGCCCTCAAATATACTCTCCGCGGAGAAGCTCAGGTCACACAAAACTACGAAGAGAGAAGCCTGAAGGCTTTCAGTAAGCACAGTGCAGCGTCCATGCCAAGCGGCACAGCAAAGCCGGATTTAGCTACCGGTTTTCGCATCCAAATTCCGTGGAAATAATTCGGGTTCCTCTTTTGCAGTCAAACCCAAAACCAGGCTCGGCTGACGTTGTGCTGCATTACTGAACACGGACGGGGAGCGGAGAAATGAGGAGTGGGTGACGTTGGCAATGACAAAGCGTGATGTACTAATCAGTCAATTCCCCGCTGACCTAAGGGGAACCGTAACTACTTATATAACATGACATCCTGTGATGTTGTTGCTGGTGGAATACCGAAATCAAGCCCCTAAATCTGAAGCGAATCTCTGTCTCCGATACTTGACCGACGCATACTCACTCCGTGTTCCCTTCAAGACAGACATATATTAGTAAATCATCTACTGGGAAACATGTCGTCCCATATCGACACAGTTGCCCTCCACGGCTGGACCGCCGTTCCCGCCGACGCCAACGCCATCCTGGAAGGAAAGCCCTACCTGAACAAACCAACAGCAATCCTCACAAAAGACATCCCCTTCCCCTCTTCGGACCCGCTTGTGGCGCGCGTTCAAGCCTACGCAAAAGAGAAACTCCCACAGCAGACGTACAACCACTGCATGCGGGTCTACTACTGGTATGCAAATTGGAGTGGTTTTCTCCCCTTTCTGTTCATTTTCTGTTGTCTCAGGAGCAGAAACTGGAGAATAAAAGCTGATATTTGCCACAGGGGTACTGCCACCCCCTTTTATGTCGTAACCATGAAACCCACTTACAAGTTCTAACCCCTGAAATAGCAACGGTCATCCTCCAGCAGCAGTTCCCGGTCTTCGCAGCCACGCTTTCACCTTCCACGCTAGCACTGACGTGCCTACTCCACGACATTGGGACAACACACGATCACCTCCGCGCAACTCAGCTGTCTTTTGAGTTCTACGGGGGCATCCTCGCGCTCGACCTGCTCCAGAATCCATCCGAGAAGGCCAAAGCCACGCAGTCCCAGGCCGAGGCGGTCTGCGAGGCCATCATCCGGCACCAGGACCTCGGAACAGTAGGCAAGCTGACCTTCCTGGGGCAGCTGATTCAGCTGGCGACTATCTATGACAATGTGGGCAAGTTTGGGGAGATTGTGCACGCTGATACGCGGGTTGATGTCAACAAGGCATTTCCGCGGAATGAATGGAGTCGATGTTTTGCGGATACAATCCAGGAGGAAAATGGGTTGAAGCCGTGGGCTCACACAACGCATCTGGGGGAGTTGGACTTCCCGAATGGGGTGTTGGAGAATAAGCTCATGGAGGAGTATGATTCGTGGCAGTAGGTAACTTCGGGGGCTACTTTATCAGGGCTTCGCGTGTCTGAATATTTATCTAGGTAGGTAAGGTACCTCGGTAGACTGAAACATCAGGCACTCATCGTGATCGGCTGGGAGTAATAGGTATAGTTCGAGTTGGATAGTGTTGAAGCTGTTACTCGTGTTGATACAATCAACTCAACCACAGCCCACGATCCCTCATCCAAACACTGCGTTCGTCTTCGTGGTGTGCAGCTCGGCGGCGCAGGCTCCATTAGTCAATTCTCGGGCCCAACGTCGCACCCCCAACACACGGTATGCTCTCCGTGTTCCCCGAAATGCAACCCTACTTTTGTCAAAACCATCCATCGCTCGGATACCGCACTGCGGGAACTTACAGTTTAGACACACTCTCCCAAGCAACCCCAACTCTGGTTAAAATGCAACATATGCGTCGTCCGACCGGCCCGGAACCAAGTTCGGTGTTAGACCAGGGGGAATCTTCGGGGTTGGTGCCGCAGGAATTTCGAATTTCAATCTCGAATTTCAATCCGGTTGAATGAATACCGAAATGTCGTTATCTACTCGTAGCCGTTGGGGAGGGGAGGTTCTGCAGTGAGAAAACTTCAAATTTTGAGGGGACTCTACATTACTAGGTAAGAACAAGTAGGTAGTTGAGGGAGGACTTCAAGTTAGAAGTCTTCCAGGTTGCGGTGTAGAGACTACCTGGACCTACCAGTAGTTTTTAAAGCCACCGACGACGTTGAAACTGGCCGTGCACTGTACTATACATGTGGATAGTCCAACGTGATCCAATTTTCCATCTAGAGTTCGCCCTGACTCAATCATGAACCGTGTCGTCGTCCATACTAGAGGATTTTCACCGCTGAGAACAATTCGTTAAATCTAGGTAAGTACAAACTTGAAGCAGACGCCCAAGATACCTACCTGACCACATGTAGTAGGCGACTGTACATTGAGCCAAAACTGATAACATGAATCTGAAAAGAACGATGAAGAGACGCATGTTTGGCGGTTGCATACAGGGGGTTGACCGGGTGAGTCACTCCAGGGTCGGACACCGAGCCAATCAGGTTTCTGTCTGTACTAACTCGAGGTGATCATATCTCTCCTCAACCACCTCCTCCATCGCATTCCCTTTATAAGGTTCACAGGCGACCCGGGAAGGATTTCTTCCATTCCGCAACAGCAAACACCCCCGCCAACATGTCTTCTCAGTCTCTTCCCGAAATGAGGCTAAGGATAGTGGAATACGAGACGGTAAAAGCAGATTTTGACAGCGGCGCGCCGACCGAGTTCAATTCTAACTTTCACACTGCTGAAGAGGCGGCCGACCTCAGGCTCCCAACCGGAATCCCTTCGAATGCGCCAACATCGTTCGAGCGCTGGCTTCCTCTTGTTATGCGGTCGAGGGGACTCCAAGATGATGCGCTCCAGGTCGTGTCGTTGACCAGCGCTCAAGTCCGGCTTCTCGTCCTAGCCGCCGGCGCGTCCGTCCACACGCGAGTCTTGAACCGCGCTTACGCCGAGGACCTGGAAGAAGAGGTCGCCCCTTCCTTTGACGGGCTCGTCTTCCCGCCGCAGGGCCTGTTTATGCGTCTGGCGGCGTGCTCGGCCAAGGACGGAGCTCAAAAGATCCCTGGCAAGATGCAGATCTCATCCATCGACGAGATCATCCTCCAGCTCACCACATCGCTGCGGGCATGGAGTGTTCTTAATAACACAGTCAACGCCCAAACGGCACGCCTAGGCCTCTTCTTCCTTCCGTTTGACGGGCGTATGGATACTGCGCAAGAGTATCGCGTGTTTTGCGCGCCTGAGAGCATGCGCATCACGGCCGTGAGCCAGTACCGTTGGCACAAGCCCTGGCACTTCGCAGACCGGAGCGGGGAGGAGCGGATAGCGGTCGCTCGCTCCATCTTTGCCGGGATTCAAAAGATCCAAGCCGAGATCGTTAGGGACGTCCGAGTCGGCGACGCTATGGATCACCTGCTGCGACAGCAAGGCTTCACCTTTGACGTCCTGTTTGACGAACCAAGGAGCAGCTGCGAGCTGATTGAGCTTAACACCTTTGGCGTCCGGAGCGCGTGTGGATCTTGCCTCTTCCATTGGGTAAAGCATAGAGACTTGCTCTATGGGGAGCTGTCTGAGGAGGTTGAGTTCGCCGTAACAATGTGATTGGGAAGGAGAGCGGAATTTATGTTCTAGCATAGGCGGTCATGCTTCCCGGATGGCCAGGAACACTGATGGCTGTTACCTTTAACGTCTTGCTGATGATCATTTCGCCCTTATTCAAATTTCATATAATATTAGCACTATGCAGATCAGATCAAAGTATCTAGGTACGAATCGGGAATCAATTTTCAATTGAGGCTCGAGGCAGCAGCTTGCAGCCACTGCACATCTGCTAGTCACAGGCGGGTCTCGGGCTACCAATGGTGTTGTCATTTTGATTTTAGGGCTTTAAAACTCACAAAAAAAAGGCAGGGACATCTCGCCTGCAACCTGCCATTTCTCGTCACGGGAGATGGGGCGGATGCGCCTCATTCTCTCTAGCCATTTGAAACCACGCCCTCTTCAGGCACCCGTCCAATCTTGCATTTAGTCCTCAAATATCAGCTCCTCATGCATGCCGTGTGCAGCGAGGCGGCCACCCGATTTGGTCGGGCACCAACGCTGGTCGAAGGAACACCCCCTCACTGAACATGTGCACATTTGCGGCTCGGCCGCAAGCTAAATTGTAGAACTGACTTGCCTTTTTCTTCAACATCTCCCATCGAGCTTTGCCGAGTATCCAAGCAACCCGCATCACCGGACCACGAGAATGGCATCTCAGGTGCTGTAGCCGCCTCCTTGGCGCCCCCCAACCATCCTCTCACTCACTCGTTCATCTTGGGCACCGAAGCGCGAATGGAGACGACCACGCACCAAGTCATAGACCCAAGGGGCGACATACTGCTCTGCTTTCCCGGACGGGCCCAGCAACAAGATGCTCCTCCCATCGCCACCATCCCGACCCAATCCGACGGAGAGCGGAGGTCCCCGGAGCTCTCCTCCCCGCAAACCGTTTGCAGCGCCCTGACACACCACGGCTCCAGCGCACTCACGCCTCCCTCCAGCAGCAGTGCTAACACGCCCAACCCCTCGGCAACCGACACGGTCAGCCTCCGTGTCTCGTCATCAGTGCTATGCCTCGCCAGTCCCGTCTTCTCCGCCATGCTCTCGGGCCCCATGGCCGAGGGGCGGGCCTTCCGGGCGGCCGACTCTCCACGGCCGTTTCCGCTCACCCTCCCGGAAGATGACGGGCACGTGTTCGCTATCCTCGCCAACGTGATCCACTTCCGTCCGGAGGCGGTACCATTCCTCCCATCCACGTCGACCCTTCTCGCCCTGGCCTCCCTAGTGGACAAGTACGGATGCGCTCCCGCCCTCCTCTGCTACGGCGAGATCTGGCTGAACCGCGCCATCGAAGCACGTCAAGCCCCCGACTACGGCGCCTTCGAGCGCCGCTGCGACCTCCTGCTCTTCGCATACGCGCTGGACTTGCCCGCACCCTTTGCGCTGCTGAGCTGGGACGTGATCCTCAACCACCGCCAGCAGCTCAAGGGTGAAACCGAATTTGGCCTGGACCTGCCAATCCCCGAAGACCACGATCTCCTCAGGCACGACCTCCATGGGGAGATCGCCAAGCGCAAAGCCCGTCTCCGCCGCGAGGTGCACAACGCACTCATGGAGCCCGTGACGCGCGTGACGGCCCTCCTGGTAAGCTACGGGGGCGAGTCCGATGGCAAGCCGACATGTCCCAACGCAGCCCTTGCCATGGGGAACTACATGGCATTTTTGGATTCAAACAACCTGTGCCCGTGGCGCGCGCAGTATGAGACGGATTCCTTCTCATCCATCATCAAGCGGGCACTGGAGGCCGCCGTGCTGGCCAACGACAAGGCCATGCTCAAGTTTGAGGCGTGCAGCCGAGCGAGGTGCAACTGTGGTACCATGGCCTACGGCGACTCCGTGCACATGGCGCAGAACCTCGCCTGGTCGCTCGGCGGAGCGTTGAAGTGGAAGTTGGGGGCATGTTTGGACTGCCTGAAGAATGTCGGCGACCACCGTGGGACTTGTCGGGTTGAGCACTGGTGACGTTCAGGGACACGAGAAGTTTGGATTCATCTGGGAGGCAACAGCGTTGACTTATCTGCGTATTTGATTTTCGTACTTGATCTAAGTTTGATTTAAGTTCTCATCTCTTTGTTACATTTGGTTTCTAGAACGGCAACTACTTTTACTCTCTGGGCTTTGGTTGAGATTCTGGTATGCTTCTGGCTTTGGCTTGGAGAATCAACCAACATCTGATTCGCTCTTCATCTATACGAGCCACACCTTCTCATCCAGCCCAACCCCTTTTCGACTTTTGCAGTACTTGTATAATGGTACATTTAGTTATCTCATCTATCAACATGCATTACTTCTTTTGCTTCAAGAGACAATGCCGGCCCCACTTCCTTCTAAAGTTCTCTGGGATGAACCCCCAATCCGGCACCCACAGAGCCCGCGGCAAGAACGAAGTACTGGCTGCGTCTAAGAAAGGCACACACTTCATCTCTTCCCAACGCTCGGTATTCGCAACAAAGTCTGGCTCATTGGGTGGAGGTGTCCATCCCAGCGCCTTCTGCTGTTCAGGGTATTGTGTGTCCACGAGGAACATGCATTCCTTGAGGTCAACGTATTTGCCCATGTCCTCCTCGTTTCGGTCGTTGAACCCCAGGGTGGGAAGCCAGGTGCCGCTCCAGAAACCGAAGCCCGTGCGGGCCTCCGAGAACTCGCCTGGAAGTAGGCCCCGAAACTCTGACCGGATAAACTTGGCGTGCATGTCTTGCGGTAGGAAGTACGAGGTTGGGAAGCGGTACCACTCCTTGCCAAAGCAGACTGTGTCACCCCGTCCACCGAGTTCAGCGAGCGGCGCGTAGATCGATAATGGAGCTGAGTAGCCGGTGTAGATGCCCCAGATACGGGCAAGGCCGATATTCACCGACAGGAGCAGCGCCAATGATACTATGAGGAGCTTCAACTTGGCCGGAATCTTGCCAAGCAATGACTTGGGATCCGCATTGCCAAAGGCTGAGAGCAAGGTGTGGATCGCCAAGGCTGCATTCAGGGCGAGGAATGGATAAGCAGGGTACATGAATCTCTCCTCCTTATGTGGCTGCAGTGAGAAGATGGCAAGCCACATGTAGAAGGGAGATAAAAAGACCACTGTGCGCAGCCCGGACTGGAAAGTCTCGGTGGACGACCGCATGAATAGCTTCTGGAGGAGGAACAGGGGTAGCGACAGAAGCGCGAGGATGAACCAGGCGTTGAAGTTGAGTACGAGATTCTTGAAGTAGAAATGCCATGGCTCTGTGCCGTAGAGATCAGGGCCACCGGAAGATGAGAATATATTGTACTTTACGATATTCCAAGAAACGGCTTCCACCTTCCGGTAGAAGAAGGTGTTTATGGCGACATCGAAGAACTTGACATCTTAGCACTCGCTATGGAATAAAGCGGGGGAGGAAATGGGGCATAGATCGGGAATTGGGACGTACAACAAGAACGAAGGTCGCAACTACGCCACGGAAGACCCGTATGGCTGCCTCGAAAAAGCGTTCCTTGTCGCTAAACAGGGCGAAGATACCCTCTTCAAACACGAAAGGCGCGCAAAGCGCAATGGCAAAGGGCCAACCAAACACGCCACCAACGGCAAACCAGAACATCCCTTTGGAAGTCTTGATTCCGCCGCGCCAGTTGATGAACGCCGCAGCACCTAGCATCGCCGTGTACATGGCGAAACTTGACGGGAGAAACGCGGCGCTGGAGTGGAAGTTCCCGGGGCTGAACACAAGTGCAGCAATGAAAAATAGTCCCACGCGGGGGTTGAGCGCGAGGCAAATAGCCTTCCACATCAAAGTTTGGCAGAGGGCGCAGATGAAGGCGAGCGAGTACCGAACGAAGTAAAACTCGGCGACCTGCCTTCCAATTAGCATAGTGCACCCGTTATCAGACGAAATAACCCCTATCGCACCTTATTGGATCGTGGCATCAGTCGTCGAAAGTTCCCAAGAATCGCGTGAAGCGAGATGTATAGCCAACTGCGAATGGCAAAGTCGGGAGAGTACTCCCATGTCTGCAGCCCGTAGCCATGGCTGAGGTAGTGTGTTGGTTCCCAGTAGTTGAAGGTCTCGTCGCAATCCTGGATTGGGGCAAACAAGGCCGCGGTAACGCTTGCCGCTAGAAAGATGTAGAATGTAGTGATGGGCTCGATGGCGTAGGTATTTCGAACAGCCCTGTTGGCACGAGGAAGCCCTGGTTAGCACTCGTTTTCTCTCCCCGGCCCTCTCTCCGCAGCTTCTGGACCAATGCTCACTGCTTCTTTGCATGCTTGGCTGAAGGATGCACAAATTCCTTGGGCTTTGTTAATGGCGCGGGCCGCACAGGCTGTGGCGGCGGCGACATGGCGGCAGTCGTTGAGCGAAACGCTCTCAATTGCTTGACGGTTGAATTGGTGATGATGTCGTTGCAACGGCTTCTTCCACCTGTCCCGCTTGGAGAGAAGAGCTCTGGCCCCTGTCTAGTCTAGCCGTAACGGGCATAACGCTCCCGTGGGGGCTGTGGATCCCTGCATGGCGGGCCCCACCATTCTTGATTTTCGGGTCAATCGATTGCCGTTTTTTTCCCTCGAAGCACTCAGAAAACGGGCTCTGCGTTCTGCAAAGTTCTTGTTTCTACCTGTATCTGAGCAGCTTACCGAGTATTTCTTGGTGCTTAGGAAGCATCTATCTTTCTTATATTCCTCTCTGGAGACCATATCGCCAATCTCTGGACTTGGCGCTCTATTCGCGTTTCTTCGCGTCCCGCGACAAGTCGCCGCTTGCGACGCCAACACCCAGTGGCTTATAAACTCACGAATATTACGGTCAACTCTTCGAAACCATGGCCGATAACACGTTCCAGATCCCTGGCCTCGGCCAGGCGAAGCCGAACGAGCAATTCCCCGCCCAAAACTTTGCGCCTGACTTGCTTGTCGCTGCCGCAAGCTTTGGCGGGGACAGCGAGTTGGCACTCGCGAGTGCCAATGGCGCGCAACCAGAGAAGCCACGGGAGCAAAATGAGAACGGGAACTCTTCGGGGATCCCTGAGGCTCCTGGGGCCAAAAATGCACAGGAGCCTGAGAAGGTTGCCAAGTCGCCAGAAACTGTCGAGACTATCGCTGCAGACGACACTATGGATGTCGATGGCAAGGAGCCTATAGAACAGGGCGGTGTCAACGCTGACATGACGACAAATGCTAATAACGAGGCCGCCAAGGAAGAACAACCAACCGGTGATGTGGATATGGGCAATAGCATGGGCTCTCCTCCGAGCCCTGGTGTTACCGACGCTCTCGAGGCCGCACTTCAAGGCATCCTATCGACTGCCACCGGTGGGGCTGACCAGGTAACCTCTGCGCCCAGCAACGAGCAGTCACAATCTGCCTCTGCTCCTGCCCTTGAGCAGGCCCAGGCCACGCCCGTTCCTGGCAATGAGCCGGAACAAGTTGAGGCGCAAGACCAGCCACAGGATGCCACCGCTGAAGGGGACGCTCAACACCCGGAGTGGGAAGTCGACTCCTCGCCATACGAGAGCTCGTCGGAATCAGATAGCTCGGATAGCTCTTCTGAGGACGATTCAGAGGACGAAGGAGGTTATACGCTCCTCGGGATCGAGGAAACTGCAAGGTTACTAATGGCTGAGGATGATGATGGCGACGGTACCGGCAAATCTGGTAAAGGTGCTGCAGCTCCTCTTCGGACGAAGAACGAAATCCCTGACGATGTTCTCCCAAAGCCCGATGTTACGATTACCCCTGAAATGAAGATCTCGACTCTGGGAAACGTTCAGTTTATTGTCGAGAACACAGCAGTCATCAAGTCGCAAAACCCAGGAGAAGTCCAGGTTCTAGAGAGGGGCTCTGTCCTCTGTAGAGGTGACCGAACAGTGGTTGGCGCTCTGACCGATATTCTCGGTAACGTTAGGAGTCCAGTGTACATCCTGCGGTTCGCCACAGAAGAGGAAATCAAAGAACTTGGCCTAGAAGTTGGAACAGAAGTATTTTACTCAGTGGAACATGCCGTTTATGCGTTCACCCAGGCATTGAAGGAAATCAAGGGATGCGACGCGAGCAACCTTCACGACGAGGAAGTTGGGGCGGATGAGATGGAGTTCTCGGACGACGAAAAGGAAGCGGAATTCAAGAGACAGCAGAAGTTGAAGAGGCGTGGCGGGAAAACCGGCCGCGGAGGCCGCGATCAACAAGCACCCCCCCGTAACAGCAGCAGCAGCAACAACAACAACAACAACAACAACAACAACAACAACACTGAGTCCGCACAAGAGACCCCGGGTGGTAATCTGAACTATGACGATGAGGACGGCCCCTACAAGCCTCTTGCAAGGCCGTCGGCATTTGGCCAAGGTTCATCGATTCCATCTCTACCTCCCAAGCCAGAGGTTGGGTTTAACCAGCCACGCGGGGGTTTCAGTCACGGCGGCCATGGCAGCCGTGATTCTCATCGTGGCGGTGGCCGTGGAGATTTCCGCGGGCGCGGTCGTGGCAGTTACCGTGGCGGAGACAGGAAGTTTGGGCAACGGGGAGGAAAGAGGGGTGGTGGCCACTCATCGTTCACACATGACGGTCCATCGCCCCCAACTGGGCAATCTCTCCCACATCCCCCTCCGCTTCCCCAGAGCTCCCATTTACCACCACCGCCGTACGTTGCAACTCCTCCGGTTCCCCCGCCAGTGCAAGCTGGCCACTGGCCAGCTGTACCCACCGCTTACCCGCCGCCGCCGCCGCCGCCGCCTCCTACGGTCTCATTCCCTCGACCAACCGCCCACGGTCAGATCCCTCCTCCACACCAAGCTCCAGCTGCAAACTTCAACTTCAACTACCAAGCTTGGGCTCAAGCCCAAACTCAGGCTCAAGCTCACAACCAGCAATATCAGTACGGGCAGGCTGCACCCCGCCCACAGGTTCAGGCACCGGCAGCGACCAGTTACCCTCCGGCGCCGGTTCCGCAGGCCTGGCCTGGCGTGGGAGCTCAGTCTCCACAGGCAACTGCCTACTCGCCAACTAACTACTACGGTGGAGCTCAGTATGGACAACAGCAGCAGCAGGCGCGGCCAGTTGCTCAGCCAGTGCACCAGCCGACACAACAGCCGCCGTCTTTGGGCCAGTACCAACAGCACCCACAGCAACAACAGCAGCAACACCACCAGCAACCTCAACAACACCAGCAACACCAGCCGCAGCAACATCAGCAGCAGCAGTATTGGGGACAGCCAGGGACCTATGGGCAGACTCAGCAAGGAGGCTATGGTCAAGGCCAGCAGTAGGGTACTCGCCTTGACAACGCCCCAAGGAGAGAACGATCGCAGTCACCGCTTTCAGACTCGCCCGATTACTACAATTAGTATTTCGATGTCGGCCGACACGTCGCGGGCCGCTGAAGGGGTCCGCCCCATGGAGACCCCGTCGGTCGTGTTACCATTGGGAAGAGACATGGGGGTTTGGAGAGCTGTGCTAGAAGGTCGGTTAGATGGTTGTAATCAGTAGGTGGTTCACATATGGATGATACCCTGGAGCCTGTCTCATTGACGGCTCTGCTAGAGGATGAATTGAAGCCCATGGATAGGATTTTACTCTGTATTTGCTCCGTTCTCACCCCCCTTGCCTTTTACGGCCTGACCAGGAAAATCGTACGAGCATGAGCTCCAACAGGCAGGAATTGGATTACAAGGGTGCCTGGAACTGTGTTGGTGACTGCCTGCTCTGTGTCAACAAGGTGCGGCGCTTCCAACCGCACTCAGGCAAGCGGTTGACAAAATAAACTGCACCGCAAAATGATCTCTGGTCCGTGCAGACATACAGGACTAACATAATTTCCAAATTTCTTACCAGCATGCTCAGAAAACTTGTGGCAAGATCATAGTAAAATGCTGAAATCTGTTAAGTATCGTCAGGAGACCTAGTGGTGGTCTGACGGTACCTTGAGGTACCTAGTATCCCAGCAAGCTGCTGCCTTTTTAAAAGTACTGTCAGGTACGCAGTGCTGTTTATTTTGTCAACCGCTTGTCAGGATATTCAGCAGGGGGGACATGCACTCAAATCGGACAACAACCTCATCATGATCGACACCGTCAGGATGCCAATGTGACTTCAGCGTTGGACTGTCAAAGACACCGACTTTCGCTCACCGCTCCCCCGGGTCAAAATGGAACCCCTTTTACGGACGTGCGCGCGAGAGGCGCGACAAGCTGTTGCAGTGGTGCGTGATCCAGCATCACTCTTGTCTTGTCGACGCGTGCCGTACGCATGCCACAAGCGCTTCCGCAGGGGGGAGACATCACAGACAGGGTTCGTATGCTGGCAATTTCCCCATCGAAGGCTGCCGATAAGATTCTAAAAGCGGGTGATAAGATAGCGTTGGGCTGAAGAAGCAAAGAAATGGCGTCTCCACGTGCCCACGAACCAGTGTTTCAGAAGAAACCTGACTCCCTGTTTGTCTTTCCGCGCCGATCCGGTCGAGAAAAAAACGAAGTTGTTTCAATCTGACGCGGGCAATAAACGTGAGAGAACCCCGCACATTCTCTGCTTGCTCCCGAGTTTCGGTTGTCGTCATCAACCGGGTTTTTTCATCGGCGATCATTCATGCCTTGCCGACGGCTATATTCATGTCATATCGCGTGAGCAAACTGCGGACAAACAGTGTGCATGAGGTCCATGGACTGACTGCGTGATGAGGTGACAGCGAGAATTGCTGGCTGCTTCATTCAGACCTGGCTCGCCTGTAGCTCTACCAAATAGGCGGGCTGCTAGGGCGCGCATGAAGATTGAGGAGTCTTCTGTCTGTGCCGACATGAGGCTATTGATTCATATGGAAGCCTGCCATTGCGACAAGGACAAGACCATTAAAGATCATTTAGTGTTTGCTTATTACATTTGAAAGCGAGCAGCTGCCTCCATCGCATACAGACTATGGAACCGACTTGACGCATGTATCGGTTGTCAAACCGGCCGCAGCGCCCAACGGCCGAACCGGTAAGCGGCCAGCAGCAGAGTGCCTCCTCACCGCAACGAAGCAGTTAAAGAGTGGGTGCGAGCAATCTGGAAGCCAGAAAGGGGCGGTCATCGAAGCGGAGGATGATGAAAGTCGGCACGGCCTCTGACCCCTGTTCATCCTCCAGCTCTGGTGGCTGCCGTCGGCCAATAATGATCCTGGCCGCCAATCTCGCTAATTTGTTGACCCGCAGCCCCGCCAATCAGGGAACTCTGGTTCCTGAAATGGCGCTCGCAGGGGGTCCCTGCGTGGGAGACCTCGTGGATCGGCGGGGACGACTGGGACAAAGCAACTCTTTCCACCGCTTCTACTGGGCGGGAGTTGCGCATCTCTTGTCCTCTGGTCTTGTTGCCCCTCGATGGCTGCCCGTTGCCGCCGATAGATAGACAGTCTGATGTCTGCGATGCGGTGACGATGTGACTGCGCAGAGACAACCGTCGTCTGGAGGGACAGAAAGGGGCCAAGAGACAGCAGTTATCGCGAGAAATTGATGCAAGGCGAAGGATGGGGGAGGCGCACAGCCCACTCGAATGATCCCCGTCTTCTCCCCCTCCCCAGTTCCGGGCCGTGATTCTGCACCTGCACCCCGTCGCTCGCCTACTGAGCACACGGTTGCCGCCCTCCGCGACCAGGGCTTGTCCGTCTTGAGCCTGCTGGGCCTCTCGTCCCGTCCTTTCTTCTCACACCTCCCCTTCTTCTAGACATTCCTTCTTTTGGAAGACGCCGTCGTCTGCTGGTTGTCGAGTCCCAACCTGTCATTCTTTTGATCGTGATGAGTGCTTGAAACGGCGACTCTCACCTCTTCCATTCTCTTGAGATTACCAACGCTCATTTCCATTCGTTTGAACACGATTATCCTGCGCAAAAGTATTGCAGCAGCACCACATTCCTTTCCCTACAAACCTATATCGAAACATTTCGATCATTATCTCGACTCAACCGATACACCGGTTCACGACACTAGAAGCAAGACGAATGCGATAAGCTTCTAAAGGCTCGAAGGGACTTTGACGCGGACGTAGCGCGCAGCTCACCATGTATCCTGCCGTTGCGCGCGATGCGCAGCTCAATCCGAGACAGGTAAGGGACTCCGTCACGAGCGCCTTAGGGAAGGTCTTCGCCGTTGACGATGAAAAGACGACCACAACAGTTATTGTAAAAACTGTCACAGCCGGAGCACAGGAGACCACAACCCTCAAGGCACCGACGACCACGAGTGCCACCACAACTAGAGCCGCAACGACCAAGGCCACGACGACGATCGTATCGAAAGCCCCTGGCCCTCAGGCGAAGGCAGTCAACTCGTCAACTCTTCCCACAGCCTTTGTCCCGGAGGTTACCGAAACCGTCAGCGATACCACACTGGCCCTCGCCCCATCGACAACCAGGCCGTCAACGACATCTGGAGCCACCGATCTTCCTTTCCCGGACAAGGCGACCACCAGCGGAACTCAGGCTTCTGTAACTTCGACCGCGCAGGCAGACCAGCAACGGGATAACACCAATGTTGTAACGGCGGGTATTGCCATTGGCATTCTAGCAGCTGTGCTATGTATCTTCGTTTTAGTTTGGTTCTTCTTCAACCGGCGGCGCAAGCAAATCGAGAAGAGGAAGATAGCCAAGACGGATAACGAGAAGATCAACGGCCCGATCAACCCCTTTGCCGACAGCGCTGCTATCCGGACGCCCACCAACGCTCCGCGACTGAGCCTGCGACCCGTCACCCAGTTCCTACCTACGTTCCCTGACAAGAGAGTCAGCCGCGGCGCCAACATGATGCTCAGCACAGAGCCTCAGCACTCGCCTCTCCACAAGCCGGCTGGAGCCAGTGCTTGGGAGCGCCCAACTTTGAACTCGACCACGAACGCTGGAGCATGGGATCGCCCGACCACCAGCATGAGTGTCAACTCGTCCAACCCGTTCGCCGACCACCAACGCATTGCGGAGGACCCCGAGCACGGAGCTGTTCAGGGGAGGCCCATTAGCCCCCCTAGTCCTAATCAGGGATCCGCCGGTCTTGTAACGGCTTACAATTCGTCCCCTGAGCCTGTATCCCCCATTGATGGCTCCCGCCAGGAGTTCCCAACTGGTGCCGTTGCCGCTGCCGGTGCTGCGACTAGTGCTAGTACCGGACTTGTCCGCAAGGCTTCCATGCGCAAGGACCTCCCGCGCCCACTCGACTTGACGATGCCGATGCCTCCGGCCATGTCCGGGGCGCCCGCACCTCCTAGCCCTGCCGGAACGGAATTCAGCGTGCACTCCGTTGCTCCCGGTCAGCCCATCGGCCCCTCCAGCAGCGCCGCCGCCATCGCCGCCGCAGGTGGTCCTCCGCAGTCCACCGTCCACCGTGTGACGCTTGACTTCCAGGCCTCTCTTGAGGACGAAATGGGTCTCACCGCCGGCCAGCTGGTCCGCCTCCTGCATGAATACGACGACGGCTGGGTATGTTAAATTGAAGCGCTCCTGACCAAGGCGATCTTACTGACAATCACAGGCTCTCTGCATCCGTCTTGACCGCTCCCAACAGGGTGTTGTACCACGTACCTGCCTGTCCACGCGCCCTGTCAAGCCGAGACCCCCTCCGGGCGGCCCTCGCGGCCCCCCTGTGAACCCTTCTCGGCAGGGATATCCGCCGCACCAGGGCATGGGCCCTCGTAACGGTCCTCCTCCAAATGGGCCCCTCGGTCGACCCCAATCCCCCTACGGCCGCCCGCCATCCGCGCAGTCATCCGTCGGACGCCCGATGAGCCCGGCCGGCCGATCTATGAGCCCCGGACCCGGCCAGCGCGCTCAGTCCCCTGGCCCACGCTACCAGCAGCAGGGCCGCCCGCAGAGTCCGAGTGGCATGGGAAGGCGCATGAGCCCCCCCGGCCCCGGCCCAACCAACCTGGGCCACGCACCAGTGCCCGGCCAGGCCTACTAGATACCCTCGTACCGATTGCTTTTTGCCATAGCGCGCCTGCGTGCGGAGCCTAGGAACTAGATGGAAAAGTTGGGGGATAGGGGATGGATTATCGGCGTTTTACGAGAGAGGAAAGAAAGAGGGGATAAGTCCCCTCCGGTCACGACGACTTTCCTTATTTTCGTTCATTATTTTTTCTCAGCAACGTCATTCGACACGGCACGACAACAACAGTCAACACCTTTTTAACGCTACAACCACTTCACGTCACTCGCTTGCGACAGTTCTTACTTTTTGATACACACTCAGCATTTTCGGCAGGATGTTATGCGCATCTAGTCGGAAATAATTTTTATTCTTTATTTTTCTTGTTCTGTTTTGGGACATTTGGCCTCCTCGCTTGAGGAGGTTTCAGTTCTGTATTAACACTTATTGTTTTTCTTGGGTTCAGTTGATGATGGCGGAGGTTTTGACATGCGAGGCGTGAGAACCGGGTGTTTGCTTGCGGTGATGGCATGGAAGACCTTTTGTTCTGAAAACGCAAAGTTTTGAACTGTCTCTTCGTTGATGCGCATGTCGGGAGCTGCACATATTTCCCTCATGTGGAAGGAAAAGGGGGGCTGGAACCGATGGATAGGACGAGGCTGGTAGAGATTCCCTTGTCAAGAATGAGATATTCATGACAAGGGGCTTGTTACCAACTTGAAGTTGGATGGATGACGGGTGGGTAGATTGGTTGAACAGTAGTGCTGGCGGATGACTGCGGTTGGGTGCTGAACGAGGCGGTAGATGTGATATAGTGTACAATACACCTCAATGTTGACATACTGTTCCCGTGGATCCTGTTATGACCTGAATGCACTTTCTTCAACAGACTACTGGGGTGATATTTGACAGGAAGGGGGCATAAAGTCTTCAATGCAGAAAGGATCTCGCCAGGAAACCCCGCAGCAATGTTTCTCTTGAATGCAGCCCTGGCCATTATGCTAAACACCCACCGCCCCTCTTGATATTCAACACGTTTTCAGCAATATCTTGGGGCTTACTTTCTTTTGGCCACAGCCATTTACAAGACCACGTTCAAAATACCCGCCCTTGTGTTAGTTTCCCCTCCCTGAATCAGTCATGAACCGATATCGATCGCCCTACATTGCCAGTTTGTTAATAGGGCGAGGGAACTTTGGATTGGGGAGACATGAGACACTCAGATGGGTGAGAGAAGTATAGTCCATACCATGTGGACTCTCCAGTTATTCGGCCTTGGTCCCCTCACAACGATAAACGGCGCTGTGTCCAGCATCTCCCCTTCAAGACAATGATGCCGTCCCATTCGGTGGGGAGACAAATCTAGGGACTGTTCGGGGATTGCATCAGGAAGTACAGGCAGCTCGAGGATGAAGCGCTCCTTGCTCTTTGTTCGAACGCCGAAAAGGCGGCCGAACATCCTGATCTCACTGACGCGCCTATGCCAGGGCCGCAAGTCGCGCGTGTCGAACCATATGCGCAAGTCTTGGAGGCTCGGCTGGTAAGCTAGGTGGCTACAGATGCGCGCCCAGGGGTTGTTGTCCATGGATAAGCGGGAGCCGCCTAAGTTAGGGTTGGGTCCCTCGGAGAGGTTAACACCTGGGAAAGCCATCTCTGAGTAGGGGAAGTAGATCTCAGTGAGGAGAGGGCTCGTGCGGATGCAGAGCTCGATGGAGCGGAATGAGATAGGCGGCTGCGCAGCCGTTCCCAAGTTGTCTTCACCATTGGTGATAGGCAGAGGTCCGGGCATGTAGCTGCCGAGGAACTCATCTGCCACCCATAGATCCGTGAAGACAAAATTTACATTATCGTAGATCGTCGGCAACGACTCCAGATACCTAATTGAAGTTCCAGTCTCTCAATACTATCGCCTCGTGGGGTAGACAAGTCGACTTACATGCTCTTGCACGACAAAAGGACGGGCAGAAAGCTCGATGTCTTCGAGGTACCCTGCTGAGCCAAACTTGACTCCTCACACGCCCAATGGAGGCACCACTCTGTTGACAGGCGCTGCAGCCATTCTGATCTCTCGTCAGATGTGTTGCTCGCGTTGTTGAACTTTGTGTACCGGACATCCTCAGCAAGAGGGTCAGTCACACACGGCACGCATGTCAAGCGCCCAGACTTCCGTGTGATGTGTTGTCGCAGAGAGCCTGCCCCAGAACTGCGCCAGAACTCAATATAGATGAGCTGTCGGATCTCGGCGGGCAGAAGAGAGAAGAATGAGGAAGTGGTTTGCCGGTTTGCCGTCGCGGCAAAGGCAGCGCGGTCCGGAGAGGCAACTGGAGCACTATTCGTAGTCGACATAGTGTATTGATGGCATCAGGATCGCCGGGTCTGCGTTGGAGTAAAGGGACACAGAGGCACAGTTTCAAGTGCGGGAGCGAGATGGCAGAATATGGTCCCTGTACTGAGACAGGTTGCCCGGTGAGTAGTCAAGTCGCTGCTGCCTTACAAGCTCAGCTGCCCCCGCCTTTCACGCATCCTACGGGAGTACCTGCATGGCAGTGACATGCCCCAAGCGGATGTATCAGTGCTGGCTTCACTTGCTAATCGTATTAACTGATATCAACTGGAGCTGTCTGTAGACTTGATGGAGTGTATTGGCCCACAATTTGATGCTTGTATTCGCTTGGGAGGCAAGCCGTCAAGGTGCTAGCCACAACCCTAACCCTGGAAGCTTCCAGAAGTTCCGGCTGTGACCTGACAAATCGAATTGCAGGCCGATAACCCCACCATTGATGAAGGAGGCCGAGATGAGAGACATGCCATCCAGCTCCGAAACCTCGCCGATGCGTTCGACCTCGACGCTCGGTGCCGAGTCTTTCTGTCTATTGTCTAGCAGGTGAGTTTTCGCGTGGGGTCTCAGCCGCACCTTGTGAAGTATACTGTACGCACAACGTCAATCTCGCACCGGCAGCACGACAACGCGCCCCATTGCCAGCTCGATCGCGACTTCTCGCTGTCAACCTTGCGATCCGGCCGTTCCACACATTCTGCCTTGCACGACCCGACCGCGGACCCTGCTTGCTTGGCCATACTAATATACCTTCTAGCCGGCCTTTCATGCTTTCCTAGAGCCTCACTCCACGCCAACAATGTCGGGGAGATCGATTCTCCTCAAAGAAGATGGCAACCGCCGCTTCCAGGCCGGCGACTACGTGAGCGCCGAGGCCCTTTACTCCAAAGCGTAGGTCTATCGTTGACTGGGAACTCTGGATATCGCGCGCGCACTTACATAGCTCGCCCGCAGGCTTATTGCCGACCCTACGAACCCAACGCTCTATACCAATCGTGCAATGGCGCGACTCAAAATGAAGCTCTGGGACTCGGTTATCGACGATTGCAACGAATGCCTCAAACTGGCCCCCGAAAGCATGAAAGCCCACTACTACCTCTCGCAGGCACATCTGCCCAGGCACGACTACGACGAGGCATTGGAACATGCTCTGAAGGCGTATGACATGTGCGTTCAGACAGCCGACAAGAGCCTAAGCTCCGTGACCTCTCAAGTGTTACGGTGCAAAAAAGATCGATGGGTCGACCAGGATAAGCGACGGCGCAGGGAGACATCGGAGCTGGAGATGGAAGTGTTCGCAATGATGGAGCGGGAGAGGGATGAAGTCTTGGAGGGCGAGACAGGTCTGGAGCGTCAACAGATTGAAGAGGAGTGGGTGCGGAAGATGGACACAATGCGGGATGTTTTTGAGAAGTCAAGAGCCGCCCACGAGCAACGGCGTAAGGTGCCGGATTGGGCGATCGACGACATCAGCTTTGGCTTCATGCACGATCCCGTCATTGTAAGCCGACAATGTGCCTTGGCGACATGACCCCGGGAGCTAACATTACCTAACAGACAAAAACGGGTAAGTCGTACGAGCGAGCTTCCATTACGGAGCATCTCCGCCGTCAAAACAATGATCCACTCACTCGAGAGCCTCTCTATCCCTCTGAGTTGAGGCCCAACATCGACCTTAAACAAGCCTGTGACGAGTTTCTCCAGGAGAACGGCTGGGCTGTTGACTGGTGATCCCCCGTGTTTATATACTACGGCATCGAGCATGGCGTTGGTCGGATTTGGTCTTCTTTTGTCACCGGGAGCCGAGCCCTGGGAACCCGGTTGAAGCATAGACATAACAGGTGGTATGTTTCCGCTCACGTTTGACGATTTATGCTTGATATGAATACGATAGGAATACCAAATGTGAAGCGATGACTTTTGTCAGCAATGCAACTGGCGTAACAGAGCCCGGAAATACATCCCCCTAATGTGCCTCGCTGCCTCCACTGACGCTCCTCTACACAGTAACCTCGGGCACCATGGGAGCCGACTTCTTTGTGAAGACCTTCTTGAAAAAGCTTCCGAGGACACTCTCACAGCGACGCTTCGGGGCAGCCTCGGATGCTTGCAGTGTCTGCTCCACGGGGTCCGTCTCGACAACTTTCTCAGCCGTTTCGTCCATGGGGTTCTTCTTCTCATGACGGTCCTCCTCTTCGAGCCCGGGCAGTGTTAGAACCGGTGGCCGATCCGACGCTACAGACTCTCGGGTTTGCTCCTCGGTCTTTTCTTCTCCCTTTCTCTCCTTTTTCAGAACGCTCCTCTTTCTGCTCAACGCCTGCACATCCTTTTCGGCCTTCCTCTTGACATGTCTCTCTTCCGGTTGCTGTTCCAACGGTCCGACTTCCTTCCCCATCTCCCACAGCACCTCCCGCACGATGGCTTCAAACATCTCCTCGACGTTCTCGCCCGTCTTGGCGCTCGTCTCGCGGAAAGGCACGTTCAGCAACAGAGTACGCGCGAGCATCTCCCCCTCGAACCGCGACACTTGTCTCCTGTGGACGACCTCCGCCTCTGCCTCTCTACCCTTCTGCTCCTCCTCGTACCCTCCACCTGAGTGCGATTCTCCATCTACTTCCAGCCACTTCTGAATCGCCGCCGTGGCCTCTTCCGGCGGCGTCGGCGGCATCTCCACGGCTGCCGGCCGCCGCCGCTGCATCGGCACCCGGGACCTCGCAACTTCCTCCTCCACCCTTCCATCCTCCGGCACAAGATTCAGCGACCCCCTTTTCGCCACCGAAAATACCGACGCCCTCACCCCCGGCCCATCCGAAACTACCGACCTCGTCCGCCGCGCCACATCCTCCACCTCTAACCGGCTCCCCCGGACGGGAACACTCCTCACCGACCGCGGACTCCGAAGCGGTGGCGACAAAGCAAGCTCCTCATCCTCAAATCCCCCAACAGCACTCATCCGGAAAAGCGGATGCACCAGACTCCGCTCCTCCACCCCCGCGGCCTGCAGCACCGCCTCCTTTTCCACCAGCGGATATCCCAGGTCGACCTCCCCCGTGCCGCCAAACTCAGCAGAGTCAATATCGGTCTTGTTCCCTACCAGCGCAACAACCGTCTCCCTCCCCCCTCCAAACCCTCCCCCGCCACTCCCGAAAAACAACCCCCCCGTACCAGCAGCAGCAGCGGCATCGTCAGCGCCCGCAGCCCCTCGGGTGTCACTCCCCTTGCGTTGATGGAAGAAACTGCTCCGGCTCTTGCGCACCGAACTCCGACGGTTGCGCGACTTGTGCGCCAGCGGGATTTCGGAGTGCAGCGCGGAGATGGAGTCGAAGGACGACCGCGAGGTGATGTCGTAGACGAGCAGGACGGCGTCGTAGTCGCCTTTGGCGAGCAGCGAGGCACGGGTCCGCGGGTTTTGGAGGGCCGGGTAGTTGGTTACTTCGACGAGGTAGGTTGTGTTGGTGTCGGTGATGGGGGTTATTGGCGTTAGGGGGTCGGTTGAGTTGGTGTTTGTTTTTGCCGATGCTGTAGTTGCGGAGGGCCAGAAGGATGGGGTGAGGGGTTGGTTGGTTTGGAGGGAGAGTTT
>Ga0247760_1000044_pt1 | contig 105430 bp, 135 predicted proteins | sample UWRJL171409R4_FD_179936 | JGI IMG/M metagenome (GOLD analysis project Ga0247760, IMG submission 179936) | Plant litter microbial communities from Arlington Agricultural Research Station in Wisconsin, United States - UWRJ-L171-409R-4 | ecosystem: Environmental > Terrestrial > Plant litter >...
GGGGAGGGGAAGGGGGGAGAGGGGGATGAGGAAGGAGAAGGCGAAGGGCGGTTGGAAGGGAGGTTAGATTGGGGCGAGGGGACGCATGTGGTGTTTACTGCGGCGAGGAAGGTCGGGGTGCGGTGGCGGTGGGAGTGGGGGGTTATGGAGGCGGAGGGAGAAAGGGAAGGGGGGTAAATACCGAACAGGGGAGGAGGGAGAGGCAGAGACAGGTGCTTTCGGGGTGCTTAAATGTTCTGAGGTGGTTTGAAGACCTGAGGGAGCTGTATCTTATTGTGGATGACCCCGGGGATGGGGATGGGGGCTTGCTTGGGCAGGACGAGGAGATGGATGTTGAGGCGATGGAGGTGTTGAAAGAGCCAGCGGGGAGGAGGGCCTTTCAGTCCTATGCGAGGACGTATGTGGCTTTGGAAAATATGGGGAGGAGGAGGGATCTGAAGGTTCCGGTGGCGGCGTTACATGCAATTAGGGAGGGTCTGGTATGTGAAGAGGCTTTGAAGAGAGAAATCTACCTAGGGTGAGTTGAGTCACTGATAGAGATGCAGGTCTCGGAATTAAGCCATCCCTACAGACCACCTTGGGCACCGGCACTTTGCTTTGGACTGCTTTCATGGCGCGAGGGTGTCTGACGCGCTTGGGTTCCATAAGGCTGTCAACTTTCGAGGAAACAAAGCATACCTATCTGACAGCAATGGCGTTCATGCATATCGAAGCATAGACCAGACGGGAGCAAGAGGGATCAGGGAGTAGGTTTAGTCTTCAGGCTAAAGTGGCCTTACCATTCAAACAACCCAGTTCAATTAAGCTTAAGATTGTCATGTTTTGTGGGCTTGCAGATCATCAAGGAGTTGGAGAGCAGGAATGATCTCTGTGGCCGGCTAAGTTGCGATCACCCTCATTCCCAGCAAGGTGCAATCTGAACTGGGTCAGTTGAGAATCTTGGAAGAACCTAAAACTCATTTTCCAAAGCTGAGCGTTATAGGGAACAAACTAATATTAATGGCCAGAGGGAGAGTTAGGTGGTGCTTTTTTCGTCGGAGCTCATCCTCATCCCCGACGTGCCATCGATACTCTGAATATAAATTGACAAACTAGGCAATATTCATCATATTCTGTTTCATATTCTGTGGCAATTCGGCCGTCTCAGGTACCCCGTAGCGTGGAACGTGTTGTCTGGTCTTGCTCAGTCACGATACTTGCTGGTGGATTCGAGTTTTAATATCCAAACAACTTCTGAACCTTTTACCAGCAAAGCTCGTCAGCATACCAAAATGCCAGTCTCCTGTCACTTAAACACTGATGTCATCCTGCCAATGCAGCATCCGTACATGAGCCAAGTCATCAACGGCACCAAGGCCTACGATTCCGCAGATACTGTCTGAAACCCAGCGTCAGGCGAATTTGGTTCTGCCGCACGGCATCGCACTCAGCCATCACGCATATCTCCGAAATCCTTCCTGCCCGGACGAGAAAACCCGGAGATGCCCCCATCGACGAAGATGGGCTCGGAAATCACGAGTTCAATAGCAGACACAAGAGCTGGCGGGGTTACGATTTCGCCTCCGGAATACTCTCCGTTTATGAGCTTCGAAAGCCTATCCCGCTCGACGAAACGAGGACAAAGCATGTAATCAAAATAGCCCCACGCGGCCTCGTGTACCTGCCTAATACGATAACTAAAAACTGATTTTGAGGCGAGCGGATGGGGGAAGAGTTTGGCACCAGGAAGAGATATGGGGGAAGAAGGAGATGCTTCAAGAAGTGTCTTCAGGCGAGCCAAACGACCGAAAGTAGGCCTTCGCTACCGCCTCTCCGCCATTGCGGGTGCTCGTTCTTGTGGATAAAGACGAGAGACTCGGAACGCTTGCCGATGAAAAACGGCGCAGGGGCCAGCTGCAACGGGGCCAGCCACGAGGTCTGAGCTTCAGCAAACAAGATCCGCCTGGTACCAATGCTGTCTGCAGATCAGAGTAGGCGATGTTTGGAAATGAACTTATCCGAAGTGAGGTGAAAGAGAGGAAACAATGGCTGGGGTTGTGTCGTTGGTTGGCCGATCAAAGTGCGTGTTGGAAATATCAAGAACTGAGTGAACTCCAAGCATCTCATCCCTCGAGGTTCTTCGACACTTGTGCGAAGGCGCCAAGCTACTTGGAGAGGTAAGAGATCCGAAAGCCTTCGAGAATCCGGTTTAGAGAATTAGAAGAAGCATATGAGTACCTGTACCTAGGTACTGGGCAGTAGGAAGACGGCGAGGCCGTGTGCGGTCGAGCAAGGAATGGCAAACGACGATTGCCGGTCGAAGCGGTGACGCACGCATCGAAATTCGATGCAAACTTCGTGTTGCATGTGCCATGTCCCGACATCGGGAAAAGCTTCCCTCGCGCTTTGACGATTCACGGCTGGGATGCGCCTTGCGCTGGCTTTGGGCTCGCTGGCCCGCTAGACGATGATGTCGACGACAATTCCATGCCATGAAGCCCAATCTCCCTCAGGCGTTGACTCAGCTAGAGAGAATCTCGGCAGCGACCGAAAGGTCTTGTGGATGTGACGTCTCGAGTGTGTCTCACATCCCCGGGCGGTCGGTTTGATCAGATCCGATCTGCACAAGCGCCGTGCTGCAAGTGGCTAACCAGGGGGGATCGCCGTTTGACAGCGGACGACCTCTGAACCAAAGTTGGGATCAATGCATGGGCCAGCGCCACACCAAGCCAAAGGATCGAGTCGAATTGCAGAGAGGCTCTTCGCGGTGCCTCTCGGATCGGGCTTGCAGATGCATCGGCATACTTCGTGCGGGTTCCACGAGGTCATCACGAAATGACCGAGGGGTCGGAAGGGTGTGGGAAGGAAAAAGCCGAATGACGCGCCACTCGGAATCCCATCCTTCCCCTTCCCCAGACAAAACAGTCCAATCAATCGAGGCCCGTACCTGGCCGGCCGTTGCTGTCTCTGACCCTCGGCAACGCATTGGTTACCGTTTGCAACGGTTTGCAGCACAAGAAGCTAGGAATTGCAACCGAGTCGGAGGCGAGAGGGGATGAAGCCGCCGTTGGGTCTCAAGGACTGTCGCGATCATCTCGGTAGACTACCCTGCCCGAGCAAACATGTTCTGAGTCTGGCGCGCCCCGGGATTCCAGTTCGAGCGTGACGGTGTCTGTTTCGGAGATCAAGTCTGGTCAACCTGGAGCAGCGGGCAAGGAATTGATGCGACGATTGCCCCGCTGCTCCGCAAGGATGGTCAAGGCGCGGAAACACAAGCCCCACCTCACACCTCAAACCCATGCACCGCAGGCACCGCTTCTCATCCACGCCAGCACTCCACGCCAGCACACAGCACCCCAGTGCGCCCCTTGAAACTAAGCAGTACCGTTTTCCGTCATCGCCAATGTGTCTGCACTGCTGCGCCTAGCGGGCACAGCAGCTTCGAGAACTCCGAGAGGGTTCGGCTTGACTGACGATTTTTCAGCGGGGGCGGGGACCTGACCCATGGCGCGTGCCCGTGGTGAACGCTGAGGGCGATTGAGGAAAGATCGGATCATCTTGGCTCATTTCTCCCAGCGTCGCCCCATCGCAAGACCACTGTGGGGTCGCGATGATGTGATAGAGCGACGCGAGACGGCTACGGCCCAGGTTATGGGGGATAATCCGTATCCTCGGCTCGATCCCGACAATCCCCTTCGTCACGGCTCCAGCCTTCAGGCGTTCAGACGCCCGCTGTACGGGACAGCGGGATCTGCCAAGACCCCAGAAACTGCCCAATCCGGGGCGGGGCATGGGCCAGCCCGCCAAGCAGCCCAGGAGCCCCAGAAGCAGACCCTTGCTCTGAACCTCTGGGCAGGGGCCTCGCCTCGTCAACAGTCGCCGCTCTGCGACACAAGCGACCTCGCGCGTGGTGGGCCCGCGGTTCCCCCATCCCCGGGTGACCTGTGCTGACCCTGATATGGTTCATGCTATGGAGCCGAAATTCACGATGCGCCAGTATGATCGCCATTAGGGGGTGCTTGCAAGGAGCCTGGGCGCAAGTGCGGGTCGTCTGGTGTTCTGCGCCGCGGCCCTGGCAGGCTCTCGTATATAACCTCACTGCGTGGCCGTCTATGCATCTTCCCTTTTTGTCACATCCAGCAGTTTTTTCCACCAGTCTTCTCTTTACGGTCTTTTCAGTTCTGTGAACTTTCGCTTCTTCCTTCCGCTCTTTCAGCTTGCTCTCGTTCTAACAACCGCCCGGTCGGTTTTCGATTCTTATTTTACATACTCGACGCTTTTTTTCGTGGAAACAAAACAACCAACCATCAACATGTATACCAAACTTGCTGTTGTCGCAACCCTGTTGGCCGCTGCCGAGGCTCGCTTCGGACAAGAGGGCTTGATCCAGAATCTCGTCCAAGGCCTCGGGGACTTCGGCCAACCCGGCCAGGCCGGTACTCTCGCCGGCCAGACCCCTGGTGTCCTCCTCGCGGGTGCCAACGCCTGTGCCAAGGTCAGATAGCCTTTTGGATCCAGCAATAAGGATAGACTGCTAACATCCGAACAGCTCAGCCTTGCCGACACCATCGTTGCCCAGCTCGGAGATGACCCCGCCGTCATCGCCGCTGCTATCGCCCTCGTTGCCGCTGAGAAGAACACCAACCCCTTCGCAAACATCATCCCCAACATTTGCAGCGATGCCAGCTTGCCCGCCACCGCGGCTCTCCGCGGCATCGTCCCCCTCGTCGACCCCGATGTGTTGGGTTCCGATGTCGAGAACGCCAACTCGGCCGACTCCATCAACAACCCCTTCCAGGCCGACGGTCTGAGCGTCGCTGACATTGTTCTCGCCAACGGTTTCTCCAACTTCACTGGCCAGGATGCCGGTGGCGCTACTGCTGCCCCTGCCGGCGGTGCTGCCGCTGGTGGTGCTGCCAACGGCGGTAATGCCAACAACAATGCTGGTGCCGGTGCCGCCGCCCCTGCCGTCAACTGCGGAGCTGCTCCGGCCGCTGGCAACAACAACAATAACAACAACAACGCCGGCAACAACAACAACAACGCTGGCAACAACAACGCTGGCGCTGGCGGCGGTGCTGGCCTCGACTTCGGCCTCTGCAGCCCCGAGATCAGCTTCAAGCTAGGCCGCCCCGGACGCAAGGCTGATGAGGGTACCTTTCTTCCCGATGATGCTCTCGTCGCCCAGGGACAGCAGGATGCCCTCAACCCCAACATCATCACCAACCGCGTCTGCGATCAGCTCACCAACGTCTGCGAGGCTAACCAGGCTGCCAAGGATGCTTGCAAGGCCGCCCAAGCCCTTGTCGCGAGCCTTGGAACCAAGGACGCCACCACGGCTGACGCATTCAACAAGGCTTTGGGCTTCTAAGTCATGTGTATGGTTGGGATTTTGGTCGGAAGGCAATGGATGTAGTTTTTCCTAAGAAGGTTGTGGCGGTACATCGTTGAGAGCGGGCCCGCCATTGCTGTGTTGCTATGAATAAATGATCTGTTGCATCTGGAACTGGAGTGGGGTTTTTTTTTCATTGTGCGAGATTGTTGATAATAAACATCTATGGAGTTAATTGGCATTCTGGTTAGGTTTTTGCAGAAAAGTCGCGATATCTTCATTACTCGGCATCTGGGGCTTCGTTTGTATGATACATATCCAGAGCCAGAATTTTACATGCAAAAAAGGTCCCCTCTGCAGCGCTCAACCTCCGTGCATTGATAGATGATCCCCTCAGCCCCCGGGTTGCCAATGCAATATATGCCATGCAACCCCCTTTTCGGTCGCTGCCGACGGAGTCCGGCTCATGGCATCTAGATCTGACACCGAAGGAGTCGCAACGTTGAACGGAAGCCTAGGTACCTAGGTGAGGGGGGCCAAACCCAACCAAAGCGGTGGTTAGAAAAATTGGCCGCCGCAACGTGACACTTTGGGAGCACGCTGCGCGAGGAGGAATACCAATGCAACTGTTGGCTCGGAACAGAGACTCGGGAGCGGTTGCAAGCGCTTTGGCTTCCCGCGCCTCGATGCCACTCCGGGCGACGGGATTGACTTCTTGCAACAAGGCGGTAGGTGATGCCCACATCCCGCCTCCCGGCTGGCGGGTCGGATGCTAGCCGTCTTTGTCTCTTTTGATTTCTAGGGGGGGCTGTTGGAACTCTCGGCGATAATAGGTGCGGATACTCGAGGTTGTGGGGGTGCATCGCCAGAACTGGGGGTGAGAATGCGGTTGGCAAAATGCTCCGCTGCCCACGGCGGGGTAGTATCACATCATCGGCTCCTGGCATGCGGGAACGGTGGACTTGTGGACTGTGGAGTATATAAGTTTGGATCGGGGGTCTTGGGGATCGGCATCAGTTCTCGTCATCGACGTTGATTACCACTAGTGATACTATTTTCTTCGCTGGAGTTCGCTAAGATAACTTTCGATTTTCAGCGGACAATACCTTATCCCACACCGGTGGTCGACCTTGGTTGTTATATCAACTCACACAACTTTTGCCACTTATCCATGTCATAACATCGGATTACAAAGAGAAACACAAGAAGCTATAGCAACCAAACAACCGTGACAATGAAAGAAGCAGTAGTCAGCAAAGGTATGCTACCCAACGCTCTCTCCTGATACCCTTCACTTGCTGATTTCGCACAGGAACAAAGGTGGAGATCATCGACTCTCCCATCCCCACGCCAAACGATGACCAAGTCCTCATCAAAGTCGTGGTCTCCGGGTCCAACCCGAAGGACTGGAAGCTCCCCGAGATGCGACCCGTCGTCATGAACCAAGGCGACGACATCGCCGGCGTGGTCGAAAAGGTCGGCGCCAACGTCTTCGAATTCAAGCCCGGCGACCGCGTCGCCGCCTTCCACGAGATGATGACCCCCCACGGCAGCTACGCCGAGTACGCCGTCGCCTGGGAGCACACGACGTTCCACATCCCAGCAAAGACATCCTTCGAGGGTATGAACTTACCCCTTCTCCCGTCGGCTACCTGTAGCCACACCCACTAACCCCTCCCCAGAAGCCGCAACCCTCCCCCTCGCAGCCATGACCGCCGCCGTAGGGCTCTACCAGCGTCTCGGCCTCCCCCAACCATGGGATCCCCTCCCGCCATCCGCAGACCACCACCCCATCCCGCTCATCATCTACGGCGGTGCCTCCGCCGTAGGAATCTTTGCCCTGCAGTTCGCCCTCCGCAGCAACATCCACCCCATCATCTGCGTTGCCGGCCGCGCAAAGGACTACGTCTCCGGCTTCCTCGACGCCTCCAAGGGCGACAGGGTGATCGACTACCGCCAGTCCGACGCCGAGCTCGTAGCTGCCATAAAGGAGGCATTCGGCAGCCAGCCCGTACGGCACGCGCTGGACGCTGTGGCGGAGAAGGGCAGCCCGCAGATTCTGGAGCAGGTACTACAGCACAAGGGGGAGGGAGAGGTCGGAGCGAAGGCGACGTTTGTGCTGCGTGGGAAGAAGGAGATTTCGGAGGGGATTGAGCAGACTACTACGCTTGTGGGGAGTGTGCATCAGCATGCGAAGGACTTTGGGTATGTGTACTTCCGGTTTATTGCGAAGGGCTTGAACGAGGGGTGGTTTAAGGGTCAGCGGACGGAGGTGGTCCCGGGCGGGTTGGGCGGCGTGCAAAAGGCGTTGGAGGACTTGAAGGCGGGTAATGCGAGTGGTGTGAAGTATGTCTTCCGGATTGCGGACACGGAGGGTGTTGTTAGGGAGGGATAGGGGCGAGCGGGGAGTATTTCGGGAGAGGTTCTGTTGGGTTTCTCCGTCCAGAGACCGTGGAGGGACTGAGTTGGTGGAGGAGTAGGTATTTAAACCTTAGAAACCGTCGGCTCAAAGGTCAGTTTTGACCGATCTTAGGAAAGTAAAACACATTAAGGTAGCCATGTTGCAACTGACAACTGTGTGATAACGGATGCCCTTCTCAATCGCAGCGCCTGGTCGTCTGGTTCGTCGCACTGGAAACGCGCATAAGTGTATAATGCTGGCGTTAGCGAAGATGGGATATGAGGAGTACGGGCCGGAACGGGGACATCTCTGTATTCTCTGCTTTGATTTCAGACTAACCAACAGTTGTGAGTGTTTAGGCGGCCCTTTCCCTGTGTTCAAAGCGATGCGGTATACCTGCATCTTCATAATTCGCAGCCGAATATGGATATCTGCTGTTGGTACTCCCAAGTCCTAGGGAAATACCACGTATCCTCCTATGGTCTTTGCTGTGCAAAACGGCGCGCTGGATTGGCTGGTTGCCCGATCGACGCGGCCAGTCTCCGTTCGCGGTTCTGTCCTGTTTTTCTTTTTGTTTGTTCGTCTTTCCTTCTCGATTACGACATCGCTCGGTCGACCTTTGGCTTCTAATCGTCAGCGCGGCCATGGGAGACGGTAAGGGTACTGCGGCCAAGAATCGCGAATAGCTTCACCCGAGTGCTGCACAGCTCCGCCGGAGTTCGACCGCCGAATCGGCCTTCGGTTTCGGTTTCGCTTCAATTTGGGTGCCGATCTACCCGCCATCCCATGTCGTCGGTGCAACACCACGATGCTCGGTTGGGGTCACGTCTGGGCCTCTGATAGGCCTGGGTGAGAATTAGCGGCAGGGCCTCCCACCCAGCTGGGCTCGCGATTGCACAAAATGCACAAAATCACATCGGATGACACCCGTTCCGGACCCCACCCCGTGGAATTATGCAAATGTTGTGGAAAAGGCGGCCTATTTCCGCCGCTGCCAGTCGCGAGCCCCAACGAAGCACAGTCCAGACGGGGTGCTCAGAGGTCCTAACCCCGAAACGGGGTTCGGGCCTCTCAAAAACTGAAGGAAGCGGCGCCGAGCTGCAGGGCGGGAGAAGGATCTTGGAAGGCGAGCCTAGTGCGTATTTTGAAATTCGTTCTGTCGTCCTTCTCGATTCCAATTCATGATCTATTTCTCACAAGAGTTCAAGTCTGAGTTTCCGCTGCTTTCGGAGTTTTTGCTTCCTTATTCGAGCCTGTTGTTGGCTGGAGCGCAGCATTTGCACCACGGTGATTCGCTGTCAGTCCGTGTCAGCCGAGGCAAGTTCTCCCACTTTCCGAGGTCTCACGTAGGCCAAGCCCGCCACCGGAGCTTGTCGCGTCTTCGATCCATCACCTTTTTGTCCGAAAGAAACTCGGCGATAGTGTTGCATTGCTGACTGCAAAGCTACTCGTCAATCATTGACCGCATGCTAACAAGATGCATGTCGCAGGCTTAGAGCGCCAGCTAGGCCGTTGGTCTAATGTCAGACCCGACCGTACCCGCGGGGGCGGGAACAGGTTCGGCGCATGGACGCGTCGGGACGAGTGAGAGCGACCTTGCACTACAGAGACAGAAGTCTATAGAACAAGCTATTGCCGAAGGCCACGACGCCGACATACCTTCGGATATTGGCTATGTGCTGGACGAGGCCGGCGAGAAAAAGCGCCGCAAGTCAATCGCAGAGCAGCGACGCCACTCACTGGCGAGGAAGCGCAGCAGCCGCAGCCACACCAGCGCCCACCATGATGTCGAAAAGGGCACCGAGCCAGCACCGGGTGATACCACAAGCGAGGGCAAAGACGAAGGCGAAACCACCTCCGAGGACGAGGCAAATGTTGTATGGTGGGACGGCGAGGACGATCCCGCGAACCCATACAACTGGCCGACATGGCTGAAGGTCCTGAACTGCGTCTTCATTAGCTTGCTCACCTTGATCACGCCGCTGGGCTCTTCCATCTTTGCGCCCGGAGTCTCACAGTTGATGAAGGAGTTCAAGTCGGATAACCTGGAGCTTGCGTCCTTCGTCGTCTCGGTGTATGTTCTTGGATTCGCATTCGGGCCTCTTCTGATCGCGCCGATGAGCGAGATATACGGAAGACTTATTGTCTACCACGTCTGCAACATTGCATTCATCGGATTTCTGGTGGGATGTGCTCTCGCCCCGTCCCTGAATGCCCTCATTGTCTTTCGGTTCTTGTCTGGCGCAATGGGCAGCTGCCCTCTCACAAACGGTGGAGGGACAATCAGTGACATGATCACGCAGGAGAAGCGTGCGGGTGCAATGGCGGCTTTCAGTATCGGTCCGCTTCTGGGTCCTATCATCGGGCCTGTGGCAGGAGGGTTTCTGGCAGAAGCGGAGGGATGGCGCTGGGTGTTTTGGCTCTTGGTCATCCTCGCTGGGACGCTCTCCATTGCCATGCTTTTCTTCGCCCGCGAGACCTATGCCCCGGTTCTGCTTCAGCGCAAGGTGGACCGCCTTCGCAAGGAGACTGGGAATGACCTATTGCGGTCGAAGCTCGATGCTGGCCTGTCACCCGGCGACTACTTCAAGCTGAGCATCGTCCGCCCGCTGAAGATGCTCGTTTTCAGCCCGTACTGCATTATTTTTGCGGTGTATATCTCGATTCTGTACGGATACCTTTACCTCATGTTTACCAGCGTCAGCGACGTCTTCATGAGGGGTTACGGATTCTCGACGAGCACAGTGGGCCTTGTGTTCCTCGGGCTCGGTATCGGATCTTTGACTGGCTTGTTCTACTTCGGTGGTAAGAGCGACCGTGACATGAAGAGGATCAAGGCAGCTGGCGAAGAGATGAAACCGGAGCAGCGTCTCACGCTACTTCCCCTGGCTGCTGTGATTCTCCCTGCTGGCTTCTTCATCTATGGCTGGACTGCTGAGAAGCATGTCCATTGGATTGTGCCTATTTTGTCTCACATTCCCATGTAAGCTACAGATGGATGTACCGTACCGTGTGATGGTGTGTTTTGCTGACCCGTCCCATAGTGGTATTGCGATGGTCATCACCTTCATGGCGCTGAACATGGTGAGTTGGCTATTCGCCCCGTCCTTTCAGAATATAGCAGGCTAACGTGGACAGGCGCTGGTCGATACCTTCACGTTGTACGCTGCGTCCGCATTGGCGGCCAATACTGTCGTCAGGAGTCTATTCGGCGCGGTGCTTCCGATCTTTGGGCTGAGAATGTACCACGCCTTGGGTCTTGGCTGGGGCAACAGCTTGCTCGCCTTCATTTCGCTGCCCCTGATCCCGGTGGCCTTTTTGATCCTGAAGTATGGCGAGACCATCAGGACGAAATATCCAATCAAGAACTTGTGAGATGGGTGTGTGTTCGCTGTGAACGTGTTGCGGTTTTGGTCCCTTGTATTATTCTCCGCTTATTGCATCAGGTCGGACCTCGACTAGGACGTACATTGTACATTTTGAACGCATGGTACTGTATGTAGACAAAATAATAGCATTGCAGCATCCTGCACCCTGTTTGAGCAGCTTTGGGATTTCGTGAGGACCCGGGACGCTTCCCTAGCCTCGGCTATCGAGGTCCCCGGGAGGATGCGGAGTAAAATACCTAACACCCGCATCTTTGCGGATCACAGGGAAGAGAAGGGCACATATCTCGTGCGATGTGCCTGTGGCATAGCTTAAAGAGCATGTTTACGAAGAAATCGGAGGAGAGAGCCTCGAGTTTCCAAGTCAGATCCCCGAACGCCGATCCCATGACAACCCTATCCGTAAAGAACCCCGGCTGGTTCGGCAAGGGGCCTGATTCTCTTTTATAACCAGAAAAGACCGCACTGCGACCTCGAAACACACAAAAAGCCACTCCATGCAGTCCAAGCAGGATACAACGTTTACTCGGTGTTCTCTATACGCCATTTTTACCGGCCTTTCCGCTCGAACCAAGCACTTGAGCTCGCGATGGCGATGGACTGGTCCATCACCCACTCGCCCACCCCAAGGTACTTGTCAAACCACTTCTTGATCTCCTTATTATCGGAGCCGAACTTGTCTGTCTTGACACTGGGTCTGACGCATCCCCGAGGAGGGGCCGATGTTAGAACTACGATCTTCTTCGTGTACCAAAAACAACGGGAATAGGGGCTCGTTGGCTGCTGTGCAACTCACGTCAAGCCGGTCGATCGCTGCATTCCTGCGAGAAACGCCGAGACTGGGAACATAACTGTCAGCGCCACCGGATTGCGAGAGAGAGAAGGGGGTGCTGGCGATGCGCTACTCACAGAGAACGGCATCAAATGCGTAATGGGTCAGTCGCCCCAGCTTTCCCCACAACCCAAATGTCAGCAAGTTGAGGAGCTGAGAAGGAAGATCAGACTCCGAAGGTCACAAGACTGCAAAGCCGTTGCTCTCGACGGGCAACGCTTGGAGGGTGTACCCACCACCATGGTTGCGATTTCCGGACTCGGCGACGGCAAGAACTTGACGATGTATTCCCTCTCGAAGGGCTACGAAGGATTCGGGCGACTCGATCGATGCGCGGATGCTCACGGAGTTGTGTTTGGTGGAAGTCGAGCTGCGTTGGCGGGGAGCTTGCGACAGTGGCGGACAACGGCGGCAATCACAAGACAACCTTCCGGCTAAGCAACGGCTTGGCAGAAGCTTGACCGCGCAGTCACGTGGAAAACCACCTGACCGACCACCCCCCCACGGACCTAGCCGCCAAGCCCACCTGGAGCCACAGTGATCAGCAATTGGTTCGTGTCAACCAAGCTCGTAGCAGCGGGGCAACGACGAAGGAGGGGTGGGTGGAGCGCAACAGCGACTGCTGAGTGGGATGTTGAGGAGCTGCTCGCCCAAAGCTCCTCCAAGGCGGAAGGAAGTCTCTGTGTTGAACCATATTTTTCGCGCAAGCCTTGGGGAGAGAAAAAAAGTTCAATTCCCTCATCAACAGAATTCCCTCCTTCATCCACCTTCTCTCCCCCGATCCCTGCACTATCCCGACTCGACCTCCTTCGACTCCCGCGGATCATATTTAGAGGTGAGCTTACTGATTTCTCTAAGTGAGGGGCCTTGCTGCTCCGGACTCTGTGCAGCGTTCTACGGACGTCACTATTGTGGAGGGGCAATGCTCGAGGAGCTGCTGTCCCGAGTCCCGAGACCGCAGCCAGCAGCCAGCAGCAGCGAGCTCCGTCCCAGATTTCACACCCCAAGATTGACATACTTGGCAATTCTGATCTGCATCGGACCCCCCGAGTTCCCTGGTTCTTTTTTTTCTTTCCCCTGGTCGGCCGAAAACCCTCACCGCAGTCGGAGCCTGATTGCTGATAAAGACCCCTCCTGCCAGGAATCATTGAACCTCAACACCTGCCCCTCGTTTGTACCTGACAACCTCTCGACCCGACCCAAAGCAACACCACGAAATAAAATCTACGTGTACTGCCGCCAGGATGACGGCTACCGCCCTCGACCACCTCCAGCTCGGAGGCAGAATCGACTGGCTCGCCCAGCTCGACACTGCGTTCCAGCCCCAGCGCAACCTCCGTCGGACTTCCATCATCTGCACGATCGGCCCCAAGACAAACTCCGTAGAGGCCATCAACAAGCTTCGCGATGCTGGCCTCAACGTTGTGCGGATGAACTTCTCCCACGGCAGCTATGAGTACCACCGTATGTGCTCGTGTTGCAACATTGTAATTGTTTCTAACTAACATTATGTCCAGAGTCTGTGATCGACAATGCTCGCGCTGCCGAGAAGGCTCAGAAGGGCCGCCAGGTCGCCATCGCCCTGGACACCAAGGGACCCGAGATCCGAACGGGCCAGACCAAGGGAGATATCGATATCCCAATCGCGGCTGGCACCGTGATGAACTTCACCACCGACGAGAAGTATGCTGCTTCTTGCGATACCGAGAACATGTAAGTGCATCCCGCTGGATTCTGCGATCGTGGGAAACTGTAAGCTAACTGTGCGGTAGGTATGTCGACTACAAGAACATCACCAAGGTCATCCAGGTTGGCCGTATCATCTATGTTGACGATGGTGTTCTGGCGTTCGACGTGCTTGAGATCACAGACGACAAAACCATCAAGGTCAAGGTCCGCAACAACGGGTTCATCTCTTCTCGCAAGGGTGTCAACCTGCCCAACACCGATGTCGACTTGCCTGCTCTGTCCGAGAAGGACAAGAACGACCTCCGGTTTGGTGTGAAAAACAACGTCGACATGGTCTTTGCTTGTATGTTTCTCTCTCCCGTGTGGTTGGCTGGACTCCGTGTCTTTGAAGACAGCTGGAGAACCGTGATTTTGACTTCCTTATTGTTCCTGATGCTGATCTTGGGGTTCAACAGCTTTCATTCGGAGAGGACAGGACATCAAGGACATTCGCGAAGTTCTTGGCAAGGAGGGCACACACATCCAAATCATCGCCAAGATCGAGAACCGACAAGGTCTCAACAACTTCGCTGAGATCCTGGCCGAGACTGACGGTGTCATGGTTGCCCGTGGTGACTTGGGTATCGAGATTCCTGCAGCTGAGGTATTCGCGGCACAGAAGAAGATTATTGCCATGTGCAACATCGCAGGCAAGCCCGTCATCTGCGCGACCCAGATGCTCGAGTCCATGATCAAGAACCCAAGACCCACCAGAGCCGAGATCAGCGATGTCGGCAACGCCGTCACAGATGGTGCTGACTGCGTCATGGTGAATAGCCTTGCCCCTCCCTTCGGACCTTTTTCTCTGCTAACGTGTTATGCAGCTTTCCGGCGAGACGGCGAAGGGTAGCTACCCCAACGAGGCTGTTCGTGAGATGAGCGAGACGTGCCTGAAGGCTGAGAACACTATCCCCTATGTTAACCACTTCGAGGAGATGTGCGCCATGGTCAAGCGACCCGTCTCCATCGTCGAGTCATGCGCCATGTCTGCCGTCAGAGCCTCGCTGGATCTCAACGCTGCGGCGATTTTCGTTCTGTCTACCTCTGGAGACTCGGCTCGTCTGATCTCCAAGTATCGCCCCGTGTGCCCCATCATCATGATCAGCCGGAACGCATCCGCTTCGAGATACGCCCATCTTTACCGTGGCGTATATCCCTTCCTCTTCCCCGAGGCCAAGCCAGATTTCACCAAGGTGAACTGGCAGGAGGATGTTGACCGCCGTATCAAGTGGGGACTTTCCCACGCCATTGATCTGGATGTTCTCAACGAGGGCGAGACTGTGGTTGTTGTGCAGGGCTGGAAGGTAAGATTGAGAACACCCTAAGGAGCTTTATTGGCCGGTTTGCTGACATTGGTGACAACAGGGCGGCATGGGCAATACCAACACCATGCGTATTGTAAAGGCTGATGTGAAGCACCTCGGTATTGGCCAGTTGTAATGTCAAACAGTGACAAGGCTTACGGATGAATGATGGGTCGGGAGCGGGCGGCTGGTTTGCGAGGAATACTCGACCGGGTCAAAACGATAGACATTGTTAAATGGAATGGGTTAGGCTTCATGAGAACATGCGACTTGTTTACCTGTCTTTTGGTGCTCCTTGTCCTGATGTTCTATAGGTATGCAGCCAAAGACTGGAACTTGATGGATAGCTGCCCCCGGTGAATGATACATTGGACCCGGAAGGCTAGCCAAGATCTGCAGCGCCGAGAAGGAACTCATGTCGTCTGTCAAGGCATTAGCGGGCAGAAAAAAGAAAGTGGATTACACTGGACAAAGCCCCCTTATGGGCGAATCACTTTCCATGCTGGTGCTGGCAGGTTCCATATGAATATCGTATTGGATCAATGAGACCTCGCAAAGAATTTATAGCGATGGGGCGTCTTGAAGTGCGCTTTCGGCCGACCAGCGAGCAATCTTCATACTGCGGGCTTTTGCAGAATACCAGAGTAACGGTACCACCACCGCCATGGTTCGACCGCCGAGCAGTAAACTCCAGAAGGAGCCTCAGTCGCTGGAGCCCGCTCCTCGCCGGTACGACTGGAGCCTCAAAAGCGTCATCGCCTCGGTGGCAAGGGAAGTACATCGCCCAAACCACGAGCCGGGAAACCCCTCAGCAATCAACATGTTCCGCTTGCTGCCGCCACTGGGATTTTGGTGGCCCGTTCGGACCGACACGACTTCTCGGCTCGGCCGCGAGCGATACCGCCCACCGCTTGACCCGAGGGACTGCCAGTGTGTTGTGCGTGGGATCACACGTGCTTTGAGGCTTGGGAGTGATGGAGAACATAGAGCGCTGCTTCTTGGTGATCGGGAGAGGGAATTAGAGGGGACGGTGTGGGTATGGGGTGTTACGAAGGAGGTGCTGGAGAGGGCGATGGTGCTCTTAGTTGTGGCTGCGACGGAGGTGGTGGAGGAGGCTGTTGAGGCGGATATCTATGAGGACCCAACGGGGTTTGTGATGGACTTGAGGAAGGGGAATGAGACGGCGTGGTTTGCGCATAAGGAGGTGAGACCGGGGGCGCTGGTGAAGCTGTTGAGGCTGGCGATGATGGCCAGACAGGGGCATCTGGAGCGGCTGAAGGGGGGGACGACGGCCCATGGGGAGCGGGAAACGTTGGCGAACGCGGTTGATGGGTTGATCAATGTTGTCGAGTGCCGCTTTGCGGAGAATGTGGAGGTGATGGACAAGCACTTTGAGGATGTGGAGGGTTTACAGTTTGTGGAGATGGACAGGTTGGAGGAGGCGTGGAGGCGGTAATGCCCGTGGAGACAAATAAAGGGGGATAGTGCAGGCTTGTAAACAGAGGAGGGGCCCTGTCCTGGCAGCGGAACATGACGCGAGCCTTCTGAAGAGAGGAGCATCATCAGCGTCATTGGTTTAGTGGTAACCTGGAAAATCCATCATTGCCATCGATGGGCCCCGTGTTCGATTCACAGATGACGCAATGCATCCTTCATATCACTGGATATGAGTGATTTCCTCTTTTTTTGCTGCTGGTTGTGGTGTTGGTAGGTGTGGGTTCGGCTTTTACCTGGTGAGTGTAGCTCTGGCCGGGAGTCCCTTGCCATTGCGCATCACTGAGGTGGAGAGGTCGGCGTGTCGGGAGACGGCCGCCGGGTTGGGGCCATGGTAGTAACGGGACCTTCAGAATGTTATTATTTGGTGACAGCTGGCTTCCCAAGATGAATGTGATGCATTGCAAGTTCCACCGATGGAGCCTCAAATTGGCCACCTTGTGGAAGGTCTGCAGGGGTGCGGGTGACCCCCCACATTGACCCCTGGCCAATGACGTCGCGTCAAAAGTGCCTGGGGTCTCATTCGAACCGGGAAAGGAGCACATGCCAGCAGCTCGTGGTCGCTCGATGCTGGCCAGCCTGTCATCCAGGCATCAACACCTCCCTTCAATAAGACGTGTCAGCAGAACATATTCACCACGGCCTCCTTTTACGCTTCTGGATATTTGCTGGAAGTGACTTGCTATTGTCTTTGGAATTTGTTTACACTCCAGGGCAAACACAAACGTGAATGAACCGGCGTTGATGCTTTGTGGAACCGACATGGGCAATAATCTGTTCGTTTTATCTTTCTGCTCTCGCCCCCTCCTTCAGCCTTCATCACGATGCTAACTGGACCGGCTACTCTGAAGAACACATTAACTACTAAATCGCACGCTATGGCGTCGAACTCCGCCTTTTTGCCTCGACTCTCCCTCAAACGCGGCGACAACCCGATCCTCCCACTGCACAACCAGTCCGGCTCCGTTCGGAGGAAGCCCAGCGAGTACGACTTGTCTGAACTGTCTCCTCGCCCTGACAATGTGTACCCACGAGAGTTCCCCGGACGGAGGCCATCCTCAAGCCGTCGAGATTCCTCGCCCTCTGCCACGTACAGCGACAAAGCGAGCACAGCTGGGTCTTCGTCAAAGATGAAGCCGCCGCGCGCCCTTTTCGATGGACCTCCTCCACCAATTGCCGCGTCACGGATGATATACAGAGACGAGGAAGATAAGGATACTTACTCGCCCCGCAATCTCGAGGCTTCATCATTTGCCCGCAACATCAACAGTGCATTATTTGACCGGGTTGCGCCGGCACGGACGAGGGATGCGATACAAGAATATGAGCCGGACACGGTCTGGCGGAACCTCCAGCGCCGTGAACGAACGCTGCAAAAAGAGTTACAAATACTATTAGATGCGCAGTCTGCTGGGCTAGCAGCAAACCTTGATCCCACCGGCGCACCAAGCACGCGATCCGACGCGAGCGATGCCGGGAGCAGTACTCCCACAGGCACTCTTCACACTACGGACTCCCCCGGGCGCCGATCCCACATTATCTTTGAGGAGTCCGCCCGGGTAACGCCCACGGGGGCACTGATACCCGTTCGACAGCCGCGCAAGAAGCCCATTGGCCTTCGCGGAGCAAGGGCTGGTCTGGCAAGGAATATTGCGCTGCTGGCCGACCTCAAGGTGGAAGAGGATGCGTCTCTCACTTCTGCGTTGAGCACACGTAAGAAGGCTCTCGCGCAGCTCCGTAAACTATCCGCGCGGCGCGCAGGCATCACCGAAGAGCTGCGAGCGCTCGATGCCGAAGAAGAGGAACCCTTGGCCCGTGAGCTTCGTGAGCTCGGGGAGGAGCACGACGGCGTCACAGCCGAGATTGCGGGGCTAGAGGAGCGGCTGGTTGGCCTACGAAACCGAAAACGCTGGCTCGACGGTCGGATTGGAGAGGTCAGAAACCGGCGGGAGGCGGGACTGAGCGGCTACAAGGGCGCCCTGAAGGAGGTTGAGGGACGTGTCTCAAATTTGTTGACTAGACCGCCGATCAAGCCGTTGGACGTCGAGGCCATTGCCGGACCACGTTTTCAGGGGTCTGAGAACGGCAGCCACACAGGCGAACCGACCGAGCAATCACCTGGCGGCGCCGAATTCTTGCGCATGAGGCCCGAAAGGAGAACAATTGAGATGGCACGGGATTGGTGGGAGAGCGAAGTGGCTATCCTGGAACGGCGCAAGGACGAGGTCGACAAGGAGCGGGTGGCCCTGGAGGAAGGTGTGGAGGTATGGAAGAGCGCGTCCCGACTTGTGACCGACTTCGAGGCAGAATTACGTCGGGAGATGAAGGCCAATTTCGAGAGCAGCGGGGAAGGCACAGATACATCCAGCCCGTTGTCGCCAGAGCAGGCACTGTACGACCAGCTCGGCAAGATGGCCACTGTCATAGAGGGCTTAGAAGAACGCCTGCACTTGGCAGAGGAGAAGGGATGGAACCTCCTTCTCTGCGCGATTGGTGCAGAACTCGCGGCGTTCAGGGAGGCAGAATACATGTTGCGCGAGGCATTGCGCGCGGCAGGTTTGGACGTTGGCGGGCAAGACGACCAAGGCGGCGACGGGGAGGAAACCTATTACACCGCTGAGACAACGACGCCCCGAGTTGGACGGTCGACAAGCAATCTTCGGTCCTTCGCTCTCGACAGAGCAGATAGCCACGGTTCCAGGGCAACCAATGGAAGCAGGGACAATACCAAGCTCCTTGATCTAACGGTAGATGAGGACACGAAGGCGACGGAGAGCGATAACGAGGTACCGGCAGATCTGCTCGTTGCGCACCCAGAGAGCCACAGCAGCCCGGCACTAAGCAGAGAGGACAGCGAGAACGAAGTGCCGCCTGAGTTTCTGGCGCAGCACCACGGCGACGACGATGTGGAATAATTTTGCAGCAGAACCTAGCCAGCGTTTTGAACAGACGGTCCGCAGGGATTACGGTGAGGGGCGTTTGTTGTGGGCGTTTTGTGGAACAGAAGGGACCTCGGTCTGCGAAAGGATTAATTTTGGCGCTCTGGCGCAAGCTTGTGCGTTGTTAGTGGTGGGCGCTTGTTCACCGGGACATGCAGCCGGGTATCGTTACACAAAGCCCCTTGGAACTCTGCTTGGCTTGGCCCTGGGGGAACTGAGGAGAGCGAGCGAGAGGCTTGGCCTCAATCAATTCCGTTTACGTTTATTCTGCCTTGCCCGTTTTCATGATGTTGTTCGCTTAATAAGAAGTGAGGGGAGAAGTGAGGGGAAAGCGCGAGGTCTTTTGCGAGATCCTGACGTTTGCCGATGGCTTCCAACGTCTAACAGCCAGAGTGCATGGCTAGGCAGATCCTTGGGCTTCCTCCGCAAACCCGACGCGTGCACGCAGCAATAACCACCTGGCCACCAGATGGGTCAAAACAGTCAGAACACTGGCTCCGAGATGAGCACTTCGTACACCTAATGGTGGGAGCTCCGGTCCAACAGTCCGCGGGCAGAGCAGAAAACATGAGTGCAATGATGCGTTGTCCTTATAGAACCTGGGTGCTATAGCCGGACTCAAGACACCCCCTCAAGACACCACACGGCAAGCCATGCACGCCATTTTGCACCGCCTTCTTTGGAGGATTGGCCGTCTCCACTGCTTTGTTCAAGGTCGCTGTCGGTCGATCCACTGCATTCGCGGCTGTTGGCGTTGACGCAACCGGGAAAGCGGTGAACAACCGCGGTCGGGAACAAGATCCTTCCTCACACGGGCCTACGCACTGTACTCCGTTCGCATGTCCCACCCCACACACAATCCGAGCATGAACGGCCAGTGTCAGCAGTGTCAGTTGAAAGGGCGAATGCGACGGACGCGGCAGGAGCGGTGGAGTATTGGCGCATCAAGCATCAAGTCAAGTCCGATGTTCGCTCCACCTTTGAATGGCGCATCTTCCCCACCAGACGAGCAAGACCGCTGCTTTCCAGAAGTTCCAGGCCTGGGACGCGCAGGACACAGGGCAGCCCCCGGGGTTGGTGACGCGGTTCGCCAAGTCCTTTCTGCAATCCCGTGGCGTTTCTCCAACATCAATCTCCATGGCGGAAGAAACTGACAAGTCGCATTTTTTCGATTTGCTCCGGGCGAGTACGGATGCAAGCGACTTGTTATTCACCCTCCCCCCCCTCTCTAACTTTTGCTAGCTTCGATGTACCGAGACCAGTCGGCAGCAATGGATCTAGCGAGGGCGGACTTTGATGGCCAGCGCCTCCTCTACCTTCCCGTGGGCTAACCGCTGGGTGACACAAGGACCTGGGCTTCCTGTCCCGCCCTCGCCCAGCTCAAAGTCGGTGGCGGCTGGGTTGGGTGTCTTGGGCGCATAGAAAGTCGAGGGTCGCGCGATAACCGACACCCGCCCGTGCACGCCCTCGTCCTCTCAGCGGGACAGCTGCTTTCCGAACGCCTGTTGGTCAGCCCTTGGCATGTGATGGCTCAAGCTCGGGAGAAGCTTACCTGTCTTGGCTTCAAGCCACCTGGAGTCGGGCGAGAAATAACATTACAAATATGCACGTTCGTGGCTGCCTGTTCCGCCGCATGGTGCCAGCGCCCCTTTTCCGAACAAACCACCTGAGCGCAGGGGAGAAGGGCCGCTTGTGCGACGTACGGACTTTGTTCGCGGCTAGCCAGTACGTACCTGGGTCCTAGTCATCGCATCAGTCGCGAAACTCAGTGTCGCACAAACGGCGGACTTATTCGAGCGGACTTACATGGCTCCATAATAACGGATGGGCGGAACCGAGTCCCCGCTGCTGTCCGCTCGACTAGCTGAGCCGCACGAGTACCTGGGCCACATGCTTTTGCGCAATGGTCACCCGCCCCGGTGCTGTCTCCGCTTTGCGAATCTCGCCGCGGATCGTTGTGGCTTTGCACGTTGGAAGGGGACGGCAAAGTATCGGGAAAGAGAACGAAGGAAGGAGTCAAAGGCGTTCCCTACAGCTCTCTTCTTAATACCGACGACTCAACGCGGTGTCAAATGACACCCCAGCTCTTCCGGCCGAAGACAGATTAAAGATGCTCCTATCGATCACGTCAGATCCGTATCGTTCCTTTGCTGATCCATCTCGCCTATCAGAGAGGCGAGTCGCCTACTTCGTGGGCGCCGCACACTGCCTCGGAATAATGTGTGATGAGCCTCACTCGCCCTGCAGGAGTCAAAACACCGGGGGGTGAGGCTTGTTCCCAATCCCCTTCTCTTCGATTCTGGGTGCAGCTTCAGATCCAGCGGCCCCACGATATTCGGCCGTCAATACGACCTTTCAGCATGATGATATGTGACCCGGGCCGAGTCGTAGGGCAACCAGTGGTTCCGATATGGCGGGGATCTGAGGTGGCTTTGAATTAGACCCTCGCAGGATCCCGACATGGACGTTTATTACGAAAACCCGATCTGACGAGATGACAGAGTAACGATGCCGATTTAGCCCCCGAGGCTAACAATTCGGCTGGGCGCTGAGTGCGGGAGATATCCAGTTGGTCTGGTGCTTTACTCAGACAGATCCCAATGTGGAAAGTGATGGAGCGGATTGATTACCGCCCCTGACGGGATTGGAGAACCCAGAGCTTTGCCTCACGGCTACATATTGGCCTGCTTTTCGTCATCTGTGTCAGGCACGGAGCAAAAAGCGCACAGAACGGACAAATCCGCATAAAAATTATTTCTTCGGTATGTTCCTCGGCAGCGAGCAAGATGCTGGCAGTTTTGATAACGGAAGGATCCACTTGCATCTTTGAAAGGCTGCAGTGTCCTTTTGACGTTGTCTCGGACTCGGACTGAGAGACGAGCAAGGACCTTTTGTTTCTTGGACGCGCCAACCGTCAACGTGCGCTTACCCCAGGAGCAGATGCATGCGACCACGGTGCGACCTAATCGGTGCCCCAAAATTTGAGCGGAAGACGGCAGTGCCACGCATGTTGGAGCCCGTAGCCCGGATGGTTGTGGCACACACACCCCGGCCAGCACCCACCCCTCGTACCCGTCGAAGGATTGACATCCACCAACAAAAGCTCCAGTACAAGTACCGCAACTAATCTGCCTGGGGAAGACGCCCCCCCACCTTCAGCGGCAGCCCTCGAAAGTGGCACTGGGCCGGTGCAACGATTTGTGGGTCCCAGGGGTCGAAGACACAATGACATGGAGACTTCTCAATCAACCTCTCTGTAAGTAGCCACATCTGGCCCCGTTCCGCGCTCCCGCACGCAGTTACACCCACGCACACCGCACCCCGGACACACCGCTATGCGCGTTGGAAATCGCAGGCGGAAGTACCCGGAGAGTGGCAGCTCTCAGGGCTATATTGACTGCTAATTTCAACCGCGCGTGGTTGGTCCCAGGGTGCTGGGACTTTCACGGTATAATTGCTACTGCCTCCCACGCACCTGGTTTGACGACTTACGAGCCCACCCTGCCTTCCAGCTCTTTGGCCGAAACCGTCGCGATTCTGCCCAGTGATGGGTTGTGGCGCAGCCCGAGCGATTTCGACTGCCAGTGCGTGGTTATAAGGAGCAAGGAAGGCTCTCGGTCTCCCACCCCACCCGGGCTCCATGCCGTTCGGACTTCAGCTTCCCCACATGAGGCTCTCTGGGTCCCGCACGAAAGAGGAGGGGCTAACTCGGTGTCGAGACGAGACACAGACGCAAACGCAGGCGAACGCTCGAACATCAACGGCAAAAGCCACCGCGACAGAGACGCGAGACCATGGCGCGCGAGGAACCAGATCAGCAGCAAAGCCCGGCCGGCTGCTGGGTCGGCGGCGACGAGTGGGACACACACCGGCCCGCTATCCAAGACCTCTACCAAAACCAGAATCTGGCGCTAAAGGAGGTAATGCGGATCATGGAGGAGACCCATGGCTTCCGCGCGACGTAAGACTTTGTGTCCCCCCCCGCAATGCTGACGCCAGATGTGACAACCGCAGGCAGAGGATGTACAAGACACGGATCAAGTCTTGGGGCCTCGATAAGAACTTCAAAGAATCAGAGGTGGTGGAGCTCTTTCGGTTGCGGCGAGAGAGGGACAGGATCGGCAAGCCGACCGTCTACACGATCCGCGGACGGGAGGTCGACTGGGACCGGGTCCATACCTACGTGAGGAGAAAGGGACTCGACATCGTGAGGCTCGTCGACGATGATCCGCCCTCTGCTGCCTCGTCTTCCTCGGCCCGAGAGGTCACCTGCCGAACGCCGACTCCGGAGCCAGAGCGGATCACATCGCCCGCGTCAACCGTGTCCTCGTCCTTCTCGTCGTCGTCCACCACCACGGCAGCCTCCTCACCCAACGATGCCCGCACGACTCTGCCGGTCCCAGCAACGCCCTATGTTTTCCCCAGCCCTCGCACTAGTCGCTCCGAAGCCGGACGGTCGGCCGCCTCACCCTCACCGTCGCCACAGCCGCTCGCAATGACCCCCGAGCGGGTCCGCGTCATGCAGCGCTTCTTAGTCCGAATCTACGATACCGTCATGTTCGAGGATGGAGATCGCGCCTGGGGAACCACAGAGTACTGGCTGCGCAGCACGCGTTCTCAAGATTGGATCATGACGGTGCGAGTCAAGTTGGCGCTGTACCGAGATTACTTCACCCCCACTCCTGGAGCCGCACCACGTGGGTTCCGCACGCTAAACAGGGCTTTCGCTATCCTGGAGCCACTCAGCGCCAGCATTATCGGCACGCGCATGTTCTACTTGGTCAACTTCTTGTTCTCCTTCTCCCCGCCTGAAAGTACGCAAGCGACGGCTAGAGGAGGCGCGCAGAATCCTTTTGTTGCGACGGTGTCACAGCTTTTGGAATCACTACACGCGGCTTGTGCAGTTCCACCAATGGGAGGACCGGGTGGTCCTGATGTTGCGAGTGATGCTGCTGCCTCAGCGCTACGATTTAGCGATGCGGGTGAGCTTGACTTCCGAGAGTCAGCGGGCATGTTCTTGGCCAAGGTACTGGAGCATATAGTGGACATGCCGGGGGTGACGCTGCCAAAGGAGGTGGTTCTTCTCCTGGAGGAAGAAGAGGACGGATACCCCGTGATACCGGACGGCTGGCATGGGCCAAGTGCGAGCAGCCAAAACAGGGCGGACATCTCGGCAGGCGAGGCGTTTGAGACGGCAATGTGGCTGCTGTCACGGAGAGAGGATGCAAATGCGGAGGAGTACCTGGTGGGCTTGGTAGATGCTGTATCAGCGCTACCATCATCCTCCTCGGCCCGGGAAGCCAAGGTGCTGGCCCGGTGCGCACACTACCATCTTTCGAGGATATGGGGGCGCAGGGGAGAGGCAGAAAGGGCGAGAGACCATATGAGGCGAGCGGTAGAGGGATCCCTGTTTTTTGATTCGTTTGTTGGGTGGGAAGAGGCGGAGTTTCTGTTCGCCTAACTGCGTGGCAGAGTTGCCCCAAGGCGTACAAGCTGTCCTGGGGCGCACCCCAAGCGGGTGAGTGAGTGTTTTGTTTGTTAAAGCCCCATATTACAGGTCCAATCTCAGATGGATGGATGTGCATATGCATTGGAGACCTGTATGCATTGATGGTATCATGATTCTTATGACTTTTGTCTTTGAGTGCATAGCATAGTGAGTTAGTTACCTAGCGGGAAGACACATGGAAAAGGTTGTTTGACAGAATCTCCTGTCCGGGGCACACATGTGTATCTATTCTCAAACGAATGGTGTTTTTAGCATAATTGGGACCTGACGAACACTTGACATGACCCCCGCGTTGACAAGTATACAGTCACGGATAGATATCTACTGCTGGGCAGTGCCGTGTTTCGATCCTTGATTTTTGCCTCAGATTATACGCATGGATTGCCTTGAATTTCATAGGTATATGCCGAAAGTCCGTATCATTGGAAGCCGCTGTTCTCTTCCATGGCAGTGCCCCTTACGTGCAGCTTCCTGGAAAGGATGACGCGGACCGCCTACCTACCTGCCGTGGGTGTCTCTTGGAAAGGGTTTGGTTGGTGGGGGTTGATGGCTGCCTACCGTTGGGGAGCACCGAGCTCTGTTCGGTGGTGGTTTTGAAAGGGGTCGATTGTTGTGCGCTTAGGAAGTTGGTGCAAAGGATGAGTACCTACCTACCTAGGTAGGTACTGCGCGAAGTCTTGGGCCAAAATAGAGGGTCTCTGCTCCGCGCGAAAGCGTGTCGGGGAAACTATGACGCTGCTTTGTACCAGAGCAGGCCTCATTTATTACTTTGAATAGCACCAGTAAGTCAGAAACAGTAAGAACATGGCATCTTCCACACTGGCTTACGAGACCTTTTTCTTTCACCAGAGCCTTCGCCCTGTTCACAATATGCCTTATCCCACAGTAAAGGTCATGTCCAGCCGCTTTGGCAGCCATGGATCATGGCAGTGGCGCAATGTGATGAAATCAATATCAAGCCCTCTTGACCAAAAGCCAAGGTACCTAAGTTTATTGGCATCGAGAGAACCAAGCGAACTTGGCAGATGAGAACTCCACGCTGTCATCAATAGCCACATTCACCAGGACGCCCCGACGAAGGATTCGGCACATGTGCCTCTTGGGGTAGGTGGGCTGCAAAACGGCGCTAGTGGCGCGTTAGGCTGCGAGATTTCGGCGTGTGTAACACCAGAAGCGGAAAATGCTAGCGGCAGCGCGGCCTGGTTACACAAGCGCTCAAGTGGTCTTTACACAGCCTCGGCGTCCCGTCTCTGCTGTGACGTACCCCTCACTTACATATGAGACATAGCCCGTGCCTTTGATGGGGCTCCCCACAGGACTCGAAACGAGGGAGAAAGTGATTGTAAAGCCGATATGTAAGGTTCGCAAGTGGGGATGCGGTTTTTTTTTGGTTGTCAATACAATGCTTTGTGGACTAATTGGCGTGGCGAGCGCGACAGGAATTCCATTCCTCTCTACTCTTTCTTCTTTCTGTTTCAACCGCCAGGCTGCCCCATGGCCATGATCTGGTAGCCAATCATGACGGGAGACGCGGGACTGGACGACAAAATACGGAATAGGTACACCTTTCAGCGCTTGCCAAACATATGACAAGTCTTCTTGGGGACCGGGCCTTGTGTTGTGTCACGATAGATTGCCGCTTCGACGTTGTCAGCCATCTCTCCAGCTAGAGAAACTCCGAAAATCCGCGTATATGTGTTAAGCCAGGGGGCTTTAATATTGTTTGTGTAACGGTGAGCTCAAATTCGTTATACGTCAGTCAATATTTGTAGAGTGATTTGACGCGCAGAAAGGAAGACTGATCGAGGTGGGGTGCTGCTGTACCGTTTTCCTCAATCAGAACCGTTGTTTTGCTCGCTGCTGCTGTTTGCCGTCTGCTGATGATAAACCCAAGCCTACAAATCAATTGCTCTCTCGGAAAACAACATTGCTTGTGCGCTGGTCTTTGACCCCATCTCGTACTAATGTGAATTGTATCTTTCACTGGTTGCACAGGCTCCATATCGTTCAAAGTGAACTACATGTAATGGCTAACAGTTCGACTGAATACCCAAACAATATCTAAGAACTAAGCCTAACGCTCGCTAGCCTCCAAGACTTTCAACGGCCATATCTAACGTCTGCTAGTTTCCTACGTCAGTGGCTGCCACAAACCCCCCTCTCTCCTGAATCCTGACACATACCAGCCTAGCACAGTGTATGACGCCCTCTCCCTTCGCAAGACATGTGAAACCTCCTTTCTGGACCCAGCCATCTAAACAATCGCTACCTCCCGCCATCGCTGTTGCTAAACTCCCCTTGCTATTCCCCTCACCATCAACTTCGCCCCCATACCACGCCAAACCAAAGCGTACCACACCACACACAGCCAACCCCCCTACAACAACATGGGATCAAACCCCCAAATCCGCATCGCCATCATCGGCGGCGGCATCGCCGGCCTCGCCCTCGCCGCCGGCCTCACCAAAAAACCCCACCTCTCCATCCACGTCTACGAATCCGTCCCCTCCCACCTCGACGTCGGCGCCGGTCTCGCCCTGCACGGCAACGCCATCAAAGCCATGGCCCTCCTGGGCCCGGAAGTCCGCCGCGCCTACTTCGGCGCCGCCGTGAGAGTCGCGTCCGAAGAAGACGAAGAGATTGCCACAGAGGTGATTCTTGCACAGGGGCCGCACGCAGGAGAGAAAGTGGCAGAGCTGGGGCGGGCGAAGGGGCGGAAGAGCGTGAGTAGGGCGGATTTGCTGGCGGGGCTGAGAGGGTTGGTGCCGAAGGAGAAGCTGTCGTTTGGAAAGCGGTTGGACGAGATTGTGGAGGATGAGGGGGGAGTGAAGTTGCGGTTTAAGGACGGGACGGAGGTCGAAGCGGACTGTGTGCTTGGGGCGGATGGGATCCACAGCGTGGTGAGGGCGCATTTGCTGGGAGAGGATCATCCGGCAACGAAGCCGAAGAACCGTGATGGGTGGCAGGTGTATCGGACGCTGGTGTCGGTCGAGGAGGCGAGGGCGCAGATTGATGAGAAATGGACGAAGGGAGTGCCGATATTGCTTGGCCCGAGGGGCCATGTGAATTGCATTCCGATGAACAAGGGGACGAGAGTCAGTGCTGGGGTTGCGGTCAGGGGGGCGGTGATGGGCGAGAACGGGGCTTCGAAGGCGCTGGATCCGGCACTATACGCGGACTATACCGAGGAAGCACAGAAGATTGTGAGAATGGTGGCTAAGGACACGAGTGCCTCGTGGAGTGTTGGCGACCACGACCACGCCCCGTTTTACAGCAAGGGGTGTGTGGCGATGATGGGTGATGCGGCTCATGCATCGCTGCCTTTTGCTGGGAACGGGGCCGCACAGGCGTTGGAGGATGCCGCTGTGCTGGATCACCTGTTTGGCAGGGTGAAGCAAGCCTCGCGGATTGAGGCGGCTCTGGCGGCGTACGACACTGTCAGGCGGCCACGGTCGCAGTCGGTGGTCAATCTGGCGAGGGCGTTTGGCAGAGTCTACGCGTACGCAGAAGGGGATATGCATGAGAACCCGCAGAAGATTCGGGATTTTTTTGCAGGGGCCGCCGTGTTCACAAACGAGGCTGACTTGAAGAAAAGAACGATGAGGCGATGGAGTTGTACGAACGTTCCATCAGGGGCAGATCGCGGAGCTGCCCAGATGGCTCGGGATGAGGGCGCCGAGGACGGGCTATAGCTTCGAGTCGTAATTGACCAGATTTGGAATATGTGTATGAGAAATATAGGTAGCTCAGGCTTCTACTGGCTTTTGCGTCCATATAGTGGTGCTAAAGCATTGTCAGCGAGCCGGGCCCGGTCGAGGACGGAATTGATCGTCTCAACTCACCATGGATAGTACGCATGCCACGCGGGATTCCTAAATGCGGCTCGCATCCCTTCCAGAACTTCCTGGACCTGCTCAACTCTCCAACCAAGCACATTGATAGCAGAGTACAGCACAAATCCCTCCAGTCCATAGTCACAGCTCACCAAGTTGAGCCCTCCGACCTCCTTCCATTTCTTCTCAGCAGGCCAGGTCCCCAGTGGACACTTAAAATCCTTGATGTTGATGGGTCCCGTGAAGCCAGCGTCCACCAAACACCCGGAAAGAAACCCACCGGCGATAGCGAATGTCTTGCGTGTTTTCTCTCCTGCCTCGGCGAATATTCTGTTCCATGTCTCGTAGACGGAGCCCCCGGGAACTGACCCGTCGTCCCAGTCGACGTAAACGTTGAAGTCGGTATGCTCGAGCCATCCCCCGGGCCTTAAGCAACGGTATGCCTCGCTATAAAGCTTCGTCCAATCTTCGATGCTGCCCATGAGACATCTTATGTGGATGAAGTCGAACTGATTCTCCTCGAATGTCCAGGGTTGAGAGACGTCATCGAGTTCGAATCTGCAGTTGGGCGGCAGCCACAAAGGCTTGAAGCGTGTTAACGGGGGTTAGATAGGCGCAGTGTCGGCATGTAGCGTTGACGGACCTGAATGGGTGAAAGGTCTGTCCCTATCACTTGAGCTGAGGGGTACTTATCGGCTACCTCTCTGTTGATTTCATCAGCCAAGATGTCCGATATCCCCTGGAAGGAACTTACATAGCCCATAGACCGGTCCCTGTGCCCACATCTAGGATCGCTTGTGGGTTTACTACCGGTGCGCGGAACAATTTGCCCTCATGCAAGAGGAGCAGCATCTGGTGGTGCAGGTCGAGGCTATCATTCTGGGCGTTGTCATTTGGCCCCCAATACTCAGCAGACCCGAAGTTATGGAAGGTCCGGCCGTGTATCTCGCGGAACTGCAAGACTGAGCCGTGGAGCGACGGCTCGTGGTGGATGGAGACGTCGCAGTCGCCCAAAGCCGAGTCGACGTCCGGATTGCGACGGATGAACTCGGGATCAACAGGGATCGGTGACGCGTGCTCGTGTCCACCGCTGGGCTGGTTCTGGCTCATGGCGGTCTTAATACATCTGAACAACCACAGCTGGGCAAGACAAAGCGCTGTACTGTGCTGCAGTCGGGACCCGGTTCCCGTTTGGATGCGGGACACCGATGTCTTTATGCTGTCCACCACCCTACCCAGCTGTCCTACATGCATATGCCTGCAGGGGACAACAGTCATGCAGACAGTACCGGCAGGCAGCGTCGGACGACGTAAAGAGACGGTGTAAAAAACAATGACCTATAGCATGACTGCATTTCAAGCCTTTCTCTGACTGTAGATGTTCTGGGTCTAGGGCACGTCTTGGCCGAGAACTCGATGCCGAACACATTTCCTATGGTTAGATCTGAGGCCGAAGATCGCAGCTTATTTTGTAGCGCCGGGCACGCAAGCTGTGCAGCCAATTATGCTCCGATGACACCCCGCTGGCTGCAGCGACGCTTGTTGCATGTTTTCTACTCTAGTCTAGAGCCCAGCGCTATTCCACAGCCTAAGACAAAGCCAGTTACTCGCAGCTGCGGCATGGGGTCCTCACTCTATTGGATTCCCGTCAGCGTCCCTGATGTAAACACTGCGGAGCTTCGATTGGGCGCCGGTCCTGTGGACTACTTTTTCCGCCCTCAAGCACCTCGATTCTGGCGGTGAGCGGTTTTGCAAGGACCTCCTCCACATTGTCTTCAACGAGAAAGCACAGATCCGCGGAGCCGACTGCGCTGTTCGCGCCTTGGGCTCGAACTCGCTCCCGCTCACATGCAGATTGATCTTCTGGTTTCCGAACAGCAACGCGTGCCTCTCGGTCCCCTTGGAGGTAAAGACGGTGTGCTCGGCGCCCAGAAAATGCTGGTAAAATGCAATGGATGCGTCGGGGTCTTTGACAGTGAGGACCAGGTGGTCGAGAGACAATTCTTTGGCGACCGGGGTAAACATTGTGGGCATTGTGGGCATTGTGGGCGAAAGATAACAAGAGCGGAGTACCGGCATGGGCATCGGCAGTCAAAGCGATGGGTGTTGTGATTGGGGGGACATGGGGTAAATGGTGACGTTGCATATGTATGTCTTTCACGTGCGGTGTCCTAAGACGTGATGTGAATCCGGGGCACTCGGGGGCGGTCAGCACCCTGAACAATCGACTGCCAGTGGTGGACGTCAAGTGTGATGCCGGGACGGTAATTGGTGCCACCCAATTCAAGACCACCAGAAGGAAAGAACGAGTTACTGATTATTAATACATACATCCGACTTGCAACATGAGGCCTTGATTGTCTTTGTCCCTCAAGTCTTTACCTACCCAAACAGCGGTCAGAGATAATCGCTCTGTATCAGCTACCTAACTACTAGAGCACCACTGCAAGGACACCCGCTGACAAAGCCAGGAAACAAAGTACAGCTGGTGCAGTGAAGCCCGGGGCCCCATTTGGCTTGGTTCCACCGCTGCCGCCCTCGGAATTGCCTGTCGGCGCTGGGCCGGATCCGCCGCCGCCGCCATTGCCTGCCCCGGCCGTGATGGTCGCCCACACCGAAGCTGGGCACTCGTTCTTACTGACGGAGCTGCTGTACCGGGACATGACGCTTTGTGGGCAAACTGTCTCGTAGCACCTACGGGCAGAAAAATGAGGTCAGCCATGGTCCATTACGGCAAGACACTGCACACCCGGAATTTCTACTCACGGTCCCCACTCAACCATCATGCGGCAGTAACATGACGAGAAGACATCGTCGTTGCCCTTGGTGGCCGCACCCTGGCACGGGCCCTCGGATATCCAGATACCGTCCGAGATTGAAAGAGCACAGCTGATTAGAGGAAGACAGTGTTAGTATCAGACGGCGGGTTCCAACCAGCGGACGTTGTCATCCATACAGGGCGAACCCAGCGCCAGTGGCGTTTGGGCAGTCGTTCAGGAAGTATCCCTCGGTGGTCTTTGCCGGGCTCGTAGTGATGGTTCCTGTCGGCGTTGCAGGCGTCGTGGTTGATGCTTGGGCCTGGCAAAGAGTGCCAAGGCCGAAGATGGCAACAGAAAGGGGGCCCAAGAAGGGGTGCATTTTGTCTCTTTCGTCTCTTTCGTCGTTTCTCTTGAGGAATTTGTCAAGCAAGAAATCCAGGCTCCTTTGCATTCGCTCAAAGCCGGCCCATTGCAGCATTTATTTGCATTGATCCTCGCGCAACACCACCAACAGTCAAGTAATAGGTATCATTGACTGTTTTCAGCCCCGAACGGAGGTGTGTCTTGGCAGCAGAGGTGGCTGTCATGGCATCCAACCCTCCGCCAATTGTCATGTTGGGAAGCCGGCTCTGCATTTCGGACGCGAAAATACCGGGCTTGTCGGCCAGGCCTCCCCCGTTTATAGGCTCCTGAATAATTTGCACCGTTTCACCCAACGGCCTATTATTGGTATGCCTTGACAAACACCTCGCTCGCTGAACTTGCAATACACAGCCGGCTCCAGTCCCTCCTTTCGCTTGAGAAGAGATGCTATTCGGTGGAGAAGGAATATCAGATTCGGTACGCGCTGACTCCAAGCCAACGGTGTGCTGCCAAAGACGCTTCATATTCAATGCGCTCTGGGCGGCGGGGGTTCACCTAGAGGAGGGGGGTTCTCACCGACTCGCACGATTTCCGACGAACAATTCACGGTAAATTCCGCACGGCAGGTTTCCTGTGCGACCTCCTACCCGGGATCCCGGCCGTGCGAGCTCTTATACGCCCCCGAAAGAGTCAGCTCGCCTGTTTATTCCAGACATGGTCCTTCGTCCCGATGTTGATGCAACGCTGCGGGGGACCCAGCGCTGGCCATTCGGCGAAATGAAAACGCCTAAGGGGAAGTGGCGCAGAAGGATTACCGTCCCATGGATGGGTTTGGAAACCCGCCGGTGGGTGCGAGCTTTCAATCTGAGGAGTGGTACAGCACCGCCACATCCTGTCGTGCCGCACGCGACCAGATCCGGGGTTGTTCTAGTGGCCTTCTTCCCCGGCTTTTTGTCATGCAAAGCACACATGCAGGAAGATGAGATAACAGAACTCCTCACCGCATTGAATGGGCCGTTGTCATCAAAAGGCACAGGCGGCGGTTGGAAAGGGGCAAGGTTGAAGGCCTCGACCGACGCACAAGGCTTCAAGCTGCTAGATGAGAGTGCTCGTGTATAAACAGCTGGGTACCGTAATTTTAAAACGACCAACAATCTTACTTCCTCATTTACTTCCTCACTTTGCAAGACACCATCCATACCGACACCATGCGCTTCACAGTAGCTTTTATGGGCATTGTTGCCATCCCCGTTGTCGTCACCGGTCAAAGCCAGGGCGAATCTCAACGACACAAAGGCCCTCTAACAGCAATACCTTTGCACCAAAACGGAACGGTGTACTGTCATGCACCGAATGGGACAGTGCACTGGCATCAAAATGGAACCATACACTGGCACCCGAATGGAACTCTTCCACGCCAAAACGGAACAACCCTGCCAATTCGCAACGGAACATTCCTGCACTACAACGGAACATCCCCAGACCGTCCGGTTCTCATCTGTGGAGATGGACCTTCCTTGAACCACACGAGCACTCGGATAGACACTCGGCCCAGCAAAACCGCAAGAACAACACATGCAGTACCCACCATAACCACCGTGACGACCAGAGCCCCTATCACAAGACAATAGGCGGCGAACGGAAAAGATATGGAGTCAACGCCGCATTCGGAGATAGGGACATTCAGAATGGATTCACCATAGAGGGGAAATAGAAACAAAGGATGAACAGGAAACAGGGAACGGGGGCTACGGAAAGAATTACAAGGATTTAGGAGACTCGAGATAGATAAAAGTATATAGAACTTGCGTAGAAGAGACTTGAATGTAAGGTTGAAGTCACTGGCGGGCTTAAGCTCTCACAAAAAGCACAAATGTGGCCAATCATGTAAAGTTCAGAGAACCCGTTGGGAAGAGAAGTATTGGAAGTGGATTTGATACTTTGGTGAAGCTGGTGGTGGATCTCATAGCATGAAGGAGGGTCGTTTCAAACTCATCCTACATCGTATTTGCGGGTACAGCTGGCAATTCATCCTTCATGAGAAAAACACCTCGCTCCAGGCTCACCAGCTTTAGAGCCTGGCATCATTTCGTGCACCTCCTTTCATCCGCCTCGAAAGGATGGACGCTATAGCAATCATGGCTTCGAAGCCCGATCTCAAAATCCCCATTACGGCACCAGTCAGCCAGTACCGCGAGTCGTCTAACATGCACCCTGCAGCGCTCTATACATTGGTCGAGCTCTCGGACGAAGAACTCGCACAGGTTCAAGAAACATGCGAGTCCGAGACCGGCGTCGAGACGACTGGCGCCGCCGTCGGCTTCCCACCTGGCACGCGCACCCGTTTCACCGGGGGGTCGTATACTAGCTGTCTATGACTACCACCTCGAGCTCTGCGCGCAGGGAGGAGTCAAAGGAGAGCTACGAATTAACTGGTGAAGATGGGGACGAGGACGAGGACGAGGACGAGGAGGAAGAGGAGGATGACGGCGCGAGACCAAGCGCACCGGATGACGAGCGAGATGCCGTGCGTGGCCTTGTCCCCCCCTAAAAAGACGAGTCCCTCAGGGTATTACATCGGCGCGTATGCGGTGGAAGACACCGACCGCACCATGGATCTCCACCCTGCGCGATGCGCTGTGAACCCGTGGCTTCCCAAGTTCTTCTTTTTCGTCGCCGACACGCACAACCCGACGGAGAATGGTGTCGTCCTCGCCAGCATCGGCGGCGTCAGTGAAGCTAAATACAAAAGATTTCCCGCGCGGGTATGGTAACGCGTGCCGTATTCCGCCATTGCTGCCACGTAGGAGGCGGTGGCTATGATGTAGATTGGGTACAGGAGCCGGCTGCCACCTGATGGCCTGGCCATGGTTGTCTTTCGCTACGGAGCAGGGGAGTACCGCGAAGGTGTGGCGAATCTTTTGGACCCGAATACGAGTGATCGTGTCCCCGGAGAGGAGGTGGTTGTGTTCCCCCCACAGCTCGATTTCGTTCAGGGCGTAGGGAATTGGGTGGAATATTCACTGGCTGAGGCGGTGCGACGTTGGCCTGCAATTTGCTACGGTGAGAGGTTCCGTAGCACCTTGACGCGTAACTACTTTGTTTGCGCCGACCGTGCGGAAGTGGAGGATGTTCTGCTTGTCCAGGTTGATTGGGACGGTGATGTTAGCGTGAAAAACGTGGACTTGAGCGGCAGAGTTGAGGGCTGGCGGGTTGATGCGAAGGGGGCGCATCAAAGAGTGAAGGATCTGATCTCTGGTGTTGCTGCTTGGGGAGGTCGCGTCAACAAAGAAAGGGCCGGAGCAAGCAATCGGAGAATTAGCAACACAAACAATGGCCCTGTGATTTGCCGAAATCGCTCACCACCGCAGCCGACGTGCTGTGCTCTGATCGGGAGTACCGGATTCGTATTAGTAACCAACCGATGGCCTCCGCGTTCGCTGGGCTGGCCCACAGATGGATTTAGAATGGAATCTTCTGTGGTGCTTGTTGCAACGGCTCTGTTTCAACCCATCCCCGCCCCGCGTTAAACGTCCCGGTGCCGGTCGTGCGGAGAAGCTTCTCCCGGTCGCGACTGGAGCGGCGACCTGCAAGGCCCACTCTGGGTGCGGAGAACGAGTGGTTACAGCTCGCTCGAGACACGCCACCTCATGCGACTCCCAATGACGAGGGCCAAACACAGCAATGTTGTGGAAGGTGGGGGAGGATGAGGGGAAGTAGAAAAGGAGAGGAAGTCGCACTTGATGACCTTTAGCTAAACCAGTCCACCTCGGATTTTCTTTGCATCCTCAAGGCCCCATTCGCAAACATCAGCATCCTGGCATTACCCGGACACAAAGATGGCCGAGCAAGCAGCTCCTGACCAGCGCATTGAGCCCGGCTCTGTCAACCTGAAACCCTATCCCTGGCCAGCATCCGCGACGGACGAGTCCGTTGACGCCGCTGCCGTCGCGGAAAAGACAGTCGCCGCCTTCAACCAGGCCCTCGCCGAGAAGGACTTTGAAGTGCTCGTCGGCCTGTTCGTGGAGGATGGCTTCTGGCGCGACCACGTTGCCGCCTCGTGGCACCTCCGCACAGTCAAGGGCCGAGACGGCATCCGTGACTTCCTCCAGAAGCAGTGCCACTTGATGACGGTCGAAATCGACACCTCCTCCGACTTCAGGAAGCCGCAAATCACGAACTTTTCTCCCGCAGGCGATGTCAAGGGGATCTACTTTTATATCCGGATCACGACGCAGTTTGGCTCGGGTCGGGGTGTGGTGCGGATGGTGGAAAAGGGGGCCGAGTACAAGATATGGACCTTGTACACCCTGTTGGAGGAACTAAAGGGGCACGAGGAGCCGGTTGGGCCGAGGAGGGCCAATGGAGTTGAGCATGGGAGCAAACCCGGCCGGAAGAATTGGCTCGAGAGAAGAGCGGGCGCCGCAGATTTTGTCGACAGCGAGCCCCAGGTGTTGATCATTGGTAAGTCTTCCCCCCCCCCCCCTTTGATCTGCCAAGGAGGTGTAGTTGGCTGAGGCTAGCATCAGGTGCTGGGCAGGGAGGCCTCACAGCCCACGCCCGCCTCAAGATGCTGGGCGTCTCTGCCCTCATTATCGACAGCAACGACGCCGTCGGCGATAATTGGCGTAAGCGGTACCGTCAGCTTGTACTGCACGACCCTGTTTGGTATGACCACATGCCTTACCTCCCATTCCCTGATCACTGGCCCATATTTACCCCCAAGGACAAGCTCGCGGAGTGGTTCGATTCATATGCAAAATTCCTCGAGCTCAACATCTGGATGAAGTCCCAGCTGCTGTCCAGTTCCTGGGACGACACCGCACGCCAATGGACCGTAACCATCCAGCGAACCCGGCCTGACGGTGAAATTGAGACACGCACGCTTCATCCCAAGCAGATCGTCCAGGCCACCGGCGCATCGGGGGAAAAGAGCATGCCCACGATCCCAGGTATGGACGCCTTTCAGGGCTCTCTCTTGTGCCACTCGTCCGACTTCCCTGGCGCGAAGGAGACATCCACCCCGAAGAGGGCTGTCGTCATTGGCGCTTGCAACTCCAGCCACGATATCTGTCAAGACTATTTCGAAAAGGGGCACTCTGTTACAATGGTCCAGCGCTCTACCACATTGGTAATCAGCAACGAGGCCCTCCTTAAGGTCAACTTGGCAGTGATGTACGAGGAGGGCTCCCCTCCCGTTGAAGATGCCGATATGTGTAAGCCCGCCCCCCCTGTTCCCCGATTTGACTCACCATCCTCCCGCACGCTAAAAAACTCGCCAGTCTCCTGGAGTTGGCCAAGCGAGATTTTTAAATCCGTCCAGTTTGACCTTGCCACCCTCCAGCGCAACCTCGACGCCGACCTCCTCTCGGGCCTCTCCCGTGCCGGCTTTCAACTCGACGGCGGGCCCGACTCTGCCGGCCTCTTCATGAAATACCTCCAGCGTGGCGGAGGGTACTACATCGACGTTGGCACTTCGCAGCTCATTATCGATGGCAAGATTCAAGTCAAACAAGGACAAGAGGTGACCGCCATCCTGCCACACGGCGTACGGTTTGCCGACGGAACCGAGATCGAAGCCGACGAAATCGTCTTCGCCACGGGCTACGCCAACATGCGGACGCAAGCGCGCGCCATATTTGGAGACGAGCTCGCCAGCCGCGTGGGCGATATCTGGGGCTGGGACGAGGAAGGAGAGATGCGCACCATCTGGCGGGACAGCGGGCACCCTGGCTTTTGGTTCCACGGTGGGAATCTTGCCATGTGCAGGTACTATTCGAGGATCCTTGCTTTGCAAATTAAAGCAAGGCTAGAGGGGCTCAACTAGGAGGGTGGGAGATGAGAAGCTAGTATCTGCCCCAAACTATTTAGTGCCCGGTATCCCGTATGATCGGAACACCCGGGCCTTCTAGCCTTACAAACGGGATTCATAGGTAGATCTACAAATCCCAATCCCTGACAGCCCTTGACTTATCATTTTGTGACATGTCAGGTAAGTTAAATAACGGGAAATCGTGTGCTGTATGGCAAGGATTTCTGTGGTTTGGGGAGACATAAGTCCCCCATCAAGAGAAAATGAGACACGAAATTTATAGAATTTATAGAATTGGTATTTGTAAGTAGAGCTAAGGGAAATTTTGTGGTTCGGCTTTGTTTTTCTGCTTTGACACTTAATCCTGCCCAATCAAACGCATCTAGCTATTTCGGACGCTATGTCAATCAGCATGAACAGCAATAGCTCAGCATAGCACTCATCCAAGCGATCCAGGGTATTTAAAGATGAACCAACATATATTAGGGTATTAGTTAGGACTCTAAGGGGTAGGTATAGTACTAGGTGAAGTCGTGGAGGAACAGGCTATAACAAACAAAACCTAAGTTTCCATCTTAGGGGAACCGGGAGCGTCAGGAGTAGGGACAGTAACCTCACTAGAAGCCCCGGAACCAACGTCGTCCTCACTGGAAGAGACCGATTTCTGCGAACCCACCGGTCCGCCATCGAAGCCCATGGATGCCCCAATCCTTTTGTCGGTTATCCGAGTGTCCATGATTCCTGTCGCGATCTCCTGGCACACTGCAACATGTCAGTAAATTTTCCGACGGAGGGAAGAGTAAATGCGTACGCTTTGCGATACTTGACGCGCCAAGTACCCTCATGACAGCAACATCCTGTCCCACGCTCTTCCAAAACCAAGCACGAATCTCAACAGCAACTAGAGAATCGACTCCCAGATCAGAGATGCTGTCGTCACTCGTGACTGTTCCCTTCGAAATGCGCAGAGTGTGCTCCAAGTGGCCAATGAACGCGGATTGAATGACACCAGCCAGCTCGTCCTTGGTGCCGGCACCCACAATAAGCTCCTTGAGGGTCTTCTTCTCACTGCCAGCGCCTGTGCTCAAATAGCCATCGTCGTCGTCGTCGTCGACATACGAAAAGTGCGAGAATCGGGGATCGTGATGCCAGAACAACGTAGGGCGGTTCGCAGGATACCGGCGCAACCCAGTAATAATATCAAGCACCTGATTCGGATCTGGCTTTCCTGCGGCGATTGCTTCAATGAACATGTGGTGGATATCCCGTTCCGAGATTGGCGGGTATCCTTCTCGTGAAAGACCCTCGTACAGGTCTTCTTTCTCCCGGTGTAAGAAACCGAGGCCGTAAATCACACCAATATTGAGTACGGAGCCAACTTTCCCTCGCGCACGGCGGGCTGCAGCCAGCCCGTTCATGTACATGTTTGCGGCCGCATAGTTAGACTGGCCCGGGTGACCTCCAATTGCCGCAAACGAGGAGGTCATGATGAAAAACTCGAGATCATCCGAGCTGAATGCAGTGTCAAGGTTCTTTGACCCGATGGTCTTGGGGCCCATGACACGCTGGAAGGTCTCCAATGACATCTCAGAGAACACACGATCGTCAAGGACCATGGCGCCATTGACGACACCCCCGACAGGAGGGCATGTCTCTACCAACTTCGACTTGAAACCCAGCACGTCGTCGGGGTTCGTGACGTCGAGGGCTTCAAAACGGATGTTGTACCCTTCGTCCAGGAGTTCCTTTGCCCACACCGGCATCTGGACCGGTGGACTTCTGCTCGCCAGAACAATGTTCCGCGCTCCTTGTTGGACAAAGAGGGTGCATAGACTCTGCCCAAAATCTCGAGTGATTCCAATCAGGACGTAAGTCTTCCATGGATCCAGTAAATTGGGCCCAGCAACCGCATGGATGACATGCTCCACCGAGCGGTCGGCTTTCCAATCGAGAACTTCGAAAGGGTGAGCGGGCTCTACCTTTTTCAGAAGGGATGCAGCTGTAGTCGTGGCTATGGCCTTCTTGGGCTCCCATACCAGAGACTTCGACACGGCAGCGCTGACGGCCTCATTCCAAATTGACTCGAGATAGTGGCTGCTCTCGGGGCCATGATCACGGCCAAAGTCAAATGGAGGTTTCAGGTGGTTGTACTCGCAGTTTCTTGGATGCGTTCTCTTTAGGGTTTGCGAAATAGTGCTCATCTCTGGCAGGAAGTCGAAGATGCAAGCACCGCCAGGGGGGTACCAGCTTTTGATCTCTCGTGCCGAGGAGCGTGAGTGAATAAAAACCATCCCTGGTGTAAGCTTGCAACGCGCCTCATCAGTTGCAAAGACTCGGAAATCAATGCCACGGCGGACAAAGACCTCCTTCGCGCACTCCTGAAATATCGCGTCCGGTTCGAACAACAGGACTTGCCGACTTTTTGCCACGGTTGCTACCGTGAGGGCGGCTAAATATCGAGCCACCAGTGCCACAAAAAGCTGCTTGTTTCCGAGGGAATCGTGCGAGACATCGGTGATGAACTTGGAAGGTCGTGGTATGTACGAAGCATTTGGCACCGAGAGGGTAACCTGAGACCTTCCACTCAAGACTTCCCGTCCAAGAGCAACGTGGACGTGGGGATAAGCCGAAGACAAATGCAAGGCTCCTGTTGTGCTGCAGTCAACTTGTATGGTTCCTGACCTTTCTAGTTCGTGAAGATCATGTATGTTGATATCCTTGACGTACGACCTGTACTCGATGCCGCCGTCTTTGAGCTGAGCGGGTGCGATCTCAACGCATTTCTCCAGAGTGTTGACTGCGTTGGTGACAACCCTGCGTCCGGCGTTGGCGTGTTGGATCCCTTCCTTCCAGGGCAGGATACGCGGCACGAGTCGAAGACCGTTCTCGAGGTGAATCTCTGGCTCATGGACCCAGAGCATTGATGATTCGGAAATTCCGCCGACAAAGTGGCGCATATTGAGGCGTACAAATGCCTCTGAGACCGCATTGGCCGCCGGAAGTGGGTCAACTTGGTCAATGTCGAGCATCTGGATTGTCAGACCGGGGACCTCAGCGGCCAGTGTGCGGGTAAATCCAAATGAGGCTGCATTGTCCGGGTTGTGGGACCTTGCGTTCTGGGTGATCCACAGGACCGTCATGTCGGGGCGGAGAAGAGTTCTCAAATGGTCCATTCCAACCTTTGACAGGCTTGCCAAGACCGGACTGCCAATGTCACTGAGCATGATAGCCGCCGAACAAGAGGAAAGTTCTTCGTGTTGGACGTGGTCAAGGGTGTCGATCACTGTGACTGTGCCGCAATATGGGGCCAGGGACTCCTGGACGCGGGATGCAATGTGGGACGTCCACAGCTGTCTGCCGCCAATGATCAACAGGCGCTCGGTCAGATGAGGAATAGCAGCCGGGTGCCGGCGAGGGTGGACGAGCAGTTGCTTCTCCATAGACTCGGACTGGCGCACCATGAGCGAGAAGCCTGGATAAACCTCCTGTTCCGAGTGACGGGTAGAAGACACAAATCCACAGTCGCTGAGAACGACGTCCCAGCTCTGCAGCTTCGGTATAACCGCTGTCTTTTCGTCTTTTTCACAACAAGCGAAATCTCGAATTCGCTCTTTGAGAGACGTCAGCGGGTTTTGCAAAAGGATCAGAAACCCGCCAGGTCTCATCATCGCTCGGATGTTGTGAAGCACCGAGTCCTTGTCGCGGTCGTCGAGCAATGAGGCATCGAGAAGAACCAGATCATGCGCCACGGACTCGGTACTGTGGAAAACTTCCGCATTCAGGTCGATTTTGTCGGTGATGATCTTCTTGTGCAGGCTGGGCTCAAGAGCAGCAAGTCGATCCTCTAGGTTCTGCTCTACTTCTGTTCCGATTCGATACGATGAAAATGAATCGCCTAGACCAGACAGCACATGGCCCAAAAGGCCCATCTCGGGACGGACGAGTCCAAGAACATTCATCCGCGGGTACTTGTGCGCAATTTGTCGAACCACGCGTGAAATGTGTTGCTGGTAAGCTGCAAGCTCGTGCGCCTCGAGCACGACCGTTGGCAACACAGCGGGGAGCACATCTGGAATGCCCTCACCAAGTTGGCGAATGAAGTCGAGTGCATAGTAGTAGGGAGAACTGCGAATAAACACATCCAAACTCTGCTCTGTCTCGGCAGGCCAGTGCTTCGTAGGGGTTGGAAAGTTGGAGTAATCGCCGACTTGAAGACTCCTCAACAACCTTGGAGACAAATGGCGAGGGAGATCTTTGTAGCAGTACGATGCAACTCGGTCGCAGCTCTCGATTAGCATTGGGCTTGGCAAGTGGCCATCAGGAATCTCAGCGTGGACGATCGCATCCTCGGGGTCAATGTCAAACACAGTCGTCAAGTAGAGCTCGTAGTCGTTTTCGGGCTTCGTCGGGCTCCAGGATCCGACGGTCAGCCCCTGAACTTGGATCTCCATGTTTCCCTGGGCATTGAAGACCTCAATATCCACCGTAAACGAAGCGCTGTTCCGTCGCGTGTATGGTGCCGCCTCAGTGAGAAAGCTATCGACAGAAATAGTCTCGTTGGGGTTCTCAATGTCACAGATGGCGAGATTGAATCGGATCTCGTCCACCTTCTTTGGGAGGAACGAAGTCCAAATCGCGCTGCGCATACTTCCGTTAGTATTCTGCTCTGCGTGGTTCTCAAATGGCAACTTTATAACTTACCGGTCTCCGGGTGACGATACCGAGACAAATGCCGTTTGGAGGCAGCTGTCAAGAGTCGCTGGGCTGATGTTCAACTTGGTGGTGTCATCAACGTGAAGCTTCTTCGCAGTGCCGGAAGCAAACGCGAACCGCCGCTCCAAGGTAGCGAGCCCCTTGAACGGCCCCGTGTACTTGAGGCCATTCTCAATCATCATTTTGTAGAATGCCTCTGGGCTTGCTTTCATGGTTTCTGCCCTTGTTTTGGATCGGGCGGGCAGCGCGTCAGGACGAGCCTCGCCGAGAAAGATTCTGAGCTTCCCTTCGAAGTTCTTCTTCATCGCAGTTGAACCGTCTGCTGCGGCTGAGGTCAGGGTGAATGACCCATCGATGATCGATTGATCGAGCGTCCCCTGAGGAACCTTATCGATGACTAATGAGAACAGAATCTCTACTCCCTGCGTATCATTCTTGTCCAGGTTGATGCCGCTTTGGAATGTGAGATCACGAAGCTCGATGGTGGAGGCTGGGCGGCCAGATAGGACAACCCGCGCTGCATCCAAAGCCATGACGAGATACGCGGATGCTGGTAGCAGTGCCTGACCCTCGAAGCTGTGATGCTCGATCCAGGGGATCTTGTCCAGTTTCAAGATATTGCGCCATCGCAACTCAAATTCGTTGTCATCCCGCGTTCGAACGCCAAGAAGCTCGTGTGGCGCGTGGGTTCTGAAATGGTATTGCCGCGAGAGACGAGATTCCCGGTAGTGCTGCTGCGAATGGTCCCATGGGTAAGACGGCGCATCGTCCAGACGGACCTTGACAAGTTCGGGTTGGATTGAGCCCAGGACAAACTGGAGAATCTGATCAGAAGACCATCCAAAATGCGTCCACATCCAGCCAAGAAATTGGGAGAATGCGACGCGATCGTCTGTGGTTCTATCGAGAAGACCGGCGTAGGGAATGGTATTGCCGATCTTGGCCTTGATGGTCTGCGTTGCGGGCGCCTTGAGGCTTGGATGTGGCCCGACCTCGATGGCGCAGTCAAAAGGCCCCAAGGTCTCGAGGGCTGATTCAAGGGCTTCTCGGAAGAGAACCGGCTCAATCATGTTAGCGCCCCAGTATGATGACGCAATTTCGACATCGTTGGGCTCCCCTTTGCCGTGAACGCTTGAGATCCACGACGTGCCATTGCAACCTGCCAAGGGCTTCATGTTGCATGCCTTCAACGCCTCGAGATATCTTTTTGAGGGGGTTTCCATGTGCGGAGAATGATAGGCCGTGTCAACCTGCAAAATCCTCGCAAACTTGTTGGCCCTCTTCAGCTCATCATGTACTTGCTGGATGACCTCAATATCCCCGGAGAGAGTGACAAGAGATGGAGCGTTGCTAGCCGCCATACAGATGCTGTTTCTGTACCCGCTCTTTGCACACAGCTCAGCGGCTTCTTTTCTTGACAGGCCAGCAGCAAGCATGCCACCCTTTTCGCCCTCAGCACCTCCGGCAAGATGCGCGAATTTGCCACGGTAGTATGAAATGAGAATCGCATCGCGGGCACACAGCTTGCCTGCAGCATAGGCTGCCGCAATTTCGCCTGAGGAGTGCCCGATTACGGCGTGGAAAGTAATGCCGAGGCTCCGAAGCAGGTCAATAAGCGCAACCTGCACTGCAGTGCAGAGGGGCTGTGAGATTCTTGCCATGTGGACACGCGACATGTCCTCTTCTGCGTCAATCTCCTGCTCCAAGGACCACGTCGGTGGGTCGGGGCAGGATCGAAGGACAGCATCAAGAGCGCGGATCGCATCGCCATAAACCTTGCTGGACCTCAGTAGACCGCGAGACATCCTCACCCATTGAGCACCTTGGCCGGTGAATATGCCAAGTATCTTCGGCTTTTCATTTTCCGGCCGGGCTCGAGTGCCGATGGTTGCTCCAGAGGAGCCGACAGACTTCTCAATCAAGGCATCGAGCTTCGAGATAAGGTCTGCCACTGAGGTGCCGGTAACGGCCGTTCGAAATGGGAAGGCCGTCCGATGAGCGAAGCTGTTCCAAGCGATGTGTTCCAGCCGTAACGGCTGAGTGCGGTGGAGGTAATCCCGGTATGTCTTCGCCATCGCAGCAAGCGATGTTTGCGAGGTAGCCGACAAAACAAGCGGTAAGTTGATATGTGCTTCATGGTCGCACTCCTGGGGGATATTGTGAGACTCGGGCTGCACAAGGCCGGGGCGGAATCGTTTGGCCACTTCGACATGGAGCGATGGGACAAACTGCTCAAGAATGGCATGCGAATTTGTACCTCCGAATCCGAATGAGTTGACGCTGGCACGCTTGGGCTGGCCAGCAGGAATATGAGGCCATGGTATTGCTTGTGTCGGGACAGTGAGATTATCGCAGTACTGCTCAACATTCGGATTGAGCTTTTCGAGATGCAGATTGGGCGGAACCGTGTCGTGATTCATGGCATGAACAACCTTGAGCATGCCGGCTAGGCCGGCAGCGCCTTCGGTGTGACCGATGACCGTCTTCACGGACCCAACAACCAGCTTCGTCGCTCTCTGGATTGCTTCGAAGCCATGGAGAACAGGTGTATTGGCACGTGTACCCGGGGCGGCATTGGTGATGTCGGACCATAGCGCAGGGGGATGGCTATGGTGAGGGTGACTTTGGATGGTTGCTGTGGTCTCGTCATGGCGATCAAAGAAGGCGTTCTTAATTGCTCTGGCCTCATTGGGGTCTCCGGCCCCTGTGCCTGTGCCATGTGCCTCAAAGTATTGACAGCGATCTTCTGCGGTCTTGGGATCGAGCGCTGCTCGGCGGTATGTGTCCTGAATGAGATTTGACTGGGCTTCCCAGTTGGGCATCGTGATTCCCTTGCTGCGTCCGTCCGAATTGACGCCCGTCTCACGAATAACAACTTCGATACGGTCGCCATCGGCAATTGCCTTGCTTAAGGGTTTGATGAAAATAGCGGAGACGCCTTCGCCACGCGCATAGCCATTGGCGTTAGCATCCCACATGCGGCAATGGCCGGTGGGACTCAGCATGTGCAGGCTCGACTCAACAATAAATTGCTCAGGCGTGATGATGAGGTTCGCGCCAGTTACACAGGCCATCTCACTCTCGCCGGAGCGAAGACTCAGGACGGCCTGGTGAAGCGCGACAAGACTGGACGAGCATGCTGTGTCAATCGTCATGGAGGGGCCGTTGAAGTTGAAGAAATACGAAATCCGGTTCGAGACAATTGACCGAGCGTTGCCTGTGGCATAATACTGGCTGGTGAAGATGTCGTCACGCTGGGAAAGCGTGTCGTAGTCGGCCGTCATGATGCCGGCGTAGACAGCCACATTTTTGCCGGCGAACTGGTTGAGCGTGTAACCCGCTGACTCTAAGGCCTCGTACACGCATTCGAGGAGTATGCGCTGTTGCGGGTCGATGGCCTCGGCCTCCTTTGGCGTGATGTTGAAAAACGTGGCATCGAAGACGCGGTGGTCCTGGTCGAGGAAGTAGGCTTTGGCCGAGTCCGTGGTGCCGTGGTACTCGCCGTCTTCGTGGTAGAATCCGTCGATGTTGAAACGGTCGCTGGGAATTCTGCGTGACAGATCCGTAGGGTTCAAGAGGAGCTTCCACAACTTGCATGGAGAGGTTGCACCGCCAGCGAAGCGACAGCTGCTGCCAACAATGGCGATGGGTTCTGAGACGGGGAATTTGTACGCCATGGTACAGGCTGACTCGGCCGAGTGATTGACACCGGCTCGGGGAGAGTAGAGTAGGGGTTACGCAAAAGAATGCCTTCTCCTAGGTGTGCGGATTGCGGGGAGGTATTTGCAGGTGTTGCTGCGTGTTCGGGCTCGAGAAGCTGGTGAAGACGAGGTGGAAGAGGGAGTGCAAATGAAGGAGGAATTGCTGGTCACCAAACGACTGCTCAAGGTTGGAATGGAGGGGCGGTAAGGTGGGCCGCTCTTTCCCTGGAGGAAATCTAGCGAAGGTTTTTTGCAGGGAGAACGTCTGGGTAGGGAGGTAAACTCTGTGTGTGAGCAGTGGGGAAGAAAAATTCGGCCGCTGAGCAGGTACCACTTGAGATTAAAGCCGTGATGTCTGGTAATACCTAGGGAAGCCCAGTGACGAGCAGTGGGCTTTCCTTTATGATATTCACCCTGCGACTGCCCCAATGAGTGGTATGCGGGTCCTTTCTCTGTGCGGCATGTAGCATCTGTTACCGTGGTTTGTGCAGCTGCCGCTGAAAGGCGAAGCAGAGAGGCAAGTGCATCTTCACCAACTTTGCCACACTCTTTTTTTCTCCATTGGTGGAGCTCTCACTCAGACGTGCCAGGCAGAGCAAGATGGGATGAAGCGTATGCCAACTTGGGACGGCGACGGGTAGGGTGCGCCTTTCAAGCTCAAAATAGGCCTATCCCGCCTGCCTCTACCGGGTCCCAAGCACTCACACCCCTCCCCACACAAAATATTTCTGCCAGATCGGATAGAACAACTGCCGGGGTTGGGAGCCGCTTTTGGCCTCTTGGCGTACTCGTCTACTCCCGGCGTTTCCGTCAGCCCGCCAGGACACGATATGATTTGACGTCCCATTGATACGAAAGTACTTTTTCTGAGCAGTGCTTTCCCTACGCGGTGCCTATCAGCGCAGATCGGAGTCATACATCGTCACATTGCCCAAGTGACAGACAACCGCTTGATAACGTGACAAATTGATTTCGAACCAGCTGGGGATGCCACTAGGCAAGTCTGCCCCACGCTATTTCTCTCAAACCGGCCTCGTTCCAGAACTCTGGACGTGGGCTAGAATCCAAGGATTGGGACTATTCGAAGCAGGCTAGACTAGGCACTTTTCCGCTTTTGTATCCTCCCGGCCGGCACCTTGCGCGCCTGTGTAACAAGTGATGCGTACGGTTGGAGAACAAGCCGATTGCGTCTGGTATGGATGGGGAACAACCCCATTGTGTTTATCGTCAAAGCTGCACTGCATCTCAGAGGCGCACGAAGTAGGGGGCATCATTGGGTGCCGGCTGCCTGCGGCATCTTTTCTGCATGGTAGAGCCAACTGCAGGTAGGTTACCTTACCTTAGCATACTGTCCAAATACCCAGGCGAAGCAGGTGCGGTGATGTTTATATGACGGCTGCTACATATTTGCATTGGTGCTTCAAGCCAGCAGCTACGGCAAGTGGCAGCATACGGACTGTGCTTGATTGACTACCCAACTTCCAGGATGGACTCTGGGCAGAGACAAATTGGGTGGAGACGAGTTGACTGAAGTTCATTTCAAGTTGTAGCGTAGAATGTGCGACGCAAACTGTCGAGTCTCTTCGAACACCAGATGCACTTTTGGCATTTACTGCAACAAGGCCTGGAATAAAATGAGGCAGGTGTGGGACAGCTCCTCGGATCTTTCCGGAGTACTAATCTGGTGTGACCGTCGGCCGTACGAAGTACCTAGGAACTGATGGTCGGTGCGTTCCGTAGGTTCTTGGACGTTGAACGCCTCCAAGCACGACTTAGGCACCCACCCCGATTGGGGCATAGTTGAGACAAGGCGCCACAGAGGGCCTCTCAGTCAGATTGAAGTTTTTTTTCTTGCACACTAGACAGTAGCATTGCGGATGCCACTGCATTTGGTGTTGATTGGGGGCCGCAACAAAGATGGCAGTTTTCTGAAGTGAGAGTGATCCTATATCAGGCGGTTTCACAAAGAAGCTGCGGCTCAAAAAAGGTCCCGACATGACGGGTTCGGCGGAATGGGCCGGCCGAGGCGGGGTGATAGGTTCAATTGCCAGGGACCAACATCCCGCCCTGTAGGAACCGTACTTGTGCATAAGGGTATCTTTTTTTTTTTTGCATGTGCAAGAACGACAAAAGGCCAGCGTTCGAAGTACGGCCCTTGGGTCTTATCATAAGACCATAGATGGGCGGGTTTTGCAGCACGTGCGAAGAACCGCACATGGCGCAGCCAACTAAAGCACCCAAACCTACAGGAAGAGTATAGCCCCCATTTTTCATAGACTTTTAATGGCTGCACTGCCTCCGAATTTTGACTGTGGCTGCTGGCTAAGGTACGTGGGCGGGCAGTAGATAACTCGCCGAGATGGGTGTCTATGGTCAATAATCGCGCAGTGTGTGTTACCAATGGGCGGAACAAATTACCGCCAGCTCACCATACCTACCTACATACAGCAGATATCATGCAATCCCAAAGCTGCGAGGCAATGGGATGGGGCCGGTGTTTCCCCAGAATCTTTGCCGCCGTCGCAGAGCATCGCCATGTTGAGGTAACGACTCGGAGAGACCGAGCAGAACTCAAGGCGGAATATCGAGGGCAAAGTTTTCTTGATATCTTCCCTAAGTATATGTTCTATACGAGATTCTCAAATTCATATGTCCAGAATCTCCAAACCTTCATCCAAAAGCAACCCCAACTCCTTTCTTCCAGTCTCGTCACATACCAGCGACAGACAGAGCCCCCACCACCAATAACCAATAAGAATCATTACTCGTCGGAGACATCACCAGTTGCAAACAACTCCAGGTGCACCCTCTCCTTAGCTACGCCCATCCCGGTCAATACCCGCCGAATATCCACCATGAATCCTTCCGGTCCGCAGATGAAGTACTCGGTTCTTGGATCACTGAGATGCAGATCCTTCTCCTTGTCCAGCTTTGCCAGGTCCATTCTCGCCTCGAAAAAGGTGTAGCCAAATGCTTGCTTATCCTGGGGGCTCACGGTGCTCAGAAAGACATGCGCCAAGACGTTGCTGTTCTCGCGGCAAATGTCTTGGACCTCCTCGCCAAACGGCAGCGTCGAACTCGAGCGCGACGAGTGAATCCACGACACGGGCCTCTGCACCGGCGCAATGCTGGCGACTCCCTTCCGTGGGGAAAGACTCGACAATATAGCCATGAGCGGCGTCGCGCCGACGCCGACAGAGATCAACACAGCCGGGACTCCCTCCTTGCTCGCGTCGGTCGGATCGACGAAGAACTCGCCCTGCGGGTGTGACAACTCGACCTCGGTACCGACGATGTACTCCTCGTGTAGCAGATTAGACAGTATCCCTGGAAGGCCCGGCTCGTCGCCCTCGTCCTTCTTGACGCTGATGCGGTAGTACTCAGCAGCGTCGCGGGGGGCCTCGCTCAGACTGTACTGCCGGCTCTGCAGGTACCCAAGCTGGGGCACGTTGATCTGCAGGCTGATGTACTGTCCGGGGAGGTACTTTGGCAGCGGCGTCCCATCGCTCGGGGCGAGGTAGAAGCTGGTGATGGTGCTGCTCTCAGCGACGCGGCGCGCGACGCGGAATTTGCGCCACCCGACCCAGCCGTCGGCAGCGTTTTTCTTGTACATCTGGCCCTCGCGGCCGATGAAGACGGCGGCGAGAGCGCCGTACGCGGCCGTCCAGGCGTCAACAATGGCGGGGGTAGCGGCGTCGCCCAGCACCTGGCCGATGGCCTGAATCAGGTACTGGCCGACAACGTCGTATTGCGCCGGCGTGACCTGCAGCGACACGTGCTTGTGCGCGATGCGCTCAACGGCCGCGGCGAGCTTGGGGAGGTCGTCGATGTATGTAGCGTACGCAAGCACGGCGCCGGCGAGCGCTCGCGGCTGTCGCATCGTGTCTTGGCTAGTTTTGCTAAACACATTGCGCAGTGACTGGTTCTCGTTGATGAGGTTCTTATAGAAGACGGCCGTAATGGCGTTTCCGTGCTCCTGGAGCACTGGCACCGTCGCTTTGACGATGGCGATCTGGTCGGCGGTAGGGCCCGACATGTTGGAAAATAGCGTGGGGTTCTGGGCGTGCGGCCGGTAGGTGCGTTGCGGGTATTGACAAATAAGACGCAGTTCAGGGGCTAGCCAGTGGGAGTGTTTGGCCAAGTGGGGAATGATGTTAGAGGTTTTGTCCGTTGTTGCTGTGGTGAGGAAAAGTACGATTCTCACGATTCATCGGGCGCATCAACGGCTATTTATGTTCCTGCCATCGTGCAGTCCCGGAAATGCAAAATCCACGGTGGACACCTCGGTGATCCGCGCAGCGTTCCTTGCTCACGGATCCAGCAACATCCCTCGTGGCTGGAGTCTCGGCGCCGTACCGCTCAGGAGACATGTTGTTGGGGTTCCCCGTTCCCTCCCGACAACAGGCCACCCGAGAACTCGGGGCGGTGGAGCGAGAAGTGGAGCTGTACGACCGCGTAGGAAAAGTCTGTATCTCCGTGGACCGAAACTCGCCTCGAATGCCAGGGAATGCCAGGGATTGGCTCGGCTGCCAATGCATTGTAAATGTCAACTCAGGCGTGCATCAAGGATCAATCTACCGTGACACGCTTTCGGCGCGCAGGTCAGACCAGAATTGCTAAGAAAAACCGGATTACTCAGACGGATTCGGGAGTCTGCCGAGACGGCGCATCTCCGCGGGAGCAACCGCGCTCTACGCGCTGGGGAATCCGATCCGCGCACCAGCGGTCTCCACCTGGAGAGCGACAATGGCGCCATGCACCTCCATCTTAAAACGACCTTCATCAAAGCGATTCCAATGGGCGCGGCTGCTTTTGTCATCTTTATTCCGACAGCTCAGCCTCAACGACCGCACTGTTTACCTGATCAGGGTTAGGGTACGCTGTGACGCCATTCAGGGGCCCGCCCCACCGCACAGCTACCTGCAATTCCACAGCTGCGTACACTACCCGAGAACATCAAGTCAGAGAAGCACCCGCATACGTTTCTGAGGAGAACTTCGATTGCCGAGTTGATTTCCATGTTCAAGTTGGTCCAGTCTGCAGCGCCACGAAAGATGAAAGATTGAAACTGACCAATCATGCGCCTATTCGATATCAGAACCACAGGACGACAACCCTCTTTCAGAATAGGCACCTCAATCGTGGGGGGCTCGGTTCTACGTATGGGTGGTCGGACTATGACGATCACAGATAAGAGACCTCGAGAAGAACGATAAAGCGCCAGCACCAACACCAACAGCGACGGCATGCCGCATGAGGATACGATATACGATCATCGGTCTGAAAGATAAGCCCCGCGTTTACGTTCATCTGCCAGATTTGCGTACAGTTGGCGTCGCAGAACGATACCTGCTGCCGCACGGGGAATAAGAAGTATTCTCGTGTCTGCCTGTGAGCGAGGTAAGACTGGCTACTCAAATTTAGCACAGAGCAAGAGAGACACAAATTGCCGTCCCAGGAAGTTGCTGCGGTCTGTCAACTTCCGGGGACGCTTGATATCCTCTAGACATCAGTGTTGTTCCTCGGATCTTAGACACTAGGCCCGCGGCCCCCAGTTCACCTCAGAGGCCGAGAATTCCCTTCTTCTTGACATAGAGGGTCGGATTGAAGACGGTCGCAAATCCCGAATCTTCAGCCCGGAAGCAAATACCATACTTATCCTTGAGCCACCCGGTCACGCGATTCTTAGAAGCATCATCGTCCTGGTTAGCAACAAGATCAGGGTAAATATTGACTGACAAAGACAGGGGCTGAGTACTCACAGTCCATCAGAATGCCGATGTAACCCGTGTTCCTTGGCCTCGGGCTCCTCCACAGTCATGAAAACCGAGTGCATATCAATCGCATACAGAACTCGAGGAGGAACCCAGTGGAATTCCGAATCCAGCTGGTGCATCACCATCTTTAAGATGGCAGCGGGTTTGACTTTGCCGCGCATCTCATGTAGCAGCTCCAGTAAGTTTGCATTTAGAGATCCGTCAATGACAAGTGTGTCATTGTCAACCTTCGAGATGCCTTTGTGGAAGCCCTGGGTGTGCATCACCTTCTGCACGTCCCATTCGAGCGAATGTTCTTGTTGGCGGATGTGATGAGTGTTGGGCACGTATATTGTGACCTTGTTGACATCCCTTTGGGTCGCGACGAGGGCATCGGCCATTCCCTTGGCAAGAGCAAGGTGGAGCTTCCAGATGTAGTCCGCATTCTTGCAATCAGTTCCCGACTCGCCGGGAAAAACAATCTTGTCAATTTTGGTACCCGACTTCTTGAGGAGGGTGGTGAAGTTGCCGTGCTTCATGACATTACGGATGAGAGCGGGTGCATCAGACACCTTGTGCCACCGTCTCTCTTGATCGTCGATCTCGCCGGCCAGCTTCTTGTAGAGGGGCGTGTTCACACTGTATTTGCTACACATGACTGTTTTTGCTGAATTCGCGCATAAGTCCTTTCGAGGAGGATCTCCTAGATTCAGAGCGTTAGTCTCCTACTTGAGATAACCCTCCAAAATCAGGAGCAGCAATACAGTAGAGGGACTTACAAGACATTCCCGAAGTCTGGGTCGCGCAGCAACTCTCGCGCCTGCTTGACATGTTCGGGTTCCACGAGGCTATGATCGCTCAACATGACGTTGGCTCTCATAACCAAATCCCAGTCGTCGAAGTCCCGCGGCAGACAAGTCTCCCTGCGATTGTAGACTGCCTCTCTAGCGCCCAGCGGTGGCCGCTGGTCAACCAAGTAGGGTCCGGTGTTCTAGCCTCTGAGACAGCATTTGCTCACTTCACGCAGCTCCTTGGAGATTTTGTCCGCCAACTTCGGAGGGCAGCACTTGAAACCGTCGGGCTACGGTCGGTCTTGGTGCTGGATCAGGTCCTCGGTGGACTCAGTGGTTGGGCTTCGCAGGTAGGAGTAGTGATGCTTTCCCATCACGATGTTTGGGGTTGGATAGGACTCAGGTATAAATAGATGGATACCTTAGCAAAGAGGAGGCATAGGTGATGCAAGTAGAATGAGTCAGATTGTTCTGGGGAAATACATGCGTTCAGATTCTCGGTAGACGAGAGTCCTTGCGAGGAGAGAAAAGATTATAGATGGGAATAATATCTTTAGGCATTTGTAGGTTATTTAAAGTAAACCATTACTACTCCTGGCAAAGGAAGTGAATGCGGCTTGGGATCCCTGTGGAGCACTCGCGCCATTGATGTGTAGCAGAACCTGTTGCTTTTGTCAGTGAATCGTCAAGAACAATTGTAAAAAGGATATTGTTGTCCAACAGCCAAGCTGAATGTGATTATTCCCGTCCCAAAGCCAAACCTCAATGTTCAGAAGTACCTCTTCAAGTTATGAAAGGTAGCAGACTCGGAAGCCTGGAACAAAGGCCCAGGGTTTCAGCCTCACGCGGGTGCCTGGCCCTGCTTTAGATCAACTTGGTACATGGGCTTTGGATTCAAAAAACCAAAACCCGAGGAAAAGAATGAAGAGCACTCTGGGAACGTAAAAAATTCGCTGGGACAATCAAGACTGTACAATAACGGAATATTCCAGGGAGTGTTGCTGTGCGATACAGTTCCTTATCGCGATCACTTCCCAGGGCAGGCAGTGGTGTAGGTGGCTGACGGTCTCCACAGATCCCTGGCTGAATTGTGGGGCAGCAGGACAGCGCGACATCATGTGATCAATTTGCGTTGTTAGTGGGGTCCAAAACGCGTCCCCCTGTCGCGTTGTTCTGAAGCATCTCCTGTTGCCCCTCCTTTGCGGACATTCTCGGCTCGTCAACCCACTTCAACATTCTGTATCGATTTCGCATTTCTCACAACACCATGACGGTACCACAAACAACCGCCCCGACGGGGCCTGAAGAAACCAGGAGCTCCACGCCCAATGTCGAAGAGCACCAATACCTCGAACTCGTTCGAGAAATCCTCGACGAGGGAGAGCTTCGGCGCGACCGGTACGCCTTGCTAGCCGGGCTGAGCTGAGCTGCTCGCTTCATCATGTGCTGACAACATACAGAACAGGCACTGGCACATTGTCAGTCTTTGCCCCGCGACCCCTGAAGTTCAAGCTCAACCGCAACGGCACCCCGATCCTCCCCCTCCTCACCACCAAGCGCGTCTTCACTCGCGCTATCATTGCCGAGCTGCTCTGGTTTATTGAAGGGAATACATCCTCGCTGGCCCTCAGCGAGAAGGGCGTCAAGATCTGGGACGGCAATGGCTCGCGCGAGTTCCTCGACAATCTGGGCTTGACCCACCGCGAAGTTGGTGATCTCGGCCCCGTCTATGGGTTTCAGTGGCGCCACTTCGGCGCCGACTACGTCGACTGCAAAACCGATTACACCGGCCAAGGCGTCGATCAGCTCCAGCGCATCATCCACACTCTCCGCACCAACCCCTACGACCGGCGCCTAATCCTCAGCGCATGGAACCCCAAAGACCTTCCCCAGATGGTGCTCCCGCCCTGCCACATGTTCGCGCAGTTCTACGTCTCGTATCCGCGCTCCAGAACAGCGCAGAATGAAGTGGGGGAGTCTACCAACAGCGAAAACGGCGAGGAGAACAAACCAAAGGGACACCTCCATTGCCAGCTGTACCAGCGGTCTTGCGACATGGGTCTGGGCGTCCCATTCAACATCGCAAGCTACGCGCTACTCACACACATGCTCGCTCACGTCTGCGACCTGGTACCCGGGAGCTTAACACATGTCATGGGTGATGCGCACGTATATCTCAACCACGTCGACGCACTCAAGACCCAGCTCGAGCGCGAGCCTCGCGATTTCCCCGAGCTGGAGATCACGCAGGAGAAAAATGGCAGCATTGACGGGTGGCGAGCCGAAGACTTTGTCATCAAAGGGTACAATCCGCACAAGACCATCGCCATGGAAATGTCCGTATGAACTGGGCCTAGGGTTGGATAATGATCTATATGCCTGGTGTTCTATGTTTTCCTTTGTCAATTGTAGCAACGTCGCGTGGCTGGGAATTTTGATCGAGACTGGTTGCGGGCAACCGCGTAGAGTGGATTCTCACATTCGACGTTCGATCTTAACAGACAGGGAATTGTCCAAGTGGCACACCCAAGCGTGAATTGCGGGTAACCACACACCTCGCTATAACCTAGACCTTGTACCTTGTGTGGAGCGATACATCATCGAATGTAGCTCTGGTACTACAACCACAGCTATCACGTTCGCTGCCTTGCGATTTGGCGTGTCATGGATTTTAGTTTCGGCGTGATCGACTGTCTGCCTGCTGCCTGTTGTCTACTCGGTAACTCTCTCGGCTCCCAGCATTTCGCCATGCGTGCTCACAGAGTAATGTCATTCATGGTGTTCATGTGGTCACTGAACCATCTGGCTGTAAACAGGTTGGTCGGCTAGCCCACCGCTCTCCCTTTGGATTTATTTCCTTTTTAGCTTACTACTATCTCCATGCCCTACGTATGTCTTAATATAGAGCTCCAATTATCATCAACCCATAAATCACAAACCCCCCAAATAACCCGCGATCCGCCAACCGGCCACGATAACCCGAATATATCTTGTCAAAAACCCAATCAACATCGTGGTATCATGCTTGTATCGGACATAACAAATACACTTTCAAGCCGCGACAGGCATAGCGTCGCCGGCTGGAATCGCCTCGGGAGCCTTTGCATGCACAGGCATGGGCTTGGTCTGCGTGAAGTGGCGAGGCAGCCGGTTTTCACCTTCGGCGTAAGGGAGACCAGCTTCTTCGCGCGCCATGTCGTTGACCCACATTTCGTTGCCCTTCAAACCACCCTTACCGTGCCTCTCGACACCAACCTCGGCCCACTTGGCTGCCAGATAGAACCAGCCAAGAGCATTTCCGACCGTACCAACTTCGTCAGAAACACCTGTCCGGGCAGCGTGGCTCATTTTCTTGTGCAGATCCTCGTTCTCGAATAGCTCCATCAAGTGAGCCGCAACAGTCTTCCAATCGCCAGGGGTGACAAGGAAGCCATTAACCTTATCCTTGACCTGGAGGGGAATACCGCCAGTGTTGGTGACGATGACAGGGCGACCGGCATGGAGCGCTTCGGACACCTTGACCTCGAAACCCTCGCGAGTGGAGAGCTGCAAGACGACGTGGGCGTTGGCCAAGATGGTGTTGATGAGTTGATCGTTGGGGTCGAGGCGCATTACGCTGATGTCCTTAATCAAGTCAGGGTAATATGTTTCGAGCTGTGCCATAGTTTGATCGTAGATCAAACTTGCGTCAGGATCGTCGACGGACCCGTTGCCGCATACTATGAGCTGGGGGACGTCGGTGAAGTTCTTCTTCTCGCACTGCCGACGGAACTCGGCATAGGAGTCGATGACGGTCGGAATACCCTTGGCCGGATCGAAGCGAGCAACTTGGACGATATATTTGCGCGCCGGCCAGACGAGCTCGGTCCTGTGGAGTCGTGTCAGCAATCTGTTGGTGAGGTAAATGGGGGCAACAACTTACATGCGCTGCGAGTGACAGGCAACATTATAGATGTGACCATAGTAGCCAGAATCCCAATTATTTAGGTGCTTGTTCAAGCCATCCAACCAATCGGTTGTTGCTGGGAGGTAGACAACCTTCTCGCGAGGGACGTTGTGGGGGACGAAGATGGGGATGGGATGGCTGATGAACATGTCACAACCCTGGATGTTACTCCAGAGGAAATCCCAGATGTCGGCCTGAGGCGACCCGGCCTTGGCGACGAGGTCGCTACGAATCTGGATGTGGGACCTGTACAGGACTGGGCGGTTCGGAGTGACCTTCTTGATGAGAGGGATCAAGCCTGGCATTTGCGGGTCATCGATCTGTTTTGGTTAGTAATCGGGTACATGCAGCCCATGTGTCGACACAATAACATGTCCGGTTCCTGAAGCCTTCGTGGGTAGGGAGGTGAATTTGCAGGGTTGATTCGGGGGCACTCACAATCACAACATCGGCACCACCATCTTCCGGTGGGCAAAGAGGGCCGCCCTCCGAGAACCAGTAACGATTGGCATTTTCAGTGATCCAGTCAATGATCGCCTGCTTCTCCTCCGCGGAGATGCGTTGGTCCGGGTGGCTCACGCCCTGCAGAATATTGTGGATATTCTTGGTGATACGGAACACACCTGGCCGCGGCTTCGGTACTGTTTGTCGAACTGTAAGTACAACATTCAGGCCGCGGTGAGTACGGGGATGTACATACCATACCAAGTCAAATCGACCCCCATAAGGCGGGCAAACCGTACCAAGGCGTGTCGCATGAGGGCAACACCACCACCCTGGGGCGTGGAGCTGAAAAAGGCGACCTTAGTCTTGTTGCCGCGAAGTTTCTTGGCGTAGGTCAACATAGCCTCCCAGGTTGCGGGACCACATGTGTCTTTGTGGTTCTGAACAGTGGCAAGATGGGCGCGGAACCCAGCATCTGTCTGTACAATGCCACGGAATCCGACTTGGAGAAGGGGAACGAGAGACGGGCCAAAGTTCCTGAGGGCACTTGGTTAGCCAACGCCACACAATCACAGCATGCCTTTCCCAACACCTACATAATGCACTTGCGAGCCATGGAGTCAGCTTGCTCATCGACCCGCTTGACATCCCAGAAGCTCTTGTCCTTGTGTTCGTCATCCGGACGCATCACAATCGGGACGATGTCAAGCTCCAGCCACAGTCTGGAGCAAAGCGAGGGGCTCATGTACTTCAACGTAGTTGGGAGGCCCGCGCCGATGAACTTGGCAAAGTTCTCGTGCTCATATCTCTGGACTTCGGCAATAACGTAGTCGGCAATGAGATCTTCGCCCATTTTCATAGCATCGTCAAGAAGAATGTGCTTGACTGAGAAGTCAATCAAGTATGTGGTGTCATGAATAGCGACCGCGACAACGGCGGTGTGGTCATCCGAGAAGACGGCTGAAATGCCGAGATAGAGGGTCTGAGAAGGAATAGCGTCAGAAAAATGCCTTCAAGGGACGAAAAACCCTCCACCACAAGATAGTAGCTGGTGGACACAGCCGTCGTGGAACCACACCAGGGGAGTTGTGTTACACGGGACAAGAGCTAGCTATTAGCTAGGCTGTGACAGTGAGCTTTGCTGCCTCTCAAGCTACGGCATGGGACAGCTGCGCTGGAACACACCGAAATGCCACATTCCCGCCTACCTATAAGTACTATAGGTGGTGCAAGGGAGGTTGAGAAAAGGGGCAGCAAGTCAAAGTGTCAAAGCAGAATAGCATCGGGAACACAACGCAGAGATATCCACGTACCGTCAAGGCAGGTCCAAAATGTCCTTCCTTTTCGACAAGCGTGCTCATCTGACGCTTACGGTGCACCGAAGTGCCCGTCGAGAACTTACGTCCCTGCTCGAGTGCCATGATTGAGCGGGCGAATGGACGAAGACTTTTGGGTTGGTACGACTTGGGAGCAAAACCAAGCGAAGGGATGGAACAACCTCGATCTCGAGGGTAAGCAATTGGGGATGTAGATAGGTGCTCTTCTCGCACAATAGGATCGCGAGTCTGGCGGCAATGTTGGGATGAGAGAGCAGAAGCGACAGGCAGAAGTCCAGAGGAAAGAGGAGCTGGGTCTCGAGGACTAATAAGCGTCTCGGAAAGAGAGGGGGGAGAATTGCGGTCAAGGTGGGGTGAAGCTGATCGGCCGGAGCTACGATGAAAAGGATCCGGATTGGCAACAAAGAGATTGGGCCTCTTGGGCGAGCCTGAGGGCGAGGGCGAGGAGGTGGGAAGGTGGCGCGGCGCATCCAGGGTAGTTGCAGTCGAGATCGCCAATTCGCCCACGGCGGGAGGCTCCTCGTCGTGTCGAGGAGCTTCTGGGCGGTGACGCAGGTCGGCGTGATGCAGCTGCAGGTTGTCCTGCGGGACCGGGGTGTCGCCCTCCTTGGCCTCCCGGTAATGGTGGGGTGGCGGGGCTCGTGGGGCACTAGGCCCAGGCTCTGCTCCTGCCCGGCGAATTTCCTGCCCTTCCTGCCCTTCCTGCCGCGGGACCCGGAAGTCGTTGTTGCTGTGGGTTTGCTCGGCCATGGCCGCTCTCTGCGACTTCACAAATTTCCGGCTCGTCTAAATTCAAGGGGCGAATTTGGCCTCCTGTGGCACAGTCAACACACACAACCTTCGAATATCGGGACGCAACAGATCGGATGGCAATGCTGTTCCATGATCCGCTTCCCGCTCTCCACTTGGCCCACTGCCCTGGCCGCTGTCCGACGTGGGACAGCGTGGAGGCCGATTTAGCCCAGCCACACGCTTCGGGTGTCGCACAGCTCGGTGACTACCACCTCCTGCTGCACACTGCTGCTGCACCGCTCCAAGCTTGTCCACTGTCGGGGAAGATGTCTTGACAGCCCTGACAGGGCAGGAGATGCATACTGAAACCTCATCTCTCCCCAACGCGCATCTTGAAGCTGTGACGGCCATGCTAGCGGCGAGCTCAGGAGCGGCGATTGGATGCTGTGACAACGCCCACATGCTTCAAACAGGAAGCCCCGGTCTTCCTCACCCTAAGGGCATGCAAGCAACAAAGTCGGTGAGAGCGCTTGCCGACCAAACATTGGAGGAGGCTTGGAGACCACGGAGCTAGCGCCGAGAGCGGAAAGGAAAGAGGGGGAAGGGAAAGTGGACAGCTAGGTTGCTATTCACGGATTTTGCTCAAAGCACGCGCGGTAGGGATGGGGCGTACCCTGTGGTGAAGAGCAGTGTTGCCCTGTTCCTGAGTAGTTTGAAAGTCTAGGGGTAGAGGTCAAGGAATACAAGCTGCGAACCGCCAGTCCAATTGGGTGCCAGCTGAGGCGTTCTCAGCTCAAGTTCGGAGGCCGGGTGTCGGGTGAGACGGGTTCCAACTTTCGACTGTTTCTTGTCAGACAGGCTTGGGCGAATGTCCGGCTGGCAACCTCTCTGGGAACTTCCTGTACTCTGCGGGTGGTCAACTCTTGGTCCTCGCGATGCTGTCGGGCGTTGGCCCGGACCGTGGCTCGGGATGGCCGGTCGATGTGTGGGATGGGAGTTGTGAATACCCTAGTCGATGTGCCCTAGTCCCCCGCGTTTTAGCGTTGTGGCAAACGGCTCGCCGACTCACAGTGGTCCGCGCGGACCTTGTTAGCGTGCGGGTGTCGTGCTTCTCCTCGTCCGGGGGAACCCCGTTGACGCCTTCAGCGGTGGTGGGATTTAGCGTCAAAACACTGGAGCTCACTGTGCCTTTGTGGGGTTGTGGGTAGCCACTTGCGAGATGGTGATGGATATCCTTCGAGGCTGTGAGGTAGAAGATGGGTTGAGAAACAATTTCAAGAAAACTGACGATTGCAAATCGAGTTCTTTTGGTGACTTGAATGGGTAGACTTTACCTTGTGGACTGACTCAATGACCAGAACGGTAATCGTCATGCGATGAGTTCATAATGGAGACATGAGACCATAACGTTACCGCATAGACAGGCCACACAGCATTTGCAGCCGAATTGAATACGGAGCTAGCTACTAGCGACCGAGCAGCGCATGGGTGAAGGTGGGTGTAATGCGGACAATAAAGGACCTAGCTTACCGCTGCCACCGAAATCTCTTCGACGGCCTGCGCGAGTGAGAGATTTCTAGTCGTAAACGGCGCGCCTAGGTAGCATCTTTTTGATCGTTATAGCAGCAGTTTCCTAGAGATTGAGAGAAATTACCTGAGGACTCCGAGGCCGACACCTGAGGCATGTGAAGGTAAGCTCGCATGGTTGTACACAGCTTCACAATCTCACAGCACAGAGAGGCGCGGGATCGCAGTAACATCGCATCTGGATCTCCAAGCCTCAGTTCTCAAATCAGCTGTCGGGCCAAGTGGTAGGGTGGAATCTTGGTAGTCATGAGTCTTGACGAAAATGTCTTGTTCTCGCATCAGGCCACACCTGTTGGGCCGGCACCAAGCGGGATGTCGTCGGCTCTCAAACCGACGGGAACCCCGCATGGGTTGCTTACCGCAGGATAAGGAATTCGTAGCGTGGGTGAAAAATCTCGACGCAAGGAATTTTTTGGGTGATTGACAATTAACAATGACAATCTGAGCGAAACAACCCCCATCGAGTGCTGGCAATGGGGGCACTGGGGGTTGCCGCGAGGCATCATTTGTCGGAGCCCACTGATCTTCCTGGATTGACAAGTTTCTGGCTAGGTCGAGGGGCGAGGGTCCGGGAGGGGTGAGTGGGCCCCACCAAGCAAAAGCACAGGCCATGGGCTCGAGCACCGAGCATTGGAGATGCTCTACTCTACGAAGTCCCCACCTGCCGGGCACGGCACCCGAAGGTCTGAATCGGATCAAAGGACCGGAAATCTGATGGGTATCTCGCAGGGTCGGCCCGAGCTCGAATATCAGGAAGCAAGCTACGTAAACTGTGTAGTAGGCGTGCCTACCTCGTAAATATTCCTCGCCCACAAGTTTGAGCGACGAGACTTGGCTCAACGCTTGGACAGAGTTCCATGAAGAAACACAAGATGAAGAAACACGAGAAGCATTGAAACTCGGAAAACTCAAGCATTCATTCCTAATAGTACCCGCATATTACACGCTCCACGGCGACAAGCTCCTGAACAGGGCGTCATTCCTCTAAGCCTTCTCGAAGCGCGAGGCGACGGTCTTCCAGTTGATGACATTCCAAATGGCCTCAAAGTACTCGGCCTTGCGGTTCTCGTACTGCAGGTAGTATGCGTGCTCCCATGCGTCAATTCCCAGCAAGGGAGTGTACGGGCCAGAGACAGGGTCCTGGTTGGCGCGCGTCACCAGACTGAGGGTGCCGCTCTGGTTGTCCCTGACGAGCCATGCCCATCCGCTGCCTTGGATCCCCGCCAGGGCAGTGTTCATCTGTTTGCGAAAGGTGTCGACGGAGCCGAAGTCCTCGTTGATCGCGGTCTGGACGAGGAGCAACGAGTCAGCGTCAAGTCCCAGCCTCATCTCAGTCCGAAGACATCGGGTGTCATACCTTGAGAGCGCCGGAGGGGTCACCGCCGCCATCTCTGCTTGCAGGGGCAAGGTTCTCCCAGAAAAGAGAGTGGTTGAGGTGGCCTCCGCCGTGGAAGTTGAGCATGGGTGCAACAGTGGCGGCCTTGGTAAACTCGCCTTTGCTCTCAGCCTCGGCGATAGTCTGCAATGCGGTGTTGAGGCCGGTCACATAGGTCTGGTGATGCTTCTTATGGTGCAGCTCCATGATCTTGCCCGAGATGTGCGGCTCCAGGGCCCCGTAGTCGTCTGAGTGTTAATTGCATCAGCACAAGCACTTCGACCCAGCCAACACCCGGGGTTGAAAGGCGTAGGCATTCCAATAAACTGAGGCCACTGTGGGAGGGAACCCCAATCACTTACAGGCGAGGTCCGGGAGGGTTGCCTTGCCACGCACAAAGCTTGTGCTGGCGAGCGCTGCGGCGGGCCTGGCGGCTCCAGAAGCTCGAAGAGCTCCTCGGAGAGCAGGGACGGTGCGAAGGAGCGTGGACGACATCTTGGTGTATGAGTTCAATTGCAATTGGCGTATTTGGGTCGCTGCGACGGATCAATTGTTAGTTCTGAAGCGTGAAATGTGAATGCAACGGAGAGACGAGCCAAAACCTGTTCGTCGTTCCGTTCGAGCCGCTGAGCCGCCAGATCTCGGCGAAGCTCCAGCTTCTTTCGTCATTGTTGTCTCCACATGCATGGGTATGCAGGTGGCTTATGCTGTGGCTTGCCCGCCAGCCGAGTGGCTAATCCCTGCATTCGCGTTCTGCTCCTCCCCACCAGACGCGTGCTCCCCCACGATCCCCTCCCACCACGGCCCAAGGCTTGCAAAAACCAACCGAAACCTCCCCTGACCTCGGCGCGCGCAGTCAAAATGTCGTACTATGACATAGACTCCATTCTGACAGACGCAGAGGTGAGCTTGCCGGTCGCGGTGCCACAATAAAGCCTGACATTTGTTGTTCCACAGAAAATACCCTGCACGTTCCAACTCGATGTCCCTGAGCTAGGCTATCTCGATAACAACCCCGGCCAAACGCTGAAGACCGGCGCAAGAATCGCGCTGCCTCTCTGGCTGGCTGAACTCCTTGCCATTACCAGCACAGGCGACTCAGATGATCAAGGAAAATCGTACGTGGCCTTCGACCTCCCGCCGGCCTTGAGAAACGATGTCGTCCAGGCGCTCAAGGCCAACCCCCTCGCCGTTCCGCTCCGCGACCAGAGCGCCCATTTTTACTCCCTCGCGACACATATGATGGATCTTTCAGAAGAGCCAGAGTTGAGCGCCACCTTGAGGAATACATTCGTGAAGCGCGCAGCCGAGGTCGCGCTCCACGCTCGAAAGCTTGGAGGTGGAACTGGCAAGGGCGACGAGGGCAGCAATCTCGGCGTCGGCGGAGCTGGTGAGGAGTTTCTCCGAGGTCTTGACGAGTGGGAGAGGCGTCTTTTCCGAAAGGCGCACGATGGGACCAAACTAAGCAAGGAGTGGATGGAGAAGATCAAGAAGCATTGAGAAGCTACTCATTGTCCTCTCCCGATCTCTCACCTCGCCACCAGCCACGGGCTGAAATTCGCCATACCAACCAGGAGCCGAGGATCCGTACCGACTGTACCTACAATCTACCGCGCGGTATTCTAGAAAACGCAGAGCCTCGGTGTGCTGGCTCGCGTAAATGTGGTGCCGCTGAGAAAGGGGCTTGGGGAAACTAGAGGCGGGCTCGCGGCCGCTAGGGGTTAAACGATGTGATTCGTACACCTCTCTTGCTTCCACTCGACGGCTTCATACCAGCTCAGGGTGATCTGGGAGTATCGTTGGCAACCAGCACCTTCAATGCGTCGGCCCGGGCTTAACGATGGCGTCTATCTATTATGACATCCTATCAGGGAAAATCGCCGCTGTGCTGTCTGAATTCGGAGATGGAGCTTGTTGAAGATATTCGGCTGCGCAGAAAGTCAATGCTCTATGGGGCACCCCGGCCAGGAAGACGATCCCTGCTGGGAATAGGCACAGGCTGGCGAACGGCTTTCGGCACCAAGGGGAAAGCGGTCGGTGTCCGTTAGCGTGTCTGTGATGTATGTCATGTCATATTGGACCGGCTCCGCTTCACATATTGTGAAATCCAGCATGAACGGATCTCTCGCAAAACGTTGCAAGGCCCAGGTTTCATTTCATCGTGTTCTGTCCCGTCTCGGCTTGTTGAAAGGCTTTTGTTGGCAGGATGAATTGGCCACAATGCAATAAAAGCAATGGCAAACGGTCAAATCCACGCACCCATGGAACCCATCTGTTTTCTGCTAGTGTAGTGTAGTGTAATGGCCTTCAAGGTGCTTATTGGCAGAGTGGGGTCCCGCAACTCTATAACTATCGACTGGTTACGTAATGATGCGGGTGAAGCGGGGCATTTTCGACAAGATTCGAGAACAGGCTCCCAGCTTCATACAAATCATCAAGTGCCCAACCCGCGACGCTGCGCCATCAGAAATCTTTCACAAAAGAAGCTCGCTATTCCAGACATCGAGTCTTCCGAGAAATCGCGGTTTGCCAACGACTGCTCTCTACTTCGCGCACCAACACACCCCCGACAACATGGGCAGCATCGTTCTTCCCCATCTCGAGACTGGTAAGTTCCACAATCGCGACCCTGACTACATGCCAACCACTAACGTCACTCTAGGCTGGCACGTCGACCAGGCCATTCTCAGCGAGGATGAGCGGCTTGTGGTGATCCGCTTCGGCAGAGACTGGTCAGCGGACTGCATGCGACAGGACGAGGTGCTTTACCGCGTCGCTGACCGCGTCAAGAACTTTGCCGTCATCTACCTTTGCGATATCGACAAAGTACCCGACTTCAATCAGATGTACGAACTCTACGACGAGTGTACTCTCATGTTCTTCTTTCGAAACAAGCACATGATGATCGATCTGGGTACGGGTGACAACAATAAGATCAAGTGGGTGCTCGACGACAAGCAAGAGCTGATAGATATCATCGAAACAATCTATCGCGGAGCGAAGAAGGGTCGCGGCTTGGTGGTTAGCCCGAAAGACTACTCGACGCGTCATCGTTATTAGGGGAAGAGAGTACCTGTGATTTCGGAACAGCGGCGTTGGGCGTAAACGGCCAGGAGGCTGGAAAGGTTCGACAAAGAAGGACGCGCCAAGAAAGGCCCGTATACTTCAGGTTCTACTGGGATGGGAATTGGGCTTCACTTGTGTGCTGGCCGCCCAGCTGGCTTTGGCACGCAACCGGTCAGTGCTATCTTGCCTGGGTTTATGGGATCCCGCACGAGGCAAGCAAGATTTATGAACGCAGTGAATACAAAATGGCTAATTCTGTCCAGAGTCAACTTGCCGGAACCGAATTGGTGCATGATCGTGACATTGCCAGCCATTTGGCGTACCTAGGTGCAACCCGAGCCGTCTAGGAATATCCGGCTGGGCATTGAGCTTGTATCACCAAACATGGCCAAACAACAACGACGGGGGCAGTCTTTCATATTGCGCGACCGGCCCACAGTTCAACGTTGCGTGGCCGATCGACAGCTCCAACCTCAAGAGCCCCCGCCCCTTCGTGGTGCCCGCGATACTGCTAACCAGCAAAGGTCGCACAAAATAAAACAGGATGACAGTTCCGCTGTCTGGGCAATCGCCAACTTCATCGATTCACAAACTCCTCCTCGGTACTGCTGGCGTTGAGGCCGCAAAATTACCGAGGCGACGACCAACAACCGGGATACCGAGACTCGCTTGTTGTCCAGAACAACTTGCATCTCTGCACGTCACAATACCGGGGCGGCAAGGTCCTTGTCACTTCGGCACGCCTGAGTATTGTGGGGTGACTGTCCGTCCCTCCATCAAACTGACACAGTTTGCGACCTGGGATGACAGAGAAAACGTAGGCCGTGTTTGTGCTGCCGTTCAACCGTCAGACTGCTTCGTCCCGTAAAGTCTGTTTCAATGAATCAACCTCCCCATCCTCCCGTGCCGCAGCGCCGCTTGACTTTCGCTTCGCTTCGTGGGGGGTTGCACCCGACTCCCGCTTCCAGTGATCGGTAGTGGGTGCCTATATGAAGCGGGTTATATGCTGAAGCGAATGCGCCTCTTTTTTTACGACCGGTACGTGTATTAACATCAGTCTGTAAAATCCCATTGCGTTCATAGGGGCGAACGGTGTGGCGGACGTTGAATTCGGAGTAGGGATTGTGATTGGCCACCACGTTTGATGGAGAACCTCCCCTCCATCGTGGACCTGGATTGGCGTAATCTTGATAACGGCCACCGCCGCAGCGTCACCCCTGTCCAGCCCAGCCAGGGGGGGGGCGGATTTGCGCTGGGAATCGCGAATCTGGCACGCTGGTTTCCAGGTTTCCAGGCTTGGGTGCGTTGACAGCGAGCCGAACACCCGGTTCTTCGAGTCTCATCCCACGTCGTGCACCTTGCGTTCTGTCTAATTAATCGTCGGCCCTCCAGACCCGCTGCTTGCTTGCCGCCCTCCAACTTTCCTTTCGCCTCGCATGCAGCCCCGTCGCAATAACCCCGCGTGTTGAGACTGGAACCTGAGGATGGGTTGGAAAGGCTTCTCGCGGGCCAGCATCGACGCCATTGGGCTCGACACCCTTGGGACTGGCGCCACACATCGCATCACTCCGGCCTGGCCCAGGTTGCGACGCTCCCTTCTGAGCCGCCAGGCCCTCGTCTTCGCTATTACCCTCGCCGCTCTTTGGCTCCTTTGCCTGCAGCTGAGCCTATTCTCATCATGGGGCGCCCCGCTGGGATTCATCAGCATTCCCGAACTGCGAAACGGACCCAAGCGCATGACCCCGGCCTACAACATTGTACCGCCGCTGGCGGCCCCCGTTGCCTGCTTTGGGCCGCGAGGCCGCCTACTCTCGGAGAGCCCCGACGACGACATCCTGGAAGAAGAGTTTAGCATCCGTACGTGGGAGACTCGCCCCTCCTTCTCTTGCGATAGCTCAAGGCGCTAACATCAGCTCTCCCCCGCAGCATACCCTATGCCCTTCACTGGCTCGCACGAGACGCTGGGTCTCGATGTAACGTGGATGACGGCCGAGGGCCGGTATGGCGCCTACGGGCTCGGAGAGGACAAGGAGTCGTACAAGCGGTCGAAGGTGGATTGGGATAAGGTGGACTGGAGCAAGCTGCAGGACGACTGCTTCGCCAGGAACAAGCTGCGCTTCCCGCCCGCCTCGACGAAGTTTGACAACCCGGCCGAGCGAATCCGGTTCGGCTTCCGAAACGACTCGCACATTCCCGAGGTCAGGCAGTGGCACGAGTTCAACCAGACCCAGCGCACCGCGCTCGTCATACGCGCCTGGAGGGGGTACAACTACACCCCGGAGGACATGTACCACCTTCGGTCGCTGATGACCGAATCGTCTCTGCGATCCGGCGGGGAATACCAGGTCATCTTACTGGTGGATATGCGGGAGTCGGAGGAGAACATCTTCGCGTCGCCAGAAGCGTATCAGCTGGGGTTGGAGCACGCTGGTATCCCGCCTGAGCTTCGCTCCATTGCGGTTCTGTGGGACGAGCACCTTCTTAAGTCGTGGTATCCGGGCGTGCCCGAGCACAGGTACGTCGAGACGAAACAAGACACCTACAGTCTCAAATCTCCTAGCTGCCGCATAGCAGACGTCATTGTCCCGCCATGGAATGCTAATTTGCTTTTTCTGGTTTAGGACCATGTGGCAAGTCTACCAGCCCATGCAGCTCCTAGCGCTGCACTACCCAGAATTCGACCACTTCTGGCAGCTCGAGCTGGACATGCGCCTCACCGGCCACGCAGGGAAGTTCCTCGACCGTCTGGCCGACTTCGCACGCCGGGAGCCGCGCAAACAAGCCCTTGAGCGCTCAACATTCATGCACATGCAGCAGCAAATCGGCGACTACAAGCAGTTCTCCCACGCTGTCGACCGCGCCAACAATGGCGACGCCGCCGTGTGGGGCCCCCTCTACGTTCCTGAGATCCAACCCATCGGACCGGAGCCTCCGGTGCGCTCTGCTACAGAAGACAACTTCGAATGGGGCGTTGGCGAGGAAGCCGACCTCATTGTGACATCATACTGCAATAATGCGTCGATTGCCGATGCATGGGTCTTCCGCACCTGGATCCACGGCTTTGGGAATGGCACCAAAACCCCCATGTTTTTCTGCCCGCCCGCCATGATGCGCACCAGCCGCTCTCTCCTCCTTGTCACCCACGAGGCGCAGATCGACCGCAATATGTACATCCCCAGCGAGGCTACCCCTCCTAGCTTCGCCCTCTGGCATGGCCTCAAGATCAGCTTCCCGCAGCACCCCGTCTTCTGGAAGGTTCGCGATGACTTCGCCACACAGGAGCTGTGGTGGAAAGGCGGGCCAGCTAACAGCTCCACCGGCGTGGGTCCGGACACACTTAACCATCCACGCGGCCTCGGGCTCACCTTCTGGTGGGAGTCAGAATGGCCGCGCCAGCTGTACGATGCCTGGCAAGGTATCCCGCTTGAGGAGGGCGTCCCTTTCCCCTGGGTCCTGACCAAGCAGAACGACAAGGTCTACATGCCCAACATGATGGTGCACCCAATGAAGCATCGTTGAGCAATCTCAAGACCAACAATAACGAAAGCTAGCAAGAGAGAGCCCCGCATCTCTCTTTTTGGTACGAAGTCTTACGTCGTCATTGCATGCATGGCAGAGTGCCAGTGCCAGGAGTTTTTAAAAGAGGGAGGCAATCATCATTGATTTTGAAGCATCAGCCGGTTTTGGGCTTCCTATTCGGGCGTCGCATGTGTGTTTTCCCATTTTCTTCCAGCTCTTGTACAATAATCATGTATTTTATGTCACACCCCCGGAAGGAAAATGAGCGGGACAAGGCCAAACGACCCTGGGTCCCCCTCTCACCAGTCAGCCAGCATAAATCGATACCCAATGTCCACTGTACCAATCAAGCTTTTGTGATTAATACAAATCATACCGCGCAGAACACGTCTTTTTCTCATTGCGATTAGATACTCTCCCGAACAAATACCATGATTACCAAGAGGTAGCCGCGCCAATAATACACTTTCCCCAGCCCAAAGTTTAACTCCATATGAGGATGGCAACGCAAGAAGAACATAAAGAAATGACTGTGTCCGTGAAAGAAAAAGAACAACAAATATCTGGGATGAACTGGATCCGTCACTAAAAGATAATCCCGTCCATTCCCCGATGATGCCCTGCTCCTCCTAATAGTCATCAGGGATATCTTTCCCCTCCGACGGCCGCAAAACTTCAGAAATGTTCGCCCGAGCCCAACTTTTTCAATGGGCAGGCTTTAGCTTCGCATCCTTGATAAACCACGTTGTTGCCCCACCAGTCCGGTTCAATCCCACTCCACTCAAGAGCAAAAAAGATGATTGTCGCGGAGATGGAGATGCCGGTTGAAAAGGCGGCGGAAAGTACGAAGTTATACTTGGACCAGAAACCCACGAATCGGTTCTTGCACCACATCCAAGACAACCATCCGATCCAGACTGAAGGAAGCGTCCATGATAAGTTATAAGGCGCCCAGGACAAAGCACCGGAGATCAAGAGGACCGGGTGAATTTGCCGTGTCCACTTTTGTTTCGGAAACTGTCTCTGGATTGCCCAGATGATGAGAGGTATGGCCACGCCCAGCGGCCAGCCCACCATCAACGCAGTGTATTGCCCATTAACCCCAAAGATCTTTGTGGGGCCGATGGTCCCCCAAAGTACCGACGCTGTGAAGAAGGTGTTGATTCCTGGGCAGACCATGCCGTTCGGGGCTTCAGGCGTACAAACGTTGGGAATGCTGTTCATTTGGAAGTTTAGGACAGCCGTGCAGATGAAGGTCGAGACAATCGTGGCTACTACTTGGGCCATGAAGGTTTGGCGCGGGGGGATCTTGACGTAGTGCGCCAGCTTGAGGTCATTCGCGAATGAGAGGGTGTGCGCACAAGTCACATACCTATCCCGTGTTAGTATATGTGGTCCTGGCCAGCGTTGGGGGATTCTGTTCCTACCCATAGGTCTTGAAGAAGTTCATGGCTAAAGCATTCCCTTCGACCCAAGACCCGCCGATGAACTCTGCCAAGACGTTGAGAGTCACCTCTATTCCAGTAATGGCCTGGACGATACCGATTGGAACGACAAAGACGAGGCAGAGGATGAGGCCGTAGAAAACGACGGCAGGTGTCGTGTACGTCTCCCAGCCGGCGATGCCGCCTATGCCGCACCCGATGGCAAATACCAGCAGCACCAAGTACCACCAATCTGGGGCTTTGAGTTTGTGAGTGAATATCAGCTTTTCCATCATGACGACACATATGGGCGGGCGGGTTTCTCACCTTCACGATAGGTGGCCATAAGTCGATTATGAACATCCTTGTACTCTTCGGCCTCGGGATTCTTACTCTTCCAAAAGCTCCAGATCAGGGTCTTGAATCCTGTCGCAATTTCGTATCGATGGTTGAGGAGAATGTACTATCCAACGACTGTCAGCGATACCGTAAAAGCCTCAACCACGGAATTAACATACTGTGAGGGTTGCCGGGTAAACAGCAAAGAAGAACATATATATTGTGAGGTTCCCTGCGGCGAGGTAAGCCGGCGAGTAGGCTTCGTATTTTTCCGCATCGAAGAGGCCCTTTTCGTTGATGGCACGGGTGACGTTGTAGGGATGTGCCGTGTTGTCATAGACGTAGTTCGAATTGATAGGGAGATGAGCTGTACCCCATGTGTTTGAGCACCACAAGCCGAGAATCACAAACCCAGAGACGATTTGTCCCAGTATTCGGTTGAAAGTGCTGAAGAAGGGAACTATGAGCGGGTCGGGACCTGCGCTAGAGAGGACGTTCCAATCGAAAGTTGACCAGGGATTAAAGCCAAGGCCGTTGTTGAATCCAGCCACGGCAGTGAGCATCACACTCGTCGGCGCGATCCATGTAATCCAGCTGAATCTACTGAGAGCCCCGAAGAGGTTATCGGGGAACCAGAAGTATACGAACATGGCTGCAAAGGCCAACATAAAGAACTTGTACCGCGAAATGTGGTAGGTCTTTCCGAAGGGGCCCTGAACTGGCGGGTTTTCTCTGACGTGGAATGCCGAGTTCAGTGCGATCGTAGACAGCGAAGCGGGCCAAACGCAGTATGTTGGGTACACAAGAAAGCGTCTCGTGATGCCAGCCATGCCGTACCCAATCAGATTTGTAGATAGCGCAATGAGGATCTGGTAGGAGAATTCGCCAGCGTAGGGTTGGTTGAAGTACTGCTTCAGATATTGGCTCCAGACGATGTTGTTGGTGTATGGCTGGGAAGAAGCAACTGTTGCCATAATCGTGACCAACATGTGCTCCTTTTTGGTGAACGGGCCAGGATTCAGGCTGTGGCGAATGCCCCAGAGAGTGAAGCCCCGGTCTGGAAGCACGCGACTGCAAAGCCTTCCCAATGGATAGGCAAGCAACTGAGCCACGTTCGACGCCACGAAGATGCTGGGCATGCGAATAGAGAACAGCTGGTTGATGAATGCTAGGACGCAGGAAAAGAACATGCCAATGACCCAGACGCGAATCGTAGAGCTCGACATCGTTGGGTCGTCATGATTGTCGACGACGGATCGAACTTCTGAGTACGGGCTGTTATTGGTGATCAACGCAGCCTCAAGCTTCATCTCGTATATCAGGTGTCTGTGATCGTCGGGACTGTCGAAGACATCTTGGTTTCCTGCTGCTTATTAGCCAACCCCAGCCGCTACGCCGCCCATCGCGCCGACTGACCGAGAAATTCTGTGATTCTGTCGAGTACGGTCTGAGGAAAGTTCGGGTCTCTCGCGTGGAGCTTTAGGACGTTTTCCATAAGCTTCTCAACTGTCAGCGACGCGTCCATGGGACCCCTGGTCACTTTTTCTTGCGGAGATGGAGCGACTGACCCGTTTGACCTCCATAAGGCTCATCTGGTCGGCGAGAACCTTGGCATCTTGGAGATCGGTCTCCGTCACATTCAGCTCGCTATAAATACCAATTAGCACTATTGCGAATCTCCAGTTCGGTGCCCAACTCACGCTTCCACGGCTCGGTCCAGCGGAGCATCATGGTCGTCGACTTTCTCGGTGCGCTGGAAGGATTCCTTTTCTGCCACTCCGTCCATCTCGGAGGGCGGAGGTGAAGGGCGCGGAGGAGGGATCTCCTCCTCCGTTCCTGCGTCGGCCGTCATTACCTCGAGAATCGAGTCGGAGCGCTGTGGGAGTTTTGTTGACTCTCAAATCAAAAAGGCAGCTGAGGAGATAGATCGAGGGCCGAGAGTGCAGTGATCCGGTTCGGTTTGAAGAGCAGCAGCGAAGAATATCTGGCGGGGGAGAACAGGCGACGAATAACCAAGACCCTGGGTCGATTGGTGGGGAGTGAATGGAAGAAGGCGCGAGCAGCTTATCGCAGCAAGATCTCGGGAAGAAGATGACAGCAGATGAGATGGCAGCCGTTCCCCACACAAAATAGGTGAGGTGAGGCCGTGGAAGGCGGAGACTAGCAGAGGCAATTCACGAGTGCCTGCATTGGTAGTAACATCTGCGGCGCAGGAGCACAGTTGATATTGCACGGCCCCATTCCCCGAGGCCCTGTGCGTGACCAAGATGACGAAATGTGATGGAATATTCTGATGATTTCGAGTCCTCAGGCGGGGTTGTGCAGCGCCGTGACACTTAGCAGTTTTGATTGAGCTCCAGATGGAAAGAGGTATCATTGACCAGCACAACGGGGGCATGGCCCAGAACAGGGAGGGGATGGTCTTGAGACCAGTACCACCCACAACAACCTCGTTTTGTCAGACGAGTAGAGGCATTGGCGTTCTACTACCTCAATGTGGTGAATGGTTACGCCCATAAAAGGTTTAGCAAACATCTGAAAGCTTATTAGGAACCTCTGTTTAAGACATGACATGGTGTCAGCTGCAGACCTAGTTTCTGGAACCAAACTCGTGCCTTCCATCTCAAACATCTGCCCGCGTTCACCAACGAGAGTATCCATTTGTGCGCTGTTGACAGGGGCGCAGCTGGTTACTCCATGCATCAGGATGAAATTAGGAGCTCACGTCTTTCCCCTATGTGTCACAAATCCGGCGCGAAATCGCATCATAATCAATCCCATTTACAGCGAGATTGCGCTCATCAACACAGTGTTCTTCACAAAGACGCACATGGGACGCAAATCTCAAACAAGGTCTCTTTCGAGGCCGATTACGCGATAGCTAGGTACATATTAGATGGCTTTTTGCAGAGTACGGCACTTTGGGCGGGCAAGGCCCTCCCGAATCTTCCCTCGAACTTTTTCATACCTAACAGCCTTAAACAAGGCCGAAGGTCCAGGAGCTCTCCCAGCTGTACTTCTCGCCGGGTCCAAGGATCTGGTCGCGGCCCCACTCGGGGCTGTTCAATCATGTCAGCTTGGCACGCGCAGAGAGGGGAGTATGTGTTCACGTACTGGTTGATGCCATCAGGGTAGTCCTGGGCCTCGATGGCGACGCACGAGCTCTTGACGACGCGCTGGGCGGGGCTGATGCCCTGGGTGCTCTTGAGAATCGCGCTGCCGTCCATCCACGAGCACGAGTAGAGCACGACACCGGGCTGGTCGGTGCGCAGGTCGGCCTTGACGCCCGAGAAGGCGCTGGAGATGGTCAGCACCGAGGCGTCCTTGGGTGCGCCCTCAATGAGCCAGTAGCCGTTGTAGCCCTCGCACACGCCGTCGGCGCCGCAGTTGCCCTTGAAGCCGGTCACGTTCCGGGAGTGGCCGAAGAGCAGGTCGGGCTTGCTCGCGAAGTCGTTGATGCTGCCCGGCGCCGCGGTGAGGATCTTACCGGTCGGCAGAGCACCCTGGTCCGCCTCGAGGTAGCGCTTCGAGTACGGGAGATACAGGTTGTGGTCCCAAACCAAGTCCGTGGCCGGGTTCTTGTATGCGTCCAGGTTGAAGTACGTGTGCTGCGTCAGGAGCACGGCTGGAGAGAGGCAGGATCAATCAGCACGGTGAATATCTCGTTAGGGCTTGGGGTCTAGGGGCGCTTACGGGTCTTGGCCTCGGGCGAGTTGGCCGTGATCTTGATGTTCCACTTGTTGGCGGTCACGCTGTATGTGACGCTCGACTCGACAAGGCCGAGCATGCCGAGCGACGAGTTGGATGCATCCTTGATGGAGAAGGTGATGGAGTCAGCCGTGACGTCCGTGACGTCCCAGAAGCGGAACGACCAGTTGTTGGTGCCGCTGTGGAGCGTGTTGCCTCCGTCGTTGTCCTGCGTCTTGTACACGACGCCATCGATCGTGTAAGTGGCCTTGCCGATACGGTTGGCGTAGCGTCCGGGGATCGCATTGTACACAGGGTGACCGGGGTCCTTGGCTGTGAGTGGAAAACTTGTCAGAACATTCTCGTCTTGCCAAAACAGAGTCTGGGCGCTGTAATGGGGCAGGGGCAGAACTAACGGTAGTAGCCAAGGTCGTCGTATCCGAGAACGACATCGATATCCTTGCCATTCTTGTCCTTGACCCACAAGTTCGTAAGGGTCGCGCCGTACGGGATGAACTGCAGGCTGCGTTAGTTTCCGCTTCCGTTCAAAAGCATCTCAAAAAAGACCGCTTGGCAAACATACCGAGGCCTTGATTCCCGGGGCAGAGATGGTGTACCGGCCGTCGGCACCTGGCGCGGGCGCTGCGAGGACAGAGGCGAACTCTGCCAGCGCAGCAATGAAGAAAGCTGTGGACCGCATTTTCGCTTCCTGCCTTGTTGACAAGCACTAGGATTCCTTGTCTTTTCGAGATGGACGGAGACAACCAGGGAAGACGCCAGACGCGGTACCCACCGGCCCGGTCTGCCAGCCCTGTTTATATATTCGACAGTCCATGGTGGATCGCACTCTTCGCTTCTTCTCCGCACGCACGCGTTGGCAGTGCTGCCGGGGACCTTGCTGGCGCTAGGTTGTTCTGTGGGTGTGCTTTGAGCCGACAGGGAAGAAGCGCTCTACCCCCGAGACCCCGGATTGACCCCATATTGCGAGGCATGGAAATATGGACGTCGGTGCTCCGTCCGAATTAAACACCAATGGCAGGGGCGGCCCCTGGCGCCCGGTGAGGGGCAGGCCCACAGCTCTGGACAGTGTCTTGATTGCGGCATATCAGCCTGAGTGCCGTAGGAACCGGCCAAGCCCACAGGCTCTCCCCCCCATCTCCGCCGTTTCATGCAGGAACCCTTGGGCCCCAGAAGGATGCTTATTCGTTGCGCCGGCCAATCACGACCTCGACGGATAACGTGTGCTGGCAAATACACGGCTCCATCCTGGGGCTCGCGACCCCCTCTCTCAACCGTGTCCGCGTCTTTGGGATACGCCGGGACGGTTCGACCGCAGCCTGCATCGCGAAACACAGCCGCCCATTGGCCAATCCGTGCACTAGAGCGCCCTCCGCCCCCAAGATCCCAATGTTTCCAACCGAGTCCATCACCAGATCTGGACGACAATCTGTAAGAATGGCATCTCGCTTGGGTCCCAGCCCGCCTCTCTTCGTGATCGCGCCGTCGCATCGAGATCTTTGGTGGTCTGGCCGCGCGCCGTTGCCAGGTCGAATACCTACCACGGGACGTCACGCGTGGATAAAGATGCCGGGAAAACCGGACAACCAGCTGGTAAGCTGTGCTTACGTCGGGAGACCGAGGAGAATGGCGAGGCGAGTTAGCAGTGGGTATTTATCCTGTCCGAGCCTAGAGACGGAGTTGTGTCGACTCCTATTACCCCTCCAACTTGGGACGGTATGCGATGCGACCCGGAACTGTGATTAAATGGTACCTGCTTTGATAGTGGGCTGAACGTTGGGAAATACTTTGTTGCTGCGTTACAAAACAGTGATATTGTACTTTGCATGGTTTGCACTACTCTCCCAGAGATTGTTGTTTCTCAAAGATATTTGACCGACAAGATGCGATTTGGCTCGACTTGTGCGTATACTCTACAGTAAAAGACGATTCTGAAAGATCTGAATAGATACAGGGTGGCTGATCCATATGTTCACTGCTTTTGTGACGCCAAAACTCAGATGTCCATGGCATCATCATCAGACATGAGATCCTCCTCCGAGATCATCTCGCCTTCCTCATCTGGGAAATCTCTGTGTGTCAAAACTTCACCTGCCAAGATCCGACCCATGTGTGTCCTCTCGATCCTCGCCCCATCACGACGAATCCCCTTCAACACCACACTCAAAAACGTGATTGGGCTCGTTTCGAACTCACACTCCACAACCCTAGCCGCTTCCCAACGAATCCGCTCTTCGCAACATCCCCACTGCTCTTCTCGGTGAACAATAACCCCAAGTATCGGCACAACCGGATGTATTCGTCGTAGTCTTGCAGGTAGAGCTGACCTGCGAAGAGGTTCAACTGCATGACCAAGGAGCGCGGCGCTACCCATCGATCCATCTCAATTATCGATCGAGGCGAAACTGTGTATACCTTCAGGTCCTCTAGCGAACGCGTGGACAATGACGTTCGAGGCAAATACGCGAGCAGCGTGACGACTGACTGGGTGGAGGCAATGAGGCTCTTCAGCTTGTTCGCCTCCCATTGGCTAATCACTACCATGCGTTGTCCGTCCCGGGCAGATGTATCGACCTTGCTGATGAGGACCCATTGGACTGGGCGTTGGTACGCATCGGAACGGAAATCTCTGCCACCAACCTCAACCGTTCTGGCGAAGTCTGTCGTGACAAAAGGCGGCCGCGCTACTTCTTGCCATTGTTTGAAACGCCTGCATGAACGCAGCGCTTGATGAGTTGAGCTTTACGGTTCGGATAGAAACGTCGCCGTGGAGAGAGTGGTCTAGGGGGTTGACGGGCGGCGAATGCCTCGGTGATGACGCAGCGCTGCAGCGTGGCGGCTCGATCGGGAAATTCTCGTAGCGAGGCTCCCTGGCATGCTGTGACCTTGAAGGCGGGTGCGGAGACTTCAAATATCTCAAAGACAATGTCATCTTGCCGAGATGTCATGAGGAGGCCGGCGTTCTGAGCCCGTACATGGTGGTGCGTAGTCTGCGGACTTGATGTTAGCGTCATGCAGCCAGACATCAATAGTTACATGGAAGGGTGAACAGGGGGGAAATGCCCGCCCAGAAGAGAGCTCAACATATACCTCCAGGTTGGGGATGCCCACTTATGCGCACAAATAAATCCTTCTTAAGCCCATCAAGATCGGCTATCGTGCTTGAGTCAGACTCAAGCATGCTCATTGCCGGCCCCATGGCTCCTGCTGACTCCGGTTCCAGAGCCACGAAACGCGACAGTGACTCCCTCACAGATCAAGCCAGCTCAAATTCATAACGAGGGCCGGGTTTGTTGACGAGAAGCAACTTTGGCGGAAGGAAGACGTGGTTGATGTTGAATTTCAAAAACTCGGTTGCGTCCGTACCCGAAACGTTCGCCGTCATTTCCAGCGCGCCGGCAGTCTACTGCCAGACCCCTATGGGGCTTGCCGGACGGAGGGATTAAGAATGCTGGGAGGTGTGGTATGGCTCCTGAGCAGGAGAGAAGTCAGCCAAGAGTTTGGATTGAAGAATCAGATTTTGCAAAATGAGACGGCGAAACTCGGAGGCCCAGGTGGTTACCTTGACTCGGTTGGTACTGTGTTGGGTTATCAATGTGCGCTCAGAGAGCGGTTGGGTACAGAAATTGGAGGAAGGTAGGTTTGGGCGAAATATTCGCTCTGACTCGTAACACTGGCAGTTGACAGATGAAGATGTTGGGGAAGAAAATGAGCTTTGGATGGAAAGAAGGCGTTTGGAATTGTGGGAAGACGGACCACCCAATATTCTGATTTGTGGAAGGATGGCAGGTGATTCTTCCCTTTCTGGCCGCCAGGGCGGCCTAAGTTACCACTGCAAGACACCGGTGTGCGAGAGACCAGCAAATTTTTCCACATGAAAAATTGCTCCAAAGAAAGGAATGGAAAAGTTACGAAGGCTCCGACACAAAAAGAAAGGATCCCTTAGCCAGCGTGAAAGATGCCTTTTTTCTGTCAAGCAACTCATGGTCTCCGCTATAGGTCATCTCCTGCTCTGAAAACTCATTCTTGTACTCACGGCCCGTTTTTATGCAATCAGGCTCTTTGGCGATTAGGTTAAGCTCAGCCTGCAACGTAAAAAGGCAGGCCTTGATGCTCCTGAACAAAACTGTGTGGAGTTTCCCAGAACATCTTCTCACACGGAGAGGAGAGACCCCTTTTTTCTTTTCTTTTCTTTTTTGAAAGCTATCTCCCTAGGCTGTTGCAATGTGGCACAGCTTGCATCATGAGATGCCTCGCTCGCATCACGTAATGCCTAGCGAATTGCAGGGTGATCTCTAAAATCCTCAGTTGGGCAGAGATGTTCATGTCTAAAGGGTCCGGGGCTTGATCTCACCAGAAATCGAGGCAGTGAACAGCTCCGCACGCTGGCTACATCCAAACTGCACAACTCTCACAAAAGAGCGCTATTACTTTGCCTTCATGCAGCCTGGTGCAGTTCTCCAAAGCGGGATCATCTCGCGACACTAGGCTTTCTTTTTCCAGCACCCCATTATTCTCCTGCCGCGCCGCATATGCCGTCTGCTTGTCATCTGCAGCGATACCGTCGTCAACTTCCTCACTGTCCACCTTAGGCTGCAGTGAGAACTTGGGACCTTTGGCGCGCCCAGACCCCAAGGGCTCTCCAAGTCGGTGGGAACAAGCGCGTTTCAGCTGACCCCCCCTCTGCTGACATGTTAGCCTCCTCGGTCAGCTGAATGAAGAACAGGACGCATATTCCATCAGCAATGAAAGGTTGGTAATCTTGTTGCAGATAGCCCCCAAGGCTGATTGATGCTAGGGCGAGTCGACCAAGACGCATTAATGCCCAGGATGGCGGCGGAGCACGAAAGGCTTCTTCGCTGCGGGTGTAATCCCTGTGGGGTCCATGAGCTGCAGACAACCCGTATGAAGGGAGATGCCTGGTAGAACGCGTTTACAGACACACTTTGGAGTGACATCGACCTTCTCACGGCGATGAGTGCTCGCTCGCACGAAGGTCTCATATTCCTACCGACTTTTTAAAGCCGCAGTGTGTATGCTACGTAATGTACATGAATTTCCTGTCTAGTTAACGTTGCATGTGTACTGTATGCTGACGTCGAGCGCCATGTACCGAGAGAAGACCCGCGTAGTAAGCCAAGTAAGCCACCCGAGCCAATAGCCAACCCTATCGCCACCACCAACCATCCGTAGATATGCTATGAAGGGACTCGTCGCCATTGTACATGCTGTAACTGCTACAGCTAATCCGCACAGGGGTATCCAATGTATTCCGCACCCATTCCGCCAAAATGCTTCGGTCATCGTATTGCAACCTGGCCAATGCCAAGTAACGTGGGTCGTCCACTTGCCACATAATCTTTGAGTGCAAGGGTAGGTACGTAAAGGAAAGAAGAAACACATATGATTGAGGGTGACTACACCGGTGAGACGCGATCGGGACGCAGTGTCCTGCTGCTCCCGGTGAGGTCCTCCATGCTCGTCGTCTCCTCGGCCTTTCTCCACGTCGCCCTCGAGTCGCGGTGGTGGTTGCGCACGTTGGTGATCTCGACGATGGGGCTCCGTGTCCGAGTCCATACCGCCGACACGATGTTGGCCCAAAAGGTCTTGCAGGCGGCCCACGAGGTGACAGCGTAGATGATGGCGTTCCAAAATCCCTGCAGTGGGAGCACGAAGGCGCTTGCGTAGAAGAGCGGCTTGGACACAGCGTCGTTATGGATCATACTGTAGACACGGTTGCCCGAGGACGGGATCCAGGTAATGAGCAGTGCGGCAAAGAAAAGGATGGCGCACTTGGTGTACGACCATGTCGCCCTGTGGGTCTCCATGTTGCGTTGGAAGCGCCGTCGCGCCTGGAAGTTCGCTGCGGGGTTCGGGGGGATTTGCACGGTTGGGGTCGCTTGGAAGTCGGCGCCCTTATCGGAACCGGCTGTGGTGTCCGTCTCGAGATCCAGGCCGTCGACGGAGTCGTTGTCGTTGGGTGGCGCTTCAGCCGATATCGTCACCGAGTACGAAACGTTGGGGCCGCCGTTGGAGCCGCCGCCGCCGTCGTTGGGGCCGGATTCGCTTCGGAGACCAGACGTGGAGGGCGTGGTTTTTAGAACGATCTCGGTTGTCTGGATGACCTCGGTAGTTTTGAAGCCTGGTGCGAACACGTCTGCGGCGGGAGAGAAAGGCTCTTGCCCGGGGGTGGTGCCGTTGCCAGTGCCGGAATTACTAAAGTTGAGCATCTTTCTTCTCTTTTTGTAGATTTCCCGCCCTGCACGGATGTAGATAGCCATGGCGATGAAGATGGCAACCCTGCGGGTCATAATCAGTTTGGGCCCTCGGAATCAAGATGGGGGGAAATGCGTTTTCGTACCAGACGGGGCCGTAGAAAGTGGCAATGCGGTACACCCCCCACTCCGGCCTGAGCCAACACCATAGCACGGCGTTTCCGTACGGCCTCCCAGCGTCGTTTGACACAAAGAGGAATGTGAAACCAGGGATGAAAGGGATGCCATAGCAACAGAGGAAGTAGGGTATCTCCATTCTTCTGAGCGCCCTCGCGTCAAACTTGTGGTAGAACGTCAAATAGACGTTGATGGCCATCGCCAGGGCCCAGTACGCATCACCTTGCATGAAGCTGTCCAACATATTAACACTGGCCCTGTGCGCGCGGTGTGTGTGCAGAGAGGTCGAGGCGGGCTTACACTTGGATGAGGAAACCCTGGAGCTGGCAGCCGAATGAGTCGACAAAAGGGGTGTAGCTCCTTGTCATCAGAGTGGCGACGTTGGTGAGCATGTTGCCGAAGGTTGCGAAGAAGACCATGCGGTTGATTGCTCGTAATCGGAAAGCCGCCGAGCAGGAGAATGTCACGAGAACAAACACACATCCTAGCAACGAAAGCACCGAGCACGCCCGCTCGATGGAGACGATGGCGTCCAAATCTCGTTCCGTGAAGGCACTCATGGCTGCTCGTTTCCGGACCGGCGGTAACGTGGGCGAGACTGAGCAACGACACCGACGGGCGGTCGATCAAGGCGGAGGGGAAGGACCTGCATATGTAGGTATGGCGGTCCACGGAATCGGCAGTTTAATATTAGTAAGGGCCCGGCAGTGCGCCTTCGGGGGGGCCAGCCAGTGGAGTTCGGGGCAGGCTGGGGCTAGAAATAGGTTGCAAGATGGGAAGTGGACGACAGCCTGGGGCTGCAGCGAAGCTCCTTTTACAACCCCCAGGCTGCACGCTTATCATCATACGGCGGCGGATGGTGGGCTGCGGCGACGAAGCGGCTCGGTTCGGTAGAGAGCCAGGATGGGGAAACCAGGAACCAGGAACCAGCATTCCCGTGCCAGAGCTTGGGCGGCCCCTTCGATTGGCCATTGCTGGTTCGGTCAATCTGGGAATTCTCAGGGTCCCTTGTACGCACGTTGGAGCCGCGCTATTCCTCGCGCTCATCCAGACGCCAAGTGGGAGAATGCCAAAGTGTCAAAGCACCACACCTGGGATGGCGGACAGCCAGCAGCCCATGACTCGGGGTACGAAGTACAAATCATCGACCAAGTGCGGACGTGCCACCCCAGCCCGGCGCCATGTTTCTCGGCGCGGACGCCACGCCTCGTCCTGAGAGGGCGGATGCGAACTCCATGCTTGTTGCTGATCGAATGATGCGATGATGCGCTTCGTCAGTCGACATCCCCTCTGCGTCTCTCCAACCCTCACCCACGCATCCTGTTTGTCGCGCGGGGCTGGGAGTCCGAGCCGTATCAAGCTTGGTGCGCTGGGGGTGAGGGGAAAATCACCACACAAGGGCGCCTTTTCTGCAGCACATTCTGCAGACCGCCTAGCGTCGAGACCCGTTGCTCCGCGCACAAGCATGCGGTACATGGCAGATACGCTAGGTATCGTTTCGCAGTCGACGCCTCGCGGTGCATTTTCTCGTCGGAGGCGGGCGTCTCGAGCGCTGCTCGGAGGTCCCGACTTGGGGGCTCACACCTTCGCTCCTCAGCTCCAGGCAGGTCATTCGATTCCGAAGCTGCAGCTGACTGACTGCGATGCCATGGGGCCGGCGAAGGGGGGGTACCACGAGGAGGTGGCAAGAATCCGTCGAAACACAACGCCAATGCAAATCCCCGGCGCAGTGAAATCGCGGCCCTGCAAATAATTGTGCCCTCTGTTATGCCAAGGATCCTTCAGATGACGATCCGTCCTTCCCAGAGTCTGTCAGGTGGTGGGTCAATGGTGAGTGAATGGATGGCAGCCGCGGGGGTGGGGCGTTGTTGCCAAAAGGGTCCCGGTCTCGCATTCCCACGTTTTTTCCCTCGATCCCGACATGGGACAAAAGGACTTGCTCCAATTCGACTACCTCACTGAGCGCCACATTGCGGGTTTTTTCTCCTCGATGGCGGATCTTACTAAACACCTGCGTGATTGAGTGTGTTTTCTTTTCCCTCGCCCATAATGATCTCGTAGACTCGGAACCCTCAGACGTGCGAACCATAAGCGTGCATCCCAACGCCGCGCTCTGTCGGCAGCGTCCTGCGAAGCTCCTCTCCTGTCCGCGGCGAGTCGGCCTGATCCGTAGGCACTCAAGAGGCTCCCGAAGCGGAACGTACCCTCAGCCGCCCTCCCCCCACAAACCCGGAATGCACTTCGCAAACTCGACATACTTATGCTGCAGGCATAGATGCACGGACCAATAGTTACCACAAGTCTTCCGCCTTTGCCCATTGAACCGCCAATTGGATGGAAGGGTTTCTTGCGCAAGGAACGATGAGGATTCCAATTGAACAGATATGGACGACACTGCCAACCAGGGTGGGTGCCTGCCTGCCATGTGGTGACCCATGTCTCTGTGCAAGGAGAAGTATCAATTTGAGTTCTCACCGCCATCACTGGTCCTCAGACAGTGTCAGTGCGGCACTGGGAGACTGGGCAATTGCTGCTGGTTCTTCTCGGCGCAGATGCCGCATCGATAGTCTAACAAATGGGTCAGTGTCATGCTGCCGGCGTTCCGAATTCCGTCTGAGACACTAACCACTCACCCGGCGCGTCATCAGAAACATATTCATCGGGCCCGCAACCGTTGGCACCAACGCGCGATGTGCTGACTCTCAGAGGACCTGGAACGCGACGCGAATACGCCGGTGCAGAAATAGCGACATAGACGGGACGTTACGTCGCCATCAAGAACCCGCCGACCAAAGTTGCCCTCAATGAACCGGAATAGCAAACCAGGTTGCGATCCGTTCGTTTTGGACGATGGTGGATGATAATTGCGTCTCCACATTTCATCTCGACAATCCTCGAGGCCCCAATAGGTGCACTCAGCGACCCCGCAATCGTTGACCTTGGCCTCGCAGTCTTGCAAACGCGGTCTAGACTCAACAATTTTCCTCACCGTGCGGTCCAGCTAATCGGCTCGGCATTGAATTGCTATGGCTTGGCACAGACCGGTGCAGCTCGCCGAGAGCAGGAGTTGCGCCAGCCACCCACCCCGACTCCCAGCTCCCAACTCCCAACTCGGGTCGGCAGGTGTTCACTGGCCTCGCCCCCGCTCCCCGCTCCCCGCTTCCCGCTCCGGAGCATCTTTTCCCCCGCCTTCGCACTCACGGCTGCCAAGTTGACATGGTAGCTAACGCTCTTCCTGCACGTGGCCTGTTCGCAGATAGTTCTCCTGGGCGTTGCGTGTCTTTATCACCGAGCACTGGGCGAGTTGGGCGGCCCCTGGCGACGGGGCGAGCTGTCGAGGATGACCCCAATGGCCCGTGCGAGCAGCACTTGAAGAGGGTGAACACCGCCTAGCAACTGTCTGCGCTCGGCCCGCGAAGCTGCAGAGACCCGCTGCAGGCCAGAGGCGGAATCACCAATGCCTCTCCAACGGTCCCTCTCATTTCCCAATCCGGACCTCCCAATTTTTGCCCACTGGACGGTCGAGGACCGAGTGTTCCAGGGGAGCCCACACGGCTATCCACCTGAATTGGGCAAGTCAACCCGCTGCTGCATGTTGTTGTACCGCTGAACTATGCTCAACCGCCGAGTTTTGCTGGCGCTGCCAGTCCCAGGAGAGCTATTACCAGCTGAGCGTCGCCGATCCGTGTACGTCCCGTGCCTGCATCCCGGTCACACCAAGTGCCCGACGACATAACTACACCCTCCGCACGCTGTATGTAGTGTATGCCGCCCGCTTTGCACCCTCTAACGCCATGCGATAAGCGAGCCGACATAATGCAAAACCCCTCGATGGCAGTTCCCCATATCAGTGAGGGCGGGATAGAGAGGAGCAAGTCCCAGACTGCAATTTGCAGCTGCACTCATACCGGTCGTGCGGTAACCAGCCAAAACTACCTTCGGGAGACGTCTGCTTGTACACAGTCTCCCTGGCGGAGCTCGATGCCATTCTCGGCCCGACTTGAGCTTTGCTGGGACCGGCTTCGCGAACAACTCCAAACAAACGCCGAGGCGTTCCGTGAACTTGAGATGGCCACTAACCTTGCGAGCCTAGGTAGCTTTCAGCGTCAATCGACGCCGTTTCAGGAAGCGGTCTCTCCTCCTAAAAGGGCCAATCGCATTGGTAGTTTCCCCATGCCCCGCCCCCCCCTTCAAGATAAAAGGCACCGCCCACCACACAGACCTCGTCTTTCTACCCGCCAAGCAGACCTCGTCGCCACGTGTGATGAGGGTTAGAGCGCAAATCCATGGGGAGTCCATCGCCCCTCCTATGCCGGCAACCGAGAAGCGAGCGGGGCAATCTACTCCGGCGTTGGCTAGATTCCCAGCCTTAGGTTTGTCAGAGATGACGGAAACCCACGCTGGGGGCTGCACGGGGCCTGAGCCATGCCGAGAGCCTGGAGAAGCACGCTGCCACCTTGTCACTCCGCATTGCCATCATCGCTTGTTGCGGGGAGTGACATCGGCCCCTCCATGACCTCCCTCCCGTTGCCAAGGATTCCTTAACAGGTGATTAAGCAGAGATAGATGAACTTGGCAGGCTTAGCTTCGAGTGAGCTCCTCTCTCCCTAGGATAGGCTCTGTAGGTCGAGATATACCAATTTCTCGTAGCGTTGAGCGAGCAGATCGATGTATGCGGTGTAGGCTCTGTGAGATTCCCTTGCCCGCAATATCGCCTAACAGTGACCACCAGAGAGGGTCCATCACCTTGGTCGGGTTCTCCCTACATACATAGTGTCGTGGTGCTTCATGTTATACAGGGGCCATCGGTTACCCGGTCAGTTGGAGAGCTTCGTTTACCTATCTTGATTCTCTGTTGGGGTAGTGACATCCGTCAATCATGTCTTCGGAGCTACATAGGTAGCCAGCCCTCTGTGCCCCGATTCCGAGCATGGAAATGGCGACGTCCTTGGGGGTAACAATCAGTAGGAGAGTGTTTGAGGTTTATCATTGTCGCGGGTATCTCACTTCCATAGTTCAGAGAACGACCCCAAGTATTATTAGACCAGCCGCCTATTTTTGACTCTGTGAATTCAGTAGTTTAGGTTGCTAGAGCTTCTCCCTCATGACAGCTGACTGTCTAGGTCAACAACAACATGGCGATACGCAAGAACAATTTCCGCTCCAGCTCGAAAAGAGCTCAAACCTTATCTCTTAGCAACTGTCAAAGAAAGTTGTTATTCTAGCCCTGCATTCTCGATCACGCTTGCTTGGTGCTGGGCCAGTATTGAGGGTGAAGGCCTACCTGTGGTGCTCATCTACTTCCCTTGACACAATGATGTCCAAAAGCAGGTGAATCTCTTCACCGCGGGGTTTTTCCTCTCGATCTTGTATTAGGGGACAAAGAGTTGTTGCCCACCACATGCGCTGCATACTCAGGGGTTTCGGTTCTCAAAAACAGGTGAGACAAATCTAGGCATACGAAATTTCCTTTTTCGTTCATAGCCCTGAACTGGGTGACCTGTGGCTGATTTACCCTGAGCTTTCCCCGATTCTTCCCTGAGCTAGGATGATCCTATACCCACCGCTGCACAGCCTCACAGGTCCGTTTTCAGTCCCCTCAAGCTAAATTTTCCTTTCTATGTTACCCGCGTTGTCCACATTTCTAGCATATACAGGTACATATTGTAGGGTAGTACGCGGTATCCTAGTCTAATTCCTAGGATAGTACGTAGTATCCTGATACTAAAACTGGGATGGTATTTAACATCCCAGTATATTATATAGGTATGGTACATAATAGACTAGCATCTAGAATATACCAGTATATAAAATAACCCGTGGGCCCAATTCTCGACCCCAAGGTGGCTTAACTTTCGTGGCCAAGAACTGGGCAGATACACGTGGACCAGTCTTGTCAGATAAACAGCAATTACCACTGCATGGACGTAATGAGCGCTCCGTGCTTTTTAGTGCAGCGGTAGTTTGTGACACTTTTGGTGGCATCATCCGTATGATGAGTTTGAATCTGGCGAAGTTGAAGGGAGTGGTCATGCGCGTATCGGTATCCGTAAACCACCATCAACGACTCGCCTAACCAGACACGAGCCGAGCCGAGTTGCCATACAGCCAAGTTGTCAGACTGAATATTTCTTCAACTAGTTACTGAGTCTTCGGCTGCCTCGATGGGCTGAAGCTGAGGTGAAATACGACCAATGAACAGAGCGCGATAAGCGCGCTGCCTGGGGCGTCGATTCAAGTCTCAGCCACGATGTGAACCACACGAGCCCAGCTGAAACCAAACTCGCAGGCAGCTGTCGATGTCTTCTTCCGCAACCCGCAGAGCTTCTGCCAAGTGCCGAAGACTTTGTATCTGATTATTCTCTAAGCCTCTCTCCTGGGACACTACCTCTAGCGACGCCCTTTTCGCAACAAGTAGGCACCATGGCGTCCCAATCGGACGGGTCCTTCAAAACCAGCAATAGTACAGAGGCAACGCAGTCGGACAGTCCCAGACTACAAGCGCTCTCCGACCAGCAGATCCGCCTCCTTGACCTCATCCCAGGTGAAGCCGACGCCATGATCGAATGCTCCATCCGCATCGTCTCTCTGGCCGAAGGGCACCCGTACGAAGCACTCTCGTACGTCTGGGGAGACCCGTCGGACTGCATCCCAATCCGAGTCCAGCACCGCGACGTCAAAATAACCAGAAACATATACGCGGCCCTCCAGCAACTGCGTAGTGCAACAACGACACGAACATTGTGGATCGACCAGCTCTGCATCAACCAGTGGGACAACGACGAAAAGACAGAGCAAGTCCAGTTGATGCGGCACATCTACCAACGATGCACGCGGTGCCTCATCTGGCTGGGCGAGATACCCACCGCTGGACCACCCCAAACCGCCGGAGGCTTCACCCTCACTGACGCGCGCACCGCTCTCGCCTTCCTCCAGCAGCTCGCCAACCTCCACGTGCGCCCCATCAAGGGCATGCCGGCCTTCTTCTCCGAATCTCCCTCGGGCAACGCCGCGCGACGCGCCTTCAGCGCCATGTTCATGCACGGAAACGCGTGGTGGTCGCGCATCTGGACCGTGCAGGAGGCCATCCTGCCCCCTTCAGCCCTCATCCTCTGGGGCCCGCTTCTCATCCCCTGGAGCACCGTCCGGCAGGTGGCTGACAACCTCACCAGCGGCAGCGAGGGGCGGCGGAACATCCATCCCGTCGTGCGCCGCGCCTTCGCAAGGCACCGCGCGCTAATCGACAGTTTCCTGTATCCCGTGCGCGGGCTAGCCATCTCGCTCAAAGGCGAGCCGCCGCTGCGTACGCTGCACCGCTGGCGCTACCGCAGCGCTTCTGACCCGCGCGACAAGTTGTTCGCGCTGACGGGGCTATTCTTCGAGCCTATTCCGGACGTTGCGTGGTGCCGCTACGACACGCCGCCGGCCGAGCTCTTCCGCGTCATGACGCTCGGCCTGATCCACCTGGAGGGCGGCCTGCGTCCGCTTGTCGGCTTCCGCGGCGAACCCCACATCACACCCAGGCTGCCGAGCTGGGCGCTCGACCTGGTGCCGTACGACTATGGGATTGTTGGCGAGCGGCCGTGGAGCTGGTGGTCGCACGGGCAGAGATACGGCAAATTCGCGGCCTGTGGGAAGCATAACTTGCCGGATTTCGACGGCGAGAACTCCAGCGGGATTCAGGTTGATGCGGTTGCGGTGGTCGGCGAGATCCTGGGCCGGGAGACGTGGGATGATCTGTCTGATGGGATGATGATTCGGACCGTCCGGTCGTGGGAAGCCCTGCTGAGGCGTGTCATCTTGGAGTCGCAGCAGTCTGGTGGACTTAGGGGAAGATACGTCGGAGGAGGCACCATCGACGATGCGTTCTGGAGGACGATGCTCGGAAACCTGGTCTTATACGGGTATCCGTCGACAGTTGCCTCTGAAGCGGACAAGCCAGCATATGATGCGTTTCTTGAACGAGGCGAGAGAAACCGGGTGTACGAGTCCCTGCGGGACATGGTCGTCAACCAGGCCTTCTTCGTGACAGCCAGCGGGTACATGGGGCTGGGACCGCCCAACACAGAGAAGGGAGACGAGGTTTGGGTCCTCAGCGGTGGCAATGTGCCCTTCGTCCTCCGCCCGCATGTCGGACGTTGGGGCGGGCCTGAGATTGGGGAGAACCCTCGCTCTTTCATTGGGGATGCTTATGTGCATGGGATAATGCTTGGGGAAGCGACGGATAGCTGGAATATAATCACGAGTCGTGTTACGCTAGTCTAGTCGGTTCATTACGGCTTGAACAGGAGGCAAAGAGGGAGCAGAGCTTGCCGTCAAAGGTAGCCCCATGTCGCCCCACCGTGTGGTCTAGTCATGCTCGCGGAAGCGAGGTACACATGCTCCCTACAACCACATCCAGCACCTAGCCTCCAGCACCCGGCTAGGGTAACGGCGCCGATGACGCGCCGTGGGGACCTCCAAGAATAAGTACCCGGTAATAGGTCGTAAGAGATGAAAACCCGTCCATCTCATCAACCACAGCAAACTCTAATGGCCTATACAGGAGTTCGTTTCGGTATATGTCCGGCTCCAGTCCTCAACAACACTCATAGAGACCCATGGCCACTCCACTATCCTCCCCCCGGCAACCCCAGCGCAATGACACGACCGGACAGCAGCAACTCTGCGAGTCAACAGCTCCAACAGGTCAAGATGCGTTAGTAGTTTAGTGGTAAAATCCATCGTTGCCATCGATGGGCCCCGCGTTCGATTCGCGGCTGGCGTGGACGATGCTTCCTCCTAAGCATCAACGCCCGCTTGTCTTAGTGGTAGACCGTGTCACTAGTAATGACAAAGTCATCAGTTCGGTTCTGATAGTGGGCAATTAATAGCTTGTGCTGGGATTTGTTAAGGAGGAGCTTCTCTTTTCTGCCTGCATTCCAGACTACATTGTTTTGGCAGGCTGTTCCTCAGATTATGGATATCCAAACAGAAATGCTACGTCTGTTAATCCTTCTGTCTGCTGCCGCCGCTATGTGATTATCCCCTGTGTTGCTAACCACCTCCCCGGCTAGCATGGCGACTTAGAGGGACTGCACTTGTAGGCGCCAGTCGCTCTGCCAACCGGAAATGCGGACTTTGTACCCCCCCGGGCCGACGGCAGGGTAATTCCGCGGACGTGCGTGGAGGGATGGTTTGTGAAATGAGCGTTGGAGAGGCTGCCGGGTGCCATGTCAGACGGGGGGGGGGGACATGGTTCTTCCTCCAGGGGCTTTGGGCTGTGTAATGTAGGTAAATATCTACACTTCCTGGGCGACTGTAACCTTTTCTGGGGAGGAAGGGAACGATGTGATGCGAAGCGTGTCGTCCGTCGGGCCGAGCTCTTCGCAGGGCAGGATGCGGAAGATCAGACGGTAGAATGGGCAGCTGGGGATGAGGACGAGTGAGGAGAGCAGCCCGAGGTCGATACGGTACTGTTCAATGGGCTAGCGGTACTGCGTATGGTCGTCATCTGTCTAGGTCGGATCTAGCATTTGGATTCTGTTTATGGTCGCGGCATTCTCGAAGACATGTGCAGGGTTGTAGCTTGTATATCGCTGGCAGAGAACGCTAGGCTGCTGTTGGAGGTCCCGGATCATGGCCTCCTCGTGGGCTGCCAAGGGCGTGACGAGCTTGGGGCTCTGGTGTGTTGGGGTCGCGGCCGGGCAGGAATGCAATACTGGTACAACATGGCGACAGAATACGCAAAGCTTGGCCTGCGCCGATGCTATGTTTACTGTCCTGTTTGACGGCTGGGAAATCTCGATGGGTTGCAAGATGGGAACTGTGTCAGCCCGCGTCTACTACTGTTGCGCCTTGAGCGGCGCAGCCTCATTGCAGTTTGTTGAAGTTGCATTGCCGCCTTAGTTCTTGGCGTGTCCCTTTTGCCTCGCATGTGACTCGCCAATCGCCATTTAAAGGATATCGTATATTGTAGAACCTCGAACCACAAACGCCGGTGCCCGCTCCATCCCGTGTACCATAAGCACATATTATATAGGCCTCCCTGAAACCACTTGACAAGTAGGCTGTGAAAAGCACTGCACCTTGGATTGAATGGACTAGATTACTAGTGTTCTCCTTGCTTGGCTCTCTGGCGAAGCCAACTCTTTATAGACTGTGTTGCATGACGAGCATTACGTCTGTTTAGTGGCTCAGCCGTTCTGGCAGCCTGGCATAGCCAGGGTGCCAGTCAGCACAAGGCTGACTACATGCCCAGGGTTCAACCTCTTTCTTTTGACAATACCCTCCGCTAATAACCGCAACAACCCACCAACCTCTCCATTGGTCGCCCTACCTTCTGGCCCAACGATTGGTCGTTCATTGCTCCTCGGGTTATAGCAGCCCGCCGTTATGGCCGTAGGTCGTGATAGACGTGTGGGCACAAGATTTGGAAGGCAGAGGTTAACTTAAATCCAGCGGTCAGGTAGGTAATACGAAAATACAAAAGGTAAGACTACTTACTCATTTTCGAAAATAAGGCCCATTTTTGGCTACTATTATATAGGACCAATTCTTGGCCCACTTAGGTAGAGTTGAAGCAATTCAGCATGCTTCGGCGCAGCCTGCCGAAATGGTATTCAGGGTGAGCAAGCCTGAGCAAATCCTGAGCAATGACTGAGCCGAGTCCAAGCCAGGGTGAGCAATGTCACGTGGGCGATGTACGAAAAAGGGAATTTTGTGAGCCCAGATTCGTCTCATAAACCAGGTAATTCTTTCAATATATACTCCGGAATTCTTCTCTTAGTGTTTTCTGTCTTACACACGGCAGACCGCCCGCGGATATGTGATCGCCAGTGGGGAGCATCCAGAAATATTCCCAAGTGTCCAGTGGCAGGTGTACGAAAACCGAGTTTCGGAAAGTCTGATTAGAGGGACCTAGGGAATTTTATGGATATCAACCTTACAGCTCCTCTCTTTTTCAACGGAGCGCCCCATGCTTTGAAGCAAATCGTGTTCGCTATTAGCATGAAGATCGGTCATGTGCACCGTACCCTTAATATTGAAGCGCATTCCCGCCTGGCAGTTGCGGCAGGCCCGTCATGTCATAATTCAGGCTTTGCTGTTGTAGCTGAAGGTGTATCCAATTATGGAAGACAGAAGGTAAGCGCAGAATGGAGCTGAACTAAGTAGAATAGTAGCTGAGCAATCAAGACTCGTACTCGACAAAGATAGGACTCACGATGACCTTGCCGCCGCTGTGCTCTCTCCCAACGAAATAAACAGCCCTGTTGTCCTTAGCGACACTCGAGCCTCCCTTGATCTCGAAACGACCTTCCACCTTGGTTGGAAGCGGCACATCTAGCAGCGTCTCAGCGGAAACGAACAGTTCCGCCCCTCCAGCAAGATCGATTCGCCTTCCCCCAATCTCCGCAAGCTCAGCCTTCGTTGCAACCAGCCCAAACTGGGGCTGTGCTTTGTGCGGGTTCCCATCGAGGGCATTCCCGACCTTGACGTAGCCTCCCAAGTGCCCCGTGATACCAACAGACTCTGGAAGCTCCGAGCCATCGGCGAAGGTTATGTCGACACCGTCAAAGTCGCCGCTTGTTCGTGTGTCAAAGACCACCTGCGTCTCAGACGCCAACCGTACAACATCTTCCGGGTTATCAACCACGCCGCCAAACGGCTGGATGCTCTTGATGACGGCACCGCCGCTCACCAGGATAGACCCCTGCCAGACGGCCTCGCGGTACCGATCATAGAGACGGGCACCTCCCCACTTAACACGGAGCTTCCGCCGTGCTGCCTCGGCCAACTCCGTATCCGCCTCCGCCTCGCGCTGCAAATCTCGTTTGAAGATAACCCCACTGGCATCCCAACCCTCAACGGTCTCAAACCCAGCCGTGCCATAGAACCGATACTCAAACACAATATCCTCCCCAACCTTCGCCACAAGATCGTCCCCCTGCAACACCTCCTCCCCCCCTCGCACTAACCAACCCAACCAGCCTCTCCCCCGTCGTCGCAAACGTCCTCCTCGCCCTCAACGCATCCCCAACACACTTCCACTCTAGCCGTTCAGCAACGACCCCCATCAACCCCCCCTTCGTCCCAAACACCGCCGTCCCCGGCACCCCGCCCCCACACCGGCCCCGATGCTCATCCGAATTCGCACAAACTCCCATCTTCCATCCCCTGGCCACCGCATCCCGCAACAGCCACTCGAACAGCCCCCATGCACTGCCTATCTCCAACAGCCTCTCCAGCTTCGGATGGTGCCACGCGAGGTTGCACCGCCGTCCGCCCACGTGCGGGATGAGCAGGTGCTTCTCCGGGGAGTGCGCGTAGGTGGCATACACCTCGTCCAGCGGCCACGCGCCAGGGGTTAGCTCCGCGGGGCCATGCTCGTTCCATTCGAAGCTGCGCGCGACGTTGCCGTGGCGGTCGAGCGGGAACTCAGGGGTGGTAGTGGTCGGGTCGTCGAGGAAGACGACGTTGTGGTCGCCGCCGGCGGCGGAGTTGCCGCACCATTCTGTGCCCGGGAAGACGAGGAATGAGTCGGGGTTGGCGAGGTTGAGGGCGCGGATGGTGGAGAGGGTGGTCGCCCAGCGGGAGGCGGTGATGTTGAAGTCGTTGGCGGTGTAGCCGACGATATCGAGCCCGGCGATGTGCTGCGCGTAGGAGAAGTTGTAGGTCGTGGAGTTGGTGCCGACCGTGTCGTCTGAGTGGACGTGGAGGTCGGCGAAGAGGGGGCGGGGGACGGGGAGGGAGGTGGTGACGGTGATGGGGGAGGTTGTGCGGGTGAGGATTGAGCCGAGGCTGTCGAGGAGGGAGACGGTCACGAGGTATTCTCCTGTGGTGGGATAGGTGGTGCCGGTTTCGGAGAAGGTCCAGCCTTGGGTTGGGAAGGGTGGAAGCTTCCCATCGAACGTCAGTTCGGGCGACGGCGTGGTACGTTGGATGTTGAGCCATGCGGTCAAACCCTCCTGGTCGGCTGTGGCGTTTCCCCAAGCGTCCTCGGCATGGATATGGAGAATAATTTGCACGTCGGGCTTCACTACCCGGGGGGTGGCGATCTTGATGCTGGCCGGCGGTCCCGGGACGATAGGGATGGCAATGTCGGGCTTGATCGGTGCAAACCTCGATGTTCCGACGGGGTCGATATACCATCGCATGAGAAAGGCGTCCTCCACAAAGGTTTGCGCTCTGGTGCCCTTTGCTCCCCACCGCCGGTCCCCGATGCGCACCACGATTTTGTCGCCGGGGTTCATGTACCCGTCCACGACATCGATGATGATAGACTTTTGGAACGGCCGCTCGTGCCCCTTCTGGTCGAACCGGACGGACAGGCCTTGCACCGTTGCAGCGGTTTGGCCCGGCACAAGCGGACCCGCGACGTACTCGGCCGAGACGTAGTTGTTCTCGCGCGAGTGTGTGGTCTGGAAGAGGGCCCAGTCCGAGTAAAACTTGAAGGTGCCCTTGATCCAGGCGCCATCAGCAAGCCCGCTGGCACCAACGGTGTAAGTGACAAGGAGTTCGGTCCATTGGCCGGCCGTGAGGGTTGTGTTGTTGCAATGGAGCGTGCCGAGAAAGGGGAGCGTCTTGGTGTATTGGTAGAGGCCTGTCGGAGAGAAGTACTGGCCTGCTAGAGCGGTGAGCTCCGAGTCGGAGAGCGTTTTCATTTTGAGCTGTTGCGAATTGTAGAACTGTCAATTTTGAATCGTGTTAGTAGAGAGAGTTTGAGGTTGGGGATGCTGTTATGGTAGTAAATACCCCATGATATGGTAGCATTTGCATGTAGAATGGCGCGATCTCCTCACTCCCACGTGCGTGTAATATGCGTGTGCTCGAGCTGAGCAAAGAGCTGTGACTGGCTATTGTTGCATGTGGCTCCAGCCGGAAAAGACCCTTGGAGACGCACCGCACCTGAAGTTTTAGACCAAGGCCTGAAATAAGCCAAAAAGGCGAAATATGATCCAGGGCCCAGACAAACCTATGAAGTGGAAGTAGCCGTCTAGCAAAACCCTGAGGGTGCGGTGATAGATACGAAGGCTCGGGCCAAGGAAAGGGTCCCCTCAGCCAGTGTGAACAAAGTCTTCTTATTGTCGTGGCCGGAGCTTGCAAGGAAGCCAACGCCCGCCCTGAGTATTGATCACCGGGCTTATTGTTCTCGCTGCCACAACGCGCCGAGATAGCAATAGCCAGGTAGCATCTCACTGAGGTGCGGTCTGAGCCCTTTTCCCATCCCCCATCCAAATCATATCCCCTCGGTTATCTCGACTGCCCTCGATATCCGGCCGATTATACCCCAGTCTGCCATCTTCTTCCCGCTCCTCCTCTTCAAAATCCAACCGCCTCAGAACCCCCACAAAGACCATTTCCGCCGCGACCGGCACAAAGACTGTGATAGCCATCACCTGCCCAAACCCCCACTCATCCGCTCGATACTCAGCCCCCATCGACGCAGAAAGCTGCGCCTGAAGACCGCGCAGTCTCCAAAAACCCCAGAGTAGCGGCACCGCCAGACAGAACGGCAGTCCCAGCAAAGCCCACCTCATAGCCCGCAACCAACAGATGCCAGAAGCCCAATCGACCCACCCGCCGAACCTCTGCTGGAAAGGGTTCTCTTCGCCGAACACGTACCTGATCTGCTGTAGGATGGTAGGTATGGAGAACCCAACAGTGAATAGAAACACGAACAACGACCCGGCCATCTGGAAGATACTCAGGATGTAGTCCTCATTATCTGTTGTATACACGATACCGCCGAAGCAGAGGGTGTTGATCGCACCCCACTCTTTATCGGTGACGTAGGTCTTGCCGCCGTCGCCTTTCCCCTCGCCGATTTCGGAAGGTCCAAAGTTGCGGATGGACTGCTCCAAAAAGGGGCCTGTTGACGGGGTAACGGCTAAGGCGAAGAGGAGGAGGCGGTAGGTCCGGCGGGTGCGGATCGAGGGCGTGGCGGCGGAGAGGAGGATGAGGGGCGGTATCAAAGGGATAAGGCACAGCACGGACACCACGCCGGCGATGGTGACTTCGTAGTCGCCGAAGGAAGTGGTTTTGGTCTCGAAATCCTTAGAAGCAAGTGTAGCGATGGTGGCGATCTGAATCGCAAAGGCGAAGTAAGCTGCAGAGTCAAAGAAGGAGGAAATCCCCGCTGTGGTGATGGAAAGGGCGGTTGGCCCGAGATGCGAGGAGACGACAAATAGGAGAGGCGAGAGGACCGTGCCGATGAAGGAGGAGAGCATGTATCCGATAGCGACTCCGATGCCTGAAAGATCCGGCTCCCCGAAGCCCCAGAGGGCTTGGCAGATGGGGAGCCGGCACTGGCTGAGCAGAGTCTCGTTGAAAGAGGTGCGGTCGCGAAGCAGACTTGCGTAACTTTCGAAGGATTTGAAGCCGTCTAGGCCAGAGCAATCAGCTTCGCCACCAGAATCTATCACCATGGCGGGCTGCTCATGGGAGTTTGTTCTCGAGCGGAGCTGGGTTCCATGAATTGAGGTCGGTGAGTCTGGAAAGGAGGGTGAGATCGCAGCTTATTACGGATTCGTACTGCAGAAGCTGAAAATCATGTTGCTGCGCCACGAACATCATGACAAGGTCTGGACTCCCATGCAGTCGACAGCCTGAGCGCTAAAATCGGACTTGGTCTTTCCCTCGTGTCTTCTCTCTGACTTCTTCCAACTGATGTATTTACCCCCTCCTCGGAACTATGGAGCTCGGGTTCTCAGCAATTGGCATCCTCCTGGTGCCGCTCGTCGCAGCAGCTCCACCGGGAAGGTGCGGAGGGACGAGCACCCAGCACTAAGTCGCCATGATCACAGCCCCACCTTCAATGCGGGGTGTTGACTGGAAACGACAGCTGCAAGATCCATTGGGCGACACTTGCGGGTTCATCGGAAGTGAGTGCAGCTCTATCTCCGTTCCGCAATCATGAACTAACACTAGAGAAGCCGAACCGCTTGGCTGCGATGCCAGCGCGACATGCGCGTCCCTTACGACGCAAGCAGCTATCTACGGTGGTTGTTGTGCCTCTGACAAAGCGTGTACAATCTTCACTGGCTGTGATGCGTCTCGACAACAGCAGTCGCCGGCGGCCCCGTCAGACCCTCAGGTGCTCACTTGGTACGTCACGGCACCACCAACGCCGCATATATTGGAAGCTCGGGTCTAACAAAACGGCAGCTCCGGCTTGTCGCCAGAATGCTGGACGTACTATTGGATTGCGGATGCGGCAACGGCATATGTGTGCTCCACCGCTAGCGGCAGGAACACAGTTGGAACATCATCATCCATCTCAGGCTCGAAGACAACTTCAGCGTCGAGCACGCTCAGCACTAGGACAACTAGTGCGACCGGGCCACCGACAGTGTCGATCTAGCCCGATGGAAGTTACTCCACGGGTCTGTGTACCGGGGCCAAGGTTGGACTAGGGGTGGGATGTGGCGTGGTCGGGTCGGCTGTTGTTGGCGTGCTTCTACTATGTGGCTACGCCGTCCGGAAACGGGCCCGAGAACGGCGGGACGTCACAAGCAGGGCTCAACGGTCAAGCCCTGTTGGATACCTGTATGAGGTGGAGAAAGCACCAGAGGGGTGAGCTGCGCTAATACCTGACTGCTATTGCTACTTGGATTGATTTCAGGACAAGTCAAGGGGAAGGGGGGTGAGTGAGAAGGCTTTGCCTCTGATGTGGCGTCCACGCCAGCCAGAGCCTGGTTCGCTGATATTTGAGCTTTCAATACTGCTTCGAGAGACACCACCATGTGCACGAGTCTATCGGGCCTCTTCAGGACCTGAGAGACTAGCATTGGGCAACTTTTAGCTTCCATGTGTACATACCTAGGTAGCCACCATTGTTTCCATGATGGAAAGTCAGCACACTGCCTTTCCCCGTATACTACCCTTTAGGAAATGCCATCTCCGTGCTTAGCTGACTTGGTTTAGTCCCTCCCCGGTAGGAATCCCAAATCACATAATAACAAAGTTCTGAAAATGGGCCAAGTTGGCAGATGATCATGATGTTATAAGTTAGTTGCTTAGAAAGTACCAGCAGTGACGAAAGGAGGGAAAAAAGATAAAAAGAAAAATGACTCGGTCCGGAATTGAACCAAATCTTTGAAGTTGAGAGACGGCAGATCGAATAGAAACATTGTCGTAGTTGTTGCGAAAAGTTGTCGAAAGAATACCCAAGAGTCTAGAATGAACACACAAGCTCTGCGAGCTTGCCGTATGGGCCAATTCAACCTCAACTCCATGTGCTGACCATTACACCACATGAGCCTTTGTTGAAATAACAGTTGGCAATTCTCATTCGAATGGCCTGGGCAGCTGCCAAGGGTGGCCAGCAAGGTCCTCGCAGGGCCCAAGCGAAAAATACGCTTCTTCCTTCTTGGGGGTTTCCATCCACGAGCCACGGAGCCGCGATCTGTACCTGGGTCCTCCAACATCAGACGAAAAGACTCGAACCGCCTGTCTGGACATGGTGCTGGCGGGGCAACTTTCCCCGCCAACGCCCACAGGCTGGCCCAAGTCATCCCGTAACCCTTGGTGTTGAGACACATGCTGAAAGGTCCAAGTCGGCACCGAACACCCCGTTCGTTCGATGGTGGCAACCCTAGATCAAGTGTCATCGTCGATGGAGCCCATGCGGAGGACGCGAGCAACTCTTTGTTCGAACGAAGACCGGCATCCTGGTTGGCTGGGAATTGTCCGCTCCGATGTATACTGATCCTTTGAGCTCCCAATTTTCCCCAATGTTCAACGAACAGTCGTCAGATCCCTACAATCAATGGCTAGTGTCATCTGCTGTACAACAATCTCAAGCTGGAGCGTCGACCAAGATCTTACCAAGTCCGGTATACGTGAATTTCAAGGCTTGGAGCCGTCATGAGCTGGAAGTGAGAGTGTGGGCGCCAAACCCAACTGATGTGGAAATAGTATTAAAAAGGCTAAGTCCATGATCCAAAAAACGCGGAGAAAGATCGGATAAAACAGATAGCCGCCCAGGTCATCCAAGATGACGATGATACTATGATGAAATCGAACAAGCTGAACCAAAGAGCCAAAAACACTAGACCCATGCATGATATCCTGAAATGATGCCCGCCTGCTCGTGCCGCAAAAAGTATCAGATGATGCTCGTTTGTTGCGGCTTCCCGTCCTTTTCGTGTGTTGTGGCTTAGATGCCGCTGTCAAAATTCCGTAACCGCCCGCCGGAGGTGTGCTGTGGTTCGCCTCGTCTAAAGGTGCTTGTGTGCCTTGTGTGCCTGTGCCGGTGTTGCCTGTCCATGCCCAAAAATGAAGATGTGTCATGATCGCCGTAAGGTTGGTTGAGAGTGGTGTCGGTCGTAAGCCGTGGGCCGTCCTCCGCTGCAGCCATCCACCAAGCAAAATCCAAGATGCCGCCCTCCATCTTCTTCTTGCCTCTTTTCGCTCCTTTGTTTCGTTCAACAACTTGACCGGAATGAATGATGGTACAATTCTAACTTTTCTCCTCAATTGCCTCCTTTTGTCCGAGTCTCCTTGACTCTTGCAATCCTCGCTCTTCGACCATGTCTGCAGCGTCGCCCCTCAACCATCCATCAGTCCAGCCAGACACATGTGACGTAGAAGCACTACTGCGGCACCAACACCGTCAGCTGGTAGACTTCGCCAGCCTTGATGGCAGCAATGCGAGACTCAGGCAGAGTGCGGTTGCCTTGCTTGACCGTAATATCCTTGACGTTGTCGCGTCGGATATCAAGCTTGAAGGTGGCGCCGCGGAACTCGCGTGTCACCTTCATCGAGTTCCATGCGCTCGGCAGCTGGGGGCGAATGATAAGACCATCATCGTCACCACGAAGGCCGCAAAGGCCCTCGATGAAGCAACGGTAAGCCCAAGACACTGTGCCAGTGTTGAATAACTGACTCGATCGCCCTGCCGTCCGGGGGAACTCCTTGAATCCGCCGCGATAGTAGTTGGGGATGTAAATCGGCAGCTGTCCACGCTGGCGGTAGTCTGCCTCGCTGGGGCCCGGGAGAAGGTTCCGGAGCAGGCTGTATGCGCGATCATGTTGTCCACCAAGTTTATACAAGCTGTAAATGTAGAAGACTCCAGCGTGGTTATACACCGAGCCGTTCTCGGCTGACCCGATGGCCTTCTGAGTGACACGGCCGACATCCTCGCGCATCTTTGTGTATGGCGGCGCGAACATCTGCGCGCCGAACGGAGTAATGAGCTGCTCATCGATTTGCGGCAGCATCTTTTCGATCTGGTCAGGGCTCGCGGCGCCGCTGAGGATAGAGAAGGTCTGGGGATTGAGCCAAATGCGGCCCTCGACATCCTTCTTGATGCCAAATGTGACGTCGTCGTCAGTAATGCCACGGGCGAACCAGTCGCCGTCCCACATGTGCTTGTTGACGGCGTCGTTGCACTCCTTGGCACCGTCGCGGTAAAACTTTGCCAGGTCGTCGCGTCCCTCATGTTCGCACACTTCGGCCCACAGATTAGCAGCGTAGGCAGTAGCCAGTGTAAGCCAGCCAGACACGCCCTTGCCCTTGTAGCCGACCATATTCATCGGGTCGCACCAATCGCCCTGAGCGATGAAGCCAAGACCACGGTGGTCCCGGGCCTTGAGCAGCCAGTCTACTGCACGGCTGAAGCGCTCGAACACGGTGAAGTTGTCGCCGTTGGCGCTGCGCACACGTTCCTTGAGGAGGCCGTAGTCGCCGGTCTCGGCGAGGTAGACGTCGAGGGTCACGGGCAACCATACACAGTGGTCTGTGTGGGGGATCTGGTTGATATACTTCAGCTCGGCGCCCTCGGTGATCAGGATGCCATCCGGCATAGAGCCATTGGCCTCCTGTTGGCCGACGGCAGTGAGGAAAGCCTGGCGAGTGACGGCCGGCTTGATGTAGTTCATGCCCATGTTGTCCTGCAGGTAGTTGCGTGTCTGGGGATCTGTGGTGAGCCGGTTAACATCGCCGTGGTAGTAGACCTGGCGCGGCAGCCAGTTGTTGACGAAGTTGTCGAGGTCCTTGTCGGGGGTCTCAATGCGAAGGCAGCCGGTGCCGCGCTGCATGTAGGCGGCGTACTCAGCGGCGGTCTGGGCGAAGTCCTGCTTGCTCAGGTAGCGTGTGCGCATCGCCTTGATCTCAGCCAGATCATAGGCCGGTCCGAACATGAAGCGGAACTCGCGATGCTCCCCCTGCTTAAGCGCCACGCGGTACTGCACGGCGGCTGTGGGGGTCTCGTACCGCGCGTCACCGCACCCCAGCTTCGGTTCTTGAAGTGCCGAGGGGTTGTGGATGCCGCCTTCGCCCTCGAACGACGCCTGGTTAGCCTCCCACGAGTCTGGCGGCGTCTCGCACAGGAAGTACGTCTTGTCCTTGATATATTTGTTCTTGAAGTACTCGGTGGCCTTCTGGTACGGCGTCACGCTGCTGGCTACGACACCGACGACGTCGGCGTTCCACTCGGCCGACTGGTTCATCCACGACATGTATCCGATGGGGAAGTACGGCGTCACGCTGAGCTTGCGCGCGCGGTTGGAGACGTTGGTGACCTTGATGGTCCACAGCTCGGCCACGTCGTGCGTTGGCAGGCCCATTGTCATCTCCACGCGCACGCCGTCCTTCTCGACGGCCCACGACACATCGCTCTTGCCCACCGAGAACACGAAGCGGTCGGCTGGCGCGCGGACGGGCTCGTAGGGCGCCGAGAACAGGCTGCCGGAGTCGTCGTCCTTGATGTAGACGAAGCGGCCCGGGTGGTGTGCGTAGTAGTTCTGCTCGGGCTGCATGAACGTCTTGGCCTCGATGTTGGGCGGATGCGCATACTTTGCGGGCTCGGGCTGCATGAATTGCGCAGTCGCAAAGCCGCGGCAGGTGAGCTGGATCATCATCCGCTGGTTCCAGAGGAAGCCAGCCGCCTTGGGCATGGCCGTCGGCGTCGTGAGCTCGTAGCGCTCCCCATTTTGCGTGGGCCGCAGTACTGTCGCTTCTTTCCTCATCTTGACGGGTGTGTTTTTCTAGGCGGGAGGGGGAAAAGGGGGAGAGAGGGAGGTCGCAAAGCAAGAGGCAAAACCGCGGCAACCGGGCCTTTTATTTTTTTACTTATTTTTCGAGGGAATTTTGGAAAGGAGGGTGGAATGGGGGACGAGCTTCCCTGGGTGGATGGGCGGCGATTTTTGTTTGGACGGAAAAGGGAGCATGCAAGAGAAGGAAAACAGAAGACCAAGCGAACATTCGAACAATCGAACGTCATGGGCCCTGTCCGGGCTGGCTCCAGGGGGCCAGCGAAGCCAGTCCGCTCAGCTGACCATCCCGTCCCAACATTTCCGCCTGCAGGGGCTCTCGACCGGGAGAATCGCATAATAAAATAGCTCACCGCTCCTTCACTTGGCACAGGCACGGGATCTAGCATATCTTGGCCGGCCACAGCTGCTAGGGGTGCTGCTGGGATGTGCTGGGATGGGCTGGGGGGTGCTGAAGTGCTAAGGGGGTGGTGCTGAGGCACTGGGGCCGACCCGGCGGTGCGATTGGATACAGAGGGGGACAAAATGAATGGCACGTCCGAACACGGAACCCAGGAATCAGGAATAAGGAATACGCAAGACGCCCCCCTTCGCATTTGGCATTTGGCGTGCGCTGTCTCAAGTTGTGGAAATTCAGCCGAAACTTTGCCCATATTAATCCGCAAACGGGCAAACGACAGGGAGGCAATGGGAAATCGGCAGCAAAACGAATCCACTCAAGGACGGGGCACGAATGGGGAGGTTGGGAGGGAAGGCACGACACGACGGGGCACCGCGGTGCCCACGTACTCGATCAGGATCAGGCACATCAGGCAGTCGTCCAATTCGCAATGCGAGGTGCTGCTGCTGCCGCTGCTGCACAGTGCAGCGCAGCGCAGCGCCTGCGGGCAAGACGGGCAGGTCGGGTGCTGGCTGCATTGATTGCAGGACAGTGGGTGGAATGCACACCCGTATGCCGAGACGATTGCCTCAACGGGGACCCGATGCTGCGCGGATGTAAAACCGCATCCCGCGATGGACGCTCACATCGCTCGCATCGCACACCCACACGCCCCTCCTTCGGCGTCACCCCCACGGGCTCGCAGCGCGTTCGTCGGCGCCCCCGCGGCGAAGGCGAGGGGGGAATGCCGGTGAGAATCGCGATCGGACCCCGGACACGGCAAAAGAAACACGGGTGAACGTCGCTTCCACCTCAACCCCATCCTGAAACTGTTGACTGACCGTCAGGTGAGGCGGTCAGCTGGCTGCCCTGGTACGGATCCGTACTTTTGCCGGTACGACGGTCAGATGATTGTTAGAAAATGCAGCCAACCCAGCCACCAAAACGAAAGCCAGGGCGCTAGACCCAGTGAAGGAATGGCACTTCGTAAAGGCTAACAAGGAGCGTGGGAGAAAGACAGTCCCAGAATTCAGCAAGCGTTCGGGGCGAGCGGGCCTCGGTGGGGACCGAACGACTTGATAGAGTGCTCGCCGAGGAGGGGGCTTCGGGCGTGCTCTCCTCTCCGATATTGCCGGCATTTGGTAAATTGACAGCGGCTGCGCAATCCGGGTTCTTTGGTGGAGAATTCGGCCAGATGACATCACATGAATGCTTCCCGGTGGATTTGCTTTCGTATCAATGGATACTCGGTCCAGTTGCCATCTGCGATTTGCTCCGGCTAATAATAGATGATAACTGAAAGGGGGCGCTGACGAATTCCTCAAGTGCAGCCGGGCATGGATCGAGTTTGGGTGTTTGGCCACTGGCGCCTTCCGTTGCATGTTCACAACGACCCTGAAAATTCTGTTTTCAGGCGACACCGCTCACCCCGACAGACGCGCTCGGCTAGGCGGGCAGTCGGTTCTTCACCACCTCACATCGGAATTGGAACTCCTCCCGCTGCTTCTCTCCCAGTTCCATCCACCTGTCTCATCCCCCCATCCCACATCTCTCCACGGACGGACTGATGGGAATCGACGTCCAAGTGGGTGTCGTGGGGTCGATCGATCACCCCACATCGATTGCCCCGCCCTCCCTTCCTCCAGATTTTCCCAGACCATCAGCCCGGCAGGTCGCGGGAGCCCTGACCATCGCGTCCGCTGGCCGTCCGTCCCGAGTGGGCGCTCCCCAGTCGTCCACACCCACCCTCGCTAAGGCTCCCCACAGCATTCCCGTCCTTGGCGTTTCTGCTCGAGGTTGCAATTGGTAACGCTCGCGGTACCCAGTGGGCGTTACTCGATTCCCACACCACACGTTGCGCCCTGGTCAATCGCCCTCTGGCTGGCTCGAGGGGGAACTTTGGGGTAAAAAGCTCCTTAGCCTATGGGGGCTAAAAATCAGGGACCAAGCTAGGTGGTGCTTGTGCGGTTTCGAATAGCCAGTCACGAGGCACTAGAACGGGAACGTCGCGGTCGTTTGGGCACCATTACGTAAAGGATGGCCGATGGCCGGACCCTGAGAAATGGGACGAGTTGGCGGCCCCGTTTCGACGCCGCTTGGTTGCACAAGATGCGCCGTCACAGACACCATCGCCGCCTATCATGACCTACCGCACTAATCACGGACACGCGCGATTCCGATAACCGACCCGCAGTTCGTGCGACGAGCCTCGACTGTCCTTCCTTCAGACGGGTCGGCCACCCAGGGGATCAGTGCAACCCCCGAATACACATCTGCGTCTCTTATAATTGCATGCGAGCTGGTCACCTGTCGTGCCTCTTGAGGACGGCCGGGCGAGTGAGTAATAAGGCTCGCCGAGCCATGCCGGCAGATACTGTGGGGACTCGGTGACTTCGGCGTGTAACGAATTGGACCGATATACACGCGACACCCAAAAAAGCGCAGCTCCGAAGGCTGGCAGCCGGGCCCGAAGTCGAACAGAAAGAGAACCTCACTCAGCCAAGTGTCACTAACAATATGATTTTGCACCATCAATGTTTCCAATGTCTCGGGAGGGTGTTGTGTCCCCCATCATGCGATCTGCCGCTACGGAAAAGAGAACTATGCTATGTAGCCACCCGATGTCAGCTGCGGTCTTGGCTTCGGTCAACATCAACTCCCAATGGCACGGGCAAAGAAAAGGTGTGCACATCTTAATGCCCCAAAACGCTGTAATCAAGTATCCGGTGGCGATAATAAAACCATCGAGAGCTAACAAGGCGCCGGTAAATAGAGTAAAAACCTAGGCAAAGAGCCAATCGCATGGGACATAAAAGTACCAGACATAGAAAGGCTTACCTAATCATGCAACGACCTAACTTTGCAACGGGTTTCCCACCAAAAACTCCACTTTTCAATAGCTCCTATCTCCACAACCACGACTAGTAAAATTGAGGGGAAATTACTATATAGATTATTCACCATACCAACATACCTTTAAGGTTCTTATATCATTATAATAAAACTATATAAAAGATAGTAAAATATTAAAATACATGACTTTTATTAATTAATTTAAATCATATATTGTAAATTCAATAATAGGTTTATAACTTAAATACTAATTGATATACGTCATCCTATCTTTATAGTATATAATACAGCTTTTAACTAGACATTTGAGTAATACGGAAAGAATATAAAGATATATATATAACGGTTTAACTAAAGTTATAGTTTAATTATATATAAATTTACTGTACATTAATTGTAATATTTTATACCTTACGTAGCTTTTATATTATCGTTATCTTGTATATTGATACTTAAAGCTAGATTTTACACGCTTAATATATATATAATATACACTTATTATATTTTATATAAGAGTATTTAGCAGAAAATGATTATTAATTATAAACATTAATTAATAATGATATATAGGAGGTAAAAGTCATATAACGTTGTAATAGAAGTATATATAATTAAAAAACAATGTAACAAGATATTTAATAGTTATATTTTAATTAATATGTGAAGATTTGAAATTTGTACAATAGAAATATATAGTTAATTCCTATTAAGTAATGATATTAAAT
>Ga0247760_1000045_pt1 | contig 105257 bp, 89 predicted proteins | sample UWRJL171409R4_FD_179936 | JGI IMG/M metagenome (GOLD analysis project Ga0247760, IMG submission 179936) | Plant litter microbial communities from Arlington Agricultural Research Station in Wisconsin, United States - UWRJ-L171-409R-4 | ecosystem: Environmental > Terrestrial > Plant litter >...
GGCAGCCTTCAAATACCTCGGCCCCCACATATCCATGTCACCTCCTTCCCCTGTCTTCCGCTTCTCTTCCCTCCCAGCCGAGCTGCGATGGGAGATATGGCGTCTTGCAGCCACCACACCCCGAACAAACCAAAGTGTGTGCATCCCGCCCAAGGATGGCCCTCTCACAGTATTTGAGACTAACAGCCCTGCAATGCTCTCTGCATGCAGAGAGGCCCGCGACATCGCCTTGCAGTGCTCTACCACCCGTCCGTATAACCCTCACACCGACATCTTCTACCTGCGAATACCGGCCAGAGAATTTACGGCGATTCAGGGAGGAAAATAAAAGGCAGCTGATGACGAGTATCAGGCAAGATTTGGAGTTAGTGGAATATCTAGTCAATAGCCACGCCATTCTCCAGCCAGCTAGACCTTTCGTGGACTCATGGGGGCGGATGAGGCGTTGCCGGTGTCCTAGTTAGCGGATACTTTGGTATGAAGCTAGATGTTTTACCTGGTAGGTAATTAGTAAAGGACCAGGTCTAGCTTGTCTTGTGACGAATTTGAAAGAACACCTAATATAGTTAATGCAAATGGAGACATCTCAACGGCTTCGAAATGGGTGAAGAGCTTAATGTGACATATTACCAGTGAAAACCAACTGGTCTCTAGGCTGGTGCTATTTAATCGACAAACCATTACAGCAACTCTTTCCAGCTTCCCAAATTACCAGTTCAGTCGCCAAATCGAAACTCAGTTGATAAATTGTCAGAGTCCGATACTCAGGATGCCAGCGGTTAGGTAAGAAGGCCTGTGCCACCACCTGTACCGGTCCGAGCTTGCAGTTTTCGTCGAGATGGTTCCATATCCGGTCACTGTATACAACCCGGAAAGTTGCCTTCTCGTTTCGGCCTACTTCTCTAAACTTGACAACACAGTTCTTCCACATGGCAGCTGCCTCTTTGGGTTTTTGCATGACAAGCCGGGCCTTTTTCCGACTCGGAAACGTTTCATCACAAACGACATACTTGAGCGTGGAATGCATCCTCCATCGCCGAATCGGTTCCTTTGGGTCAGGGCCAACCCCAATTCGGATCTGGGTCGCGGGGTTCCCACCATCGCGAGGATAGAAAGCCATGCGGTGGTGATGAGAGCCCTTTCCTAGGTGACACTAGTTAGCATAGCTACAGACAGGAACCTAGGGCAGGCATGATGCGTACTTGCTGGGCGGGTACCGGAAGAATTCTCCATCCTGTAAATATGGCTCGGAGACGACTGTCGCAGCACCGCGCTGAGCGGTTTGTGGGGGGAAGTTGAAAGGCAATGCTTGTGTCTAAGACACCACTTACTATCTTCAAGGGACGTGATGCCGCAGCTTACAGGTACGGGAGAACCGTCTACTTATATATCCGAGTCCGGACCAGGAAAAGAAGTATACGGGTGTTCTGGTTTTCTCTCGTTCGCTTCACAGTTCCGTCGCCATGAAACTGGGGAGAGGGGGGGGCTTTCTCGGGGTGCTGTCGAGCTCAAAGTAGAATCTTTGATTTTCAATGTGGCTGTGCTGAACGAGCTTTTGACGCGCAACTGGCACAATCCTCTTTGTCCTTCGCGCCTCCCACTTCAAGCAAAGACCTCTAGCTTGCCGGACGCCCACTGTTGATAAGTCGGTTTCAAGCGGGAGAACAAAGGGGGTATCTTCATGTTCGAACAAAAAACCCCTTAGTTTCTAGACAAACTAGGGTTCGAACGGGAGCGCTGACGGTTTGCGGAGGTTTGGCGAAGCTTGCTACCGGGTATTATCCTAGACATGACGCACACTGCCAACACCCGGCACTAGAACCAATCATAGTGCTGTTTCCTGGTTTTCTCTGGCTTGCCGTTATCCTCAAACTGTTTGTTGGATGACGTGTTTCCCAACTAGGTAGGTAGGTACGTCGTCAGACTGTTATATCAACTCAGGCATGAATGCATGTCGAATACCTAGCGTCCCCTTTTTACACGGCCTCATGCCTGAAAAGAAATCACTTCTTGAACGGTAAGAATAATTAACGAAACCCCTCCTCCTTCACCGATCGTCGAAATGCCAACTCCCCCCTGCTTCAAGTCGTTCCCCCGCCTCCCACCGGAGCTGAGATGGCAGATCTGGCAACATGCCGCCTCTTCACCTCCTAAAAGACCAGGCGTGTGCATCGCGCCCAAGGATCTAAATCAGTCTCTAACCGTCCTTGAAACCGGCAGTCTCGGAATGCTACTCGCAAGCAAAGAGGCTCGCAAGATTGCCTTAAAATTCTGCGTCACCCGCAAATACGACCCAATAACTGACATCCTCTACACACATCAACCAAGGTTATGGCGTTGCATCCATGGTGATAACAAGCCCCCTGCGTGGGTGAAGGATGTCCGGCATCTTGCATTGCCTTTAACATATTTGAAGCTCCGCCGATTCAGGCTCATGACAGCCGACTTCAAGTCAATGGAGAGGATTTCTGTAGTGTACCCAAATTCTTCAAAAGAGGATCACTTTCCTCTCAAAATAGCACCCGAGGCACATTGCAGCCCTTGCAAAGGGGCTTCTCTACGGGTAATCGAGTTTCTTGATACAAGAGTAGATCGGGACTACATGCAGTTAATCCGGGGTATCTACATGCGAATGCAACCCACTGCGATCACCTACCTCGTTGACGGCATTCGTCGGCGCAGACCGGGGATCCTCCAGCCTGGAGCCGACCGGCGGGAGTTTGGCTCGATGGAAAATACCATCTTCCAGGAAGAGACACAGAAAATTCAGACACGGGAGATTACGAGTATCAGGGAGCGGCTGGAGAACTTGGAGTTTGAGCTGAACAAGGAAGTCCTTTGGCACTGTCGTGGGGTCAGGAGTTGGGATATTGAGCGGGGAGGACTCAGGCTTGGGTATGCCGCGCGATGTTTTACTTGGTAGGCGGGTTGTCAGGGATAAATATGGCTTATTTGGTGTCGTAACCATCTCACAGAAGAGAAACGGCTTTGGGTGTGCAAGTCTGTGTGCGGTTGGGCATTTGATGATGATTTTACCCAGGTTTCTTGCTAAGGCTGTCTGTCTCCACAGTCTATGTAGCTATGGTATCTTGTTGCCTAATTCTAAGTAGATACGCACTCGCCGCCACCCTCCGTTGGAACGATAACGTTGAGCAAATTTGGATTGGCGATGAAATGGGCAATACTTGTGTGTGAAACTGCCCTCTGGTTTGGTATTGGGATGCCTCAGGTGACAAACAGAGTGTGGAACGTTTCACTGAGGGTACGGAGCTCATGCGAGCAGCGGAAGTGCAGTTGAAAAGTGACTTGATTAGGTAGAAAGGGGGGGAGCGAAGCTCCCAGACTAAATACAAAAGAAAGCTCCCTGTGTGTGAGGAGAGCACATGACGAAAGGCTCCTGCGCTCCAGCCTAGCCTGGAGCGGTAAGGGTCTGATCTTCTCGCGAAAACTGGCCCAGTATTCGCCAGTTCTCGCGAAAAGGAGCTACTTTACAACCCCTGTTGCTAGCGCTTACGCCAAGATGTACTGCATAGAGCCCTGGTTAGTCTGACTAGCCGTAAAGAGAGTAGATTGCCAAGCCGAAGGGCCAAGCCTAAGTAGACTCACCACCTTCGTTATTCATCGCTTAATCGTGTGTTCGTGGTCGGCGCCATTCTCTCCAGTCTTCGTAGAATGCTAATTGTTACGTTTCACTAGCCAAAACGACGAGAATGGCATCCCCGATAGACAGTTTAACCATTCCAAAATCCGGCCAGCTATACCGTGACTGATTTTTTAAAGACTCACCAGGCCTATCGCGCTCTAACTTTAAAAACAATTCTGACAATTCTAAGTGTTCTGACGATAATTCTAATAATAATAACAACAAGCCTTTACCGCCCTTATAGATAACACTATCGTTAGGAACGCCTATACTAGGTAAAGGGTTTACACCTAGGGAGTAGTGTGACGACCCTGCAGGCCGTCACTTGGGCCGGGGCGGCCCGACGAATCCCCCGCAGAAGGAACAGTGCGGGAAGACGGTGCACACCGTCCAGACGCACTGGGCCAGGGGTGCAAAGACCCAAAGCCCCTATAACCAATGAGGTGCTGCTTGCAGCATGCCAAGTGCTCGCATCGCAAGCAGGAGAAACCTTACAAGCAGAACGCTTGCACAATACAAAGTGCTTACACAACAAGCACTTACGGCACCACAAGCAAGGTGTGAAATACCTCCCAGTTAGTTAATATAGATAGCCATAGTTGTGCCCACAACCACCGTGAGGGACTTTAATTCCTCACACTAATATTTAATTATTCATTTATATCTTACTGTTTAGACTTACCTTTATACATTATAGTAATAATAACCTACAGTAACATTAAACCCCCCGTCTAGGAGTGCTAACTTAACAAGCTGTCTTTAAAACGCCCCTTACCTATTAACGTCCTGCTATACGTTCTGTCTTAACCCGCACTAATCCTCTTAAGGCCTGTGTCAGGTACAGGTCGTAATACAATATTAGCGTCACAGTTTTAAACACTGTTTATTAAATTCCTAAACATCACCTCCCTTCCACTAACATGTTAACCTTAAGAAAAGGTAAGGAGATTAAGGAGGCGTAAGCCTAACCTTAACTCCCTACTATTAACAAGTTAATTACACACCTTAAAAACTTAAACCTTAACTAGCAGGGATTAGTTAAGGAACTTAATAAAGTTTTCCCTAGAGATATTAAAAGCTGTATTAGCCTTATTAAAAAACTCTAGGCTTAATTTAACGCTATTAAGCTGGAAAATAATAACCTTAAGGGGTTGTAAAAGAAATAAGTAAAGCTCCCCCTACCGTTGCACTTTAAGGGAGACTTAACGCAGCTGGAGTCCTAGATAGCCTAGCTCCAGAGTTATATCACCTACTACAATAAGCAGTTCTTTAAAGAAGAAGGAAAGGTCAGGTTTATTAAAGCTTTATTAAATAAAGTAGCCGCTTACTAATATAAACTTTATACGAAAATAATCAATAACCTCTCTATAGATAGAGCGCGTAAGGAGGCCCTTAAGACTTAGGCCCTTTTTAACGACTTTAACGTTTTCATTAACTAACTTTAAATTAAGTTTAAAGAACTGGACGCCCTTAGGCAGGCTAAACAGCGGCTTATAGCCTTAAGGCAGACGTCTTCAGTCCTTAAGTTCTCCACACACTTTAAACTAGAAGCAGTAAAGACTAAACTCAGTTAAGAGGCTTTAATAATACTATTCTAAAGTGGCTTAAAAAAACACGTTATTAGAGATCTTTACTAAGAAGACTGACCGGACCGACTTTAAGAGCTAGTTAAAATAGCTATTAAGGCTAATAACTGGTATTATAACCACTATTATTAGAAAAATTACTAGAAGGAACGGACCCCTTACTAACTAAGTAAATAAAAGAAGGGGAACTAATTAACCGTAATAGGTTATCACCCTAAGTTAATGGATATTAGTATAATAAACTGTTAGAACTAACCTAACTATGATAAGCTGTAATGACAGTAACAGCAGAAGTAGTCTAAGGACCTGTCCTAGGTCCAGTGCTTTAACTATAATAAGAAAGGACACATAGTATGGTAATACCTGTTACTAAAGTAAATTGGTTAAAAACCTATTCTGGAAGGAGGAAAGCACATCAGGTTCAACTCTAGAGACGTCCATGTCAGGATAGCAGGTAATGAAGAAGACTACACCTGGATGGATAAGTGTAACCTAGGGGATAAGGAAGAAAACGAAGAACCCTAAGATATAGTGTATCTAATCCTTAAAGGTGCCTTAAAAGAGTCAGCTATAAAGGTGCAGGTTACAGAAGACCGACTCTAAGGTGGAAACTTGGAATTACTAAAGGTGCAGGTTATAAAAGACCGACTTTAAGAAGAAATGTTTCGGTTAGTTATTACAGGCCTTAAAAACCTTACCCTGTAAGCTTAGGAATTAAGGAAGTCCAGGAAGGACCCTAACTTAAAAATCACCAAGATAATAAAAGGAGTTGAAAAACTAGCCCTCCAGGCCACCTAAACGGTAAAGTAAGCCTTAAAAGGTGAAAAAGAGTAAGTTAAGAGAATTAAATTAAAAAAACGGAAGTTCTTCTTAACAGTACCCCTTAAAACTTTTAAACACTTTAAATACATTAAGTGGATTAACACCCTTACCTCCTTAAAAGAGGGACAGTTTAAGTGGTTACCTTATATTAAAGCCAGTGTGCCTTAGATTAATACCTTAAAGGTTCCTTAAGAAGGTATAAAGTAAATATATTAATAAAGGATTTAGGAGCTGGAGGAGAAATATTAAAAGTTAGTAAATGAAATAGAGAACCTGTAAGTTGAAAGCCTTATTATAACGTTAAAAGATAAAGTGGTGGAAATTAGGCTGTAACTTTATAATAAAGTTCACTTTATAAATCAGCTTAAACACCACCTTATTAAAAAAGACCGTTTTGTGGAAGAATAAACCAGATTATTACTACCTGAGTTTTAAGAAGAGGTTTAGGAGAAATAACGCATATAAAGGTAAGTGGAAGAAGAAAAAAAATAAGGCATTACGTCCCCTATTCCATACTCTATAACCACAGCACCTACAGTTAATATTAATCACCCCAGTTATAAGGACGTACTGTGGATTAATTACGTATATGATAATTATACTTTTAACCAGTATTATAGGCTTAAGGCCCTTTATAACCACTTCCTAAGCATATAGAGACGGGATTACGTTATTATAAGGATAAAGTTAAAACCGGCTTATTACTAAGTCTCTTACTCCCTAATAAGAGAATCTGGTAATAAGTGGAAGGTTACCGTGGTTAATTAGGCCCTTATAACGTGCTGGTAAGGAGGAGTATTTAATAACTACCTAGTTATAACGTGTTTATTACACCTTAACGGGAAAGCTTAAGAATAGTAAAAGTGAGAAAATTACCAGCAGATTTAAAAGTAAAGAGATATTATTATAATCCAGTCTTATAAAGCGTATTATCATCTTATTAAGGACTTCTAAAACATTATACCGTTTAAAGTTAACTGGACGTTAAGGTGTAAGAACCTAAGGAAGGTTAATTACCAGGTCTATTAAAGCTGCCTGTTTTTCTAGAAGGAATTGGGAAAAGGTTACAGGCCCTTTAAAAGGGCCAGAAACTAATAATTTATTAATTAGTAAAAACCTTAAGAAGAAGGAGAGGCACTTAAAGGTTAGGTTAAATAAGACCTTAAGGACAGATAATTATTATAACTTAGATAATAAAAAAGTATAAGTATTATTCTATTAATATTAATATAATAGATGGAAAAGGGAGGTTATTTAGGGTAAAAGTAGTGATTAATAGCGGGAGTGCTTTTAACCTAATGTACCCCTTGTTAATTAACCGAAGGAAACTCCTTAATAAAGAGTATAAAAAGGCTATTCTTATTTGAAATGGAGAAGGAGGCTTATATTAGTATAATAACAGCAAAGTTACCCACTACTTACTACTTTTAATTAAAGTAAATAGGGATAAATAATAAGTGGACTTTAACGTTACATTAGTGGCAGGGTATAATATAATCTTAGGTTTACCCTGGCTGGAAAAGTATAACCTTATAATTAATTAAAAGAGTGGCCACCTTACCTTTAGTAAGTCCCCCAGTTATAATCACTGTTTAAAGGAAGCTAAGAAGGTATTAAATCGCTTTAAAGACGTATAAAGCACTTAAAAGCACGTTAAACCTTTAGAACTAAGTATAGTTTGGGTTAGGTTTATAAAGACGGTTAAAGGACTAGAAGGTCTACTATGTTACCTAAATAACGATTTAAAAGGTAGAAAAAAGTAAGAAGCTAATCTACAGGTAAGTAAAGGAGTTAACTTATCTAAGGTACCTATGGAGTATAGAAAGTTTACCCTATTTTGAAAAAAGATATTATAATTACCAGACTACAGACTATGGGATTATAAAATTAAACTGAAGCTGGGAGTGAAGCTTTGTAGCTTCCAGCCTTACTATTTAAACCCTTAACAGGTAGAAGCCTTAAGGGAGTACGTTAATGAGAACTTAAAGAATGGGTTTATTATAGAGTCTTAGTTACTAATAGGGTACTTAATATTATTTGTCCCATGGAAGGGAGATAGTAAATTACATATGGTTATTAATTACTAAACGTTAAACGAGGACACAATTAAGAATCGCTACTTATTACCACTTATTACGGAAATGTAAGAACGGATTGTTAAGGTAAATTAGTTCTCCAGCCTTAATTTTCCCATGGGATTTAACCACGTTAAAGTAAAAGAGGAGGACAAGTATAAAACGGCTTTTCAGACTTATAATAGGTATTACCAGTACTATGTCATATTAATAGGATTAATAAACGCCCCTGTAACTTTTTAAAGCCTTATTAACAGTATTCTCCACCCCTTCCTTAATAAGTTTATCTTTATGTATTTAAATAACGTTTTAATTTATTCTAAAACTTTAAAAAAACATTAAAAGTATATACGATAAGTTTTAACAGCTTTTAAAAAGGTAAAGCTAACAGTAAACTTAAAGAAGAGCCATTTCCACATTTAAGAACTGAACTATTTAGGGTTTAAAGTAACCCTTAAAAGACTTAAAATATAACTAGAGAAGATAAAGGTAATTAAGGATTAGCCTACTTTAAAGAACTAAAAAGAATTATAAGCCTTTATTAGCTTTGTAAACTTTTATCGTTATTTTATTAAGTATTTTATAAAGATTATAAAACTATTACATAAGCTTACAGGAGAAGGTAAACTGTTTAAGTGGACTAATAGATAGTAGAAGGCGTTTAAGGACCTTAAGCACGCTTTCGTTATAACGCTAGTCCTAACCCTCCTTAATTTCTTAAAACCTTTCTAAGTCGAAACAGACTCCTTAGAGTTTATAATTAGTGGAGAACTCAGTTAAGTCCAGGACGATGGGAAACACCACCTAGTTACCTTCTTATTAAAAGGAATCCACGGCCTAGCCTTATAATACCTAATTTATAATAAGGAACTAATGGTAATTATTTAGTACTTTATTAAGTGGGCACTGTATTTAAGTAGTATAGAAGAGCCAGTCTAAGTCTTTTTAGACTATAATAACCTCTAGTACTTCCTAATAAAGGAACTTAGCCTACGGTAAGTATAATAGGTAGAATTAATAGCCCCGTTCCACTTTTAAATCCACTATATTAAAGGAAAAGATAATAGGTAAGCTAATACTCTTAGTTGGAGATAAGATTATAAGGATGTTAACCCAGTCTTAATCCCCGTTACTATGTTTAATAAAGTAAAGAACGGTATAATGGAACATATGTTATAAATATCAGATAATTAGATATTAAAATAAACTATTAACGTTTATATAAACTTATAAATAAAGTATAATATCTATTAGTAATAATAGGACTTTTAAGTAAAAAGGTTAATGGAAGGAACCTGTAAGTATAAGTGCCTTTTAAGAGACTTCTTAAGGTATATATAAGATTATAATAAGGAGTGCCTGATACATCTAAACTATAATAAAACTGGTTATTAGCTGGAACAGCTACTAAAAGGTGTAAACGGCGCACTTAAACTAGGAGTAAAGCTTTAATATTAAAAGAAACTGTATATTTATAACTTAAATAAATGGAAGGAGTACGTCTAACAGGTCTATAAGTCTTAACTTAGGGGACATATAGGCCAAGCTAAGACTTTTACATAAGCCTAGTAAACGTATACCTTCCCAGGAATAAAGAAGTTAGTTAAGGAAGTGGTTAATAACTGTAACATCTGCCACTAGAAGTAGAATTAACACTATAAGCCTTATAAGCTTTTTAAACCACTCCCTGTACCACAGGCGCTATAAAGTTTAATCTCACTCGACTTTATTACTAAGATCCCAGAGTCTAGGGACCCTGTTATAGGAGTTACTTATAACCAGATCCTTATAATGGTTAATAAATTAACGAAATAGGCCTACTTTTTACTAACCTTAAAGGATATAACAGTGGAGTAACTTACTTATATTTTTAAGAAAAAGGTGGTTTTATAACACCTTTAATTAGATAACATTATTACAGATTAGGATAAGTTAATTGTGTTAAAGTTCTAATAAGGATTAATATAGAGAATAGGAGTGAAAAGTAAACTTTTAACAGCTTTCCACCCACAGATAGATAGCTAAATAAAGTAAGTTAACCAGATACTTATAACGTACCTCTAAACCTACGTTAACTTCAAATAAGATAATTAACTTAAACTGTTACTAACAGTATAAATAGCTTATAATATAACACCAGTTAAGTTAACAGGTATATTACTGTTCTTCACTAACTACAGTAAAGAGCCCAAGCTCCGTTAAGGCCCACCTACTAGCACCCCCTAAGCTATAATCCGCACAGACCAGATGTAAGAATTATATAACCACCTGTAAGCTAAACTTAAGTTTATACGTAAATAAATAAAGAAGTTTACTAATAAACATTAAATTAAGTAACTAATACTTAAGAAAGGACTTTATTATAATAGTAAATAAGTTAAGGGACTGACTTTTCAGGAGGGAGACTATATCTACCTTTTTTCACAAAACCTACATTTAAAATAACCTAGTAAGAAGCTTAACTTTAAAAGGTATAGACCGTTCTAAATTAAGAAAAAGGTCACCACCTTTAATTATAAACTAAACCTACCCGCCAGTATAAAGGTGTGGACTAAGGTTTTCCATATCTCACTTTTAAAACCTGCCCTAAAAGGAGTTCCTTTAGAAAAGAAGATCGAGATCGACGCTAATAAGGATAAGTATAACGTTAAGGAAATCGTAAATTCATAAAGGGGAAAGAATACATTTAAATATCTTATTAAATAGTTAGACTACAACCCTAAAAGTAACTTGTAAAAGCCAGTTAAAAATCTTAAATGCCTAAACCTAATTACAGAGTTTTACTAAAAAAATCCAGACTAACTAAAACTAATAATAAAAACCAGAAAAATAAGATAAGATCTGACATCTAAACTACTATACTGAAGAGTAAGACCATTATAAGACTTAAAACCTAAAAAGCAGTAGGAAACTCCTTAATAAGTACGGAAGGACATTTATTAAAGTCCTTAACTAAAGTTATTAAGACCTTAGGCTTAATAAGGAGGAAGGGCCTTTAAAGCTCCTAATAAACTCCATATATAAAAAAAAATAAATACTGTTAAGAAAAAAAGTTAGTAAAAAGTCGTAAAAACTCTTATAGGAAGACAGGCCTATAACCTCTCACTAAAGAAGGCAGTTATAAACCAAGTTATAAAGTAACCACTTACTATAAAGACCCCACCAGAAAGTTCCCCCAGTTAAAAGACTCCACGTTATCAGGAGGAGTACTTAACTTAACCTCCTTATTTTCCTAAAACTCTAACAGCTCCACTTTATAACTAAACACTTTTATAACCCAGTCCTTAAAGCGGGACTGTTACTTATAAAGGCGCATTAAACACGCTAACACCTCTTAAAGCTTAATAGTGGCCTTATAAAGCTGCTAAACAGCAGACTTGACTTATAAGTCAAGGTTCTGTTTTTTAATAAAAAGAGCCTTTAACTTCGCTTTATTAATATTAAAAACGTCACATTAGGAAGGCTAATGCCTCTTTAAACAGTAATTATAACTGTCAGACTAGTTTAAAACCCGACAAATAAGTAAAGGGTTAGCAGATTTATAAGAAGAATAAGGGGACATTTCACCATTAAACGCGTATATATAGGCTGTAAGGTTTAAACAGTGGTTAATACTTTTACCCTATTCCCGTTTTAAAACCTAAGAGCCGGACACTTATTACATGGTAAAGTGGTGAAAGGAGAAACTTACCTTTTAAATTCTTTATAAAAAAAGAACGTTAAAGAGGGGGAATTATATAACGACCTTACAGGCCGTTACTTAAGCCAGGGCGGCCTAACAAATCCCCCGTAGAAGGAACAGTATAGGAAGACGGTGCACACTGTCCAGACACACTGGGCCAGGGGTGTAAAGACCTAAAGCCCCTACAACTAATAAGGTGCTGCTCGTAATATACCAAGTGCTTACATCGTAAGTAGGAGAAACCTTATAAGCAGAACGCTTACATAATGTAAAGTGCTCGCATAACAAACACTTACAGCATTATAAGTAAGGTGTAAAGTACCTCCTAGTTAATTAGTATAAATAGCCATAATTATGCCCATAACCACTGTAAGGGACTCTGGTTCCTTACACTAATATTTAATTATTCATTTATATCCTACTATTCAGACTTCCCTCTATGCATTATAATAACAACGACCTACAGTGACATTAAACCCCCCGTCTAGGAGTGCTAGCTCAACAAGCCGTCTTCGGAACACCCCCTACCTGTTAGCGTCCTGCCATACGTTCTGTCTTAACCCGCACCAGTCCTCTCAAGGCCTGTGTCGGGTGCAGGTTGTAATAAAAGTATAAAAAGGCTATTCCTATTTAAAATAAAGAAGGAGGCTTATATTAATATAATAACAGTAAAGTTACTTATTACTTACCACTCTTAATTAAAGTGGATAAGGATAAATAATAAATAGATTTAATATTACACCAGTTATAAGATATAATATAATCTTAAGTCTACCTTAGCTGGAAAAGTATAACTTAGTAATTAACTAAAGGAGTAGTTACCTTACCTTTAATAAGTCCCTTAACTATAATTATTATTTAAAGAAAGTTAAAAAGGCACTAAACTGTTTTAGAGTTACATGAAACACTTAAAAGCACGTTAAACCTTTAAAACTAAATATAGTTTAGGTTAGGTTTATTAAAACAGTTAAAGGATTAAAAAGTTTACTATATTATTTAAATAATAATTTAAAAGGTGGAAAAAAGTAAAAAGCTGATCTATAGATAAGTAAGGAAGTTGATTTATTTAAGGTACCTGTGGAATATAGGAAGTTTACCCTGTTTTAAAAAAAGATATTATAACTATTAGACTACAGACTATAGGATTATAAAATTAAGCTAAAACCGGGAGTAAAGCTTTATAACTTCTAACCTTACCACTTAAACCCCTAGTAAGTTAAAGCCTTAAAGGAGTACGTTAATAAGAACTTAAAGAACAGGTTTATTATAAAGTCTTAATCTTTAATAAAGTACCTAATACTGTTTATTTTAAAAAAGGGAGATTGTAAACTATATATAGTTGTTAATTATTAAATGTTAAATAAGGATATAATTAAGAATCGTTACCTATTACCACTTATTATAGAAATGTAAGAATAGATTATTAAGGTAAATTAATTCTTTAACTTTAATTTCCCTATAGGATTTAACTATATTAAAGTAAAAGAAGAGGATAAGTATAAAACGGCTTTTTAAACCCATAATAGGTATTATTAATACTGTGTTATGTTAATAAGATTAATAAATACCCTTATAACCTTTTAAAGCCTTATTAATAGTATTTTTTACCCCTTCCTTAATAAATTTATCTTTATATATTTAAATGACATTTTAATTTATTTTAAAACTTTAAAAGAATATTAAAAGTATATATAATAGGTTTTAACAGCTTTTAAAAAGGTAAAGTTAACAGTAAACTTAGAGAAGAGCCACTTTCACGTTTAGGAACTAAACTATTTAAAGTTTAAGGTAACTCCTGGAAGGTTTAAAATGTAACCGGAGAAGATAAAGGCAGTTAGGGACTAGCTTATATTAAAGAATTAAAAAGAGTTATAAGCCTTTATTAACTTTATAAACTTTTATTAATACTTTATTAAGTATTTTGTAAAGATTGTAAAATTATTATATAAGCTTATAAGAGAGGGTAAACTGTTTAAGTAGAATAATAAATAGTAAAAGGCGTTTAAGGACCTTAAGCACGCCTTTATTACAGTATTAGTTTTAACCCTCTCTGATTTCTTAAAGCCTTTTTAAGTTAAAACAGACTCTTTAGAATTTGTAATTAGTAAAGAGCTTAGCTAAGTCCAGGACAATGGGAAACGCCACTTAATTACCTTTTTATTAAAAGGAATCTACAGCTTAGCCTTATAATACTTAATTTATAATAAGGAATTAATAGTGATTATTTAATACTTTATTAAGTAGGTACTGTATTTAAACAGTATGGAAAAACCAGTTTAGGTCTTTTTAGATTATAATAACCTTTAATACTTTTTAATAAAGGAACTTAATCCACGGTAGGTACAGTAAGTAAAATTAATAGCCCTGTTCCACTTCCAGATTTACCACGTTAAAGGAAAAGATAATAAGTAAGCTGATACTCTTAGTTAGAGACAGGACTATAAGGATATTAATCTAATCCTAGTCTTTATTACTATGTTTAATAAAACAGGAAACGGCACCTTAAAATATACATTATAAATATCGGATAACTAGACATTAAAATAAATTATTAACGTTTATATAAACTTATAAATAAAGTATAATATTTATTAATAATAATAGGACTTTTAAGTAAAAAGGTTAATAGAAGGTACTTATAAGTATAAATGCCCTTTAGGAGACTTCTTAGGGCATGTGTAAAATTATAATAAGGAGTGCTTAAAGTATTTAAACTATAATAGAATTAGTTATTAACTAGAACAGTTACTAGAAGGTATAAACGGTGCGTTTAAACCAAGAGTAAGGTTTTAATATTAAAAGAAACTGTATATTTATAACCTAAGTAAGTAAAAGGAGTACGTCTAGTAGATTTATAAGTCTCGACTTAAAAGATATATAGGCTGAGTTAAGACTCTTATATAAGCTTAATAAGCGTACACCTTTTTAGGAATAAAGAAGTTAGTTAAGGAAGTAGTTAATAATTATAATATCTGTTATTAAAAGTAGAATTAACATTATAAGCCTTATAGACTTCTTAAACCACTTCCTGTATTATAGGTGTTATAAAGTTCCATCTTACTTAACTTTATTACTAGGATCCCAGGGTTTAAAGACCCTATTATAAGAGTTACTTATAACTAAATCCTTATAATAATCGACAGATTAATAAAATAAGCTTACTTTTTACTAACTTTAAAGGATATAATAGTAAAGTAACTTACTTATATCTTTAAGAAAAAGGTAATTTCACAACACCTTTAGTTAGATAATATCGTTACAGATTAAAATAAGTTAATTATATTAAAGTTTTAATAAGGGTTAATATAAAGAATAGGTGTAAGGAGTAAGCTTTTAACAGCTTTCCACCCACAGACGGATAGCTAAACAGAGTAAGTTAATTAGATACTTATAATATATCTTTAAACTTACGTTAACTTTAAATAAGATAATTAATTTAAATTATTACTAACAGTGTAGATAATTTACAATATAATACTAGTTAAGTTAACAGGTATATCACTATTCTTTATTAATTACAGTAAAAAGCCTAAGCTCCGTTAAGGCCCACCTACTAGCACCCCTTAAGTTACAGTTTATATAGATTAGATGTAAAAATTATATAACTATTTATAAGCCGAATTTAAGTTTACATATAAATAAATGAAGAAATTTACCGATAAATACTAAATTAAGTAACTAATACTTAAAAAAGGACTTCACTATAACGGTAAAAGAGTTAAGGGACTAACTTTTCAGGAGGGGGATTATATTTACCTTTTTTTATAAAACTTATATTTAAAACGACTTAATAAAAAGTTTAACTTTAAAAGGTACAGACCGTTTTAAATTAAGAAAAAAGTCACCACCTTTAATTATAAATTAAACTTACCCGCTAGTATAAAAGTGCAGATTAAGGTTTTTCATATCTCACTTTTAAAACCTGCCTTAAAAGGAGTTCCTTTAGAAAAGAAGATTAAGATTAACACCGATAAGGATAAGTATAACGTTAGGGAAATTATAAACTTATAAAAGGGAAAGAACATATTTAAATATTTTATTAAGTAGCTAAATTACAGCTTTAAAAACAACTTATAAAAACTAGTAAAAAACCTTAAGTACCTAAACCTGATTATAAAGTTCTACTAGAAGAATCCAGACTAATTAAAACTAATAATAAAAACTAGAAATAAGGTAAGATTTAACATTTAAATTACTATATTAAAAAGTAAGACCATTATAGGACTTAAAGCCTGAGAAACGGTAGGAGACTCCTTAATAAGTATAAAAGGACATTTATTAGAACCCTTAATTAGGGTTATAAGGACTTTAAACCTAATAAAGAGACCGGACCTTTAAAGCTCTTAATAAGCTCCATACGGGAACGAGTACTGTAAAAAAGTCAGTAAAAGAAAATAAAGCGCGCTACCGCCATATTATAAAACTGTTCGTTTATAGGAGGAAAGAAATTACAAACTAAGTTAAAAGGCGACCGCGTGTAGTAGAAACCCAGTTAGAAAGTTCCCCCAGTTAAAAGACTCCACATCTTTAAGAGGGGCGTCTAGCCTAACCTCTTTACTTTCCTAGAACTCTAACAGCTCCACCTTATAGCTAAACACTTTTATAATATAATCTTTAAATTAAAACCGTTACTTATAAAAACGTGTTAAATAAACTAATACCTTTTAAAGCTTAATAATAGCCTTATATAACTGTTAAGTAGTAGACTTAACTTATAAGTTAAAGTCCCACTTCTTAACTAAAAGGGCCTTTAGCTTTACCTCACCCACGTTAAAAATGTCACATTAGGAAGGACGGTGCCTCTTTAAGTAATAATCGCAGCTGTTAAACTTATTTAAGACCTAGTAAATAAACGGGAGGACGGCAGATTTATAAAAAGAATAAAGGGACATTTTACCACTAAACACGTATGTGTAAGCTGTAAGGTTTAAATAATAGTTAATGCTTTTACCCTATTCCTGTTTTAAAACCTAAAAGCTAGACACTTATTATATGGTAAAGTAGTGAAAGGAGAAACTTACCTTTTAAGTTTTTTATGGAAAAAGAACGTTAAAAAGGGGGAATTATATAACGACCCTGTAGGCTGTCACTTAAGCTAGAGCGGCCTGACAAATCCCCTATAGAAGGAATAGTGTAAAAGGACAGTATACACTGTCCAGACACACTAAGTTAGGGGTGTAAAGACCTGAAACCCTTATAACTAATAAGGTGCTGCTTGCGGCATATTAAGTGCTTATATTATAAGTAGGAGAAACCTTATAAGCAGAACGCTCGCATAATGTAAAGTGCTTGCGTAACAAGCACTTACGGCACTATAAGTAAGGTATAAAGTACCTTTTAGTTAGTTAGTATAAATAGTTATAATTATACCTATAACTACTGTAAGGGACTTTAGTTCCTTACGCTAATATTCAATTATTCATTTATGTCTTACTATTCAGACTTACCTCTGTGTATTATAGTGACAGCGACCTACAGTGACATTAAACCCCCCGTCTAGGAGTGTTAGCTTAATAAGCCGTCTTCAGAACGCCCTTTACCTGTTGGCGTCCTGCCATACGTTCTGTCTTAACCCGCGCCAGTCCTCTTAAGGCCTGTGTCGGGTGCAGGTTGTAATGGAAAGGTCTTACCGATATTAAATATATTATAGTTAAATACTATATTAAAAGGAAAAAGTGGTAGGAGTTAATAAAACTGATAAGTTTTAAGACTTTTTTTTACAAAAGACAGTCTTTTTAATGTATCTAATACAGTATAAGAGTAATTTTAGGCCTTTTATCCTAAGGTAAAGAGATCTATTGCTATTAAGCTAATTAGTGATTATTAAGTATATATAAAGGTCTTTATAATAAAGAGGTCTATAAGTAGCTTAATTATAAAACCTGTGGACATTTTTAATATATATAATTAAGAAGTTTAAGAGGAGATAAATTAAGACTTAAATATATCTAATAATGTGTTTAAAGATAGTAATAATAAAGGTGGTGATAAAGATGTAGAAGGAGAAGAAGATAGTTAAAGTGATGATAATGCTAGGGAAGAAGATTAGTTAGACTTACCGCTGTTATTACTAAGCGTGCCCTAGGCCAGGCTATTAAGTGACATTTAACACCGTAATTATAATACTAATCCTAATACTTATCACCATTATACACCTATTATTATTTAATTAAAACTAATGATATTTGTCCCACACTAGGTATAAAGAGGGAGAGGGAAGTAGATTAAGATATTATAATTAGTAGAAGGTTTTATTAAGGTGGTGGGGATAGTTATAGCTTTTAAAGCCGTTAGCGTTAACGATACTACTGTAGTAATAAAGGATATTAAAAGGTAATATGGCTTAATTTTAAAGATTAATAACTTATTTAATTATTTAAAATACCTTTATAAGAACTTTATAAAGGTGGTAGTTTATTTAAGAGTAGGATTAGTACTTAAAGTTTATTATATAAAGGTGTAGAAAAAAAGACCTGGAGAGGGTTAGGGTTTAATTAGTGAAAAAAAATTCTACCCCTTTATTTTCCCTGCCATCTTTAGACTCCCACCATTACTACCATTATTATTATCTTCTTCTTAACCTATAATTACTATACTGTTACTATAATAAAGTTACATAACGTTAATAAACTTCTTACAATAATCTTATTACTTATTAACTAGCTCTCTTAACGGTATAAGTGATAGATTCTTATTCCTCTAACACTAAAGCTCCCTTTTCTAATTACGTAAGAATAAAGTTATAAAGACCTGTAATAGTGTATATAATTTACACCTGTTTTTTTAAACTATACTTTAACTGTATATTTATAATTATAATAAACCTCCTTTTTATTAAGTTAAATACCCTCTTTATAACAGTATAGATATGTAAATACCTAAGATTATACAGCTCTTTTTACGTAACAGGTGGGTTTTAACTATTCCTTTAATCTTACAGATAATACTAAACGTTTGGAAAAGGAAGTATAATACTGGCACGTGTGTTAAAGCCGGCATTACTAACATAATATCGATTTAACAGTATTTAAAAAAAGCAATTACATAACTATATTAATAAAATTACATCGTTTATTAAGCCCTTAACACTAATAAATACGTAACTAAAGGAGAGGTCTTATTACACTATTATAAATACGTTTTAAGATATTACACCTTTACAGTTAAACTAATACAGTTACTTTAAAGCTTTAATATATACCTTAATATAAATACCGTTAATTACACTTATATAACTGTTAAACACTAACGTTTTTAAGTTAAGCTTAATAGCTCAATTAAGCTAATTATCCTTAGAAAACAGTATAAACGCCTTATAGAAAGATATAAGTATTAAAAGGACTGTTATTATCGTTTTAAAGATTAAGCTTTACGTTATATTAAACTTATAAGTAGCGATATACTAATTATACTTACAGTTAAAGATTACAACATTATTATAAGCTTTTACTTAACAGTCTAGTACTGCGTTCTGTAAAAGCCCTTATTAATCCTCAGCTAATAAAAGAGGGCTTTAAAGGTCGTTTTACTTATTTGGAACAGGTCTTTAAATTACTTCTTTAAACCGTTATAAAGGTGTAAGGTAAACCAGCGCGCGCCTTAAGGCTTATCTGGATGTATAACTTTACAAACCGCTAGTTAAGTTCTGGGTTAGCACACCTCCTTAATATTATAGATAGTAATCCCTAAGAATGTATAAGCGGCCAGTCCAGCTGTTAAAATAAATAAAGTCGTTATAAGAGGCTTATTAATTAAAAGGTTATTTTATTTAAGAGTAAATCTTTATAGAAAACACATTACCGGCTAGCTTTACAACGTCCTTACATGTTCACTTACATTCTCGTTACTTCTTACTGCGTGGATTAGGGCCCTATCGCTAATTTTGGCCACTTTTCGCGAAAAGAGGCCCCTGAAAAGCGAGATTTAAGTATTTGCTAAAACTCCAAAAAACGGCAGTATTCGGCCATCACGGCCCAGTTTTCTGGCTTCTTGCAGTTAGCCGCGGCTTGCATTAGCTTGGTACATTGGCTCCAGGGGGGGGTCAGGGGTGGCGGGCAGCTTCCCGTTTTTCAGGCGAAAAGTGCTGCCAAAAACGGGAAAGCGTCCCGGAAAACACTATCTTGGCATGCGGTGGGGGCTCGCTTTTGGCGAAAAGCGATGAAAAGTGGCCAGTTTTCGCGAGAAGATCAGACCCTAAGGCGCCTGCGCGCCTGAGCGCCAAGAACTGCCGCTGCAGTTCGACAATTGCTGAAAAAGGGATGAGGGTTTTGAATACAATGGAATTCTCTCACCCCTCGAGATCCCAGATTCTTGATGCAACTGCTGGAAATCTCAGGAATGGCACAAACCAATCCCGTAGCTCGCCTGTCAATTGCAAGGCACTGCAAACAGCGAAGCTACTGGCAATTATGTTACCTCTCAACCCACCGCAGAAACACTCCGCACACGACCAAACTTCCTTGCCCCCTTCCCCCCTTTCCCACCAAGTAAACCCTAGCGATACCACGCCGCAGCAAGTCAACCCCACTTCTCCTCCTCACTATAGTCTCCCTTCGGAACAAACCTAACTACCTCGGCCCATTTCTCCCTCTTGAACTTGGCCGACTCATCCGACAACTTCAGTGCTTCCTTCCGCTCATCCGCCGTGGCACCCGGGTCTTGGAGAAACAAGGCGGCGAAGTGATGGGCTGCGCGGGCCGCATGGCTCGTGTGGTTGGAGTTTTGGTGCTGCATGCGGGCGAGGGTGAGGGAGCGGTGGAAGGAGGTTCTGATAGTGCAGGTCAGTATACTTTATCTCAGGGAGGAAAAAAGGAGGGGGCAGTTACTTCGCTTCATGTTTGAGGTCGAGCTCGAGCTGTGCGATGCCGAGTTTGTAGTGGATTGCGCTGAGGATCATGCTGTTGGGCATGAGGGTTTTTGCGGTGTTATATGCGAGGTCGAACATCGCCATCGCTTCGGAGGGTTTGCCTTGTCGTATGAGGGTTGAACCCCATGCGTAGTGTACTCTGTGTCCGGTTGTCAGTTTGCGTTGCTGCAAGGTTGAGTGGGCTGGGGGTTAAGGTAGAGGGAACTACGTCTTACACAACCAGAAGCCCCTTGTCACGCCTCTTCACTAACACCCTCTTTGCCTCCTGGAACAGCTCAGTCGCCTGCCCAAACGCTCCCTTGAGGGCATACGTCCTTCCCAAGGCAATCTGCGCTAGCGCCGTATAGACTTTACTCTCGTCAGGCATTCTCACCCATATCCCCCTCGCCGCAGTCATATACCGAATCGCATTGTCATATTCGCCCTCGTTTATGAGCGAGTTCGCATAGTTGGCATAGCTCGCTGCGCGGTTCATGTCAAAGGCTGGGAGCTTGACCTGTCGGATCACGAGCGCCTTTTTGGAATACTCCTGGCCCATTTCCATGTCGTTCTGTTCAACGGCGACTGCTACGTACGTGTTGCAGATAGAGGCATACTCAAGACTGTGTTTGTCAATGCAGGCGCTCTCGGCAATGGCGAGCAAGTGAAGACACTCCTGGGAGGAGCCGATCTCTTGTAGGTACTATGTGGTATTGATGAGGACGCTGACGAAAACCTGGATGGATCCGATTGTGATATGGAATCTCTTATATGCTTGTGCGAGAGCGTAGACGTGAGGTGTATATTTTTTGTATTGTTCCCAGTAGTCAGAATGGGCGACTTGATCAGTCAACGGGAATTTGCGAGCCAAAAGACCCAGAAGATGGTTGAAGGCCCTCTGGAGGATCGGGAACCCGAGGCGTCTTCTTGGTGAATGAACGTCTCCTGTGTAAGTCGGTGGATGGAGAGGATTCCTGTTTCCCAGTTGTAATCAATGAGGGCGTTGTTTGTGAGTGTGTCGATGGCTTCATCCAACCTGGTGGTCGGGGTCAACCTCAGTGTCTATCTCCCTGCTCAGATGTTGGGGCCGGACTTACTTCACAGGGCTTCTGCAGAATGAAACCCAATCGATCTCGGATCTAGTCTCAAGACTGGGCCTCGGATCGTATTCATCAGTTGTGGAGGTCGAGTCCTCTTTCTTTAGCTCCCCCAGCTGGAACAACTCCAGCGGGATGTTGTCAGCATGAGCAAGTGAGAGCATGGCAAGCAGCTTGAACGCATTCATATTCGTATCCTCGACGGTCTTGAACTGTGAACTCCAGAGCGATGCAATAGACTCAGTGGCTGTAGACCCGGACATGTCATGTTCAAGAATGGAGTGTGGTGTCATGCTGTACTCCTCCTGGAAGGCCGATATTCTGAGGCTGTTTTGTCCAATGTAGTGTGCGATTTGCTTGATGCCGAGCGCAAGCCCGTCAAGGGCCCAGAACATCCTGGGTATCTCCAACCTCGCCCCCGGCGTCGCATTTCGCGTCGTGTGTCTTCCTGATGTTGTTGAACAGCTGAGGGCTGGTAACTGGGTCAAACTTCTTGATCCCCACCAGGATTGTGCGTCCAAGGATATGGATAGAGCGAAAGAGGAAGCGCGTGGTGACGATCACAAAGCCGTTTGGGTTCTCTAGAGGGTAGTAGTTTTTGAGGAGGGAAAAATCGTCGACGTTGTCGTAGATCAACAGCCAAGATCGAGCTAGACGAATTTGAAGGTCAATGCCTACCCGCGAGACAGGACAGCGCGAGGTGAACATACCAGTCTCCCCAAGCCATTGTTGGGCCAGCATAAAATTGCAGTCGTCATCCGAACTCTCTATCGCGCCCTCCAGGCCCAAAACCTGAGCGATCTTGGAAAACGACTCGCGGATTAGGTCCTTCCTCTCCGCCTGGACCCAGAATATGGCGTCGAACTTCTGCTGTGACTTAAATTGGTGTGCAACCTCGAGTGCCACTGCGCTCTTTCCAACACCCCCTCGACCGTGGACGACAACTGTAGTGGGAGGCGACGTTCCCTGAGAATGTCAGGCCTCCTCCGATGTTGGGGGGGTTGTAAGAAACGTTTCTACAGTGGAAACGGCATTCTAGTTTGGTGGTTGGGGGAACGATGAATTAGGTAGCTAAGCAAGTAGGTGACAAAGCACGCTGATTTCAATGTTCCCTTGTTGGTAAATCCACAGTGTGCGGCGGGAGAGTCGTCAAATCCGCCACAGACTCCCCCGTCCGGATCTTGTCGCGAGGAAGTTCCCTAGCAAGAATTACAGGCCGATGAGAGCTCAAGACGGGGTGTTCCATGCGCTCTTCTTCCATTACGTATCCATCCAAATCAGGAAGACATCATTCCTCCGAAACCCCTGCGCGGGCACCTACACGTCGACGCCAAAATACGCCAAAGCCTCTTGCTCTCCCCTTATCTGCTGCAACGAAACAGGCCGAATCACCTGTCCCGACAGCATCAAGCGCTCAATCGCATCCGCATGGGACTTGATAACCGCCTCATCCAGCCGTTCCTGAACCAGCTCAAGACTCCAATTCTCGTCATACTTCTGACGCACAACAGCTGCCCAAGCTTCGACAACCGATGGTCCTATAGCTAACTCCCAAGTACCTCTCCAAGTAATCCTACCCTTTCGTGTGTCTCGCAGTGGCTGATACTTGAAGAGGCCTGCGAGCCTCTTTCTTCCGTTCCAAATCTCCAATGTTTCCAATCGCGGCATGTTCATGGCCGCTGCCGCTGCGCCCCGGAGCATATCTCCGATATCATCTGTGTTGTCCACATCGGGCGTGAATAGGTTTGAGGTAATCACCAGCCATGTCAGATTTGACCACTGCCAGTTCGGTTCCATCCCGCTGAAGAAATGGTCCGCATCCACGAGAAAGGAGGCTGCGAGATGCTCGAGCTTGAGGCTGGTGAATCCAAGCGCCCGTGCAACCGCTCGATCTGTGTCGCGAACTATGACTTTGGAGAACACGGCCAAGGACTCGTAGTTAAAGTTTTCGAAGACCACCAGTCGTTTAAGGTTAGGGTAGTCAATTGTGGACCGGAAAAGATTTTGGAGTTCTAATAAGTGGCATTGTCAGCAACAAAGTTACCGGCTCATGCAACCTACTAGTAGGAACACTAGGAATAGATATCACCAATGTCTCTTAACCACAAATCGTGTTGCCATTCCCTCCAGGGCTCGTAGTGAATTTCCTCGACTCCGGGCAGACGGGAACAAATGGATGCAACCGAGCCGGGATTCCATCTCCAGCGGTTCTGCTGCCGGAGAAGAATGCTGGTTACCGCCGGAACAGATGGCAGCTGTTTCCACCATTGCCGATCACTATGCAGATGACAAAACGTCCTGTACCTGTCGTGCAACTCCTCTACGCTCGTGATACTGGGAACCGAGGGTTGAAGATCAGCGCCGTCGGACATGGCGGTCATGGATTTCAGCCACTGGTCCGAGCTGCTCGGCGGGTGGATGTTGATATCGAGAATCAACTCACCGTTGCGCTCCCAGGTGCTGAGAGTGTTAAATAGGCTCTGGAATGCTGTGGCGATAGCACTCCGGTTCTTGATTTCCTTGGCAGTAGCATCCTCTCTATATGGTGCGTACATTGAATAGGCGGTGCACTTTGTGCAATCAGGGCAATCAAGTTCCAGGCAGAACCAGATATAGCGAACCAGGGCCCGATTTCGATGAGTCATCAAACTGAACTTGGCGAGACGCGATGGTGTAAGTCTGATCCTGGCAAATGTTTTTCGCTCGAGTTCAGTTTGCCACTCTCGAGACACGGTGGCCAGGCGTGCCAGCGTGCTACCGTCTTGCTTCAGGGCTTCCAAGATACGGAACCGGATTTCGGTAGGCAAGGTATGCCATGGTGAAGACATGACGTCGACAATGGGGGCGCAAGTGAGCCTCTGCAATGTTGAAAAATGGAGAGAAAGTCATAGTTTGGGTCGCAGACAACGCTGGCGCTGGAAATTATATATTCGGTCAATATCAAGCTTTATGTCTGTGGACCTAGACAGCCAAATGCTCGGTCTGTAACCCTGAAGTTTGTTAAGTAGAGCTTATAAGAAGCCGCCCGGGGATTAGGTTGGATGAAGACTCGATCAAGCTTCCGGGTTCGCATGGCAAGCAGTTATGATTGCGTGATAGAAACAGACAAGACCCCGCCAATGCGTAGTACCTTATTTGGGTTCAGGGGTGGTTACCTACACTTCAACTCGCCCGCCAGTCAAGAGACATGTGGGGCCCGGTTCTCTTGCTATCAGTATGTTCCATTACGCGTCCCGTCTTTCTTGGTGGAAGTGCGAGGTGAAGTTGGTGTTGACGGCGGAGTGTGTAGGGGCTCCATTCAGCTCGAAAGCCAAAGTGCCCAATGGGGTACGAAGTAGAAATACCCCTGACGATATCGCAAGCCTGACCTCCGTGTTTGGGTTGGCGCAGCCCCTTTCAACGCCACGTCCCATCGATTGGACGGCCAAGAGCATGGCGTCAATATTCCAGATTGCGGTCTTTCGTGCCAACATTGGTCCCCTTCTGCAAAATGTCGCGCGCGTGGTTTTGTCGTCAAACAACCACAAACGGACGCTGCATCAATACATCAATGACATGGCGACGGCGAGTGCGACATCGACGGCACTTTACCGACCTCAGACGACGCCATGGTCGCTACCATGCGGTCCTTTGACGCTCATACACTACGGACCGGGGTACTTCACCAACTCGGATGGGGTGGGCACCAACCTGGTGACGCCGTCGTCATCATGCGGTCCGCTAGGTTGGTAGGAGGCATCCGGCGACAAGACCATTCTATACCAATCGCCGGGTATTTGTCCCATCGGATACACAGCCGCCTGCACCTGGTACGACGTCATCCAAGGCCTAACGCCGACACCGGGCGAGCAAGCATGGAGCTGCCTGCCCTCGTAAGTGCGCTCTAAGACGCCTCTTACAGCTTATCCTCGGCAAAGTGCACAGTTCTAACGTGGAACCGGACGCAGGGGCTACAGTTGTGCGCAGAGCATAGGGTACTATCTGCACGGCACAAGCGCAAGCAGCAGTCTAATGACGGCGCCCATCATCGCCATTCGCTTCGCCTCGAGCGATCTTGTCAACCTCGCAACTCTCCCCATCCCCGGCGTTGTCGTCGGCACAACAACGCAGTCCTCCCCTCTCGCCACGACAACCCCTCCGAGCTCCCAGACCGATGGCCCGAAGCAGACCGAGATTGGTGCTCCGACAGACACGGGCGGTGGAAACGGGCTGTCCTCTGGTGTCATCGCCGGCATTGCTATAGGAGGAGCGGCTACCTTCGCCCTCCTCGCCGCGTTAGTCTTCTTCATCCTGCGTCGGCGACGGAGTAGCCAGGCCGAGCATGATGCGCCGCCGGAGGTCGAGCGAGTCGAAACAGCACCACCAAAGTTTCACCCGCCCACTCAGTCAACCGCCTTGTACGAGCTCCCTGGACATGGTGGGAGCGGCCTGATGCACGTGGCCCAGCCACACTCTTACACCCCCGAGCTGGCCGGCCCAACCCAAAACAAGGGTTACGATTCGTTGGCCATTTCCGAAACGCACTGGCAGCCATCGCCAGGGACTGATCACGGCAGCAGGTCAGAGATGGCGGCTTCACCCACAAACATGGATATGTTAACTGTCCCCGAAGCGCCGGCCTCACCCGTGGCCGATCACAGCGACAGGTCGGAGCTGGAAGTCCTGCGCCAGAGACAGTCGCAGATAGCGATAGCAAGGGAGAGACTGCTGCGGCTGCAGGACTTGGATGCCGAAGAGCAGATGGTGCAGAGGCGGATAGAAGCCCTAGCGCGGGGAGGGCGGGACGGAGTCGACTCGAGAGGAAACTCGAGGTTGAGCTGACGATCGAGCGGTCAGCTAAACAGTCAATGCAGCAATGAAAAAAAAAATACAAGACCGGGAATTCTGGCCTTCTTCCAAGTTCGCTGTACATACCGGGGGCAGTGTCGAGACGCTGAATACGCGTTGGATTGCGTCACGGTCGGCAAGTCAGCGTCTGAGCGAAACACGGTGGTCAGAGAAGGACCCATGTTTGCAGTGTCGGAGAACGGCACTGCAGGGAATGAGAGACCAATATGAACTCCGAGTCATGGCAACTCTTGCAGCCAGCGAAGCACGGAGCCACGTGGGTGAACCGCTAGCCTTGAGCCGGCGGGTTAGAAACATCCGCCCTTCCCGCGTGAGTTTTGGTCTGAATTCGAGTGAGAACGACCACGCCTTCCAAACCTACCGTGACTGCCGCGCAAAGAAATTCAAGCTCGCCGATTTTCGGAAGTATAACCCCCCCTAGCTTTTGATCCTCAACCCATGGAACTTCTTCCAGTTGGTGTCCTGTTCTTCGACTCTCATCGCTTTCAAGTCCGACCGCCAACAGCCCGAGGTTCAACTTGGCGCAGTAGCAGTGGTAGCAAACAGCCGCACACCTCGAACGTCTGCATTACGCCCAAAGCTTTTGACAAATCGCAGTGGTGAGAACTTGTCTGCCTAGGCGTCTGAGCAGACGTGCATCTCTTCGGCTCGGTTCGGGTGGTAGGTACTGTGACAGAACGCACAGATTGCCGGCTGTTAAGATGGAACTGAAGCAGCCCGTCGAGGTGCTTGCTCGCATTTTCCAGGGCCATCGATGTCTACCTTGTAGAGGCCTGCGCCGGCCGTCATGGGTGATGAGTTCGCCGCACACCCCAGACGACGGCGGGGGGTCGGGCGTCGCGACACTGGCACGCCGCAACGTTGGCGATGGTGGGGTTTCTCAGCCCCCAACCAACAGCATCTCCCGTTCGAGCCTCCCGCACTCCCCAAAAAGCTTCGCAATCTCAAGAATCGAGCTTTCCCCCCACGTTATTTCCCCTCTGTCACTGTGGCTTTACACCACCCGGCCCTGCCGCATGCGAAGTGGGTGTGGTGGGCTTGAGATCCCGTCCGCGGCCTCCAGCCTCAACCGTCGCCAATTCAAAACCTGAGCGACTTTCGGTCCACAATTCAAACGTTTACCCCATCTCGTCTCAGTTCGCGGCCCTTGTCAGAAATTAGCGTTATTTTTCCCCTCCTTGCAAGCGCACCCTGCTGTGTAGGTACCTGGCAATAAGCTTGAAACCCAGGGCACGTGGAATGCCAAGCTTGGTACCTTACCTCACCACCTCAACTCACCTCAGCTCACCTGGGCCTGGTCTGGGTCTGAAGCAGTGCAGCAGAACCAAGAAGAATCGCTCTCGGATCTGGGCTGTTTGCGTGCACTGCAGCCGCGACCGACCAGGATTTTTGGTTCTGGCAAATTCTGGCAGCAGCGAGCCAAGGACCCGCTTGCACACCGGCGTCTGAGCGCGCCTGTTGGCCGCTGCGACGTGCCCCTCCGTGCGCCTGCCCCGTCCGGTCTGTCGGGAAGGACCCTCCTCCCCAAGGTGCCTACCAGGTTGTGACGTTTCGGTGCTACCTGCGAGGTATGAGTGGGTGTTCTATTCCTGTCTTTGCTGAGATGCGAGGGTCTCTTTGCTGATTTGCTGATTCAGAGAGGAGCGTTTCAACTCAACCGCAGTTCCATCGTCGCGTCTCTCTGTTTTTCTTGTTCGCTTCTGGTTCTGCTGCATGGAAAGCGCGCACGCGTGTGCAACGTGTTGGTAAGTGTTGGTAATCTGCGGTGTGACCGCAGCCCAACCGCCGGTCGGTAATTGCTGAGTGGTGGAAGATGAGGAAGCAGCTGAAATGAAACCAGACTTGAACGTGCGTGCGGTGCGTCGAGAGTCCGTGGGGTGGATGCAGCTGGCGTCGAGAATGCGCAGAGAACATGCAGCGCACGCACGGGTGTTTTTGTTGTGGCCGTAGTAGGGGGGAGCTGCCGAGGGCGCGCCTCGTCGGCGATGTTGGGGGCCGCCAGGGCAAGAAACGCAAGCGTTGCTCGCTGAAGAGATTGTGAGATTGTGGAGGTGTGAGGCGGGAATGGCACGCTGGTGCCGAACGATGGGCTGAGTTGGGCCCGGCCGGCGGCGACAGTGGTGTCCAATCCCAGGTCCACACTACCGCGCCGCGGAGCTGATCGCGCAGCCGACTGCAGCGTCGGCGCAGGGGGACCCGGCCGAATCTGTAGGCTGTGCCGTCGTCCCGCCGCGGTGGCGCCCAATACTCGATGTGATGCCCTGCGACCCCTGCAGTCCACATCCAAAGCCCGCCGAAAGGGACTAAAAGGGAGCCAAAGGTCCCGAAACTTTCGATCTGAGGGACCGACGAACGCCACACGGATTCATCAATGCTCCCCAACCACGGGGGTCCGTCAAAGCGCGATGCCACGCGGGAGCATGGACGGCATGTCGGCCAAGCCCAGGCTGGCGGTTCCCGTTCGATTGTCCGTCGTTTTTCCTTTTCTGCTGCCGCACCCGCAGCTTGCTCTCCCTGCTGGCTTTCCCCCTGGGACGAGTGATGCCGCGTCAACACTCCACTCTACGCCATATCGACGACAGCAACTCTCTTCCGAGTTGGGACACGACATGAGCCATGTTCGGCTACGCAAAGCGAGACATCACTGATGTCATCCCGAGTGCTGAGGAGCTCGCCAAGTACGATCTCAATGACAAGTCCAGCCTGACGTCCATGGTATGGCAAGTCAACGTCACCTTCATGGTGCTGGTCAGTCTGGTCATGGGCCTGCGAATCTTCACCCGCGCCCACATCACCGGCCAGTTCTTTGCCGACGACGTCCTGGCCATCTTCGCCGCCATCTTCACCTTGGTATCGTCGGCCACCTCCATCGCCGCAACGCAGTACGGCCTGGGCATGCACGTGTGGAACCTCCCGCTGCCCTTCGACAACGTCATCTCCCTGGTCAAGAACTGCGTGCAGCTCATGTACGTTGCCCACGTGTTCTACGCCGCCGGCACGGCCTTCACTAAGCTGTCCATCATCGTGTCGTACCTACGTATCTTTCCCGACGAAACGTTGCGCCGCATCCTCTACGCAACGGCCGCAGTGTGCACCGGCATCGGCATCAGCGCCATCTTCGTCACCATCTTCCAGTGCCACCCCGTGCAGACGGCATGGGACTTTACCGTTGAGGGGGAGTGCATCCCGTTCGTCAACTTTCTGTACGCCAATGCGGGCATTAGCACACTTGCGGATGTGGTGCTCGTCGTCGTGCCGCTGCCATTCTTCTGGTCGTTGAGCCTCCCCCTGCGCCAGCGGTTGGTGATCTGCGTGCTCTTCGGTGTTGGATTCATGTAAGTTCCTCCCTCTCATTTCCCATCCCAACCCTCACTAACACCCCCCAGCGCCCTCGCCGCAAGCATCGTCCGCATCGTCATCCTTCGCGAAGTCCACGGTCTAGACGTGACATATTATCTCGCCTCCCCCCTAAACATGACCATAGTCGAATGCTCCCTCGGCATAATCTGCATCTCTGTCCCCCCTATGCGCCCCCTCTTCAAGAAACTTGCGCCCGGCTTTCTCGCCAGCTACATCACGCGGCACACCGGGATATCCCGGTCTCGCACCGGGGCAAGTAAGCTGTTCTCTGAGACGGGCGGTGGGAGTGGCGAGGAGCGGGTGGTGCGGGTCAAGAGGGAGGTAAGTGTGATTGTTACGCTGAAGGAGATGAATCGCGAGGTGGATCGGCAGTTGGAGGAGTTTGAGATGTCGGAGAGGAAGGGCGAGAGGGAAAGGGGGGAGTCGAGGGTGGGGTTGGTTAGGGAGGAGGATGAGATGGGGACAGGGACGGAGAGGGAAACCGAGGTTGAGGGGAAAGGAGATAGGAAAGGGGTTGCGAGGGGGGACGGGGCTGTTTGATACATGTAGCTGTGTGAAGGATGATGTAAAAAGGATAAATGATTTAGAAATCATAAAGGGTAGAACGGCTGGGACGGACTGGTTTTGGGATTGGGATTGGGATTGGGATTTTTCTGTTAGGATTGGGTCTGGGTCTAGGTTTGGGATTGAGCACCGGCTTGGTTAGTGTAGAATCAGATGGTGTACTTATGATTGTACGGTACTGTAGAAAGGCACGGGATAAAAGCAATGTTATCCAATTTTACCCACTTAGAAAGTCCCCTGGAAAGAAACAGCTGCAGTCGTGTAATACTTAGCATGCAAGAGAGCATCTCTTTGCACTATACCAGAGCGTTTGTCTTACTTGCACTATGACCCTATACACTACGTAGCCCTGTGAGGTAGAGAGCTATTTACCGGACCCTACCCGCATTGAGAGACCTTGACTGCGTCATGGGAGGCCTTGGCTGCATTAGAATAGGTTCGCCTCTTGAACATGCAGCAATGCCTATATAGAATGCGATAGGGCCGATCGCATCAAAATTTAGGCTTTGGGTACGGTTGGTTTTATGTGTGGGGGGGGGGCATAGGGAGTGCAAGAAGACGTCGTCCTCTTTTATAAAGATCACGCAACTTTGGTACATTACAGAGTTTGTGATGTAAGCGCTACATACCTAGGGATCTACCTAGATAATAGGTTGGATTTTTGTCTGAAGGGTTACGAGCAACTCGCGAATCCAAAAAAAAAAAAGAAAGCGCGGTAGTGCACCACAGTGTGGCTGGCGGAGGCAGTGCAGAAAGAATGGGGGAATCGCATGGTGAGGTGACATCACCCTGTGCGGGGTGCTTGTCGCGGTGACACTTTTCAACGTTGAGTGAACGTGAAGCACCGCCTTGACTGTTACCACAACCCCAGTCGGCATCAACGAAAACCATCACAAAGTTTACGGAAGCTGACCTTAGATTTACCGATTGATAAACTACCTTGTGTGTTTTGAAGGTGCGTGTAGCGTTTTAAATGGACTTGAAATTGATAATGGTCTTCGATACGGAAGTACTAGTACTTCAAGCCACAAACAATGGAAGCCACCTCACAAGCGCCGAGTGCTGCGCCGACATCACAATGGGTACATGCGGCGTTTTCTCCCAACCTCACATCTAAGCCCAATTCGGGGGGCCTCAAAGACAGCCCAACTGCCACACGACAGCGTGCAGCAGAAACAAAATCCCGACCCTCCGGCTTGGGCAGCAGCAAGACGCAAGGGCACCCTCTCCCGTTCACAACCATTTCAACAGACGATACTCGAAAGAAACTGGGGTGTTCCAGTCGTCATGGATCCCGTCTCGGCTCTCGGTCTCGCGGCAGCGGTCGTGCAGTTCGCATCCTTCACATCCAAGGTCGTGGCTGTCCTCCTCGCCACTAGCGATTCAGTTTCGGGCCTCCCCTCCGACATCTTCAGCCGCTGCCCGGATTTGATCCAAGTAGCTTTCCCTGTGCGGTGGGGGGGTAAAGCGAACTCGCCATGGACGATCGGCGAAATGCGGTCTGCCATTCACACCTTGGTCGCTCAGGTCCAGATTCCTTGCAAATTCTGTTTTTTATCGACGGCCTGGATGAGTTCGACGGCAAGCACATCGACTTCTGCGAGAGCTTGTTGTCCATGGCAGGCTCGCCGAGCCTCAAGCTCTGTGTGTCGAGCCGCCCCTGGAATATTTTCGAGGAATCATTTGGCAAAGACGAACGGCGGAAAATCTACATCCATGAGCTCACCAGAAGAGACATCACAGAGTACGTACATGACTGGCTGCACCGGCATCCACGATGGAGAGGGATGGGGTCTGAGACGGCCCGAGCTCATGCTCTCGTCAGCGCCATTACCGAGAAGGCCCAGGGCGTATTTTTATAGGTCGTCCTCGTCACCAACCTCCTGAGAGAGGGTCTTTCCAACTACGATACATTCTCAGAGCTTCGCAAACGGCTAGACAGTTTTCCCAGCGACCTCGAGCCTTTCTTCATGCACATTGTCCAATCTGTGCCTGAGTTCTACCGCCAAAGGATGGCAGAAACACTGCGAATTACACTCGCGGCGGGACCCTTGGATGCTCTGATCTACGGCTTCCACGACGAGGCGGAAGACGAAGCTGAGCCTGGGAATATCGACGGCGACTTCGGCAACTTGGAAGACCCCATTCTAACCCTAGATGGAGACAGCCTGGCCCTGACAGCTCGCCGCGAAAATATTGCCAGGCGCCTCAACGGACGCTGCCGGGGCCTCTTGGAGATGAACTCCGACGGTGTTATCGGCTTCCTCCATCGCACTGTCTTTGACTTCCTACGCACACGCGAGATGTCGACCTTTCTCGACCGCAACACGGCAGACGACTTCAGCCGAACCTAGCCATTCTAAAGGCCTACACCGCCTGGGTCAAAACGGAAGCGTTTATTGGGAGCTCTGATCTCCGTTGTCGTTGTCTGGTTGAGGTAGCCCTCATCTATGCCGCTGGGGTAGAGTCCGACTGCCAGCTCGTTCAAAAGAGCCGCCTAGACGAGGCAATCGATAATCTTGGCCACGCTATGCTGACAAGAGTACTCCCGCGTTCTATCCAGTCATCAACACCAGAAGCCCGGGAGTCAGATGCCATACAGCTGTTCTGACAATGCGTCCTCTTTCTGCCAGGACTAACACCTTACCTTGGCCGTAAGCTCCTCAAAGACCCCGGCTACCTCAGCTGCTCCCCAGAACCCAGCATCCTGGTCGTTCTGCAACGTCCACCCCCTTCATCAACATCTTGGTTGCCTGAGGCCCCCAAGAGACTTGCATACGTCTTGAACAGCGGATGTTGCCCCAACCAACTCATCCCCGGGACTGAAGATACCATCTGGTCAAGCTTGCTGCCAAACTGGCTTCCCTGTTTTGACCGAGGGGAGATTCTTCGAGCTCGCCCCGGAGGTATGTTGTTTTCAGCGCTGGAGCTTGACTTCTTTCAGATTTTCCTTCGGCATGATGCGGACCCCAACGTCATCCTTGAATCAGAATACGCGTTAGATAGGCTGATAGCCATTGCGGCTGACATCCCATCTGTCGACGTAAGCGAGCGAAGTTATCTCCAGGCGCTGGAGACTTTTATCGCACACGGAGCGATGCTCAGCCAATACGACGACTCGCATGTCGACGCCGAAGGATATTATCGTGGCCGCCAAATTCACAATCGCCATCAACATCCTTGTTTGACCTTTTTCAAGGGCATGGAAGTGTCAATGGCGACTCGCAAGACCTTTTTCAAAAGCGTCTTGGGTATTATCCTTCCGCTGGCATGAGTTGCTCGGTGGCCACTGGACAATCATTGTCCAATTCTCGACCAACTGACACCCAAACGGGGGTTCGAGGATTATACCGGAGGACTACCAAATAGGGCTGGTGTGAAGAAGCATCGCCGATAACTCCAAACTCTCCTAAGTAGCGCACTACTCCCGCACGCCTACTTTCATTGGAACCCTCACCACCAGGTATCTGGAACCTGTGAACTGGAGGGATATATGCATGTCACAGTACCTTACCTAGAGTAGCAGTAAAGCTGTCATGAAGTCTCTGATGTCACTAAATCCTTCTCTCGTCTGGCTGGGGCAGGTCCGAGGCAAAAAATAAAACCGTTTGTCCTGTAAAGTAACACCCCCTACTCAAGGTACCCACCTGCCTTGCCACACCTCAGTTGCCGACACCAGAACCGATCAAATAAGCCTCACTCACCTCTCACACCAATGACAACGTGACAAAGCCGTCAGCACTCAACGGGACCGCCTCCCCTCGCATAATGCCATAGACGAAAGCCTCGCCCACGACGCGAAACCTTCCGTCGCCAGCAGGCCGCAGGACAAAATGCACGCTTGCCCCCCGCAGTAACCAGATCTGGTCGCCCAACTCCACGCTCATAGACTTCGGTCCAAGCCCTACCAGCCCACCCTTCGTCGCCAGCATACACCGACCGGTAATGCCTTCGCCCATACGTGTCTCGAAGTCGGTGACGCGGCGTCTCTTGGCCTCGTCAAACAAATTCTTTGTATCTCCCATGGAAGAAAAAGTCCTATCGCCACCACTGCTACCAGCCTCCAAGCCCCGAGGTCGGCCGCTGCTGTCCACCCTAGTGTTGTCCAAGTCACCGCTAGCATTACTACCTTGATTTCCCTTATCTTTGTTCTTCCCGCTCCGAGAATCAAGCTCAAACTGATACGCCAGCAGTTCCAACGCCCCGGGGAGGTTCGGGTCCAAACCCTGCCGCTCCTCGTCCCACAGGAGCCCCATCTCAGGGTACGCCGCGTACGCTCGAAAGAGCTCTTCGGCGACGCCGACGTAAAGTCCGAACCACGCGGATATGTCCGCCGAAGCAGCGTCAAGAGTGCCTGCCACGTTGGGGTGGTCAAAGCTGCTGGCCACACTCACTCCAGGGGCGACGCCGACACTGGGATCCAGCCACGCGTCGAGTTTGGGGCGTATTCGAGTTGAGAGGTTCCGCTTTCTGGCGCCTATACCGCGGGCTGCGTCTTGTTCTCCAGCGCTGTCTGCAGACCTCGGCGAGGGGAAAGGAAAGCATCGGCTCTATGGTCTGGGTGCCGAGGCGGTAGGAGTCGAGGATGGAGCAGAGCAGCTAGTCTGAGAAGGATTCGCCTGTCACGCGGATGTTGGAATCGCCTTCGGGAACCAGGTCGTCATGGTTCCGCTAGCCGTCGGCGGTGACTATTTGCTATAGGATTGAAGATGAAGACGGAGGTGTCTCATGCTAATTTTGTGTCCCGGTCTCGACATCTTTCCCGGTGCCGGTGGCTGAGGGACTGTTCTCTTCTGTATCTGTGTCGGGGGCTTCGCGAAGTGGCACTTCGACCGGAGACCCGCCAATGGCTACGTAGAGCTGTGCGTCGGGCCAGTGAGGCTGCATCTCGGCGATAGCTTCGGCAAATATTTCTAAAAATAGGATAGGGAAGTCCTCGAATGTTGCTCGAAGTCCCAAACCAGAGCCGACAAGGGGATATGGCATTGGGATGGCCAAGCCGAAGTGTAAGATGCTGGTTGCTGCGTCTTGGCCTCGAATTCGAAAACTTGGCCTACGTCGTCGATTTTGCAGCCATCTACGAGCAGCACCAAGTCGCTCTCTATCTCAACGCGAGCCTGTCGTCTCCTACCCGACGCGTGGAACGCAATGGACTGGTAGTCTGTAATAGCGAGCTTCCTAAGGGGGACTGAAAAGTCGGGAACCCAGCTTGACAACCCTTGGGTGCGCGTGTCTGCGGGGTCCTGGATATGGGAGAGTAGCTCCAGGGATCCACTCGAAGTTAATATGGCCTTGGTGGTGGCCAGAAAGGCGTCTACCGCGGTGACGGCGTAGTCCGGAATGGTACCGAGGTTCCCGATCGCGATGCCCAGAAAGGCATAGACTTTGTCCCGGGGATCCGTCGAGCTGCAGCTCCGAGATGCGGACAAGCTCTCGAGGAGACGCAGCGGCCGGTGCCACTCGGCAATGAAGCCCTTGCTGGCGCTGCTCACCAGGCTAAAGGCTAGTTTGTTCTTCTGAGTGACAGCCCTATAGCGGATGAGGGCGATCACCTTCTGCTTCTCGGACATCCTATCGCTCCATTCCCCTAGCTGGGGTCCTTGCATCGTCAGTGTGGCTCCGTATGATGTCATGCAACCTAGGTACCCCTGGGCCGTCAGCTCGGTCGGGTGATTTATGGGGGACTGGCTGTCGTGGACAAGACGGCCGTTGGAAACAGAGATGCCCAGACGTTCTCTCATCTCCTGGACGCCCAGGAAGAAGGCGTAGGCGCCTGCAGGCCGTGTTTTGAGCACGGGAACCGCAGCGCTCCTGTTGGCTCTACGGCTGCCCAGAATCTCGAGGACGAGGTCGTCTTGGTACAGTGTTCTCACATTCCGTTGCAGCGGCTGCCTGGTCAAGAGTGTCTGGCAAAGCGTGTTCAATTCCTGCGCCAAGCCGGTTTGGTGGAGAAATGTAATGGTTTGCGCGGAACGTCTCCCACTGCATGCTCATCGACGAGCCGTTGTCAAAGCCAGCAAATAGGACGAGTCTCTTGGCGAAAACAACCTCCTGCGCCACCCAGGCACGCCGGAACCAAAGCCCCTGCAGCCAAGCGAACACAGAAAACCAGAGACTGGTCGCCATGCCCAGGATATCCCGAAGAGACGCTACCGGCTTGGGCTGGGCCACGGCCTGGAACTCGGATAGAGCTAGTGCCGCCTTGACAAACAGCTTTCCCAGCCGGTCTTTGCGCCCCAACCAGCCAACGACAGTCGCGGCCGATCGGAAAATTCTGCTCATCAGCATCACCTGTGCCTTCCGCTCCTCCAAGTCGCCCTGGTTAATACAAATCGCATCGATCCATACCGGCTTGCGCAGGTCCCGCTCCTGCCTCTCGCTGACTTCACACTCCGCGTTCCACTCCTTCTGCGCCTTGAAAAAGCCCAGGTATTCCAGCATCCCATACAAACTCTCCCCTACGTCAAGACTCTGCCCGTCGCACTCGATCCGACGCGTGGCTGAAATGTCCCATTGCACGCTCTCGTGTGGAATCCACGGGTTTTCGTTCAGAAACTCGACAAAGTCACCGTCGTCCAGGGCGATTCCCCGCATCCCAACAGGGAGATCGCGGCGCGGCCGGATCGCGACGAGACCGAAGTCGGCAAAGTTCTGGTCTGTCATGTTGCGCATGATGTCGCTGCATGATGTCTCGTACACCGTGACGGGAATTCTCCCATGTGTAAGAGAGGGCGTTGAAGTCGATGTTGTTGTTGCTGTCGTTGAGGTCGACAATTTGGACATTGCAGCGGACGGTAGACGGTGTGGTTTCTGACTGGGACTGCACGTGGAGAAGCCGGATTGAGGCTGGTGTTGGAAGAGGTGAATACTGGTATTTTGGAAGCCCGTCGCTGGGCGGGGGGGTTGTGGGGTGGGACTCCATCCTGCTGTGCTTTGGTGGTGACGAATTCTTTTCGAACTCGGGATCTGTAGGTAGGTAGGTAGGTAGGTAGGTATGCCATTGTTGGTGAGCCTCGCAAAGACGTGTCTTCATGTTCTGGGGCACACTGTGAGGGATATGTCATTGGAGATGCGGGGTTAAGCTGACATTGAGAGAAAAATCAAGTTTCTGCCAGAAGTGACTGTTTAACAGTATCTTATTCAGTCAGTGTCGAACGCCAAGAATAGTTAGACCACCCATTAACGATGTGAAGCGGATGCAAGCCACTGGTGGTGGTGGTGGTGGTGGTGCTCACTTGTTGGAGGCAGTGGCACATACCGTGACCTAGACTTGAGCACACAATGCGGTTGAATTGATCTACGCGGCTTGTGTGACTCCCGCCCATTGCTGCGTGCTTTCTGGCCAGCTGCTCGGAAAATCCACTCTTTCATATGACAGTTGTCAGGGCACCTACCGAATTTGAAGTTCGACACCTTGCATGTCGAGCCCTGGACCTTCCAGCACCTCCAACCCAACGACTTCTCGGTCTTTCTTCACCTGCCACCTCTCAGTTCCCCGGCCGACACCCAAAGAATGCGCAGTTCTTCTTGATATCCCCCTCACACCAGCTGATACACACACGCCACCTGTCCATCGGCTTCTCCTTGCACTGATTGACGCATCCGGCTCTGAGCGTGTTGAAGCAGCTTTCGTAGCTGGGATACGCACAAGATCTGCGATGCAGCACACCTTCTGCTTGTGTATCGGGGGAGATGGCCCAGACGGCGGTGGTAATGCAGGCGAGTATTACAGTCATCTGTGAGCCTGTGATTTAGGGGCCGTGATGAATAGATGGATGGATTAGCTGCTTACAGTCTTGGGAACACGCATTTTGGTCGGCAGCGAGGGCGCAGGGCGAGAGGAAGGTGGTACGAATGGGCTGGCTTGAAATTGCTGAAGAAGCGGGAATGCGCTGACATGACCCCTTTTCAGCTCGGCGGTTGAACCTGTTATTTGGGGGCTGAACGTGCGCTACCGTATGCACCGTTGCCAATCCGGCCTCTTCCAAGCCGAGCCAAAAGGAAAGCCCAACTGCTAGCACTGAGCCTGTGGCACTAGCATTGCTATTTCTGTCTGACCACAACCAGTGGCGCGTCGATCTGACTCGCAAGCTCCATAGTTCAAATTCAGTATCACCTGAATTCAGTGTGCTACGCCTTAAATCATGTCTTTTTATTGTAGTTTCAGTTGTATAAGTTGAATGTGACTTCGAGATGCTCTTCATACAATTTCCACCTCTTGCCAATCCACAGCCTCAAAAAGACCCAGCCCCCCAGCATGTCCAAACAGGACAAATGCCCCAACCCTATAATAAGTCCCTGCGGTCTGAGTCGGATGCAGCACCAACCCCCACGCATTCCTCCCCTGCCGTCCATCCGCACAAGACAAACAACTCTCCCCCTCCCTGATAGCCTCTTCCATCGTGACATCCCCCCCAACGCGAACAGCCCGCTCACCCAAGCCCTGGGTATGATCCTCGTCCGGATTCGCCTGCCATCGCAGCACCTCGTTGCTAGTCGCCTGGCAGCACGACGCCGTGACAAACAACACCATATCCCCCGGCGGCAGCTCAGTTTTTTCAGTGATGCACCAGTCCATGTAGATACTCCCATGGTTATTCGCAAAGTACCCGAACGGTGGACGACCGGCTGATTTTGACTTGGGGTGCATGGTGATGGTGCTGGGAGGGCGGAGGAGTTTCCCACGAAATCGGAGAGATGCGTGCTTAATACGGCCGTAGAGGCTGAAGCCGTCCTGTAGGATTTGGTGGTGGAGTAGGGTGAATTCCTGGCGGATGTGGCTTGGCCGGCTTTTCGTCATTGCGAACATCTTGTGGCTGTTTGTGGGGGCGTCGATTTCTGAGACGGAGTAATAGAATGGCGCGAGATACTCGAAATAACCGGGCGTTGAGACCCAGCTCCAAGAGGGGGCGATGTAGACGGGGTTAGATTGGAGGTTGGCTAGGATGACTTCGAGACTGCCGGGTTGCGGCGTGGGGATGTACCACAGGAGTCCACGGTGTAGGCCCTTCTTCCATAGCCCTGCGAGGTACGTGTCATTTTGGACCTGGGCGGCGGCCTTCGCCATGCCGGCAAGGGCTGGAAAGATATCTTGGCGGTAGGTGAACATGCGCCTCGTGATGAGGGGCGACATGACTTCCCAGGTTGCGCTAGCTTTGAACGCAGGGCTTTCCCAGGGAGCGACTTCCGCTTCTGCAGACTGGGTGGACTTTGAACTCTCTGAGAATGAGTTAAATAACTCGCGGAACGGGCCTTGGACACCGTCCCCTGATACCTGGAAGCAGTTCTCAGATGTGCCCCAGGTGGTGCACGTGAAATGGATCATGTTCTTCCCAAAATATAGCATTCGGAACGAGCAGTGCTCTTCCTGGAATGTCCAGCCGCGTGTCGACCATGCTGCGAGGGAGATGTCCAGGTCTTTGGGTGGATCGAGGTCGAAACCGGAGCCTGACTCTAACCGGCTAGGGAGCCCTAGTTCGGCCAAGTCTCGATCATTGTGACTTTCGTAAAGGGAAATGGTTCCCTGGATCGTCGGTTCCAGCGACGAGCAGAAGTCAATCTGCATTCCGGGCGGCCGTGGGCCAAGAAAGCCCTCAAGACACGAACGAGATGCGAGGGGGCAAATGGTGAGATAGGCGTGGTAATAGACGAGGCCCATAACCTCGCTCTCCCGGGCCCAGTCTTCCATATCGTCCTGGACAATACACAGGGCGTCGACCCAAATGTAGCGGATGCCCAGGGACCGGCATACCACCACAGCATCCCGTAAAACGGGCGTCATCGTGTCAAGTGGCATACCGTAGCAGCGTGAATCGTATGTCAGACGCTCAGTTTTGAGCTGCTTGTCCGCGTCCACTTTGGGGCCCCAGCAGTAGCTCAAAGTAGTGTATTTGACCGCCGAAGTGTCGGCCAAGTTCGATGAAACAACCAAGCGTGGCTCCGTCACCCCCGTTAAACCCACATCAATAAGTCGTGTGGGAAGAAATGGCGACGAGTCTGGTTTCTCATGAGTGCATACATCGTCGCAATGATTGAGCTCCCACTGAACCCATTCGATATTTGATGGATCAAGGGGCGTCGCAGCTCTTTGGTCGCGAGCCCTGAGCCAAGACGTAACATGATCTGTATTGGGGTGCGGTCAGCACTGTTAGAGAAGTGATGTTTCAGGTGTCCTCGGTACGGTACCTACCATCCTCAGTCTCAACGAGAAACACGATGTACGCAAGCCTCTGGATCTTTGGCTCCGTGCCGAACACTTCGCATCGCATGTACACCAAACCTTCGTCATGCTCGTTCTCAACGTCGAACTTGTCCCCATTACCGTCCCACACATAGGCACACAAAATATCCACCGCCGCTCGCCCAGATAGGCCCCGACGAAGCAGCGCCCCTCTGACGAGCCCGCAGAGCTGGCACCCTGCGGTGGCCGAAGACTCCATATCCGGATAGTCCGGAAGTGTGTCGGTCCATTTGATGATGGACGGAAGTCTGACAGATCCTTTCCCTTCGCTTTTGTGTCGGAGGGTGGGCTCCCCGTACTCGGTGAGGCCCTGGTAGAACTCGCTGATGCTGTCGTCGATTGAGGCGCCGTCGGCGCAATTTTGACAGAGGTTGTCTCCGCCGTAGGTGCCTGACACTATTACAGTCATGGCGTTGAAGTATTGCACTTTGCAGACTGACTGTTAGACAGCGGTGAAATGGTAGAAACGTTGGCGGGATAATTGATTGGGCTGCACCCCTGGATCCTGGATGCCTAATGTCTCGTTTTGACTAGGTAAGGTAGCCAAGCGGGGTGGAAAGAGGCCACATGGTACTACCTACCTAACTGTGGGGAGCTGTTTGACCCCGAAAAACTTCCACCTCCGGTAAATGGGTTGTTGAAACAGTTCGCTAATCGCTTACTTGCGCTTGGTCGCGGCCAGCACTAAGTCTGTTTTCCTACCTGGAAGCCATTCTTCGTAGGTTTTAAGCTGAGATAAAAATAGACACTAACAATGTCAACAGCAACTTTGATAATAACTCCAGTCTGGAGAACTCCTTTCTCGGATCTCTCCAGAGGTTAACTTCCCCACACTTCGCACTGTCACTAGGTAGGTAAATTAGGAGCATGAGCGTGTGGTGTCAGACACCCATCCTATCGAGAAACTTCCATGTGTATTATTCCATCATCTCCATACTCAACTCCCTCTTAATTACTTCCGCACACCTCACCCCCTTACTTCAGCTCAATATCAACTTGCCCCTGCTTCAGCCCATCCGCCTTCACTGTCACGGTAACCTTCCCCGTCTTGCCCTTCTCCGCCCTGACAATCCCCAGCGCCAGCCCCGAAAAGGTCTTCCTGCTCAAGTTGCCAAAGGAGTTCATATCCGTCGGGTCGCCATTATCCGTCGCAACAATCTTGGCCGGGCCACTCACACTAAACGTCACCACATTCGCCGCCCTCGGCACCACAGTGCCATTCCCATCCACCACGGCAACACTCACGTACGCCAAGTCAAGTGCATCCCCCTTGATTGCCGCCCGATCAACCTTGACCTCCAGCGCGGTCGCATTCCCAGCCGTCTTCTTGCTGTCAGTCGCCCACTGCTTGCCCCCCTTGTACGCAACCACCTTGATCTCTCCGGCGGCGTACTTGACGGTGTCCCACCTAAAACGATAGTTCGAGCTGCCGGGGCGCTTCTGCTTTCCGGCCGAGACTCCGTTGACGAACAACTCGACCTCATCGGCGGAGCTAAAGGCATGCACCGGGGTAGTCTGTCCGACCCGGTCAGGCCACGTCCAGTGCGGAAGGACATGCACCATCGGGAAATCCGGCCGCCAGCGCGCTTGGTACAGGTAATACCTATCCTTCTTGAACCCGGCCAAATCGCAGATACCAAAGTACGATGACCTTGCGCCACCGTTTCCGCCAAACGGCGTCGGTTCCCCGATGTAATCAAAGCCAGTCCAGACAAACTCACCCGCCACAAACGGCTGGAAGCGGTCCTGAGCGGCAAACACAGCGTCGGCACTCCCGCCCCAGCCGGGGTTGTTAAGCTCGTAGGCCGTCAGGTACATCTTGGAGGTATCCGCGCCGCCGGCTGCGGCGTTCCAGCGCTCGTTGGACCCGGAGGCCACGGGGAAGAGGTACGTGCCGCGGGTGGAGATGCAACTCGCTGTCTCAGACCCCCAGATCATCTTGTTGGGGAACTTGGAGTGGAAGGCCCCGTAGGAACCGTACTCGCCTTGGTAGTTGAGGCCGATGATTTGGATCTCGGCGGGCAGCGCATTGTTCTCGCTGGCGCTGTTCATGGCGGACGTGCACTGGCGCGTGGGGTCCTCGGACTTGACGATGGCTTGCAGCTCGCGGGCTTCGGGACCGGCGATGGCGTCGCCCTGCTCGGGGATCTCGTTGCCGATGGACCAGGCGATGATGGACGGGTGGTTGCGGTCGCGGCGCACAAAGGAGCGCATGTCGGCCTCGCGCCAGTCGTTCCACAGCAGGTGGTAGTCGTTGGTCGTCTTGCCCTTGGACCAGCAGTCGAAGGACTCGTCGAGCACCATCAGGCCCATGCTGTCGGCGAGGTCGAGGAACTCAGGGGCCGGCGGGTTGTGCGACGTGCGCAGCGCGTTGTTGCCCATTTCTTGCAGGATTTGGAACTGGCGCTCGGTGGCGCGGAGGTTGAAGGCCGTGCCGATGGCGCCGGCGTCGTGGTGGTTGCAGGTGCCTTGAACGTAGACGCGCTGGCCGTTGATGATGAGGCCGCGGGCGGGGTCGTAGACGATGGTGCGGATGCCGAAGCGGGTGGGGTAGCTGTCGATGATGGTGCCGTTTTGGGAAACGGTGGTGACGGCGAGGTAGAGGTTGGGGGTTTGGGACGGCGCAGGGCCCCAGATGCGCGGGTTGGAGATGGTCACGGATCCGGTGGTTGGTGTCTTCTTCCCGGCGGGCACTGACACGGACGCCAACTTGATGGTCGCAACGATGGCTGTTCCAACGGTGCCGCTGGCATCGATGGCGTAGATGTTGGTGGCGACGTCGACCTGGCGGTTGCCAGTACCGAGGTTTTCCACTTGGACAACGAGGTTCACGGTGGCCGACTGGGCAGACACTGTCGGGGTGGTGATCTGCGTGCCGAACTGGGCGACGTGGGTCTTGTCGGTCTTGACGACCCACAGGTTCCGGTAGATGCCGGCGCCCGGGTACCAGCGCGAGTTCTCCACGGCGTTGTCGAGCCGGACCGCGAGCGTGTTGTTCCCGGCCTTGAGGTACTTGGTCATGTCGAGGCGGAACGACGCATAGCCGAACGGCCATCCCCCGAGCAGGTTTCCGTTGAGCCAGACAGCAGCATACGACATGGCTCCGTCGACGTCGAGGAATATGGACTGGGTGCCGTCGACATCCTCGGCCGTGGCTGTGAGTGTCTTCCGGTACCACCCCACGCCATTGCTCGGGAGGCGGCCCATGCCTCCGCTGACGCCGGGCGCGTTGAAGGGGCCGAGAATAGCCCAGTCATGGGGAAGGTCGACGCTCTGCCAGCTGCCGTCGTTGAAGGTCGATTGCACGTACTGCACGTTGGCACCGGGCGGGGTTCCCGAGGGCACTGCTTTGGCGCCGTTGACGATGAAGTCGCTAGCCGAGGCCAGCATCCACGGCTTGAGCGTGTTGTAGGATAGGGAGTCCGGGTTCGATGTGAAGCGCGCAAACTTCCATCCTTCGTTGAGACTGGTGCGCGAGCGATCAGCAGCCGCCACGACGTCGACCAGGGCGGCCGACGCGGCGAGGAGCAAATTAAGGGAGATCAGCATGGTGCCGATGTCTGGGAATGAAGATCATGCGATATCCGAATTCCGTATCAGATATGGGTTGTACGACAAGCACAGATCTTTATACTCCAGCTGTCGCGCGTGGCGGTCGCCAATTTCGAGTACCAGATGGAGGTGTTGAGAGCATCGTTCCCGCGCTACCGCAGGCGAAAGTTGATCCGTAGCCATCACCCATTTGGGTATTGGCGCGGCTAATAATGGACGAGCAGGTAAATCAAAACATCATAGATTGCCTCATTAGCCTGGCCCCGACTCGGCCGACGATGATGCTGCAAATGCGCTGTCAAGAGACTGCCGTTGACGGAAAAGAACCGTGGGCTCCGAGTCGGCGCTGTACGGCGCATTGGGACTGCAAGCGGAGTATTGTTGCCAGAGCGTCGACAATTGTATTTCCACCAGGCGTTGGTCGAGGACGCCATTGAGCCGCGAAATCCGGTCAACGCGCTCAAACGCCCCAATCAGAGCACCGGACCGGCAACATGACACGGCCCCCCTCACCGGAACCGGGCTCCGCTGGAAAGGTGACAGCCAGCCCTTGCGCTCAGGACCCAGGTCAATCGAGCGCGATGTAACTGGCCTAAATCGCGTGTCCCGATCCGTCGTGGCTCCGCGATTCGCATATGAGAAGATCCGTGAATGGGATTTAACGTCGCCGCCGACAAGCAGCAACTTCCCGTCGTCTGTTGCAACGGCGCAACCATCGGGAGGCGGGGAACCGCGGGCCAAGTGCGGACGTTCCACCTCGATCGACGGAAGATAATTTGTGATTTGCGGGTGTAACCGTCGCAGCGGCCCCTATAAACTTCCCCTCGAGTTCTTCCGCAATGTGGGGGCTGAAATCATCCAGTTGTCACCGGCTAGTTGCCTGCGATGACGATGCCTCCTAGGTCGACAGCATGTTAGGTAGGGCACTTACACTAAGGACGGGTTGACGTAGAAGAAGAGTTGAACTCCTTACATTTAACTACCCAACCATATTTAGAGAGCTACTCGTATCTAAAATGATGAATGATAAGCTCATGAATACCATGGACAGAACCGCCATTTCTCCCAGAGGACATCGTCATCCTCCTTAACAGGGAGTACGGTTCATCCTACACTATCTTCACGTCGTCGTTAATCCACAGAAAGGGTGTAAGGACTATTACAGTCGGCGGACGTCCGATAAAGGCGCCAATGTAAGGGATAGGGCAGGTAAAGGGCGGAGCGCAGCTTGAGTTTCCATGGGTGAGTTAAACTCCAAGATGGAAAACTTCCCGTTTGAAGAGATTGATGCCTGATAAGTTTGGACAGCATCTCAAGTTCGACACGGCCAACGTTCCGGGTGAGACTGCACACTTGACGGGCCAAAGCACGCCACTTCAGGCGACGGTTGTGGTTAACGGGGCGAAAATGGTCCCGGCAAATGGAAAGAGTAATATTTCGCTGCAGTTCACGTACGAGGCGGCGAACTGGAAGTTGTTTTACACCTGGGAGGCGCTGTGGAAACGGGTAGTGGATGTGACGTGGAATGGTGGGAAGTGTGTAAAGGGGTCGACTACGGAGAATGACGGGAAGATGGGCGGCGTGCCGGAGTTTCAAATGGGGGTGGAGGATAAGTATCGCCTTGAGAGGGGGTCAGTATTAAAATGAATCGGGGATTTTCTGGGTTCAGTGTGAGAGTGGAATCAATCCTGTTGAGGGACTATAAATGGTAGAAGTACCTAAGGCAGACAGCTAGAACCACTAAGTTTCTATACAAGATTGATGGTCGTCAGGCACCTATCCTCTATACCTTCTATTCCTTCGACTCGTACTCTCCCATAAGCCTGCCCAACAATCGTATAGTTCGAATTGCGAGTCGTTTCCTTCGCACGAATCACCATAAGAACACCTACGCCAGCAATGAAGGCAACCCGATCGCCGCCGCGAACATACACCGACCCCCAACCCAGTATATCCCCTGCTCGTCACAACCAGCGTGATATTCCTGGCAAACCACTTCTTGATAGACTGAACGAGAATCAAGACAGCTTCATCCCCGCCCTCATGCGCCTCGAAGCATCGTCTGACAGTCTCGCCCGCGGCTTCATTGTACGTCCAGCCACCCCCGGCATCAAACCAACTGTTCACCACACAAGACTCCAAATTCAGCAGTATCCTGAATACACTATTGAGCAAGCGCTCGTCCTTTTCCTGCGACTCCCTGGCCCAGTCCCGCCAATCACCTTGGGCAGCGCGTCCGGGACACCGTCCACATATGCCCCCGTCGCGCTCCGTCTCGCCGGCACAATCTACGCGGCGAGCTGCGCGACCTGGCTCCAAACATGGGAATCCCACACCACACCCCCACCATGGCCACTCCCCCAATTCCGACCACCCCTATCCGTATCCAAGTCCAGCACGACTGCCGACCTATCAAACCCCCCACAGGTGAACCTCACCGTTCCGATCCAAGCCCCACGCACAACAAGCCAGACGCATCCACCTCGGCCACAGCAGTCCACTTCGCCGTCGGACTTTCATCCTCAACAACACCGCCAACATAATCTTCCCCAGGCTCTTCAACCGGGTCCTCAGCAGAGTAATACACCCACTTGGACGAAAACAGCGCGTTGCTCCCCGGATGCACCGCACTCCAATCCAGCACCCACGACGGCACTACCGCGTCCTCTGTCGCCTCGGCCTCGCTCACGCCTTGGCTGTAGTCCCCAAACAACCGCGTGGAGAAGATGGCGAAGAGGATGAGGAAGGCGGAGATAAGGTAGGCTACGAGGATTACCCGGCGGCGGGGGCCGCGGAGAAGCGGCGGCGTGTGGGGGAGGAGCGGAGAGGGGGGAAGAGTTGTTCGTACTAGGCGCGGTAGGTTGGAGGGGAGGACAAGGGGGAGGAGGAGGAGGGGAGAGGTGCTCGGATGGGTTGGTGGTTCCAGGAGGTGGGGCGGGTGATGCCCCCATCCAGGCGGCCATAAGGTCCCCAGCTGCGTGGCGCGGGATGAGACCTGAATGGTGCCGAAGTGCTTGCTGGCATTTTCAACCTCGCCGCGCCACGGGCCGCTTTCTCGCAGGAGAGTCTCGAGCCCGGCCATAAATGTGTTCCCGGTGATGGAATTCTCCAGTCGTCGCAGAGAAACTCGAGGTTGGTGGAAAGGAGATACCCCTGGAAGGTCCAGACTCTGGCGAACCACGGCCGGGACAGAATGTCGTTGACTCCCTCGGGGTTATAGCCTTTGAAAATCCGGCCATACCTGGAGGTTTTCCTCTTTGTGGTGTCAGTTCAGGGGGGGTGGGGCAGCTCCTGGCTTGGTTCGGGAGACTTATACGACATTGCGTAGAATTCTCTGTTCTTGATGTCCTTCCAGGTCACGGAGCGCAGCCACTGCGAGAAATGCCGTCAGGGCTCTGTCGCCACGGCCCAGACCATCTTCCTCCAGGCAGCACTTCTTAGGCTTGACGTCGGGGCGCTGGCAAACTGGACGACCTCTTCGATCAAGATCCCCCGGGAAATCCTCTTGAACCACGCTACGGCTTGGTCGCTGTCGTTGTTTCCACGCCCGAGCCAGATGTAGGTGACGGCGGCAAAGGAGTAGATCTCCTCCATCAGCGGAAGCTGGACCTCCTTCTCGCTTTTCTCCCCTTTCCTCTCCGCCTGCTCAATGCATATGGATTGTCAGGGATGAGTTGTTGCGCCGCAATGCGAGCAATGCATCGTGACAGTTGGGTGTGAGCTGAATCTGGAAGCTGTCGTTGCAAGTGATAACATCATCGGGATTTGATATCTTCGGCATTTGACCCCAGACGTATGATAGCGCGGTGAAATGTGCGCTTGAGGCGAGGGAGATGACTCGTAGACCACAGGTTAATGGGGGCTCTACTGATTTTTCCTTCGATCCTTGCCCGTGCCCCGTCTTGTAGTGCTCTGCTGGCAGGGGATCGGGATCAATCACGCGAATGGAACGGTCGTGGCCGCGGACGGGTAAGCTCGCGTACGGCCGTGCGGGTGTGAGTCTTGAAAATGGCGCGTGTGGTGTCGTGCCGTTGAGATGGGATAGCTCGATAGCTGCGTCGCCCGTTGGCGGGTCCAGGAACGCTTCCGACTCTGCAGAGAGATCGCTGCTCGTTTCTGGTCGCGTGATGTACGCCAACCTGGTACGGTGAACACCGGACAGCTTGATCCAACAGTCCACAAATGCTGTGGTAAAGGGGTGTGGGCGCAAGCTCTGGGTATGGGTGGGAAAGAATGATGGGTAGCAGATAACAAAGCTTTTCAGGACATGGGGTCATGGCTTTTCTTAATCATCAAACAGCCGTCGCGCCATGATATACCTACCCCCGCGTTTCAAGTTGTGGACTACCCACCGCGCGAAGGATCGGAAGCCTGGCACAAGTCCTCATGCCAAGCCGATGGCATCACCCAGCTGTCCAGCAACTATTCCATAGCACAAGGCAGCACATGCCTTATCTCCCAACTCCCTTTGATTCTGTCTTTTTGTTAAGTTCTTCAGTGATTCAAACCAACTCGCACCCTGAAGCTTTCAAATATGTACCGTTTAGCATCAATTCCCAGACATGCTCTTCGCATGAAGGGCCATCTGCGGGGAACTTGTGTAAGTCGCATAGCGTTTTGGCTAGGTGCAAACACGCCTCGCGTTGTGTCCCAATTGGCCATGCCCCAAAATTATGGGAAGTCGGATTTCCGCACATGCCTGATATGGGTTCTCTGATACGCACGCAACAGGGATTGTAACCCTGGGTGGCAAGTTTTATCGTGCCCCTATCACCACAACCCAAAGCTAAACAAAGACACTCGGCAGTGGTTCATTCCATAATCCATAAGCAAATACGACTCTATTAGACCAGCCCTTCACTTCCACAATTATTTGAGTAAAAACAGAAGGATGGCGGAAAAAGAACCGGGAAGAAAATAGCAAAGACAACGCTTCTGACGACTATCTCCTTGTGAAGCCCAAAATCAAAACTGCAATCCGGAAAACCAAACACCTCAGACCAAGCACTCCAACAATCGCAATTCGATAGCATCTGGCGACCTTCACGTTGGCCTCAAGTCTGCCTTGAGCTTCCTCTCCACCTTATCCATCCCAACCAACCGCTTCCTAACCCCATCCAACATCCCAACCGGCAAAATATTCGACAACCTCACCATCGTCGAGAACTTCCCCCGCCAGATCCAATGCGACACACTGGTGGAACTGAGATCCGCAACAACTTGTCTCGCCCACTGCGCTGGATCACTCCCATCCTCCATATGCGGGGACATCACAACCTTGACCTCATCTTTTGCCAAGTGGTAGATAGACCCCGGAGGCAAACTGGGATGCTCGCCGTGGTTCTTGTTGCTGGTGAAGTTGGTCTTAATAGCGCCCGTCACGAGGTTGACGGCCCTAATGCCAAAGGGTTCCAGCTCCAACCGGAGACCTTCGGTGAGGTTGGCTACGGCTGCTTTAGAAGCGTGTTAGGCGAATCCGAAGGGGAGGGTCCCGGAGAGCTGGGAAGTGATGGAAGTGTTGTTGATGAGGAGGGCACCGTGTGTTGATTTTCGGAGTCAGGGGGAGGAAGGCGCGTGTAACGGTGATGATTGACCAGACATTGAGGTCAAATAGGTCTTTGGCCTTGGTGATTTCGAGGTCTATCAGAGGCATGGTGTACCCTGCACCGGCGTTGTTGACGAGGGGTCAGGTGCTAAATGAGAGATGCATGTGGTGATAGACTCGTCGGAAATAGTATCAATTTGGAATCTTTCGATACCTGCTGCTTCCACTGCCTTGAGCTTATTCGTGTTGCGAGCGGAGGCGAAAACCCGCCAGCCCGCAGAATGGAAGGCAGGTGCTAAGGCAGAGCCGAGCCCGCCATCGGAGCAGCCGGTAATCAAAACTGTTCGCTTTGTCGAAGACATGGTTTCGATGAAATAATTCAGGTGTTGCATTTCTAGTTTTCCTCGGCAGGTAGGACTTGCTGGCATCCCTATATACCTGTCGAGCCTGCAGGGTTGCCTTATGAAAGGCCTGTATTGCATTCCTCTCGGGGAACTGGATGTCCCGGTCAAGGAAATTTCCAGCTTCCGCCAGAGTCCGGCTCCTTTGAACACGCACTGGTCGATGAAGAAAAGGCAAAACCTGGAGCAATCAACCCCGGGCGTCAAAGCCCGAGATGCCCCGAAAGGTGGGGACGCGGCGCCGGGATGCCCCGCACCGGTTCGGAGCAAATTGAACCTTTGCCGACCCCAACCCCACTCATTCGCCGATTGGCCAATTTGCCTCGGACCTCGTTGAGCACCCTTCCACCACCGGACCATCGGACGCATCTTAATGATTTTCGTCTCTTTCGCCCGGTAGGGGCCGGACTGTTCATGTGTTGACGAGGTGGCGCATTCTAGACACCCCAACTTATCCTGTCCCTATCACGGTTCAGCAGCCACGGCGGAGACAGAATGCCAAAAGTCCTCTCCAGGCAGCAATGCTGCAGTTTCGTTCAATGGGGGGGGGGGGGCCTTATACTTTACAATGCTTCCCAAACTAAAGCAGCATTGCATGTGGTGTTGATTCAGCCCTCTCGGCCCCAATATCTTGTGACTGGAAAATAGAATCCTGCAAAGGCCCACACCCTTCAAAGACCACTGTCAAGGCCCGCCCCGTTAGGAGCCTGACGGATGATAGTTTTTTTTACCTGCCCGCGCTTCTAAACATGACAGCTTTGTTCGCCGATGCAGTGACAGAGTGTTCAACGAAGAGACGATGCGATGGCCAGCGAGGCAGAAGTAGAAGTTACCGAGGAGCTTCCCCAACACAAAATATCCGAACAGCCTAAAAGGCTACCGATAGGGCTCGAAGGCCTTTCGGATCTCCAGCAAATAGGGCTACCTGCTCGGGAGAGGTCCAGTTCCGCTTCACTTGGGATTCTCAACCTTCTTGTTATTTTTGCTGGATCATTTCATCAGTCTCGGAGCGTTGGGTTTGATATGCTTCCTCTGGGAGTACTCCCCGGGTCTTGGCTTCACCGCCCAGCCACCGTCCCTCTGGAGTCTCATCATTCTTTCCGGCTGGCTACCTCGTACGATAACCATCACATCCGTTGTTCTACGATCCGTCATCTCTATCCAGGCAGCGGCTTCAATGTCCATTGTCGCATCCCTATCCCTTGAGAGATCGGGGATTCCTGTGGAGCACGTCCCGCTTCTTCTGAAAGCTCGTGGCTTTGGAAGTAGCCGCTACGAATTGACCGGATTTTGCATCCGGTCCATCAAAGAGAGCTCGAGATTGCAATACGTGGCTGCCATCGTTGCACTCATGGTCACGACCTTCCTCTCGCAGCTTACGTCAACCTTCCTTCTAGGCGACTTGGAAAACACATTGGTCCTGAACGGCACCACCTCCGAGTTGCTGGGGGTTGGTTTTACCCCGGCCGATGGTGTGTCACGAATAGACAGCACCAGAGGAGTTGAGTATTGGAAATCTAGGATCCCGGAATACCCCATCTTTGTCGAGTACTCAAAGGTCCCAGTCACGTCCCTCAATTGGACAGTTGACACAGTCTTCCCCTTAGGAACGCAACTAGCAGAACACGCATCAGCAGCTACGGCGGTATTGCGTTACTTTTGGATACACGGTTTATTTGCGTTACTCCTGAATTTTTCGCTGATTTCGCAATCTCCACGCAACATGACGTGTACATCGGCAGGATGGTGGAGGCGAATCTGCCGAGTTTGAGTGCTGGAGATACTGGTGGTTCCAGTTCCTCAACGCGTATGCAACAACCTTCAACTGCTCCGTCGCAATCCACGAGCCGTCCAAGGAAGCACAGGCGGAATCCAAATGGGCCATTACCATGTGTCAGCGCCCCAAGGTTGATGGCGGTCAGGTTTCAAGCCCGGCTTTGAATCGGTCTTCCAGCGGAAGGACATACCTAACTTTCATCCTTCTAAATACAACGGGGAACGCCAACTCAGTGAACGGTTCATTCCTCGCCCACGTGAATGGATCCGTAGTTGGAAGGCCTTGGACGCAACTTTTCTTCCCGCGAGTAAACAACTCGTCCGGCCGGTCCTAGCTTGTCTATATCAGTAACTGCCTACGTGTCAACACTTGACACGATGGATGTACCGGTCCGAGTGCACCGTAGGGGGGGACAAGAAGAACCTTCACTACCATGGAATGGGACATCCAACACCTACAACACCACCGACGTCAGGAATCTTTACGCTGGAGCCCCCCTCGGACTTACCCTCCAAGAGCGAGGGGTGTTGTGGGTGGAGCCACGCGACGATTGGTCAGAAGGCCGCATCATCACCGACAAGGTCGCCACGGTCAGCTCCTTCTCATCCGGAGACTCCGGCAGTGCTTGGGCATCAGCCTTCCTCTGCACCTACTGTCGCGGCGACCTGAACCAAAACATCCGAGTTCACCGTGTCATGATTTCCATCTTCCAGGATGTGCTCAAGTCAACAAAAAGCCTCCCGCTCGCTATGCAAACCCTCTGGACACTTTTGGGGCAAATAGAGACCTGGCGGACATCACGGCTAGGGCATCGCTGGCATTGGACAAGGAGGTCGACAAGCATTTGAAGCAGAGCGGTGATATGGAGACTCATGTGGAATTGGTATCTGGATTGGATGACAGCAAGTCGTTGCAGCTTGTGAGACAAAGACGCACCAACAGAGCGAGACTGCCTTGGCTGAGCGGTGGGTCGAGCTGAAACAATTTATTGTGGTTGAGTTTGGGTCATCAAGAACCTACCTACATGCATTGTCTGAGAAATGGCCATATGTTTTGTGTTCAGTGGAACTCGCCGAAGTGTAGTAAGCTCGCACTTTCTGTTCGTATGCACAATGCGAAAGGTTCTTGACGTTGGCGCACTCGAACACTGGTGCGCTTGGCAGGTAACCCTGCGCCGCCCAGATGTGCCACTTCAGCTGAAGACTTCAAGCGACTCAGATCACTTCCAAGCATCGCCACTTCATGCGTGCAAGCCATCGCCACACAAGCCTCGTCCGCTGATGCGTCCGTTAGTGAGACTGACACACTCCAACTTACCCTTCTGCAATCGCCGCGTTGGTAGCTAATGTTTCAGGAATCCAGGTCGGCGTCCAATGCCCAGATTTGTGATTCCAACGGCCGTGGCCAGAACCTGTGACCATCAGATTCCATAATCTTATTTGTTCGGATGAGCTAGGATGTGGGAGCGGACACTGTGCCCCGGCGGCACAGCACTTGCTCTTCGACGGTGGTGATTGGCACTAATGCCCACCTTCCAGACCTGGAACGCCAACAGAAGCCGATAATACGACGCAAGGGGCCTCGCTAAGAAAGCCAGTGCAATGGAAGCCTGGTGGGTCCGCCTCAATGCCCCCCGGCAAGACACGTTTTTCTGGTAACCCCCTGCAGCAGGGCGGCGAGGGCGGAGCAGCTAATGCACACCTTAATCTGCCTGTCGGGGAGTTCGCCCTGCGCACTCAAAAACAGAATGGTCGCTCCACATTCCTTCATCCTTTTTGTCTCGGCATTTGTTGTCGACAACCCCGTCAAATGACCACAGGCTCAGCGGTGGTGATTGCCTCCAGGCTTTGCTGTGCACAGTGCACGTCTTGGCACCCACAAGCGAACTCACGACGACTGAGATACGGGGTCAATTACCCTTGATATCAAATATGCACAAAAACGAGACAGGGGCTCGAAAATGGGAGGACGCGTTTGTTATCATTCCCGAGTACGGATCCTATCCGTACAGCGAACTCCAAATATTTGGCTTTGCTGTCTTGGGGTTCTTTCCGACTCTCGCGTTGGTAGTATGTGGACTGCGGATATACAGCAGGCGGCTGGTGGGCGGTCTGGCGTTGGGTTAGCAACCACCCACTCTTCTTTCTTGGCACACATGGACTGATATCTCCGTAAAGACGACTGGTTTGTATTCTTGGCAATGGTAAGGCAAACTAAGTTCCGGGAAACTAGCCGACTGAGGGTAGCATTAACTCTGTCGGTAGTCACTCGCCATCCCACAAGCGATTTTCACTTCTTTTTGTAAGTGGACTCTGGTAACGCTAGCAGTTGAAGAAAGGGGCACTAACGCCCAGCACAGACCTCAAATCCGGATACTGGGGAATCCACGATGACGACATTCCCAGAGGACTTCCGCCCAACCTCGGCGTCTTCTGGAACTTCCTGAATGGCCTGTGCTCCAACCCAACACTCGGCATAGTCAAGGCCTCTGCGCTCATCTTCCTCCTCCGGCTCGGCGGAATCAAGCGTAAAATTCGAATAGCCTGCCGCGTGTTGATTGCTGTCAACCTCATTCACATGGTCACCTTCTTCCTTATCTTCCTTTTCCAGTGCTGGCCGATCGAGTCGCGATGGATGGCGGGCGCGAAAGCCAAGTGTCTACGAACAGACGTGCTCAGCATTACTATGGCTGTGATCGCCATCATCACCGACCTCTTGACGTTGTCGATCCCATTTGTCCTCTTTCTGGGCCTTCGAGTGAGCAAGCGGGCGCGAAATGCTCTTCTGTCTGTCTTTCTACTGGGGGGGATGTAAGTGCCCCTTGAGCCCCGATATCAAACCATACTCCCCGCTCACTGCCACTTCTAGCGTCACCATCATCAGCTGCATCCGCCTGTACTACATCATCCGCCTTTACTACCTCGTTCTCGAAGACCGCCACTACTCGATCGGGTTCGTCTGCAGTTGCGCTGAGCTAAACTTGGCCATTATCACCGCGTCAATTCCCGCCCTCTGGCCACTCGCACGCCGATGGTTCCCCGGCGCCTTTGCTTCACTCGGCATCGACCGGCCTCATCTCTACCCGGACATCGAAGTCGCCTACGCGACTAACCCTTCGGGTTCCAGTCGGACATCCAAGACATACCGAAGTAAGATCGTATGGAAGGAACAGCGCAACAGCCCGAGTGAAAGTCACTCGGACTTCGGAGAGGAAGGAGGAAGGAGGTGGGGCAAACTTCCGGATCTCCCCGATCATCATCTTTATGTGCAGCATCCTAAAGACGCTGACACATTCGGGGTGGCGTATCATGATTTTGTAAGACAGACGGGGTCTTCAAATTCAAGGGAGGGTGTAAGCGGTTTCGCTGGCTAGGCCACGTTGTTTTTGGCACTCCCTTCCAGTTGTTTCCATCCGCGGGTGTGCATTGTTCTAGGAGGCGCTAGGTAACAGGTCTCGGTTCAGGGCGTATTCATCATGTGGGAAAAGGAGGTTTTGGAAAAGTGTGGGAAGGCGGAACTTTGTATTTCGGTCTAGCTGTCCTTCAGCGTCATCGTTGGGAGGTAGATGATGCAAATAACCAAAAACTCCAATTTTAGCCACGAGCATTTGGTGTGTCTGGCTGATGAATCGCTAAATTGTAAGTGCGACGGAAAACCGGGGCTTTTACAACCTGGAAGAGTTGAATCAAACCTTCAGAGACTCTTTGGGCACTGGCCTGCATAGCGGGCGCATGGCTCCGCGCTTGGAAATCCTGTTGTGGCTGCATACCCATCGACAGGTGATTACTGATCGATGCTGCTGACAAACTTTCATTGGGGGGCGACGCCCAATTGAAAGCGCTGATGCCGAGGAAGCGAAAATTCATCAGGAATGCAGTACATTGGACGTATTGCCTATCCCTCTCGCAACAAGTATCGGGCATTGAGCGTGAAATGCCGACTGGAAAGCTAGGTTTCTGATTTAATTATCAAGGTGGATATCCATTGTTCTGCCCTCTCTAAATCCCAATCAAGTGAGCAAAAACAGCAGTGAGATGGATCAAACGCAAGTTCCTGGAGACGAATGGTCATTGCCAGATGAGACCTGGCTAGCTCACCAACCGACTACAACGAACGAACCGTCACGGGCAGTGCAATTCATCAACTTCCAGCACCCAAACCACGATAGGTCTGCAGGGCAAGCAGGGGGCTCTTCAATTCGAAGCGCGATCCACTCGCATGTTGCTCGAACCGTCCATGCAAGACGACGGCGGGCCCGCACTCTTGCATTTCACACTACCAGCGGCAGCCAGGGAGGGCCATCAGGTCAACCCTCCAGCTATAATGAGGGACGTGTGGCTTTGATATCTGCGAGGGGGGCGGCTCCCGTGTCACCCCTGGCTGTTGTTGGGAACCAGGGACGAAGCGACCCGTTCGCCAGTTTTGCAAGACCGTTTTCGCCTACAGAGCACGCCTTGCTTGACCACTGTAGGTTTGGACTGCATACCCCGATCCGAGACCCCCTGTTTTGCTGACATTTCAAGATCTAACCTACATCGTCCCCCGAATGAAGACACATTGCGGGCGCATCGGCGCAATGAGGCTGGCGCAGCGTGAAACGTTGACGGTCGGTTGGGTCCAGCTTGCCCTCAGCAACCTCGACATCCTCAATGGCGTCTTTCTCAACGCAGCTCGCTCTTTGTCGGTGGGCTACCAACAGCCATTGCAGCAGCAACAATACTCGAATATTGCTGTGCAGTATAAGTTGTTGTGTGTCAAGTTCGTTATCGACGCAATCAGCTCCGGCTCTGAGTCAAGGAGGCTCAGCGATGTCATTGTGGCAGAGACACTCATTCTGGCGTTTGATGAGGTGGGTACCTACCTAGTTGCATTGCGTCACCCTTGCAGATTCACACACGGCTAACCGAGATCCGGATGGAAGAAATTACAGGGGGACATGGCCATGACAAAGCGACATGTGGAGGGTGCAGCCAGGATTGTGGAGTTGAAGGGTGGTCCGCAGACCTTGGGCATGGATGGGTTCCTAGCTATGTTGTTTGCGAAGTATTCTGAAGATGTGGGCTTAACCGCAGGACCTGCATATCCCCTTCGGAGACAAGGGGGGTTTGTTAGCGAGAGTACTTGAGCAGTTTAAAAATTTCCTACCATTGCTACGCTGGTCTCTCCTGATCTCAGGCATTGCCATCCGGTCCCTTTCCGATATCCCCACTTGGGAGTGATGATAAATCACAAACAGGAATGTTGACGCCATCGTGGTGGTCACATATGCTGCCGTCACCCGTATCCCGATCCCATGATGACTAAGGAAACCGGGAGGATGCCGAGAATGCGCACCTACCTAACAACGAGCCTCCAATGGCGGAGAGATAAAAGCTGCAGCCAAGATTTACTCCTTCCATTTCTGGACAATTAGCTCAAACTCCACCCGCCCGCCGACAAGCCAATGGAGTGCCTCGGCACAGAGTCTGCGAAGTGTCGGAGATGTTTATCAACGCATGGAAGAGTGGCTTCGAACAGCCGATTGGCATCCACGGTACGTCACAGCGGAAGCGGCACTGGGGGTGTGGTGATGTGTAAGCTACTGCTGCAATGTCTAGAGGCTTCGACAACAAGCAGTTGTCGGAAGGCCGCGTTGTCGGTCCATCAAGGTATAGCCTTCAAGATACCTATATAAATCGGACAAGTCAACGAGGAATCCATTTGCGCACTTCATCATCGCACCTTAGTCCAAACAGCAACTTGACACAACCCGACTTCTATCTCAGAATATCTATTCCCCCCCATTATCCCACCCACCTGTCGCAATGTCCTCCCCCAAAACAACCATTCCAGCTGGCTCCTGGGTCCTTGTGACCGGTATCACCGGATACGTCGCCGCCCAGATAGCCAAGCAATTTCTCTCGCGCGGCTACCGTGTCCGCGGTACCGTCCGAAACCTCTCCAAAGCCTCCTGGCTGCTCACCGACGTCTTCAAAACCTACGCAGACCGTGGTGACTTCGAACTGGCCCTCGTCCCCGACCTCGCCGCAGACCACGCCTTTGACGATTCAATCAAGGGGGTCTCGGCCATTGCGCACGTTGCCTCGGTGGTGACTTTCTCGCCGGACCCGAGCGAGGTCATCCCGCAGACCATCAAGGGTGCGACAGGCATCCTGCAGGCTGCGCTAAAGGAGCCGTCGGTGAAGGAGTTTGTGTATACCAGCTCTGTTGTGGCTGTGGCCTTCGTCGAGCCCGGAGACACGACGCATGTGGATGAGAACACGTACAACGAAGAGGCCATCCGACTTGCCTGGTCGCGCTCGGCGCCCGAGTCAATTCGGGGAGCGGTGGTGTACTCGGCCAGCAAGGCCGAGGCCGAGAAGGCGGTGTGGGACTTTGTCAAGGAGCACAAGCCGCACTTCACGGTGAACTCAGTCGGGCCGTCGCACATCAATGGCGAGCACCTTCATCCCAGCCAACTCGACAGTGTGGGCACGTGGCTGAAACAGCTGTATAATGGGGACATCTCCATCTTGCAGAACTATCGAACGAGTACGTGGCAGTCTTCCATGTCTTCCCTGGCTATAAGCCCCGGGTGTGTGCTGACGAAGCTTTGGGAACAGTGTACAACGTCGACGTCAAGGACGTGGGTCTGCTTCACGTCGCCGCGGTTCTCGACCCCGAGGTGAAGAATGCGCGTCTGCAGGCGTGGGCGCAGGGCTGCAACTGGAACGACATCCTTGCCATCATGAGACGGCTGTATCCGGAACACAAGTTCATTGATGACATTCCGGGGCAGTCGCTGCCGAGCCTGACCACTGACTTCACACTGCAGCTGAGGTTGTTGAAGAAGTGGGCGGGCCAGGACGGGTGGCGGACTTTGGAACAGACTGTGGTCGATGACTTGGAAGGGATTATTGCCTGGGGCCCCAAGAACTGATTGGCGCCTGTAATTATCCCCATCTTGGACATTTTCGTTGTATTGGAGAAAAAGACATTGGCTCCTGACATTCACGTGACCTATGCCAAGAGCAGGTGGAGCCCCCGCATCGAGCACGGTCGTGGGCGCGGTTGGTGTCGAGACAAGCTTTTTCCTCCTGGCATCATCTCCCCCGCCACACATGAACTCCACAACAATGTCGTCGCGGTGTCTCCGCCGGACTGCCCTCCCGCTGCTGCAGCTGCGTGCTCGTGCAGCCGGGGGCCGCTCGTTGCCAGTCTTCAATTCTCTCCGTTGTTCTCCCAGACGCTTTGTCTCGTCGCGGCCTGCGCTCCCGGAATCCGCGGCCGCGACCGCGTTCCCTAACTCCGAATCCAGTGGCAATTCAGGACGCGTCGCAACCCCAACCCCATCCCCGGCGCTGCAAAAAGCTCTCAACGAGACTGTATTTCGTAAAATTCGCCTCTTCTGGTTCGCCTATTCCGCCGACCGCTACAACAACACCATGTTGCCCCCCAAGGATCTCACCAAGAAGTGGTTCTCCTCCGACCCTGAATTCGACCGCCGCTGCAAGCAGAAATTCGGCTCGCTACTCGAGCTCATCAAAGCCGAGAATCCCACGGCCTCTGATCTCCTGGCTTCCGTGGCTCCCTCGAATCATCTAGACTGGCTCTCTCTTATCCTACTCCTCGACCAGATTCCTCGGAACTGCTTTCGCGGAGACGCTGCCGAAACCGTTTTCAACTTCTTTGACCCCCTCGCACTTCAAATCGCCATGGAGGCTATCAAGCAGGGTATCCCCGAAAATGATAAGATCCGCTTCCGCGCTGGGTTCCGTATGTGGTTCTACCTCCCTCTGCAGCACTCGGAAAGCCGGGCAATTCACGAAATATCTTTGGAACAGCATGCGAGCATCTTTGTTGACATAGTAGGGCTGATGGAGGGGAATGTTGATGACTATCTGAAAAAGGGCCCGGCGTATATAAAAAGGAAGATAGGCCTACACGCGCAACGACGTTTCCTGCTGGAGAATAGGGAGGAGGTGGACAATTATGTGGGTATGTTGGTCGGCTTTGCGCAGAAGCATAAAGATATTATCGATCGGTTTGGGCGGTATCCTCATCGTAATGAGGTGCTGGGTAGGGAATCGACCGAAGAGGAGATCAAGTACCTAGCTGAGGGCGGCGAAACGTTCAGTTCGGGCAGTTAGAGTGGGTGGCGGGGTTGTAAGACAAGCATCCGAGCGGGAGCTCGCTGTAGTTATACGCTACCTGTACTCAAGAGTTTAGGTAGGTATCGTTTCACTCTGATTCCTACTGAAACTGTTTCCTGTGCTTTCCTACCAGATACGTATGAAACCCACTGTACAAGCCATTGCTCAGTGCGGATTCGACATCTTTTTTCATACCCTCTACCCAGCACGCACCATCAGACTGCTTTGGCAATATCGTGCTGACGTACTCTGTGGCGATCGGATGGAAAGTTCCCTTGAGGTCGGAACGGTGCCGTCCGAAGAAACGATCACCAGGCTCTGCAGCCATTGTCAGGCTTTGGACTTCAACGACAAGGAACTAGGTGGCTTTGTCGGAAGATCCATTAGTGGAGACACAGTGCTTGTATTTGATGAGGAGCGTCAGGAGAGGGTTTTTCGAATCCCCTGGGAATGTAGGGACAATCTCCTAGACCTGGCCGGGCTCAAAGCATCGGCTCAATCTGGCTGCGAATTTTGCGCGTTTTGCGCAGCGCAATCATCTGTGCCACCATCAAGCGGCCGGCGGGACAAGCAATGGTGAAAATCGGCCTGTCGTATTTCTGGGGCCACAACCGAAATTTGCGACTTGATGTCAGGGAGGACGGATTGCTTGCCCTCGTCGCCAACGTCGAGGGGGATTCCATCACCAAAATCTACTTTGAAATTGGATCTGACGACAGTATGTACGGCCATCCGAATTTTCAAGCTATCTGACACACAGAATACCGACAGTGTCACCAGAAGCGGTGATTCAGTGGCTTCGCGTGGACGGACTGCCGAGCCCAAAAGCACTCTGTCAGGACAACATCAGTTTCATAACAAATGCAATCAACCAGTGCTACACATCTCACAGTTGCAGCGCTCAATATAGCACTGACTTTGTTCCAACCAGGCTATTAGATCTTAGGGCCACACCTCATGATACGCCAATGCTCGTCATCACGTCAACCTGCCCAGACACGATCACCAAGTATGCAGCCCTAAGTTACTGCTGGGGTCCAGACGAAGATTCCAAGCTCCAACTCAAGACTTCTGCATCCACACTCCGCGACCGGATGAAAGGCATCCCTGTTGCCAGTATGTCACCTGTTATGCGGGATTCTGTCGAGGTCTGTCGTGCGCTATCCATTCGACACCTCTGGATCGACTCGGTCTGCATTATCCAAGGGGACACAGTGGACTGGGATCGCGAGAGTCAGGTCATGGGCAAAATCTTCATGAATTCTCACGTCACCATCTGTGCCGTTGCTTCAGCCTCCTGCATGGAGGGCTTTCTCCACCGTCAGCCGCAAAGATTTCCCATACAATTTCGGGGACATTCTGGATTACCAGTCATGGTTCTAGCAACTTCCCAAAGGACCCTATGGAACTAGACGTCAATGATTCGTCATGGTCCAGACGTGGATGGACATTCCAAGAGTAGATTCTCCCAAGCCGACTCCTGATTTTTGGGGAACATATGCTCCATTTTTGGTGCTCTGAGGTCGAGCGTTCCGAAAACGGTTACGAAGAGCCTAGTTACTACAAATCCTTCCCACAAATCTTGGAGCTCCTCCGAACCGACCAGATTAACCTGGTCAACGACAGAGACCAAGATTTCGACCTTTTTTGGGGATGGATGGGTCGTTTCGTGGAATCGAATCTGAAGTTTAATACGGATCGTCTTCCAGCAGTTGCGGGTCTAGCTCAGCTACAGTTCGAACACCTTCGCCCAAATTATGAGGGCTTGTTGTCCCATATTGATCCTGCGGGATCGACTGTGGTTGGAAGACTCCAGTCCGGCTCCCTCACCTTTACAACTAAAATGCGCCCAATCTCCTCACTCTTAGATCGCAGCTTTCCGCCCAGATTTCTAGGCGGAAAGCTGGACTGTTTGCCAATCGGGTACCTACGTTGCCCATATACAGGTTGACTGGGCAACAACGCTGTGGGAGGAGAGCACTGTTCACTCGGGATATGATATGTGGATGATGCTGTTATCGAGCTCGTGTGATGGCCCTGTCCATGCCTACAAGAGTCCCACGCAAAGCATTGGCGGGGAAGACAACTCTTTGCTGCGCTATGAAGGCTCACAGGAGGATGATCTATCATGGGAGGCGCAGCTTGGTGAGGGCTATGATAGGTCTGACGGAGAAGTTCAAGCAGCAAATCCTGGCGGTTTGTCAGGAGGAGCGACGCTTTATGAACAAACGCTTGGCAGATTTCCGAGTGATTGTGGCCAAGGTGAAGACGCGCAGCATGATCCAGTTGACATGGAAGCCTACGGAGTAGGAGTCGGCGGGAGTGATTGGAATCACCATGAATCGTCTGACGAGGCAGCACCTTCAGGAGGCGTGGGAAACTGGAGGAATGGTTTGACACTTTAGGTGAGCCTAGCGATGTTGGAATGTCCATCAAGCCATGCAAACCATGCGATGATGACACGCGTAATCGGCATGCCTGGGGACTGCTGCTTGTGGAATCTGAGATCACAGGTAAGTACATTCGCGTTGGGGCATTTACCTCTCGGGTACGGGCCTCGGAGGCACAATCTTTTTCGCGGATACGGCGCTTTCTGATGTTGAGATTATTTGAGACGTATGTATACACTTGCATAGCTTCTAGGAGCCAGATCGCCGTGATTTCGTCACCCCCAACGCAACGCAGCCCATACCACCGCCCGCTTCTTGCCGAACGTCCCATGCATGGGTCTAGTACGACTACGAGCACCAGCATTGAACCATCACTCGCTCTGTGACCCGAGGGTAGCTCCCCCATGACAAAAAAATACGGACACTAACACAATAAATACTGGCCGGGAGACAACTGACAAAATGTAGTTACAACAGCACTACGAAAATTTGTTCAATTAAGACCATAGCATCTAAAAGGGTTCAAAAACATTTGGGCCGTCCTTTGCAGTTTTTTTTACGATTTATTTGATCGTGTTTTGGGCATGAAGTGCGCATCTGAAGTTTGGGTGTCCGAGTTTTTTTGTCATGGGAAGGGTAGATTGTTGGTTGCCCAATATTTCCGGTTGCTTGCGTCATCACGGGGGTGCTAGTCGATATCCGGAGTAGTTCACGGATCAGCATGCAGGGTGCGCGTATGCAAGGCGGCCCGTTGGGGCACCACAACCAGCCAGTAGACTGAGAATTTGACCGAAGCATGATGCGGAGTAACGATAAGAACTGTTTACGGCTAGAGCCTTGCTTCGGCGGTTTCGAGCTTGAGCAAGGTTCTTGCTGATGCAGCCTCTAGCTCCAGGAAACAAATACCGTACATCTTTTACTAGCCCTATTGAGGTTAACGCCGTACTCCTGGGAAAGTCCTGCCTTCAACCTGAATCTTTCTTTCCCTTCCTGCGAGGAGGGCCGGGGGCGTGAGGTGGGTATATAAGACAAGGCCGCTTGCCCGAACATCTGCTCCGGTGCACGTCTTGGCACGTCCATCCCACACCCATCCTCAACGAAAATATGGTGTCCCACCTTAGCTACCTCGAAGGACCTCCCCTCTCCAATACCCCCCTCCCGACCCCTTGGGAGTGCTTCCTCGCATCAGTTTCCTCGACCCCTGACGCGCCGGCGCTTATCGCCCTCCACCAAGCTGCAGACCTCTACTCTATCCCCTCACTGTCCCCACCCTCGGCATCCGACCCTTATCTCCGATGGACCTACCGCATTCTTCACACGGCCATCACCCAACTTGCAACGGCTCTCCAGGCCCACGGCATTGGCCCGGGAATGCCGGTTGTGACATTCCTGCCGAATGGAGCCGAATACATCCTCACCAAGATGGCGGCACACATGCTGGGCTGTTTGTTTGCGCCGCTGAACCCGAGGAGCTTGGTCAGCACTGAAGAAGTCAGCCATTTGTTGAGGACGTTTCTGCTTCATGCACCAGTGGGGGAGATCCTCATCGTCGCGGAGGAGGAGAGCATCGCGTCCATTTCCTCACTAGACTACGCTCTATTGGAAGGGGCTGTAAAAGTTGCCGTGTTCTCCCCAACCCCCACTGCACCTCACTCAGAAAACTCTTGGATCCCCTTCGAAACCCTCATGAACTCCTCCACAGCCCTCTCCCCCAACCCCTTCCCCTACCCAACAGACGACATGCTCCTCTGCACAAGCGGCACAACCTCCCGCCCCAAAGTCTGCGCTCTCACCACCGCCCACCTCTCCGCCACATTGCACACCCTCTCCCAACACCCCCGCCACAACTTCACCCGCGATATCTTCATCTGCGTCGCCCCCAACAACCATGTTGCCGGCACGGAGGCCTTCCTCTGCGCCCTGTCATTCTCAGGAACAATCGTCTTCCCCTCCGCACGATTCGATATAGATTCCTTCATCCGCGCGACGCAGCTTGAGAAAGCGACTTATACCATTTTGGTGCCGACCATGGTGCTTGCGCTTTGTCGCGGGAGGACGGAGAAGATTGGGAACTTCCGTTCGTTGAATCTGGGAGCGAGTCCCGTGACGGAGGAGGTACTGAGGCTGTGCAAGGGTGTGTTGGGCTGTGAGAGGATTTGTGGTGTGTTTGGGAGTACGGAGGGGGCGTTTCTGAGGACGGGGGATAGGGGAGTTGAAGAGCTGGTTGGGGGTGTGGGGGATAGCCATGTTGCTGTGGGCTGGGATGCAGCTGTTGGGCAGGTGGTGAAAGTGTGTGAGCCGGGCGATCCGAACGCGCTCGTGGCTTTGGGGGGGGTGGGCGAGTTGCATATGAGCTCACCAGAGATCGTGGGAGGGTATATTGGGCAGGAAGGAAGTGCCCAGTTCTATACTGATGGTGAGGGGAGAAGGTGGTACAATACAGGAGATCAGGCCAGGATCGATGGCGACGGGAGGATCTACGTACTTGGCCGGTATAAAGATGTGATCATCCGGGGTGGCGAAAACATCGCGCCGGCTGCCGTCGAGGCCGTGTTGGAGCCGACGATGGGCCATCTGGGCGTCCAAATTGTCGGGGCTATCGACGAGGACGGACTTGCAGGGGAGGTTCCGGTTGTGGTCACACTGAAGCGTGTTGACGCCGAGACTGCTGCCGCGATATGGGATGCCGTAGTGGAGCGCATGGGTGCGGCCTGTGCCCCTGATGAGGTGATCTCGCTCGAGGATCTCGCCCTGGAAGATTATCCACGCACGGCAGTTGGGAAGGTGCAAAAGCACAAACTAGCGGCACTTGTTGGAGCATACCGCAAGAAACGGAGGCGCAACGGGATCCTGACACCGCCGTATTCGGAGGATAGCGGGACTGAGACTACCGCCGTGAAAGAACTTGTCGCCACGACAGATATCCTCGACCACCTTGTTCGGATCTGGTCACAGACAATCGGGATTTATGATGAACGGAGACTTCTCTCGCCCGACACAGATGTGGCTACGCTGCCAGTTGACAGCATCGCCTTGATGCGTGTCAGGGACCGGCTCGCAAAAGCCCTGGATGGCAACACACTGTCCCTCGCTGAGCTTGGCAAAGGTGGGACTATTCGGCAGCAGGCGACTCTTTTGCGGTCAAGGAAGAACGATGCACAACCAAAATTCGGCAACATTCCCACCCTCAACAGCAGAAGGGGCGAGAAAGAGGCCAGGCACCCCCCTGAAGTCGAGGACATGGTGCATCTGACCGAGGATCCATCGTTACTCGATCGTACCAAGGAAATTGTCACCGAGGCAATCCAGGGGTGTGGCCTCTCCTGGGAGAATGTCCGCGCCGTGATGCCGACTACCGACTTCAACGCCGTGTCTCTGCGCGTTGGGAATATGTGGCACCTGAACCTCAAGCTGGTAGTCATCACCAGGAAAAACGTGGCCAAGGAACGTCTGCGTGCATCTCTGCACCGTGTCATCGAGAACAACCCCATGATGGCCTCATTCATCGTAGCCGATGCCGAGAAGCTGGGGAAGGATCTCGCCCTCCATATCGAGGTTGAGTTGAGCGAGGCTTTTGTCAATGAGCATGTGCTAGCCGATGCGGGGATGGTGAAGAGCCCGTCAGAAATGGTTGAGTTTGCAAAGCAACAACACTTTCCGGGCTGCCGGGACGCCGTTCCTCCGGGCCCGCTGTCCAAGCTGTGGCTATTTGATGTTGAAGAAACAGGGAGCGCAGGCTTTGTGGTGAACGGTACGGTCGCAGCCCCTTTGATACTCTCTGATACTAATCACATCGCTGTTTTAGCTTGCCACTCCATCTTCGACAACACATTCACTCAGCTCGTCTACGAAGATCTCGAACTGACCCTCACATCTCCGACCGTGCCCCTCCAACCGCACGTCGCCTACCAACTCTGGGCGGATAGTTACTACACTCTCCGCACTTCCCCTGCCGCCCGTGCTGCGGTTTCTTACCACAGCACTGCACTCCAAGGTCTTCACACCCACGAGCATGCTATCTGGCCACCCCACCCCCCGGTCTACGCCCCTCGGAACATTACCATCCCAGAGACAGGCGAGAACGGCGTGGTCAGGGTATTCGACGTGCCCGGATGGCTTGAGCTGAAAGGAGCACACCCCGAAGTGTCGTCGCCGATCCCTCTCAAGGCAGCCTTCGCTTTGTTCCTGCTGCAGAAAACAGGCCACACACACGCAATGTTCGCACAGGTTGAGTCCGAGAGGAGGAGGTGGCCATTCCTGCCAAAGTCATTCGGAGACTATCCTGCCTCCGACGTGGGTGGTCTGACCATGCAAACAGTCAACAACCTCGTTTCCGCCGTGCCCGGTGAGACCGTTATATCCTTCCTCCAGCGCATGCAAGACACGCAAACTCTCCAGACCAAACACGCCTCGGCGCCTCGTGCGTTGATTATGGAGGCGCTGGGCCCCGAGTCGGCAGGGACCTTTCCGAGGATTGCATCGAATTCGACATTCAATTGGCTTGGAGCGACGATGCCGAACTCAAAGGATCAGTTCAAACAGATTGAGGTGGTGGAAGTTGTGATCAGCAGAGCAATGTTTGGCTTTTTCTTGATGGGCGGTATGATTGTGATGGAGGGTGGGGTCAAGCTTTGGATCAAGGTGCAGGGGTTGACGTTTGGGGAAAACGAGTTAGATGAAATGGCGGGAGAGCTGCAGAGGTTGACGCAGTGGTTGGTGAGGGAGGAGAACTGGGGGAGAAGGGTGGAGGAGCTTCAGGAGTTGTACGTCTAACCTGTGGGCAGTTTATTGCGACCACCATGTATCGATGTCTGGACCCAGGTACCCTTGCCACCGGGGCGGTCCTGACCCGAAGTCAAACATCTAGCTTTACTAAGGCGTATTTCTATTCGTCTATTTGAGCTCCCCAAACTGTATTTTGCTTGTCTTAGTAACCTCATTTTTCCATCTAACGAACTCAGCCCCTAGACTCCTCACGACACGCCTAGGCTGCAAACAGGTCGTCGTAAACAATATAGGTAATGTAAAGTGTCCTACTTCACGTCATGTACCGGGCGGATTCCGGTTCCTTCATCGCCAACCACCGGGCGTACTAGGCCCGCTCATCAAAACTTCCCTAGAAGGGCTGCAAAAAAGTGCGTTCTAGAAAATTTCCCCACGCAGGTGTGGTACGGCCTCCGCAATGCAATTTCATCCCGCGACTTATACCCGCCGCGCAAGCCCACGGCAAAAGTAGAACTATGAAGTGCAGTGGGCAAATTGCAATACTTAACCACATCCTACCCTGACAACAGCGAGATACTTGCCAACATAATTGGAGTTCATCCTGAAGGATTGGTATTTTGACCACGAGGCCGATGAGGCGCTGGGGCAATGAGGGTGTATGGAAGGAGCGGCGGCAGCGGTGGTCCTTTGTTCTCAAGGGAGCCCGTTGTTCATCAGGCGAGTGAGGTTTTCATCTGAACTATGATATATATCTACATCGCGGTTCCTATGACTTCGAGCATTTGGGTTCATCCTCGAGGTCATTTTACATGATATTTCCGCATTTCCTGTGGCAGAAGACGACGATGCACTTGAAGATTTCAACTTTCGTGGCTGCGGCACTGGTTCTGCCCAGTGGATCGTGTCAAGTCTGGCGGAACAGCAGGTGAGGCGGCTCCCATCCGAGCCTTGTCTATACTTACTATGCAACTGACTAAGAGCAACAGTACCGCAGACAATGCCACATCTATCTATGGCCGTTTACCTAGCCCCTGCACTGACACATTCTAGAGTCCCATCTATGAGATGAGCAACGTGACGGCCAGCAGTCTCTACAGCCCAATGCAGGACGACAGGGATGATTTGAAAACGCTCAACTTCACCTTGCGTGACACAGCTAACAACTACATTCTTCGCTGCGTCTGGGGTCCATTCCAACATCGTCACAGGTGGGAGGAGTATGTTAGGGGGATCTTTAAGCGTGAAGACCCAAATGTCGCACTGTCAGATCCCTGCCAGCAGCAAACCCTGGTCAGAATCAGGGTGTTCGGCGCATCCAACATTGCAGCAAAGTCGGTCCTCACAGTCCTCCAGGAATGGTATTGCCCTTTCTCAAACGTCTACCCGACGTATTTCCAGGCTACTGGAGACGCAGAGGTTACCATCGGGTGTCCCGTTGGGAAAGAAGGCTCCGACATGGCCACTTCTCAATGTGACGTTCTCACGTCGTCGCCTATCAAGATCGACGCAAAATGGATACCTCCTGGCCCAGCGAAGATGGAACGACAACTCATTCCACATCCGGACCCACTTCCAACGCCACTGCTAGGCCCAGCACCGTCGAAGGAATGCACCGAACTTTCCGTCAGTCATCCAGACTGGACTGTTGAGGATCTTGTTTACGTCCCTGACTCCGATTCGTCCTTAATGGTCACCCTCAACAGCCGGGCACTCGAGGGTTTGCGATTTGTGTGTCAGTCCTCCGGCAAGACAGCCGCACAAAGCGCCATCACACTCTCGTGTACTCGAGACGCCGACCAGACTGACGCCTTCAACAGCAGCTCGGTGTTCTCCCTGGAGTACAACCCGGGCGCCAAGAATCTGCGCATTCAGCGTGATTGCCTCTGCGGCGACATGAAGGGGACATTCAAGACCGACTACCGAGCCGCCTCAAACACTACCCTTACTATGACCCCCTCAAACACCACCGCCGGCGGCTACCAGTTGGCCAGCCAAGTAGTCATGCGAGGCAAGCTGCTCCGGCCCCTGAAACTGACACCATATTTCTACCCATTCCCGCCCAACACCAACACCACGGCCTGCACCTCCAAACCAGCCAAACCATTTTGGGTCTTTGACAATTTCTTTGTCAGCGAAACCTCCACTGAGACCGTCAACGCCGGCCAGCCTCAGGGCAAACCAGACGTCACGCGCAACTACGATCTCGGCTTTACCAACCAAGCAAACGGCTACAAGCTCTCGTGCGCCATACTGAGGGGGCGAGACACACCCGAATGGTTCCAGATGCAACACCCCTCCCGAGCCAAACCAAAAGGTCATCGACACCCTCGTCAAGTGGAATGTCACTAGCAGCATGTTCTCGGTCAACTAGACCTGGTACTGCAACGACATATCCACGCTAGCCGGGTTTGTCGGCAGTGGCGACATGAAACCCACTTACTGTGGATGGCAGAATACCACACGCATCCTAGCCTGCACCAATAAATACCCACCTACCGCCATCTGCGAACTCGTCCACACGACCCGCTGGTGTGCCTTCAGAAAATGGGACGACCCCCTCAACGAGGGCCGCATCACAGGGGGGAGCCCACAAGGCAGAATCCAAGGGAACCTGACCTCAACCACGCTCTACCCGTCCAACGAATTCATCTCCCCCGACCCAACCGAATTCAGCTACACCGCCAATAGCATCGGCCGCCCTCCCACATGGCGCCTAATCCAGAACGACGGACCCTTCATCTCCACATTCTGGATGGTCAACAACAACCCCAGATACGTCCCCACCACCGTCCGCTTCGGCTTGCAAAACTTGGCGACCTTACCTCAATGCAACGGGACCTTCAAGATCAAAATAGCTGACATGAAGTACGCATTGCCGTCTTTGACCTCATACCAACCCGATTGGGACCCAAGCGGGATATACAACTACAACAGGCAGCAATACTGGTACTACAAGGATTAGCACGGATGGGCGCTCAAGTTGGATGTGGCCACTGGGTATCTCGAGTTGAATCAGAGCTGGGAATGCTCGGATAGGCACCCGTGGAGGACCACGGTGTTTATGGGGAGCTGGAAGGGGTTTTCCCCGCTGAACTGTACGGTGCCGGAGGCGACTGAGAAGTACCCTAGGGTGCTGTGTGATATGTTTGGGGGGAGATGACAGTTATACCAAAGGTGACGGTCGATTCGGGCTATGGTATGTACACCTTCGATGTGCGAGACACTGGGACAGTTTGCTGACACGGGATTTGATGAAAGCAGCCGGACGCGCAGAGCCTGTGTGTATTTCTTCTTCTGGTGCAGCTGAAGTCACGTCAAGCTCGGAGGTTCCGTCAATCAAACAAGAGGCATATGGCGGAGAGGATAAATGAGAGGTGGCTATGCCTGACGCTCCTGTTCAAGAGAGGGATGAGGAGGATGGAGCGCGGGCGACCTGAGATCTCTGGAATGGAAGGAGAGTGATGTCTGGCAAACGATGATAGCAAGATGTTGCGCACGTGTACGAAAGATAGATTTTTATTGTTTGGAGAGAGAGTTCAAAGGGAAACCATCCGCGGCGCCAACCTCCCTCCGGTTTGTGCTAGCACATCGACCGTCACTCCGCCTTTTGGCCGTAGACAACATGGCTGTAGTTTAATGTCAGCAGGAAGAAACATAACCCAGCTCTGGCGGTGCGAAGGACGGAGCTGACGACTTACAAATTCACGTAAGCGTGGATGCTCTTATCCCTGAGATCTTTTCGGACTTTGGCAAGTAGGGCTTCGGCCTCCTCAGGCTGCCAGCCAAGCATACCCGTGAAGAGACGGAGCGTAAACGCCTCCAGTCCATTCTCAATCTGCATCAGATTATACAGCCCCACCTCTTTCAGCACAGGATCACGCGGCCAGGACCCAATCGGGAACTTGAACTTGCGGTGTAGGACGCCCCTGAACCCAGCATCCCGCACCCAGGCCTCGAATCGCGGACCGGGACTGACCTCGCGGCCCGTCTTGCCTGCCGCGCCCAGGAACAGCCGGTCCCAGACCATAACGTCGTGCTCTTCCTTCAGTGATCCGTCGTCAGAGTAATACTCAAGGTCGAAGTCCTGAAACTCGGCCCAACCACCGGGAGAGAGATTGGCATGGATATTTTGGATGAGCTTGGGCCAGTCGGCAATACACGCGCACATGTACCGGCAAAAGATGAAGTCGAAGGGGTTGCTGTGTAGCCAGGGGCTCTCGACATCGTCGATTTCGAACTTGACGTTGGGCGGGACCCTGAACAGTGTCAGATGCGAGCGGCCTAGAACCGGGCTGGCGGGAAGATGTGGAGTGAGGACTTACCAAGCTGGCTGGATCGCGCTGAGGTCGTTTCCGAGAACCTAACGGAGGATCAGTAAGAATCCTGCCGATCCTCAACGATGGACAAGCCCACCTCGGCATCGGGAAACTTGTCCGCCACGACCATAGCCCAGATGCCGGTCCCAGTTCCAATGTCCATAATTCGCTTTGTCTTCTGCGGGTTAATGGGCGAGTGGAAGAGCTTGCCCTCCGTTCCCTTGACCATCATCTCGTGCGTCAAGTCGAGGCGCTGAAGCTCGAGGTCATCGTTGGGGAAGGGGTAAGTTCCCGGTCGGAAAGCATGATACCGCCGTCCATATTCAACCGGGTAGTCGACGGCACTATCTGACAACGATGCAGTGAAGGAGGAACTATTTTTGAGCGTGGTCAGTAGCAACCCCAGTTTATTGCAATTTGCCCACAAAACATTGAACCCACAGCTGTGTGCTGGCCCCGGAGTCATCCGTGTCGATTTGGATTAACTCGACTTCTTTCGCCATGTTGTCGCACTTTCGTGTTCCTGTACCTCAAGGAGTGGTACTACGCTTTGTGGAACAATCTTCCCTGACAGGTGAGAGTGGACACAGTTGCAGTGATCAGATTAGTTTGTTTAGAAGAGGGGAAGAACATCTTTCCCCGCCCTGGCGCCCGTGGCAACACTGGTCAATTTAGGTTAGTTCGGGGGTAGGGGGATCCTGATATCCGACGAATCGGCATTGATCCACCCGCCTGTGTGGCGCCAGGTCGCGCAAAACGTGACGCGCCCGTGCAGCTGACTTCGTACTTTTACAGACCTTGGCACAGTGGCCTTTACGCAGGACGGTGAGAGCGTTGAAAAAGCGGAAGACCGAGGCGGCACTTGATCATTTTGGGCGGAAGTGAAATATGAAAAGATACATAGGGATGCACCTCAAGGCTATTTCACTAGCATCCTACACCTAGGACTTTAGAGTTTGGAAATAAACCTTTCTATATCACAGTACAACTCGGAAAGGTTGCATGCCAATATACCTTATGTGTAAATGGACACGATATCTCAGTCTATCTGATCTGCAATTCTCGCGATAAACTGCCAATGCGAGGTCATTCAGCAGTGGTGGGAATTTGAATTACATTGGAAACAACTCAACCCCCTCCGTTCCAGAACACCTTTTATAATGTGTCGGATGTCTCAATACACAGATCTCAGGGAAGCCGTAAAATCAGCATAACCACCCGTTTGGAGGGTGACGCAGCTTGATAATGGCTTTCGCAACAATTCACATTCTGGCTCTCTGTGACACCCATCATCGTGCTAGATGCATATCGAGCATGGTTTGTTCATGGCGCGAGCACCAGTGATCTAGGGAATCAACTATGGTTGGTACAGTCCTGTTGCCTAAGCTCCATTAGCTGGTGAGCTGTATGTCGTCGTGGTTGTCATTTTCCGGGCGCTGACCAGCGCTTTGCTTGCCGTATTGCCCCTGACCCAAGCTCGCCAGCATCAACAAACACTCAGTTATTCATTGAACGGCGTCTTATTTGGTCAAGCATCCCAGGCACGTGTAGTAGATCTATTGCTAACCCGGGAAGGTATCATTAAGGTCTCAGCCCAGCTTTGCCTTACCCTACGGTTAGAACTATCTGCTTGGCTTGCGAGACGACATCAAATCCTAAGCGAAGCAGATGGATGCGACGTGTAAGCTGCTGGCAGAATGACTCCGTTGAATGGGACAACTGCAGAAACCTCTTTGGACGCTGCGAAAGATTCTAGGTTGTACCTGGCCGGTTGGTTCAGCGTTCGGGGTGTTGGGGTTGATTCTCGACGACTGAACTCTTTGTGAGATGCGGGGTCCTATGCCCCGCTTGTCGTCCCGTGTTCTCGGCGTACATCTTGCTGCCGTGTTCCTTCCACCCGAAAACGCCATTTCTGCTCACTTGAGTACGCTAGGCTTGCACTGCATTTGAAGTTGTTTTGTCGCTGTTTCGGGCCATCAAATCGTTCCAACACCCGAGTTTCAATGCTGATGGGAAGCTTCGTTGCTGCGGGCGACCATCTGGGCCGCCCCACGCGCTTGCTGGACCTGGTTCATTGGCTTTGGTCGGAGAAGAGACCCACCCTCAAATACGACTTGGTTCTTATTCGTTCGGGGCGAGGGTCCGCCCCACACCGCTTGCGTACCGCCTGCACCGGCCTCCAATCCCATCAAATCTCGGCTGGCGGAAAGCTGCATGAGCTCCCGCACCTGTCGCAAGATGCGCAGCTGCGCGAAATTTGCTGCTAAGGGGCTACTCCTCATCAATGTTGATTTCAAGTTCCCATCATGGCGAGACTGAGGTACCTACCGTGATGAAGGGTCGACAGATGACAACTTCGGACACCCGATGGCGTCTTCTGAGCAGGTCACACGCAACTCATCGTCATCTACTTCGAGAACTCGCATACGATCCTTCCTGTCCCGCACGCTTACCCGCGAACCCAACCACCCCAGGCAAGCGCGGCACGATATACCTAAAGGCCCCTTGGGACTGACAACGCTTTACGAGCCGCCTGCCGGTATCCTCGTCACAGCTGATATTGTCTTTGTTCATGGCTTGAACGGCGGGTCGCAAAGCACATGGAGCAAGGACAATCGCGCTTCCCACTTCTGGCCCAAGGAATGGCTTCCCCTCGACGACGCATTTCACGATGTCCGGACACACACCTTTGGCTACCCATCGGGTCTCGGCCGGGAATCCGTGCTGAATGTCCGCGATTTTGCCGAGTCATTGCTAGCAGCCGTCAAAGACTCGCCTTCTATGAACAAGCAGCCGGCACGCTTGATATTCGTGGCCCACAGCATGGGCGGGCTTGTCACTAAACTGGCCTACGTTCTTGGACAGAATGACCCGGCTTTTAAGTCTGTTGTCGAGCGCGTTTACTCCATCTTCTTCTTGGCCACGCCCCACCACGGCGCCACCATCGCGCAAACTCTGATCACTCTGATCGACGCCCTAGCCTTCGTGCCTGGCGGAGGTCCACGACCATTCGTCAATGATCTTCTCCCCCTCTCACCCATTCTTCAAACCATCAACGAAGAGTTTCCGAGGGTATGCGGCGACCTGCAGCTGCTTTCCTTTTTCGAAACCAGGCCGATGATGGTAGGAGCTCGGAAACGGCTCATCGTGGAGAAAAACAGTGCCGTCATGAACTTGGCTAACGAGAGAAGAACGCTGTTGGACGCAGACCACCGCAGCGCAGCCATGTATGCGTCACCTGACGAATCTGCGTATCTGGCTGTCCGGAACGCGCTTGCTACTGTGGTGTCAGCCCAACGGAGCATGATAAATGCGCGGCAGCGGGACACTGCCCAGGAAGTCCTAGCCATGCTCAATCGATTCCTCGGTGTCTCGGGGGCACCTGAAGACGACATAACAGCACGCGATTCGGTCCGTCTGCCGGGCTCAGGAGAGTGGCTCGTCGAGAAACCATCTTACAGAGAGTGGAGGGCTGGGTCCGACTCGACCGGGAACTTTCTGTGGCTCCAAGGACGACCGGGCGCTGGAAAGAGTGTGCTCGCAGGCCAAGTAATCAACGAACTTCGGGATAAAGGGGCTTGTTGCTCGTTTTTCTTTTTCCAGGCCCGGGATGACACAAAAGCTACAGCAAACGCATGCCTTAGATCTCTGGCCTGGCAGATGGCCAGACTCCAACCCGAGATCGCCAACAAATTGATCCAGCTCATGGCGGAATTTGAGGACGGAACCGTCCAGCAGGTAGACCATCTGCCTGTGTGGCGGAAGATCTTTCTGTCCGGAATACTCAAGCTGCGACTAGACACCCCGCAATTTTGGATCGTTGACGGTCTCGATGAATGTAGGGGAGGCAGGACAGATTTGGTTCAGTTCCTCCTATGTGCCCAGGAGCGCTGGCCCCTATCAATTCTTGTCACCTCTCGGGATCCGGCGGAGGTACATCTCGCAGGCGTCAACCCAAACATACGCAACGAAGTCATATCGGAGGACGACACAAAACAAGACATTTCCCTGTTCCTTGACTCTATCACACAATTTCTTCCATGTCCCGAGTCAGAAAAATGGCCGAACCGGTCAACGATCGCATCGCACATCATTAAAAACTCGGGGGGTTGCTTCCTGTGGGCATCTCTTATCTGCTCCGAGCTACGCCAGGTAGCGAGTGAACGAGAGATCGACCAAGCCCTCGAAAGTGTGCCATCCGATATGGACGCCCTTTACTCCAGAATACTCGACGACATGAGTAACGCTAAATGGGGCAAGGACGTCGCAAAAGCCTTCATCATGTGGACAACTTACGCCTTTCGCCCACTGACGACCCTCGAGATTCAAGAGCCTGTAGAGATCGAGACGGCAGGCAAAATCAGCGGCAACATTGAGGATATCATCGCTAAGTGCTGTGGATCTTTCTTATACGTTGACAAATACGCTAAAGTGGAACTTGTCCACTTGACTGCCCGAGAGTTCTTCGTCAGAAAAGGTGGCCAGACCGAGTTTACCGTAACAAAGGCCGAGGGACACCGAAACCTTGCGATGGCGTGCCTTCAAGCACTCACACAGTCGGATACGGCGGCGCCCCAATCACGGCGCCTAGGATCGCACGGGGCAACCACAGCCGTGAGGTCGAGACGACCACACTTGGAGCCGGGTGCCCGGGGAAAGCCCGGCAGCTTGAGACAACCTGCTTGGCTGGCCACCCCTTTCGTCACCGCCTACGCATCATCGTACGTTTTCCAGCACCTCGCCCAAGTCTCCTTGACAGACAGCGATATGCTCGAGAAGCTTGCCCAGTTTCTGGGGACTTCGAGTATTCTCTGGTGGATTGAGTTCCACGCGAAGAATGGCAGCCTGCACACGGTGTTTGAAGCTGGCAGAACGATCAACATGATGCTGCATCGCCACGCAGCACACCCGCCACCATCGCTCGGTTCGGGGCGTGACAATTCAGTTCTCCACTCGTTGGAGAAATGGGGCGACGACCTCATTTATATCGTCACAAAGTTTGCCGGGCCCCTTCAGCGTTCGCCCCAGTCGATCCACCACCTCATCCCGGCCTTTGCGCCTGCGGACTCGGCCATACGACACAGGTTTGGCAGCCCACTGCGCGGCATTAGCATCCATGGACTCTCGCAGCGGGGCTGGGATGACTGCTTGACGACCATCGCCTTTTCTAACGGCATGAAACCGAACACGGTGGCAGCGGGGCTCGGGCACTTCGCCGTGGGCATGATGCAACCCAAAGGAGATATCTACATTTACGACGACTTCATCCTCCAACAGGTCTGCCTTGTTCACCACGGCGAGTCGGTATGGCAACTTGCATTCTCGGACAGTGGGCTTCTCCTTGCGTCATCTGGAGCTAAAACGGTTCGCATATGGAGCACAGCCGAGGGAAAAGAGATTGGACACTTCAAAATTTCCTCATTGTGTCTCGCCTTGGCCTTTGCTGAGCAAGATCATATGTTGTTGGCTGCGACGAGGCAGAATCAACTCGTGGAATGGGATGTGCAAGGGGAACAGTTCTACCGCGACGAGCCCCTGTCGTGGACTGCGGACCTGGACAACAGCATGCGGGGCCGCGCGCCCACTTCGATAACCATTTCCACCCGTCTGGGGTTTGTCTCGGTTAATTACCGGGGCGAGAACGCTTTTCTGTGGGACTACATCGACGAGCGGGCATTTGATGCGTACGAGAAGGAGACTGGCTCCGTCACGAACTTTGGAGCGTACAAGCTTGCCCAAGGCATCACGACAGTCCGTGCGACAACGTTCAGCCAGGGAATTGGCACCCATCTCCTCGCCGCTATTTACGACGATGGTGATATGTACGTATACGATACCGAGAATGGCAGCCCCATTACCAGCGCGATCAGTGCGAACACGGCCTCTCTCTCTTCCTCTCCCGACGGCCGAACACTCGCTACAGTCGACTCGTACGGGAACTTGACTCTCTTCGACTTCCAGACGTTGAAGGCGCTGTATCATGTCAAGTTTGATACGCCGATACCAGTCAAGGGCCTGGTATTCACTGCGGATAGCCATCGCTTCATCGAAATACGTGGCCCCCAATGTCGAGTATGGCAACCGGCCGTTCTTCTCCGGACAGACCTGCGGGACGAGGAGAACAGCGACACCGTGTCAGTCAACACCGAACCGCAGGAAATCAACGTCAAGAGAAGTGATGCGAAAGTTGTCAACATATCTGCTCTTGCGTGTTTGCAGTCATCCGATGCAGTATTTTACGCCATGGACGACGGTTCAGTCCACGTATGCGACCTCGCCGGCGGGACCAATACACAGCCTCTCTTTGTGCAGTCGCGTGGCTTCCCAATCCACTTGCTCGCTGTTGATGAGGATGCATCTCTCCTCGCCTGTGGTGACATCGCCGGCCAACTCACCGTCCGGAAGGTGATCCGTCGGCAATTCCCGAGGCACCCCGCTGCCTGGGAGGTGCACGACCCCCTACTAGATCAACGCTCACCTGGCCCGAGTCAAGAGCCACTGAAGCAAATTCTAGTTTCTGGAAAGCACTCCCAGCTATTTTCATGTGCAGAAACAATGGCGACTCTACTGCCCATGCCCAAGACAGCCGGACGGGTATGGGAAACCCAGCTGCCAAAATCGACGACGCCGCGATGGGTTGTTCATCCCTCTGATAAAGACATGCTGATCCGGATGGAAGACAATGGGTTTGGTATCTACAGCTGGCAGAGGCTCGAGCGCCTCCGAACCGTCTCGGTGTCTGTCCATGACCCACTCAGCCGCCTGACGCTGTTGAACAATCCTCTCTACTTCCTAACATACACAACGTCTTCAAACCCCTCGATAGAGTCGGGAGCTAACTGGCAGCTATGGGGCCCGAACCCCTTTCCTGCTTTCCCTGGCACGCTCTCACCCGCCACTCCTGTCAGCATAGCGATACCCTCGATTGAACTAATAATCGGCACCTTTGCCTCGCGGCTAGTGTTCTACAGTCTCGACAGCTGGATTGCGTCCGTCGACCTCATACAACCAACGCAGGAGTCAGTCATCCGTCACTTCTTCTTGCCGCCAGAATGGATCAGTGTCATGCACAGGCTGCTGATGGGCGTGGGTCGAAATGGCGAGATTCTCTTTGCCAAGGGCACGGAGCTAGCTGTTATTAAGAGGGGGCTGGATGGAACGGAAGAGCCGGGGGAGAGGGTGGACCTGAGGCGTGGGGACTTATATTCAACCACGGCTGCAGGGACCGTAAGGCGACCTGGACTTGGTCAAGTCCCATTGCGGCAGTGTAGATCAGAACCGACTACCAAATAAAATGGAGGGCGAGGGAAGACCACGTTTGGGAAATCCCAGAGCCTCGTGCTCAGAATCCGGGGCATTTTCATTGCGAGTACCTAGCAAGTTAACCCATTCATAACGTCTTTACCCCTCCAAAGCACTTTATCGCTTTGTCCTACCCCTCTCCCGTCTTAACATTCACCGGGGAGAAAGAAGGTGAGGGCTCTGTGCCCCTACACTTCTCCACCTCGAGTTGTCCTGAAGCGGGGTCATTCATGAAAGGCGGCGGTCAGCAGAGAACCCCAACGGAGAAATCAATCCTGAGTCTGATCTTCTGATCCAATCAACAAACAAACAAACAGGACTCGGGACCCCGAGCAGACTCTGAATCTGGGATGCTCTTTGTCATGGCCGTGGGGGAGGCCAACCTAAGCGCTGTAGCTGCCGGCGCTCCATGTCCGGAACAGGCGTCGACTGCGGAACCTGCATCACAAGTCAACTCAGAACGCTACACAATCTGGACGGCCCGCTCCCGACACGTCCTCGTCTGTCTTCTGGGCAACCTCGCACTGGTGTCTTCGCTGACAGCCAACATCCACTTCCCGCTGTTGGAACTCCTTGCCGACCGGTACTCGGTCTCCCCGCAGGCCATCAACCTCACCACCACGCTCTTCATGGCGGTCCAAGGTATCGCGCCTTCAACATGGTCACCGCTGTCCGACTCTTGGGGTCGCCGTCGGGTGTATCTCTGCAGCGCAACTTTACCGTCTAAGTTAAAGAGGGGGATTCTGGAACACCCCCTGTTTCGGAACAAGCTACACTTAGGGGTCATAAACATCAACCCCCAATATCAAACCTCCTTCCTTCCATCAATTCTTTTCCGTTTCTCTCCATCTTTTCTTCATTTTGAAGCTCTTTTAATGGCTAAATAGTACACCGAAGAGGACATGCGCCACGCCTGCGCAGAGGCCGTCAGAATCAAGAACCTCCACACCTCTGCTCGCAACTGGGCTATTCCTCCCACCTCCTTACACCGTCGGCTTAATAGTGCTCTCCCCCATTTAGTAGCTCACCAAAACCACTAAAGGCTCTCCGTAACGCAGGAGAATAATCTAGCTGACTAGGTACGGATTTAATAAGCCCTAAGGGTTCCCCCTATCTATTAACAGATCAGGGAGCTGGCTAGCCATGTATGTATTGAACGTGGTGACTTTTAGCCATTTGGTATTAAGTGGATGTAGGGTTTCCTTAATAGAAATCTGTTAATTTTTAGCCCCAGCTGCCCTGTGAGCAACTGCTTACAGCAGTTGCCCTCCACTGCTGCGTACCCTGCAGCCACCGCTCGCACTGCGGAGCCGAACCTTCTAGAAGGCTCCAGGGCCCACAGGGCCCCTGTTGAGCCTCGAAGGCTCTGGAATCTTGGGCTCCACTGCTCTGACTCACTGTGGGGCTTGCCCCACAGAGTCTTCCAGAACTATATTAGTAATAGAAGGCTCTAGAATTCTTCCAGAGCCTCCCACAGCCTATAATAGGCCTTGAACTCTCCTGTATGTAGTCTTCTTCAAGTAAGTAACTCTACTCAATCCAAGTCATTGTACAAAGCACTGTCTTGCGGATCCTCTTGTTCTACAGTGTTAAGATTCACTGCAGCAACCTTTTTTACAGTTGCACTGCCCTGTAATTCAGGCCTTTCGCTTGCTTCTTATAGTGCCTACGGCACTGTAGCTGGCTTGGACCGGTACAGCACTTCTTCCTCTGAGCCACAGCGCTGTACTACAGCCCTGTGGGTTCCTGAAGTTTAATAACTATAGTTATAATAATTAAGAAAGCCTTAGCCCTTTAGTAGCAACCTAGAAACCCTAAGACTGGTTAACTACTTAAGTTTACTAGTAAGAGCGCTAAACTATCCACCTGGCTCACTTATATAAAGCGTAACTTCCAGCTTTAAGTTATTACTATAGTGGATTAAAACGTCCTTTATACCATAAGCTGGCTTAAGGGAGATCATAACTTATAGTTCTTAGCTATTATTAAGGATTATTTAAACTCTATACTTATTAAATGAAGGACTGTTACTATTTAGGTCTTTAACACGAATAAAGGATAGGTTTACTTTAAGACTAAGATTATTAAGATATATAAAGTCTAGGATAAGTAGAAGTAAGTTAAGAACCGCTTAGATATACTGGTACAGCTTTCTTTAATGGCTACATACCTATTGACCTTTAACTGTAATTAATATTAAGTTAATTAGGATAAATCTGCTTTAAAATACTAGTTTTATGAAGGATTAAAAGATAACGTTAGGGATAAGCTTTGTGAAAAAGATTATTATACGTTTAATTTTAATCAGTATATCATTAAGACTATTGTTATTAATAACTGGCTGTTTAAGTAATAATTAGAGAAAAAGGGCTAGTATTAATGTAGTGCTCCCTTCATAATTAATAAGAAAAATGTACTAAAGCCTTTCTAAGCTAACTACTAGTATTAAAGCACTGCTTACAGCATTTACCCTAGCCTAATAGACATTAGTTTAGTGAATTGCCAGAACTGGCTTAACTGTAAGAAACCTTAATAATAGCAGTAATAAAAGTCATTAAGGGATATATCCCAGATCTAGTGCTTTAACTATAATGTTATAACCTGCTCTTAACGGAGACCTTAGGGGAGTCTGGATAAGATAAGACAGAGTGTATAGCAGGACATTAAACTTAAAAGGTGATCTAAAGACGGCTTATTAAGCTAGCACTCTTAAATGAGAGTACACTATCACTATAAGTCGCTGTTATTATACGATCCCAGTGCAGTTCGTCCATGCCGAAGTGGATGCCCCAGCAGTGACTCAGCGTGAGGTATTTTTTAGTTTTCTGGGCGTCTGCACCATGGACCAGCTTCACGGTATACTGTATTCTAGACGTTAACCTGAACGAGACGAGTAGGACGGAAGGATGAGTCCGGCGGCGGACCGCAAGAGTGGTTGGCATGGACGTACATTATGGTGACCGGGTCGACTGGCTGGAAGAGCATCATCCTGACATCCTCCATCTCCCATCGATTAGAATTGAGCTCGAATAATGAGAGTATCGGGGTCGGTGTTGTGCGACTTGGATCCTATGGCGGCGCAGCCTCAGTTCCGCCGTAGACTGCGCGGCAGAAAAGACAACCTACTTCGGAAGCCTCCCCGGAGCTGCTTCGGCGTGAAGCGGACTTTAAAGCTAGCCCCGGCTGCGGATCAGTGTCACCTCATTGAGCATGTAGTGGCTCGCACGCAAAGCCGGGAAGGAGTGGTGCTTCGACTGGCTCGACTCCGTTGGCAGCGGAGCCCACCGGTTGACCCAGGCTTCTCCGAACTTGGTAAACGCTAAAACATCCAGGGACCTGCCTTGCGGCAAATTCAAGGGCCTCATCATTGTATTCAGGCCCTGGCAGCGGAGCCATTTCTGTTCCAGCTGAGAAAATGTAAACTTCCCAGGACTGGAATCCAAAGTATCTCACGCATGCTTAAACAGCAACGGCCAACCAGTAGGTAGCTGAGAGAAGTCAGACCTGCTTGGTTTTGGCCTCAGGCAGAGATATCGACATTACCGCCCCTTTCCTGGCGATCATCCCCTCTACTTTCGACTCGACCTCCCCCGCCCTCCTTCCAACTCCTTCTTCTCCCCAGTCTTCTGTTCCGCTCCCTTCTCCCCTCTTCTCTGTGCCACCCTCTTTTTTTCATCCCTCCTGACCCTTTCTCTCGCCTTCGTCTCATTCATGGCAGAAATTGGCGGGCACCGCCTGTCACCCCCTCCTCTTGTCCTCTGCGTCTCCAATAACGGTTCGTCGACCGACTGCGAACGGGACGAGCGTCCTGATCCGGTGGTCTGGGTCGAGGAGCGCTCGCTTCGCTGTGTCGACACATAGCTCGACTTTGAGGATGAAGATGGCGCATGGCTGAAGATGGAGTCTGAGTATCGAGTTGTAGAAGCGATCGAGTTGGAACGTGTGTCGACGTGGACATGATCGTTGTATTCATAGCTTGAAAGGTGGGCTGAGGACCTTCTGGATGATGGAGGGCAGGAGCGGCTGGCTGTGTCGCTGTCGTATGCATCTTCATAATTTGCGTGTTGGTTGGAAGACGCACGGCGTCGGGAAGATCTTGAGCGGGTGGGTGATTCGGAGCGCCAAGAGGATGCAGAGTGTCGACGGGTATCGTGGTGATCTGTATGGTTGCGGTCTGCTGAACGATATCGTGAGTTGCTAGAACTGTCATGACGCGTGCGGTCACTTTCATCGTGCTGGCGTCTCCTGCGAGAATCCCTTGAAGGACTTCTATCGCCAGTGTCCACCGACGCATGGCTGCTGGGTCTCTCGGAGGTGGGGCGGGTCAGAGCAGGAGTCATCAGGAGCACAGGTGGTAGTTGTGTTGCTTGTTCGCGAGAAGGATAGTTCGGACTCAATGCATCCCGATCTCCATATCGACTATGATCGACTTCGTGTTGTCCACTTTGATCGGGATAACGGCCTGTGCCATAATCATGCCCAGCATACCCAGGGTCGACACCAAGTGGCGGTCGATGGTAGAAATGGGGGCCGACGGCAATTATCCGCGGCGCGGAATAGCCTCCATACCCCTGCTCCTCCTCAAATGTGCCCTGGTCGAGTGGTCTCCTAAGTGGCCCTGCCGCCATCGCCAGGGGAATCCCCCTCCAAAACTGGCCCGGCTGCTGAACCTCAGGGGAGGATAGTCCGAGAACAGTTCCAGCAGGGGTCGATAGCTCGGATCTTAGAACAGCAAACAGTGGGTCGTTGGCCAGATACCAGTATTTTGTGAAGATATGCAGCTTCACTGATGCTGCGATGTGTCTCTCGATCCGACGGGGGTGCTTTCTCCAGTACTTTTCGGCCTGGGCGACATCTTCGCGAAGTTGTTGGGCACGAGCCTGGCAGAGCTCAATCATCCCTGGAGTTTGGCCGCAGAGATCGCGATAGGCGAGGAGAAAGCTCGTGGCTGAGGCAATCCTCACCCAGAGGGCGCACTCTTGAAGTCTCCGCTCGAAGATTTCGGTCCGGCTCCGTCGTGCGGCCACGACCCAGTGCATACACCTAGCCCACAAGCTGTCTCCGTACTTTTTGGTGTAGTTGACCAGCCCCTGCACCACACCCCGGGAATACTGAATGAGTCTTTTTGTCTGGCGATACAAGTCGGTGGGGATGTCGAGCCGGTTGATTTCTGCCTTGAATTCCCGAAGCCGGTCTTTGCAAAACTCCCCATACAGTTGCAGTTCATTCAGGTCTTTTCTCGACTTGAGAATGTCCTTGAACGTGTGGCTTATGTCGGGGAGTTTGATGGCGGCACCGACGGCAAGTGTTCTGTGCACGCGTCGTCAGCACACTCAGGTCACCCTCTTGGCGGACCACGCTCCGGGAGTGTAGGGCAGACTTACACAATTGACGCGATCGTTGCTGGGTCCATCGTTCACTTCCTCTCAAAGAAGGGGACGCAAACCACGCCCGTCTTCACATTCGCGACGGAGAAATACAGGAGTCGGGACAAGAGGGGAACGAGAGAACAAACGCCAAAGGAAGACGCGAAAGATCAAAGATGTCGCGACTTTGGCTGGCGGGGGTGGGGCTCCCTGGCTGTGCCCCGTCACCCGCATTAGCGTCTCGGCCGCCGTCAAGCTGGCAAGCTCAATCCAGCTACTGGAAGTAGGGTTTTGTCCTATCAGAGCCCGTAAAACCAGCGCTGCGACTTGATAAGAAAGCCTCGTTCTGCGCTGTAGCACAGCCCACCAACAGGGGTTAACTCACATGTTGGCGCTCTGCGACATCCCGATGCGGGGTAAAGGCCAGAGCCTGGTGTTGAGAGTATAGGGCAGCAATCTCATTTTCCAGCCCCAGAATACATCGATCCTCAGTGACCGGACGTATGGTATTCTTCTAAGCTTACAAAGCGGTACCGTTACGTCGCCTCTGCCCCTAGCTCGGGCTCCACCGCATGATAAAGGGCCTCAAATACCTCATATGCACCATCATAGACAATTGCAATGAGCTCATCCGCGTCATGATGAGGGTGCTTGCTTCCGGAAAAGATGAGCCAACCTGTCATGGTCCGTCCGTCAGATGTTGAATTTCAGGTGGCCCAGTATTTGGGGCAAGAATCAACCTACCAAACTCGTATTCAGTATGAGGCAGTCGCACATACGCCCCAAACGCCTGCTCCTCGACTTTGAACGTCCGCTCCACCAATGGATTTGGATCGTTTTCGCACTCTTGCTTGAAAGCTCTCAGAAAATCAAGGCCCCATCTGCCGGCATCGACGACGGTGAAGTAGCCCGATCGCTTGATGTTGATCTTTCCTGACTCAAAGCTGTTGTCGCTCGGTGGAACAGGGCCAATAGCCTGTTCTGCATATGCCTGGAACTTCGTGTCGAAGTCCCGGTCCGCTGGATGATGCCAGTGGTAAGACCAGTCGTAGCGTCCAATGTATCTGACGCCCTGTATCATATTTCAGCGCGATACTCGGCTTGCGTATCTTATATTTACCCCAACCTACTTTGTCAATGTGTTGGTTCCCATTACTGATAGCGCTTCCAAATGGATCCAGAGCCTCAAGTCTTCTCAGAATTTCTGTAGCGTCGATGTCGTCATGACAGACAATCCAGCCAACGTGGTCGGTCGGCGGCTGGTCTCGACCGGCTCGCGCTCTCCAGTTGCTATAATAGCGACGGGTCTTCCATCGGCCGTTGCGCGCTGCTGATCGGTACATGTAGACGTGCTGCATAATTGTGCCGCCAGGAAGCATATCTTGGCGACGGTAGCATCACCAGTGAGGCCCTCTTGAAGCGAACCACGATACATGGGAAGGACTTGGCCCCAGAGAAGAACCCCGGAGTTCACGGTGAATGTAGCGTGATGTTCCAGCAGCCGCCCGTCAGAGTTTCGGAAAGAGGGCGCGCTGACTTGGGATTCCGGTGCTGTGCTGGTCGGAATATCGCCGCTGAGAATGGGGGTAAACCCTCTTGACTGGGTCACTATTTCGACTTGTCGTACCGTCGGCGTATCCCTCAACCACGGGTTCTTCTCTAGATAGAACTTCTGAAGGGTGTTCCACATGTCGTTTCTTCGGTCCGATGTCTTCCACTTGTCGATAAGTTCGTGTTTTGTGCGCCAAACCCATTGGACTGTCTCCTCAACCCTCTCGTCGGGCAGCTACTCAAACTTGCTTTCAGCCCCCAGCTCGTCCCGCTCGCGCACCCAAGATGCCCACCAGCGAATCATGGCGAGAATGGAAGCCCTTGCTTCCTCCTTGTCCTGGTGAAGCTTCTCGATCTGCTCATCAACAGCCCTTATTGAAGTCGCTTCCATGGTGACTTGGGAAAGATCCTGCTTTTGCTTCTGCTTGCGGAGGTACAACAGCGCATACTTTGCGTGCCGCCAAATTGCCAGCAAGGTACGGAGATGACACGCTTGGTATTCGTTCATATGGTAATTGTGGTTGAAGCCCTGGAACCTATTCCATGCATCCCTATAGGTGCGGTAAGTGTCCCCAAGGTCGACGGAGAGAAAGTCAGTGCCGACAATTCTTCTCAAAGCGGCCGCTTTGGTCTCGAGCACCAGATGCACCTCCTGGAGCTCCGCGTCCACGGGCGTCGACACCGCTGCGTCCTCATCGCCGGCGGCATCTTCGTCGTAGGAACTCGCCTCAGCCACCGTCGTGGATAGTGGGAGTGGTTTGTCGTGCCACGCAGGTTGGGGATGAGTGAGATCTTGCGGGAAGATGGTAAACGCGGCATGCAGGTTCTTTGCGATGCCAAAGTCGCGCTCGACGTTGACTGAAAGCTCATTGAGTGTTGTAGAGCCCGACAGGGGGTGTTCGAGCACGTAGCGACCGAGTCCCTGTTTTGCGCTGGCATAGGGAGGGTAAGTCATTGGACGGATGGATCCATGTTGCTGTGGAGGAACCGGCAGTGGTCTCGGTGGGAAGGCAATGCGCTGCGGAAGCCGCTAGGCGGTGTCCGAGAAACCCGAGAACAGGTCGGGCAGGAACACCGAGGCGAGGAATGGGTCATGGTTGATGAATACATGAACCACAAAGAGACTCATTTTGAAATTGGAACTATTCAGGCATCGAAAGTGATCTCGATTGATAAAACTAGTTCGTTGGTAGAGTATTGTTGAGAGATACTAGGAACAAGGGAACAAGTTAATTATATTTCTCTGACGGTTCGGTGAATCATCAACAGGCAACAGCCAGGTGCCAAGAACCCTCGGTCCCGACGGGAAAGACCATTTGGTTGGAGAATCTCCAGCGAGTCAAGGGTTAGGGTTCACACATATCAGCCCATTCCTCAAGGGCAAGGGCAAGTGGGGAGCGCTACAACAGTAACTACATCGGCCACCACCCCTTGACCGGGTCCAGCTTCTTCGCCTTCAACCAGATCGCCTTCGGCGTCGAGGTCTGGGAGCTCTGGGATAGCCCCCTCCGCCAGTTCGGCACGCACGGCTTCATCGAGACCCTCCTCGCCCGCGCGTAGCACCGCTATCTCCAATTCCTGCACATCGTCAAGAAGAGCGCCAAGGGCAAGATCTGCGCCCTGACGGTCGATATCGACCTCTACTGGCACAAGCAGGACCGAGGCGCATCCCACGCCCAAGGCTGCCGGGAAGGTGGATTTGGAGGAGCTCAAAGGGTAGTCAAGTGGAGGGAGACGCATGGAGGGCAGGCGGGGATGCCGGCTGCTTTGGGCATCTCGGCCACCACTGTGTTGAAGCCTTATGATCCGGGTGATAGAAGGGGAGGTGAGTCTGGAATACCAGAACATCAGCTAAGTGCCAGTACGATAGAACTGTTACTAAGGTTTGCTTTCGAGTAAAATTCTACATATCTTGATATAACCCTGTGTTGAATCACGCTCTGTCTACTTAATTTGGGAGCTCTCACTAAACTCGGTTGGTTCGGGAGTTTGCCATTCCATGCCGCCGCGACACCCCGGGCAATTAAAACATGGAACTTGCGAAAAAGTAGCCAATTTTCTAATTAGCCTATAGATTTAGAGAAACCGACTACCTAGTGCGCCTCTCCTCTAGACTATCGAGTTTATGACTTCGAGGAGAAAAAAGAATCTATCTTCCTCTGCTTCTTATCAAACTTGGAGTTTCCGATCCCACCTCCTGTCTTCTTGAGTCCCGAAAGGTGATCGACGTAGTCAACGGCTCTAAAGTGAACGTGTGCGGCCGAGAGAGGTCGGCCGATATTGCTGGTGGCTGCGATCTGTGAGCTGGAGGAGGACTTAACAGGAGGCGTTTTAGTCTTCAGGACCACCTCATGGTAGGCTGCATTGCCGAGGAATTTGTCTAACGGCACGGACTCCAGCCGCATAACACCAGGGGCGGAGAGCGTTGGAACTTGCAGCGCTCTCAGCACACGAACGAACTGCAGCCACACGTGCGAGTGTATTCCCCCATGGGCGACAATGAAAATGCTTTATGGAGTGTCAGACAGGAGGAGGTCTTCGAGCAGTGGGAGTAAAACAGCGTTAAGGAAGCGTTTCGCCTGAGCGTTCACCTCCTCGAACGGCTCTCCCTCTGTGTATTCCCCTCCTCCAGGCTGGGCTGCTACGGATTCTGAGACTTCTGCATTCTTTTCGCGAAACTGTTTCTCACGGAGCTCGCCAAGCAGGATAATCTCAGTCGTAGGCTTTTTCATTGAGCTCGGCTCAGCATCCTGGGCTAGGTACGCATCGCGAATGGCTCCTGCCGTTGTGCGGGCCTGCTGAAAATCTGAGCAAAACATGTGAGGTGCTGGTCCCAGGCTAGCCGCCCGTCCCGCGAGATGGGCACCAAGCAGGCTGGATTGGATGACGCCGTGGGAAGTAAGGGGAGAGTCCGGTGGCCCTGCACTACAAACGTTATCAGCCATGACCACAAACGACAAACTCCTGTTTCAGACGGGACCCTAGAGCATACTGGCCACGGGACACGTCATCGATTGACTCGCCATGGCGTATGAAGAAAACATGCGTCTCCCCCATAATGGTGATGTTTTTCTCTCGGCTGGTGGGCAAGGGTAGTGCTGAAATCAAGAGTCAGAGCACGCAGACCGATTTGGTCCTCATCAGGTGCCGCTGTCTGAAGAGCGTTCACCGCATCAACGCGTCACCGGTTCTGAACCAAATACGCCCCCCTCCTCTTACGTAACACCAATAAGCCAGTAATGTTTTGTTGATTAGTTATGAAGTGTTGCAAACTACGCAAGGACTCGCCGCCACCCCCGCAAGCAGCCTAGTCTGATTTGTTGAGATGTGAGACGCGCTTATGCCATCGACGACAGGGTCGATCCGTTGGCCCGTTCGGAAGCGCAAAAAAGCGCCCGCCTGCGCGATGCACCGGGGGCCACGGATCTAGGAAAAAGAAATTGCTGGGCTGGGTGATGTCATCAACGCCGAACTGCGTGGGTTGAGTGGCCATGCGGGCCGCTGCGAGTAGAGAGCGTAGAGGTTGCGACTCCACAACACATTCTGATAATTCCAAACACCCGCTTTTACATTATACTATTGTTCGAGACACTGCATACTGGATTTAGTAACACTGGTGGAGTTGTAACTGCGTGATTGGATTGCTTATCTTCTATAGCTCTGACTGCAAGCTCAATCTTTTTCTTTGCAGACCTTTCTATAGGATTCACACTGCGTTCTGTCACAAACTACTCCTGTATTAAAAAAACACGTAACGATTATTACTTCTATGCGGTGGTAATTGCTGTTTATCTAACACACCCCTTCAGTCTAAGATATCTTTAAAGGTTTGGGGCTGGAGAATGTTATCTCCTAAGGGCAGCTAACTCCATTTTCGCCCGCACTTCGTCTCAAACTCACAAAGTCTTATATTACGGCCTACACCCAGGAAGGGTTAAGACAGATCAAAGCAGGGCACCTAAGGTTTATAGGTAATTAAAAGACTAAAAGTTAAAGTGAATCCTTCTCAGACAAAGTACACTCTTATTATACACAGCGAGTACTGGGACGCCGAGAAAATCTGTGGCAGTGGTGTCGGATGAGAACCAGCCCTAGTACATCCTCCAGGTTGCTAGTGTTAAGAACGTTGTCGAAGAGCTGGGGAAATTCGTCGTATAGAGTTCAAGGAACTTTTTACTATTTGGACCACGGGGAATCACAGAGACTAACAGTCGTCTCTGTAGATAAGGGAATTCTGGCAATGCCTCAGTGCTCTTTGGCTTTGAGCCAATAAGTGCTGATATTATGATCTTGAGCAGTCAGCACACCGCAAGATGGGAAGAATGAAGGGAACAACTCTTCATTCGACCTCATCTACATGTTTTCCCAGACCCCCCCTGATCTCGCTCCTTTTTCTTCTCGAGTTCTCGTTCCGCTGACGCATGAAACACGCTATTAACCAACGCTTGCGCCGCAAAACAGACAGCCAATACTTGAATCAGGTCGTGAAGGATATCGGGCCATATGTGATCCAGATCGACCCCAACCCTATGGCAGCAGCAGAGCGCGCTGCCATCCATCTGTTGTTACAGGAACTGGTGGCATTTCTGGTTCCGCAGCGCCTCAGACACTCTGGCGAGGTGATTTGGAGTGCTCTGATTGGCTGGGTGCGATGTTGCGGGGTAAACAGGCTTGACAGGACATTCGCTAAAACTGGACCAGAGGGGGCTGAGCTTGCTGAGATAACCTGAATTTTCTGCGCAACTTTCAACTTTGTAGCGAGACTCGAATTTCCGCCCTCCGAAGAATAATGGACGCACTGAGGTATTGGGATAAGTCCTTTCATTTTAGCTCATTTTTTTATTGCAGGTCCGGGGAGGTATGATGCTGCGCTGAGACGGGACGAGGAGGGATCATGAGGCAGCCAACACAGCCACAATTGGCAAGACCACCTTTGCACCAGCAGGCACCCCACGTCGCAAGGTATATCTGCCCCAAATCTGCCCTTTTTGATATACCGCCCCCCAACCCAAACCGACTTTTCTGGAGTAAAAACTGATATGGCGGATCCGTTCTCCATTGCCACCGGCTGTGTCGGCCTTCTCGCAGCAATTGCAACAGCGACCACGCGCATCAACCGGTTCGCGCGCACAGCTCGGGATGCACGTAAAGACCTAGACGCTGTATCCCGAGAACTTGAATCTCTCCGTACCGTTCTTGGCCTGATTCACGCCAACGCAGACCAGTCCGAGAATGAGCTACCGCAGACAATTATCCACCATCTGTGTGAAGTCCTATCGAACTGTAATAAAGCTGTTACAGATATCGAAACAGTCCTGGAAAAGTATAAAAAAAGCGATGCGATTACAAGTGGAAGATGGGCACTATCTGGAAAAGGTGACGTTGAAAGCCTGAGAGGCCATTTAGAAGCGCATACGTCGGCGCTTAGGCTGATCCTAGACATGATGAACCTGTTTGTTCCTCTTTACACCCGTTTGACAACTAATTAACCTGGCTAATCATAGTGCACTTCAAGGGTCACTTCTATCAAAGTCAGGCAAGACACTTTAGCGATTCGGGTCGAGACGAGCGACATTAAGGTAGATACGGCGAACATCCTTGAAAAGATTGAACAGCTCCAGGCTCGATTGCCGCAACTGGGAGTTGAAGATAGGAACGACTACATGTTGCAGCGGTACCTGGAGGAAATGACCACCTATACCGAGGGGGTGCTCAGCAGCATCCAGCAAAAGGGCCATAACTGCGAAGAGACCAGAGATGGGGCGGTGGCAGGCTTGGGGGGAATCCTGTTTGAAGTGCCGGCTTCGGCTCTGGGACTAGAGCCTTCAGGGTCGACATTGTCATTGACATCCGATACGAAAGCTGCCCTACCAGCTTCGTGGCCGAGTGCGACTGCGGATTCTCCAACGGAGGAACATTCCCCTAGCCGTCGGCCGTTTCAGTCAATCACGCACCAGATCTTCATTCACGGTCCATTTGTCCTGGATATTCCGCTGCAGCCAGCGGTCTTGAACAAAGTCTCTGGGGAACGAGATGAGTTCACTCATGCGAGATATACAGCTGTCGCTTGCAGGCCGCGACTCTTTTGCGCTGAAGGATACTCGCTCAGGGCCAGCCTCTTCTCGAAACCGAGACGAACCGATATTCTGTTGACGATAACCCTAGATACTGGGGAATGTACTGAGCTTCTCAGCGTGCTTTCTAGAGCATGGGAGGCTATCGACTTCCTTTACCAGAAACCCCTGGGGGAACCACCTCTATTCGATGAATTTGGGTGGAAACGAGTTATTCTGCACCTCCATTGTCCGGGCAGCCCGGATGGGGAGACAGAAGCCTATTTGGACAGCATCGGGGCCCGGCCAACCCAGTGGTACGACTCAGGCCTAGATGGCGGCAGTAAGACACCTGGTTCTTCGTCTGTTAGAGAAATACAGACAATAAATGGGAAAGAAGTACTGTGGCACATATACGAGGTGTGTATAGCTATCTTTTCCGGGACAGGTTGAAGACTAACTCCGCACCTAGTACTCCACCCAGCTCCGCTTCCAAATCCAGTCGCCAACAGGTAGTTTCTCCCAGGAGCCGCCGGTTTATGAAACTATTGGCCCTTGTACACCGGTGCAGACTATCGTTACCAACGGCCCTAGGCCGTCGGCGACCCTGACCCCCTGTCAGAGCAGAGTCCGGTGGAAGTCGTGGGTGCAGGCTCTAGAAAAAAGCCTTAAACCATTGGTGATCGTTGAGGGGGACAGCGGAACCGCCGCTCAATTTCTAAGACCGTGGACCCTAGCGAGAGCATGGAAGGGGCGCAACCAAAACGAGGTGCCTAGTGCATGTCGTGTTAGTATTAGCGACTTGCGGGAACACTCCAGACGGGCCGATTTTCAAGACATAGCCTCGCCATCGTCTCCGAGATCGACTACTAGCTAGCCGGAAAATCGAACATGTATTCATGCCCAACCATGATGAATCCAACACGTATGGCTAACCGACAGCGAAGAGTAGCATCTCGCTGTTGCGGAGTAAGGGCTTGGAACACACATTTTCGCACCCACGATTCGGCGGTGCTCTCTTGTTCCAAACCTAACAATACTCTCGTGCGTCAGACGCAATGGACTTACATAATCGGTGCGTCCCTTTGGATAGGTATCTGTGGATGTTGCCAAAAGTACCTGCACAGCCTCAGTTCAGATGCTTTGCATTTCCCAGTATGCTGTCTGTCTGCGGCGCAGCCCTATGGCATCGCCCAAAATTGCCGCCGCCTTGATTCGGGCTAAGCATTGCCTCCGACGTGAGCGACAGACGCCGACCCAAAATAGACTCGAGCACCTTTGCGGCAGCTGGGTTTGAGATGGCACCCAGATCTCCCCATCTACCCAACCTTCCAGAGTGTCAAACGACGAGACCAATCGGCAGTGGCGCTACGGTCGAGAACCGTGACTTTCTCCAACGACACGACAGTAAGATGGAGGCGGTTGGCGCTGCTTTTGGCATCGTCGATGTAGCTCTTCGAGCGAGCTCCAAAGCGTGGAAACTCTCAGGCGTATGGCGAGATGCCCCCGCCGAGGTGCACCGGCTCCGGGATGAACTTGACCGGGCTGAACGTTTCTTCATCGAGACACAGCAAGGGATCGAGTCCTTGTACGCCGTGGCCCGGCATTCCCAGCCTGAGTCGCACGCAACCTGGGCCGAGATCGAGAGGCTACTGGCTTCCGGCGCTGCTGTCCTTCACCGGATTGAGGCCGTCATCGACAATCTCACCAGACCAAATGCCTCAAACCCCTTGCCATCTCAACCACTAAGCAAGACGAGGAGGATCATTTGGGTGACCAGCTCGAGAAAGACGGCGGCAGCGAGAGAGGAGTTGCGTGCCACCGTGTCAGACATCTGCAACTTACTAATTGCGCAAAACATGTAAGCTCTTGTTTTCTCATCCAGCTGCTTTGTCAGAGAAAGCTAATGAGCGAACTCTAGTTCTACGTCGGCTAGTACCTACGTTTCCATCAAAGAATCCCATGGCGCCCTCGCAGAGTGCATCAGCGAGCGCATGCAGCGATCTCACGACGTCGCCATCTCCCGCCTATGTGTAGCGCTTGAGACGTCACACAAGGAAATAATGTCCAGGATCGACGATCGACTACGGCCACCTGGGGAATCGGTCTCGGAATTCCAAAACAAGAATATCACAGACCAGACCACACAAAGCTGCAACCAACTTCAGCTGTACCGAGTCCAAAGCCCACAGAGCGCCATAAACTGCCGGTGCAAGTGCCACAGGCCTGAGAAAACGTCGTGGCGTCTCGCATACCTGAGGTCCATCGTTGGCTCGGCTGTCATCACGTATCGTGGGCAGCCCGGCCGCCCCTGCACCCGAGCTTCCTGCCTCGGACACCCAAAGGGCTGGCCCTGCCGAGGGATGCACCTCGTTTATCATCTGCCGGCCTGGCTTGCACGGGCTTCGCTCACGGCTGCCCTAACAAGCGCTGGCGCCGCTGCTGGCCCACATATAACATTCGGCCTCCGGGTTCACAACCGCATAGGCGCCGAGGAATCCCATCGTTCCAAAATCTGCTCCGCCATTCTAGATGGTGATATCGAAGCTACGAGGAGACTGCTGGAGGCGCGCTGTCCTTCGTTTTACGATCTCATCGGCGAGCACGGCATGCCGCCCTTGACTTTCGCCATCTACAAGAAGGAGCCGGCCATGGTGAAAATGCTCTTGCAAGCCGGCGCCGACCCGTTTCAGGAGACACAGGACAGCGTCAGTATCGACAGATCATCGCTGGGGATGGTGTTTCGGTACTCAGTCACCGCCGGCCACAAGGAGGAGGAGATTGTTCAGCTGTTCGATCTCGAAGGCTACATTGAGGAGGCCGAGCTCAAGCCGCTGCAGCTGGCCATCATGGGCAGGCTGCAAATTGATCTCGCCAAGGCGTTGCAGAAGCCCCAATATCTCGCCGACATCAACTATAGGGCACTCAACGGGCTCACAGCGCTAGACATTGCCGTACTGAGGAACGACATGAACGCCGTCAAGCTACTCATCTCGGCGGGGGTCGACGTCAATGCGAAGGATGAGCAGCGTCCCCCGCTCGATCTAGCATGCATGAGCAACAGATTCGAGCTCGCCGAGCTTCTTCTCCAAGCGGGAGCTTCCGTTACAAATAGGGATTACCAAGGGTGGACAGCAATCGGGAATGTCTGTGCAGCCCGCTGCTCTGGAAGGGATGAGACCCTGGGTCAGGTGCGGCTGGCAGCCACGTTGCTGCGGTACGGCGCTGACTGCTCGGCACGTGCTAACGACGGACTCGTGCCACTCAACTGGGCGATAGTAATGGGAAAGAGGGAACTGAGTGAGTTCCTGCTCAGCCAAGGCGCCGATATCAACACGGTGGACTATTACGGTTTGACCCCGCTGCTGTGGACGGTTATGGAGAACAATTATGATGGCCTCCAGACCGTGCTCGAGCACGACGCCGACCTTCTCGTCAGGGATAAGTCGGGCGAGGGTGTGCTGCACAGGATCGCACGGTTCTCACAACCCCGCGAAATCCACTTGCTTACGAGGACAAGGACGAAAAACAAGCTGAGGGCCTTGGATATGGCGGAGTGGAACCAAGAAGGCAAGACTCCCCTTGACCTACTCGCGGAGAGGAATCCCGACAAGGCACTGCGGGAGGCCTTTGACGAGCTGGCCAAGTGTGTGGAACAGCTGGACGGCTGGACGAGCGACCTCGATGAAGCTGACCAGACAGATGACGAGTTCGTCGATGCACTTGAGTCCTGGGACGACGAGCAAGCATCTGGTCACATCAAGGGTGAAATCGAGGTCCTCAAGGGAGAGGTCGTTGCATAGGGAGGTACTGCACGGCCGGAAGAGGAAACGACCTCGTAACCCTAAACCAGACATGAAGCCAACCAGGCCTCCCGGCAGTTTGTTTTTGCCTCCGGCGGCAACCTCCTGTGGGCCCCTGCGGAGGGCTCCCCGCTGCGCTTCATGTATGGTAGTCTTCGTTTTCTTCTTTTTTTTCTCGCGTCTGTGTTTGCTCCGTGTTTGCTAAGGGGACCTCGGCAAACACCAAAGGAAGTTTGACTCGGGGATGGGACATTCCTCCTAGCCGTTTTCTTTTTTTTTGTTGGTGGGCACTATCGTGCCCCCCTAATCAGACTAACCCACAGGAGGTGTAATGGTTGGCAGGGGGGGATTGGAGGTCAGATTAGCATGGAAATTTTGGAGACTCGGTTTTATTTTTCTTCCATCGTAGGAGATTCTTTAGTACCTATCTTTTAGAGCATCTTCTTTTCTAAACACTCTTGAGAGAAGACAACACGTTTGTTTCTGCCACCATACGAAGCCACGCCTCTATAACTCGATGTAAGTATTCTTTTTACCCTGATTAGAGGGCCACATCCATTCTTTCGTTTCATTTGTCTATCTTGGTGGCAGCAGTATCATCGCCTACATCAGTCACCATATCTACACAACTTCCTCCCGACGCTCCGGTGCGTCCACGCCTTGTGTGTGTGGGTGTGCCAGCGACGCGGTTATTATGTGTTTGTTTCAGTAGTACGAAGCGATTAGCAAACAAAGCAGACATTTAAGAACACCTACGCCTCCACACTCGATAGCAAGTCATTCCGAACGCTTATAGCGATAACGGCGCGTTTCAACCTCGAGTAAGTCCAGTGGGACGCTTGGAATACCTTCGTGCACGCCAAGATACCGTATAACGTGTTCATAAGATACCGTATAACGTGTTCATACGTATGCCAGAAGGATATAGAAGAAAGGGGCGATTCTGAAGCTTTAGAAGGCCGTAGCCGGCAACCTAATGAGGCAGCTCCAACGGGGATACTCACTCCAAGGAGGAGAGAGATTACAGTGGTTCCTTAGCGTGGTGGTCGTCGCGATAGAGCCAACAAAACTATCTACCTCTCTCAAGCTAACTAAATCAACAAGATAAAACGCCTTCTTCCGACCAAAGATGGGCGGAGGCGTCGTAAAACGCCAATAGGGTCAGTCGAACTACTGGTCTACTAAGGAACAACATCAAACGGCGATATCACAAGATACGAACGAATGATAGGCACGATACTCTACACCACTGTAATCACACGCCTAGACGTTGCCTTTACGGCCTCGCGCCTCGCTAGATTTAACACCAATCCTGGCCCTCACCATCTAATGGCTACCTACAGACTAAGTTATCGAATACTTCTTAAGCACAGCTAACTGCGCCTTGGAGGTCGGGGGTAGCGATACCTTTAACATCTGGACTAACGCCTCCTTCGCCGTAGCTCCCAAGGATACGTAATGAAGCTCTTTAGTGGAGCAGTTGCTTAGAAGGCGAGCAAGCAAGACACTGTCACAACTTTAACTACGGAAGCGGAGCTTCTTACTATATCGCAAGGCACAAATCAAGCTCTATACGCCTAACAGTTAGTCTAGGAGATTAATATAATTCTTAACGAAAGCTATGTGCAAATATAATACGATAACACTCTAAACCATCCGGCTTGTAACTAAAGATGTAGCCATCCTGGCCACAGGTTAAAGCACGTGGATATTCACAGCCCCTAGCTGCGCGAAAAGGTGGAAAGCTAAGAGATACGGGTTAACTATGTGCATACGAAGGAGTAGGTGGCTGATAGATTAATAAAGGTCTTGGGAGATCAGGAGTTCTAACAGTTCAGGGAGCAGATTAGAGTGGTAGATATCTCGGAATAGCTTCAACGGAGGCAGAAGAAGGAAATAACTAAGGAGGATCTAGAGGATCTGATTAATAGAGGACTGGCCGAGACACTAATCTAAGAGCCCTAAATAGCTTCATTTTAGTCAGCCACTAGCTGAGGGGGTGTGTCAGATTGGTCAGCTTAGCTAAAGCGGCACGTGCGTAGGGACAGAGACTTCCTAAGGGGCTTAGGCCAGAGATCCCAACCTCCCCAGAACAGATCAGAGCAACACACACAATCAAGCATTGCTGTATTTTAACATCTCATAATATTACAACCTGCACCCGACACAGGCCTTGAGAGGACTAGCGTGGGTTAAGACAGAACGTATGGCAGGACGCTAACAGGTAAGGGGCGTTCCGAAGACGGCTTATTAAGCTAGCACTTTTAGACGGGGGTTTAATGTCACTGTAGGTCGTTATCACTATAATGTACAGAGGTGAGTCTGAATAGTAGGATATAAATGAATAATTGAATATTAATATAAGGAACCAGAGTCCCTTATGGTGGTTATAGGCATAACTATAACTATTTATACTAATTAACTAAAAGGTATTTTATACTTTACTTATAACGTTGTAAATGCTTATTATGTAAGCACCCTGCACTGCGTAAGCGTTCTGCTTGTGAGGTTTTTCCTACTTACGATATAAGCACTTAGTATGCTGTAAGCAGCACCTTATTAATTATAAGGGTTTTAGGTCTTTACACCTCTAGCCTAGTACACTTAGACGGTGTACACTGTCTTTTTACACTGTTCCTTTTACGGGGATTTATTAGGCTGCCTTGGTTTAAGTGACGGCCTGTAGGGTTGTTACATAATTCCCTCTTTTTAACGTTCTTTTTTTATAAAGGATTTAAGGGTAAGTTCCTCTTTTCACTATTTTACTATATAATAAGTGTCTAGCTCCTAGGTCTTAAAACAGGAATAAGGTAAAAGCACTAACCATTATTTAAACCTTACAGCTTACACTTACGCGTTTAGTGGTAAAATATCCCCTTATTCTTTTTATAAGTCTGCTATCCCCCCACTTATCTGCTAGGTCTTAAACAGGTCTGATAATTATAACCACTACTTAGAGAGGCACTGTCCTTTTTAATACGACACTTTTAGTGTGGGTAAGGTGAAGTTAAAAGCCCTTTTAGTTAAGAAGTGAGACTTTAACTTATAAGTTGAATCTACCACTTAGCAGTTATATAAGGCTACTATTAAGTTTTAAAAAACATTAGCACGTTTAACGCGCCTTTATAAGTAACGGTTTTAATTTAAAGATTATGCTGTGAAGGCGTTTAGTTGTAAAGCGGAGCTGCTGGAGTTCTAGGAAAGTGAAGAGACTAGGTTAGGCGCCCCTCCTGAAGATATAAAGTCTTTTAACTGGGGGAATTTCCTTACTAGGTCTCTGTTACACATAGTTGCCTTATAACTTAGTTCGTCGCTCTTCTCTTTTAATAACGGAACGGCTCTTTAACGTAATAGCAGTGCGCTTACTTTTTTTTTTTTATTAACTTCCTTTCTTAACAGTATTTGTTTTTATGTAAAGCTTACTGGAAGCTTTAAAGGCCCAGCCTCCTTATTAGGTTTAAGGTTTTAATTAAGGGTTTTAATAAATGTCCTTCCGTACCTACTAAGGAGTTTCCTGCTACTTTTTAGGTTTTAAGTCCTATAGTAGTCTTACTCTTTAATATGGTAATTTAGATATTAGATCTTATTTTATTTTTAGTTTTAAAGTAAACTTAGTTAGTTTACCTCCTTAGGGTTATATTAACTGGTTTAACCTTTACCTTACGCCTTTTCTTTACGGGAGGTTTTAATTAGTTTAGGTTTTTTTAATGGAACTTTGTAATTAGGTTTAGGTATTTGAGATTTTTAACTAGCTCTTATAAGTTACTTTTAGGGTTATAATCTAGCTACTTAACAAGATACTTAAATGTGTTCTTCCCTTTTTATAAATCTATAACTTCCTTAACGTTATACTTATCCTTATTAGTATTAATCTCAATCTTCTTTTCTAGTAAAACTCCTTTTAAGGCGGGTTTTAGAAGTGAGATGTGAAAAACCTTAATCCATATCTTTATACTAATAGGTAAGTCCAGTTTATAATTAAAGGTGGCGACCTTTTTCTTAATTTAGAACAGTTTGTATTTTTTAAAGTTAAGCTTCTTACTAGGCTGTTTTAAATGTAGATTTCGTGAAAAAAGGTAAACGTGGTCACCCTTTTAAAAAGTCAGTCCCTTAACTTATTTACCATTATAATAAAGTCCTTTCTTAAATATTAATTACTTAGTTTAGTGTTTATTAGTAAACTTCTTTATTCGTTTATAAGTAAACTTAAGTTTAGCTTATAAGTGGTTATATAATTCTTATATCCAGTTTATACAGATTATAGCTTAAAGGGTGTTAGTAAATAGGCTTTAATAAAGCTTAGGCTCCTTATTATAATTAGTGAAAAATAGTGATATACTTATTAACTTAACTGGTGTTATATTATAAGCTATCTGTGCTGTTAATAACAGTTTAAGTTAATTATCTTATTTAAAGTTAATGTAAATTTAAAGATATATTATAAGTATCTGGTTAATTTACTCTATTTAGTTATCCGTCTGTAGGTAGAAAGCTGTTAAAAGCTTACTTTTTATACCTATTCTCTATATTAATCTTTATTAGAACTTTAACACGATTAGTTTATCTTAATCTGTAATAATGTTATCTGGCTAAAGGTGTTATAAAATTACCTTTTTTTTAAAGATATAAGTAACTTATTCTGCTATTATATCCTTTAAGGTTAGTAAAAAGTAAGCTTATTTTATTAATCTGTTAACTATTATAAGGACTTAATTATAAGTAACTCTTATAATAAGGTCTTTAAACTCTGGGATCCTAATAACGAAGTTAAATAAGATAGAGCTTTATAACGCCTGTAGTACAGGGAGTAGTTTAAGAAGTCTATAAGGCTTATAGCACCAATTCTGCTTATAATGGCAGATATTATAATTATTAACCACTTCCTTAACTAGCTTCTTCATTCCCAGGAAGGTGTACATTTATTAAGCTTATATAAAAGTCTTAACTTAGCTTATATATCCTTTAAATTAAGATTTATAAACCTGTTAAATATACTCTTTTTATTTATCTAAGTTATAAATATACAGCTTCTCTTAATATTAAAGCTTTACTCCTAGTTTAGGCGTACCGTTTACACCTTTTAACAGTTATTCTAACTGATAACTAGTTTTATTATAGTTTAGATATATTAGACACTCCTTACTATAATCTTATAAATGCCCTAAAAAGTCTCTTAAAGGGTATTTATATTTATAAGTGCCTTCTATTAACCTTCTTACTTAAAAGTTCTATTATTATTAATAAATATTATACTTTATTTATAAGTTTATACAGATATTAATAATTTATTCTAATATTTAGTTATTTAACATTTACAGCGTATATTCTAATATGCTGTTCTCTATTTTATTAAATATAATAACAGGGATTAAAACCAGATTAATATCCTTATAATCCTAGCTCCAGTTAAGAGTATCAGCTTACTTATTATCTTTTCCCTTAATATAATAGATCTAAAAATGAAATAGGGCTATTAACTTTACCCAGTGTGCTTATTAAAGGCTAAGTTCCTTTATTAAGAAGTACTAAAGGTTATTATAATCTGAAAAGACCTAAACTAACTCCTCTATACTACTTAGGTATAATGCTTATTTAATAAAGTATTCAATAATTACTATCAGTTCTTTATTATAAATTAGGTAATATAAGGCTAGGTTATAAATCCCTTTTAATAAAAAGGTAACTAAGTGGCGTTTTCTATCGTCCTGGATTTAACTAAGTTCTCCTTTAATTATAAATTTTAAGGAGTCTGTTTTAACTTAAAAAGGTTTTAAGAAATTAGGGAGAGCTAGGATTAGTGTTATAATAAAGGTGTGCTTAAGGTCTTTAAACGCCTTCTGTTATTTATTAATCCACTTAAACGGTTTACTTATCCTTATAAGCTTATATAGTAGTTTTACAATCTTTATAAAATACTTGATAAAATATTAATAAAAGTTTATAAAACTAATAAAGGCTTATAACTTAATTTAATTTTTTAAAGTAAGTTAATCCTTAACTACCTTTATTTTCTCTAATTACATTTTAAGCTTTTTAAGGGTTACTTTAAACCCTAAATAGTTCAGTTCCTAAATATAAAAGTAGCTCTTCTCCAGATTTATTATCAGCTTTACCTTTTTAAAAGCTGTTAAAACTTATTATATATGTTTTCAATATTCTTTTAAAGTCTTAAAATAAATTAAAATATCGTTTAAATATATAAAGATAAACTTATTAAGGAAGGGGTAGAGAACACTGTTAATAAGGCCTTGAAAAGTCACGGGGGCGTTTATTAATCCTATAAGCATAATATAATACTGGTAATACCTATTATAGATTTAAAAAGTTGTCTTATACTCGTCCTCTTCCTTCACTTTAACGTAATTAAACCCTATAGGGAAATTAAGGCTAGAGAACCAGTTTACCTTAATAATCCATTCTCACATTTCCATAATAAGTGGTAATAGGTAATGATTTTTAATCGTATCCTTATTTAACATTCAATAGTTAATAACCATACGTAACTTACCGTCTCCCTTCCTTAAAATAAACAGCACTAAATAGCCTGCTAGGGACTAGGACTCCATAATAAACCCGTTCTTTAAGTTTTTATTAATATACTCCCTTAAGGCCTTAACCTACTAGGGGTTTAAGTAGTAAGGCTAAAAGCTGTAAAGCTTTATTCCCAGTTTTAACTTAATTTCGTAATCTTAAGGTCTATAGTCCAGTAATCACAGTATCTTTTTTTAAAATAGAGTAAACTTCTTATATTCTATAAGTACCTTAAATAAGTTAACTTCTTTACTTATTTATAAATTAACTTTTACTTTTCTCCACCTTTTAAATCGTTATTTAAGTAATATAGTAAACCCTCTAGTCCTTTAACCGTCTTAATAAACCTAACCTAAACTATACTTAATTTTAAAGGTTTAATATGTTTTTAAATACTTTATATATCTTTAAAGCGGTTTAGCGTCTTTTTAGCTTTTTCTACATAGTAATCACAGTTAAGGGACTTACTAAAAGTAAGGTGGCCACTCCTCCAGTTAATCACAGGGTTATAGTTTTCTAACTAGGGTAAACTTAGGATTATATTATATCTTATAACTAATGTAATGTTAAAATCTACTTATTATTCATCCCTATCCACCTTAATTAAGAGTGGCAAGTAGTGGGTAACTTTACCGTTATTATATTAATATAGGCCTCCTTCTCTATTTTAAATGGGAATAACCTCTTTATACTTTAGTTTCCTTTAATTAATTAATAAAGGGTATACTAGGTTAAAAGCACTCCCGCTATTAATTACTACTTTTACCTTAAACGGCTTCCCTTTTCCATATATTAGGTTAACACTAACAGAATAATACTTATACTCCTTTAATATTTAAGTTATAATAACTATTTATCCTTAAGGTCTTATCTAGCCTAACCTTTAAATACCTCTCTTTCTTTTTAAGGTTTTTACTAATTAGTAAATTATTAGTTTCCGGTCCTTTTAAAAGGCTTATAACCTTTTCCTAACTCCTTCTAAAAAAACAGGTAACTTTAATAAACCTAGTAATTAACCCTTCTTAAGTTTTTACACTTTAACGTCCAGTTAACTTTAAACAGTGTAATGTTTTAAAAATCCTTAATAAGTTAATAATATACTTTATAAGATTAGATTATAATAATGTCTTTTTACTCTTAGATCCGTTAATAATCTTCTCACTTTTACCACTCCCTGGCTTTTCCATTAAAGTGCAGTAAACACGTTATAACTAGGCAGTTATTAAATACCCCTCCTTACTAATATATAACAAGAGCCTGGTTAATTACAGTAACTTTCCACTTATTATTAAACTCTCTTATTAAGGAGTAGGAGATTTAATAATAAGCTAGTTCTAACTTTATCCTTATAATAATGTAATCCCATTTTTATACGTTAGGGAAATGGTTATAAAAGGCCTTAAGTTTATAATACCAGTTAAAAGTATAATTATTATATATGTAATTAATTTACAATATATCTTTATAATTAAGGTGGTTAACATTAACTGTAGGTGCTGCAATTATAAAGTATAAGATAAGTAAAGTGGTACCTTTTTCTTTTTCTTTTTCCACTTACCTTTATATACACTGCTTTTCCTAAACTTCTTCCCAGAACTTAGGTAACAGCATACCAGCTTATTCCTCTATAAAGTAGCCCTCTTTAACAAGTTAGTATTTAAATTAATTAGTAAAGTGAACTTTATTATAAAGTTATAACTTAATTTTTACTACTTTATCTTTAAACATTATAATAAGACCTTTAACTTATAAGTCCTCCACTTTATCTACTAACTTTTAATATTTCTCCTTTAACGTCTAAATCCTTTATTAATATATTTATATAATACCTTCTCAGGGGACCCTTAAAGTACCAGTCTAAGGCACATTAACCTTAATACTAAACAGCTATCTAAGTTATCCTTCTACTAAAGAGGTAAGGGTGCTAATTTATTTAACATGCTTAACGTGTTTAAAAGTTTCAGGGGGTATAGTTAAGAAGAACTTCCGTTTTCCTAACTTAACTCTGTTGGTTTCTAGCCCCAGTGGGTCCACTGGGTCAGCGCACTGCGCCGAACCCTCTGGAACCCCCTGGAATCAGGGGGGTTTCACCCCCTAAATTCCACCAGTTTCCACTAGATTCCAGTTGCTACAGCGGAGCTGTGGAAGCCTCTGGAACCCAGTGAGTCACACAAGCACTTACGTAGCCTACGGCCACTATTCCAATCCTGTATAGTAGATAGAAGGCTCTGGAAGCCAACTACAGCCTACAAAAGGCCCTCTCGTCTCCTGTATCTAGCCTTCTACTAAGCAAGCAATTCACACTACTTATTCAGTTATATATAGAGGCACTGCCTCTATACCTTAGGCCTTCTTTTGCTTCTTACAGCGCTTCCAGCGCTGTAGTCGGTTTGGAACAGTACCGCTCTACTTCCTCTAAGCAACAGGCCTGTACTACAGGCCTGTAGAACCCTACTGTGCAATAAACTCTTTTAGCTTACTCTTTTTCACTTTCTAATACTTGCTTTACTACCTAAGTAGCCTAAAGAGCTAGTTCCTTAACTCCCTCTACCATTTTAATAAAGTTTAAGTCAGGGTCCTTCCTAAACTTCCTTAATTCCTAGGCTTACAGGGTGAGGTTTTTAAGGCCTGTAATAGCTAACTGGAACATCTTTTCCTAAAGTCAGTCTTCAGTAACTTACACCTTTAACAGTTCTAACTTTCCGCCTTAAAGTCGGTCTGTAATAACCTGCACCTCTATAGCTAACTTTTTTAAGATACCCTTAAAGACTAAATACACCACGTCCTAGGGTTTTTCCTCAATGCACAATTCCTTTATACTAACTAAGTGCGCAAAACTGACGAGACCAACGCCGTTTGAAAGCCCTGGAAAAACTCTATCTATCCACACTAGTTGCAGCTACACGCAGCCACGTGCGCAGCCACAGCAGGTGTCGGAAGGTGGGGAGCACCAAGGCACCAACCGGAGCAAAATTTTTTCTGCTGCCAAGACCATTACCAAGCCCACTGCCAAGCCCTTACCAGCCACAACAAGCCACCCCCCACCCGCCA